>Ga0066411_1000109_pt1 | contig 14540 bp, 13 predicted proteins | sample LakWasMet15_LOW5_2_FD_59498 | JGI IMG/M metagenome (GOLD analysis project Ga0066411, IMG submission 59498) | Freshwater sediment methanotrophic microbial communities from Lake Washington under simulated oxygen tension - Sediment Metagenome 15_LOW5 | ecosystem: Environmental > Aquatic >...
CCATCACCTACCAACAATAATTTAACAGTATTTGGCAAATATTGTAATGCTTTAATCAAAGTTGGCTGGTCCTTCTGCTCCCTAAACCCTGCAACCTGAATTATGAGTGAATCGGATTGGCTTATTTTTGTGTTAATTTCATTTTTCATTAATGAATCTGATTCCTTAATCATTACTAGATTAACCCCATTTTCAATAACTATAAAGATTGAATCACTCAAATCGGTATGATTTTGTAAAATTTTTTTGATTTCTTGAGTGATGCAAATTACTTTATGATACCCTCTATAAATTAAACGGTCTAAAAATCTAAAAAATTTGTTTTCTAATCTACGGTTAGAGGTATTGTGTTCTGTAAAAACCAATCTTATATTAGAAAAAGAAAGTAGCTTCGCCAAAACAACCCAATACTGCGCAGGAAACAAATGCACATGAATGATATCATATTTTTTTAAATAGGGCATTATTTTAAAAATATGCATTGGATTATAAACAGATTTATTTCCCAATGAAAACATCATACAACAATCTAACTTTTTTAATTCTTCGAGGAAAGGATTTTCTTTTCCATTTAGCACAAGAAGATCCATAGCGATCCCTTTTTCCTTATACAAAGGAAGGGTTTCCAATAATAATTTTTCAGCTCCACCTGTAGCTAAGCTATTTATGATTTGTAATATTTTCATAATATATCAAATTCCAAATTGTGTTGGTGATGAATGAGTTTTGCGTACTGGAATAGCCATAAAAATCGCACTAAAAAACCAAAATATAGAATTCAAAGAAAAATCCCCTGAAAACTGAACAATTATAAAACTATAAAACCATAAATAGCCAAATAAAAAGTCTCTATTATTAATAAAATTGTTTAATAATAACATTATCATTCCTAAAAAAGGAATTAGGCCTATGACACCTAATTCAACCGCTATTTCTAAAAATATATTATGTGCACTCTGATAGGCCCCTTCTATATTTGTTGAACCTGCAATACCAATACCAAAGAAAGGATGATTTATGAAATAATTAAAGTTCTTTGTATAAATTTCAACTCTTGGGTCATTCAAAATCCCTTCCATTGTTAGATCTGGAACATATTTTTGGATTATAAAAAAATAAAAAATTAAGCCACAAAGAATTGATAAAAATAAATAAAGGTTATTTTTTCTAAAATAATAAATAAATATTGAGAGAGTGGCTGCCAATATTGGCCCAACTTCATTCAAAATAATCATAAAGTATAGAAATATCGCTGAAATTAAGATTTTTAGTAGCTTATTCTTTAAATAAAAAAACACTGTTAAAACACCTAATCCTAATGTTCTTGATATATAAATAACATCTGTTCCAACTTGTGTAATCATAGACCATTTAAGTTCTGTAACACCTCCAAATTTCAATAAGTAACCAAACATGACAAAAGCATTTAGAAGTGCAAAAAAAACAAAATATTGAGGTAAATATTTGTATGAATATGGTTGTAATGCACTTGAAAAAATTGTTAATATAAGCCCACTTCCAAAAAACAGAAAATACTTTCTATCTGAAGTTTCTCCAGAACTGTTAAATAAATATGATAAAGTAACCACAATAAAAAAGATTATTAATAATCTAATATAATTATTCAACAACAAATTAAGTTTGCTTACAAATAATCCACCGATAAATAAAATAAACAATGCAGCGAAAACTGTATTGTAAACATAATTAAAACTTATTTCATATAAAAAATTTAATCCGGCAATGGATGACATTCCTAATACCAGAAAAAGAAGCCAGTAAATATAAATTGAATTATAGTCGATCTTAATGGTCATTTATCTAATAATTAAATTTTTAATTGAATTAAACCTAGTATTCCAAGAGAATTTATTAACCCATTCATGTAAATTATTATCATAAATTGATGCAACATTATGCAAAAAATCATTACTTAAACATTTTGAAATCTTATCACAGTACTCTAATGGAATATAGTTATGGATAACTTCACCAATCATTTCTGTTTCAATGAATCCGGACATCTCATCCATATCAGATGTTAAAATTGGCAAGCTTGCATTAATATAATCATAGGTTTTGAGTGCGCTGATTGTATGAGGATTCCCTCTTTTTTGTGAAAAAGTTGAAATTCCTAAATGACATTTTTTTAATGTTGAGTTTAATTCATTTGATGGAACTGGTGCTAAAAAGAATATATTATTTTTGAGGTTTAGTGAGGCAACTTTATTTATTAAAAATTCTTTTTGACTTCCATCTCCAATTAGAAGCAATTTGACGGAGTTATCTATAGTATTTACAAAAATATTAAAACCATCTATGAACAGGTCTAACCCTTGATATTCAACTATATTACCAATAAACACAATTGTTTTTTCAGCAAACTTACTATCGTAACTATTAAATTTTTGTGGTAAAATATCTAAACCTAATGAAACTATATGAATTTTATTATCCGGCACTGAAAAATTAATATGTATTAATTTGGCATACCCACTTGAAGCCACAAATTTATAACCTAACTTGTAAAGGTTTTTAAAAAAAAAGTAAGTAATTTTTTTAGAAATTGGCAAATCATCTGCTGTAACACCATTTATTTCAATATATAGTTTAATCCCAAACAAAAAACTTGCCAAATAAGGACTTAATACAAATCCTGATTCCCTAAAATATATTTTTTTTATTTTATTATGCTTAAGATTTTTACGAATCAAGTTAAAAATAGATATATTCCAATAAAGTAGACGAAATAATTTATTTTTAGGATAGTTAATTCTAAAATATTTTTTGTTTTCACTCTTTGTAAAAGATATAACAAAAACGTCAAAATAATCTTCCATATAGGAGGTTAGTTTTTTAAAATGATTGCTATCACCTTTCATTTTTTCCATATCTACCAATCCAATAAATAATATTTTTTCTTTCATTTATTTTAATGTATTTAACTTACAAGAGTCTTTTACTAGCTTAGTAAAATCAATTTTCCTGTATTTATCTTAAACCATTATGCATCTTTACTTACAACCCATTATAAATTTTTAAATGCTGCTCAATAACTTTCTCTTCTGAAAAAAAATTTAAAGCTATTTCCTTTATATTTTTATTTATTTCTTTATCATCAATTACTTTTTTTACCTTTGATTTTATATCTTTAATAGAATGTGGGTTTATATATTCTATTTCTTCTTTAAAATATTGTTTTATACTAAAAGTATTTTGAGTGCATATTAAAGGAATTCCACATAAAGCAGCCTCTATTACAGTATTAGGCGATATTTCTTTAAAACTGGCCAGAATAAACAAACTTGCGTTCTTATATGCGGAAATTAATTCTTCACTTGAATAAGTTATATCTTCTATTATTTGAACAAAATCATATTTTTCAATTTTTTTAACATACTCCTTATCTATCTTCTCTCCTATTAAAACTAACTTAATATTTAAATCTTTAATAGCTTCAGCTATTGAAAGTTGATTCTTGTTTGCTTCAATTCTACCAACACTTAAAATATACGGTTCATTTATATTATATTTTTCTAGAAACAAATATGTTTTATCCTCAAGAAATAAGTTAGTATTAATAGCATTTGGAACTACAAAAATTGAGCTTTCTTTAATATTATACTTTTTAAGTAAAAACCGTTTTTCCAAATTAGATAAAGCTATCAAAACATCTGAATTTTCAATTATTTTTCTCTGAAAATTACTAACTAAAAAAGGTATTTTACTACTATATTTACCAACCAAATATTGAAAATAATTATTTGGAAGCTCATGTATAACATGAGTTACCGTCTTTAATTTATTTTTTTTTGCTTCTAAAAAAACATCATAATTACCATATTGGGGTTTAAAAGTAGTCAATATATCAAATTTTTTTATCGAGATGAAAGGATTAAAAATATCTATCTGATGCCCCTTTTTTGACAATAATCGCTGATGTTCCAAAACTCTTTTTTGAATACCTCCTTTATTTTGAAATAAATTTGAATATGGATTAATTAATATCTTCATTGTAAATAAATACTTTTTTGTTAAATACTTTTTTATAAGAATCAAAACTTACTTTCATATGACTTTGGCTTTTATATATATTAATTAACTCAATGAATAATTGCTTGTTAAAATTTGAGGAATAATAATTTAGTTTTCTGTTTAATGTAACTTTTTGTACATTATAGTAAAAAATTTGCTTCTCATTTTTTAATTTCTCAAAAGATTTCGTTGTAAAATAATGATCAGGATGCTGATCATTTCTATCAATAAGAAAAAGATAATCACAATTATTTATCTCTATTTGAACTTTAGCCATAATTTCATGTGACAACGCTGAATTTAAGTACGAAGGTATTTTTAGATGCAAAAATCTATCAACTTTTAATTTTTTCATCGACTCAATAAATTCTAATTCACGAATTTTACCTGTTTGTTTTACAGATTCAAAATATTTCGAATCTATACTATTTTGACCTAATGTCGAATTAATCCATGAAATATTGTTCGAAACTGTCTGAATTTCTTTTAAAACATGTGCTATACAAAAAACTTCATCATCAGGATGAGCAGTAACTATTAATATGTTTTTACCTTCAAAAATTTTGACAGGAATCTTTTTGGAAAAAAAATATATGAATAAGTAAGAATACTTATAGATAAGTATAAGTTTAATTTTAACAACAAAAGAAATAAAGCTTATTATTATTATTTTTAAAAATTTCATTTCTTTTAATTAAAATATTTAAGTTTTAAAATAAAAAATTATTTAATGTATATATCAATATCAGTTTTTAATCTTTCTTTCAATTCCTTTGCTGATAACCCCGCTAATTCATTATTATTAAGACCCTTTTCAATTATATATGTGGCTGGAATAATAAAATCAAAAGTAGATACATCTGCAATTTTTTTTGCAGGAACTCCCGCAATAGCAATATTTGGTTCGTTAAATGATTTATTTATAACTGCATTTGCTCCAATAGCAATTCCATCTGCTATATAAATATCACCATACATTTTTACACCTGGACCAATATAGCAATTATCACCTACTTTAGGAGCCTTATTTGCATAGCCAGCTTCTGTCCCAATATTTACGCAAGCATGTAACCGACAATTAGCTCCAATTTTGGCTCCTCCATTTACAATGATTGTTCCGTGGTGAGCAATAGAAAGTCCAGGTCCAAAAACATTTATAGGTATGGAAAATCCTAGTTTTAAAGAAAGATTATTATACTTTCTAATAAGAAAAAACCTGAACCCCTGTGAAAAAATTCCTTTTTTACAATTTGTGTAATACTCTAATTTTCGTAATGTTTTTTGGAATTTCCAAATCTCATTTGGGAGCAAAATGTTTTTAACTTGCTCTAACAAACTCTTATTCTTTGTAATAGACTTTGCTATTCTATCAGCTTCCAAATAATAACCATAATCTTCTTTTGTACTAATCATAATCTTCTTTTGTTCTATCATAACTCAATTGGACTGCTTTCTCTTTAAAAGCTTTGTCATAAATTTTGCGGACTTGTTTCATAGGGTAAAATTAAGATTATTTCTTAACTTTCTGTGACGGCTAAGTTAGCATATCCAATAATCTTCTTTTTTTTAAATACTTAATTGTCAGATGTGTTGTTATAATCAATATTTATTTGCTCAAATTGAATAATATAAATAGACTTTGAATATATAATAATTTAAAATAAACAAGTAGATTAATTACAAATAGTTAAAAATTATATGTGAAATAATTGTTAACATTGTTTTTATTAAAAAAACCATGCTAAAAAAATCGGAATTAATATAACTATAAGCCTAGTTTTAAGGTTCAACATCAAAGGTATTCCTATCACTTTATTACCAACGAAATACATTAAAACAACCATAAAACATGATATCATTAATACTATACGTAACATTTGATCAAAATCAACAAAACCCAATTTAATTAATATACTTAAACATAAAAGTAAAAACAAATAGAATAAGTTACAGTAGAGTACAAAATTGGTTTTTGCATATTTTACTAAAACAAAAAAATCTAACTTAATAATCAATCCAACATATGTTACACATAAAAAAATTCTCAACAACAATAATATTTCGTTATCTAATTTCAAAAAATCATAGAATATGAGTAATTCAACAAATAAATAATAAACAATAAGAAGAACTGGTAAACCAAATAAAAATAGATTTATTGCATGCTTTAGTTCTAACTTAGTGTTTTCTGTTTCTTTGAATACCAAAGGGGAAATGTAGTTTAAATATGAATCACCAACCATGCTCATTGGAGTACTAAATCTTGTGCACACCCCTACAATACCTAATTTATCAGTAGAGAAAAAAAGCAAAGAAAAATACCTATAACTATTTGTCAATAATAAATTAATATAATTTGCAGGAATTAATGGATATGTAAATTTTAAAGATTTAAATATAATTTTAAAATCAATAGCAAATAGACTAGTAAATATAACATTTCTTTTTAATCTATAATTACAAAACCAATTTGTAAGTACACTTGTAATTAGTTGACTTAAAAAAAATAAAAACAGATAGTTTGAAAAAAAATAAAATAATAAAAAACCTGTAACTAACAAAACAAATGACTGAAAAATATTTATAAAAAAAAAAGACTTCAAATCATCTACATATCTTAACTTTAATAATTTAAGCCTAATAACATTTGCAAAAGGCAAAGAAAAAACACTTGTACTAAAAATCAATAAATCATCTATACCAATAAGTATAAAATATATTACAACTGCCAAAGCTGTAACTACAAAACCAAATGATAGTATTGTATTTACTACTCTTATAAAATATTTTTCCTTTGAAAGGATAAGATTATTTTTTTCCAGCCAAGAATCAACTAATAAAAAAGAAAAGGGGGCTATAAGGTTTACTGTCAAAAGTATTGACTCAATTCTACCAAAATCATTTATAGTCAAATACAATAAAAAAAAAGGTAATAAAATAAACGAAGCTAACTTAGAAATTATATTTGATAAAAAATATATAAGTAATGATTTTGGCATATTTTAATTTAATAAGTAATTTCCGATACTTGAATAAGAATATTTTTCTCTTAATAAATCATATAAATGATTAGATTTCTGAAGAGACAAATCATAATTTTCAATAATAAATTTTATTTTTTCATCTATATCTTTTTCTGACAACTCAACAATATTTAAAAAAGACAAATCTAAATAAATCCCAATTTCTCCAAAATCATTAATTATTATTGGTTTCTTACTTTTTATATAATCTGAAAGTTTACTTGGAAATCCATTCATATTTTGTAAATTATTTTCTCTCAACAAAATAAACATATCCGCATTTATCATTTCATTTTGTAATTGTTCATAATTCACATGACCATGGAAAAAAACAGGTAGGTTTAATATTTCGGATTTTTTTTTTAGATTATCCAACCTTTCTTCAGATGATGTTGTTCCATAAATATGTAACTCTATTAAATCTTTGAACCCTATTAAAGAAGTCATTATTAATTCAATATTATCCTTCCCTTTTTCTAAATCACCTGTGAAAAATATTTTCCTTTTCAGTAAAACTTTTTCCAAATTAATTTGTAATCTACAATCTTCTTGAATTTTATCGTTTTCTCCAAAAACAAGAGGTAATATTTTATTCTTTTGATAAGATTTTGTAATCCTATTTCCTAAAATTTGAGTTGGTGTAATTACATTATTATACAGTTTGATAAAATGTTTATAAAATAAAATCCTTATAAATTTTCTAATACCGCTATAATTTTTTTCATATACCTCAGGCGCTTCATTAATAACAACCCAACTCTCTGTACTTTTAATTTTTGCCAAAATTGAAATCAATATAGACTTCCAATCCCCAGGATAAAAAACTATTATTACATCTTCCTTTTTAAAAAAAACTTTAAATATCTCAAAAAAAATACCTGGAAAATTCTTTCTAATTAAAATTAAATTTGGTATTTTAGAATACAAAATTCCATCTCTAACAATCTCTGACTGTGTTATGTAGGTAAACTCTACCTTATAGACTTCCGATATTGATTTTAAAATATCTGTTTGTCTTTTAGACGCAGCAAATTGGCTGGGTAAGGAAAAATATGGATCGAAGGGACTTAAAACTAAAACTTTAAAAACACTATTATTATTATTTCTTCCAAACCTCATTATTGATAATTTTAGTAAAACTTTGAATAATCTTGATCACTTTTACCGATACATTAGTATCTTCATAATCTTTAGGAAAAACCTCTTCTTTATTAAGACTCATTGTTGTGCAAAGACCATCATTATCGATATCTTTCTGCAATTATAATAAGTAGGAACTATGGAAATCATAATAAATTTTATAAATAGTGGGGATAAATACCGGAATGTTTTAAGATCCAATCTTTTTGACTTTCGAGCATATTTTGATAATTAGGCACTAGATATTCAAAATCAGTTCTAATACTCACTAAACTTTTATCAACGTAGTAATCTTCATTAGGTTCAATTGTCATTTTACCATTTTTATAAATAGAATTAAACAAAGAGATTAAACTGTATTTGTCAATTTTAGCAGTTGGTGCAACTTGTATCAAACCACTAATGTTTTGTTCAATAATTTCCAATACAACTTTTGCTAGCTCTAAAGTAGTTAAGCCCGACCAAAAAGCTTTCGTAAAACCTTTTAATTTTACTTGGTCTTCTTGAGACATAAACCAATGAAATAAGCCAATACCATCTTTATTTAATTCAGGCCCAATAATAGAGGTTCGAATCGTTACATCTTTATCATTTGTCAATTCGCCCAATGCTTTGGACTGGGCATAAAAACCTGCCCCATTTTTAATATCATTTTCAGTATATCCGCCTTCTTTACCCGAGAATACGCAATCAGTGCTGATATGAATTATTTTTGTCTTTGACTCTTTTGTAATTTCTTCTAAATAATGAGGAAAATAACTGTTAAACCAAATCGCTTTGGATGGATGATCTTCCGCATCTTTATTTAAAATTCCAATACAATTTACCACATAATCAAATTGATGCTCCGCAAAAAGAGACCTCAATTGTGAAGTCTCCGAAACATCTACATTAAACAATTTATGACTTGATTCAATATTTCTGGCTAAACCATAAACATCATACCCTTTATTTTCATTAAAATAATTGTAGAGCATATGACCTGCCATGCCTTTAATCCCTATTACCAATAATTTTTTCATCTACAAATTATTTATCCCAAATTACTTTATTGATAATTGAAGTATAACTCTGAATTGCTTTAATAACACGAGCAGAAGTGTTAGTGACTAAATATTCTTTCGGTAATTCTATATTTACATCAAATAAGCCTCTAGCAATTTCAATAGCATTTAATATTTGATCTGGTGTTATCCCGCCTAATACAATAGTACCTGCGTCTATTGCTTCAGGTCTTTCCGTACTTGTTCGAATACTGACAGCCGGGAATCCCATCATCGCCGACTCTTCACTAATTGTTCCACTATCAGAAAGTACGACGAAGGCATTTTTTTGCAACTGAACGTAATCAAAAAAACCTAAAGGGGGTACATTGGAAATTAGTGGATGAAATTTGATTTGATTTTTTTCTATTCGATTCTTTGTTCGAGGATGTGTAGAGAAGATAATGGGCATTTTATATTTTTCGGCTACTTGGTTTAAAGAGTTTGCTAAAATTTCAAAATGATTATCTAAATCAATATTTTCTTCCCGATGCGCACTGACAACTATATATTGTTGATTTTTTAAATCTAGTCGAGCAACAACGTCACTATTTGAGATTTGATTGGTATATTTTAACAAGACCTCTTTCAAAGGAGATCCAGTAACAAACACATGGTCTTTTCGGAAACCTTCACTCAATAAATAACGACGGCTGTTCTCGGTGTAAGTCAAATTAATATCACTGATATGGTCCGAAATCTTACGATTAATTTCTTCAGGTACGTTTTGATCAAAACAGCGGTTACCTGCTTCCATGTGAAAAATCGGAATTTTTAACCTTTTAGCTGCAATAGTGCTCAGCACACTGTTGGTATCTCCTAAAACTAATAAAGCATCAGGCAACTCTTTGGATAAAACTTCATATGATTTTGAAATTACGTTTCCAATCGTTTCTCCTAAATGATTGCCGGCAACATTCAAAAAATAATCTGGTTTTCTTAATCCTAAATCTTCAAAAAAGATTTCGTTCAATTCGTAATCATAATTCTGACCTGTATGAATTAAAATATGATCAAAATACAAATCACATTTTTTTATACATTCAGCCAAACGTATAATTTCAGGACGTGTCCCTAAAATTGTTACTACTTTTAATTTTTTCATATCTATTTCCATTTTGTTGGATTAAATTTAAAATTATCTTCTACTTCTCCCATCTTGTAATTAGAAAAGACCAGTAATTTGGAATCGGTTTCTAATGCTTGAATAGAAGATGCACAACCTGCCTCAACAAGTAAGGCTTCCAATGTTTTGGAATCAAGTTCAAACGATTCTACTTCTAAACTATCCGAAGGATTTTCAAAATCATCGATTTTCACTAATTTGATCAAAAACTTACCTTTAACAGCAATAAACCATCTTTTTTCAATTTGATGTCCTTGCCAAGCTCTTTGTACAGATAAATCAGCATTTTCAATAACATATACTCGTTTTACTTCAGTAAGATCAAGTTCATTATTAAATGAAAGTATCCCTCTTTCATCTGAAAAAAAATTTCCAATTATTTTATTAGACATTTATTTAGTCTTTAAACAGATTCAGTTTTTTCAATAAAGCTTTTACGCCTTCAACATCTTCTCTCTTTGTATTATGCGAATTATAGTCTTCAACTTCAGGTTGAATATCTTTCCCTTCCGAGAAATATTGGGCATAATTCAAATCACGATTGTCAGAAGGGATGCGATAAAAATCACCCATGTCTTCTGCTTTAATCATTTCCTCACGGGTACACAAAGTCTCATACAATTTTTCACCGTGACGTGTTCCTATAATTTTAATCTCGCTATCGGAATTACAAAGTTCCTTTAAAGCCTGAGCCAAATCACCGATGGTTGCTGCCGGTGCTTTATTGACAAATAAATCTCCTGGATTACCGTGTTCGAAAGCAAACAACACTAACTCCACCGCTTCATCTAGCGACATCAAGAAGCGAGTCATATTGGGATCCGTAATCGTTAGTGCTTCTCCGCTTTTTATTTGTTTCAAAAATAATGGAATCACGGAACCTCGAGACGCCATTACATTTCCGTAACGTGTCAAACAAACTGTGGTGTCGATCAAATTACGTGATGCCGCTACCGCCACTTTTTCCATCAATGCTTTCGAAATTCCCATAGCGTTGATAGGATAAGCCGCTTTGTCAGTACTCAAACAAATTACTTTGTTGACTTTGTTGGCTCCTGCGGCATCAATCACGTTTTGAGTGCCAAATACGTTAGTCTTGGTAGCTTCCAACGGGAAGAACTCACAAGAAGGCACTTGCTTTAAGGCTGCCGCATGAAACACATAATCTACCCCACGCATCGCACGTTCCACACTACTGTAATCGCGAACATCCCCGATATAAAATTTGAGTTTATCATTCTTTAGTTGGTTGCGCATATCATCCTGTTTTTTTTCGTCACGCGAAAAAATACGTATTTCCCTAAAATGGTCAGTGTGGAGAAAACGATTCAATACGGCGTTCCCGAAAGAACCAGTCCCTCCAGTAATCATTAAAACCTTATCTTTAAACATATTTAATTATTAAAAAATTATATCATTATGTAAAACTTCATATCCAAAAAAACATTATTTCAATAACTTGTTGCGATAACTTCATTATGTGCAATACAAGTAAAAATTCTATATTCAAGTGATAGCAATAAAACTAAAACTTGAAAAACGCTTTTTTTGAATCAATCCCAAAATTACAAAAAACTCCACGGCTTCGCCCTTCCCATTCCCATCATTAGTCAAGAAATGGCTTATAAGTTAAAAAAGCAAATATAGCCCAAAAAACCCTTAATTTGGGTCATAGAAACCATCTTGGCCTGTAAATTTAACATCTCCAAAAACCAAAAAAACCATATAATACTGACAATCAGTCAATAAGATTTTTTTGTTTAATATAAATCTACTTTATGATGTGATGCTAATTTATTGGTATCACAAATACCACGTTTGAGTTTTTTTTACATTTCGGCAAACATAGTCTAATTACCTATTATTTCTTTACGGTTTTCCTCATTTGTAATTTTATTTATTTGGTTAAGTGGTTAAATGTTTAACCGGTTAATTGCTTTTAACTCGATTAAACGATTAACCCGTCATCCTGAGCTTGTCGAAGGATCTAAACGATTACTAATTAAATTGGCTTTATCTCGAAAAAGCAGGTTAGTAAGAATTCCAATTTTTATAATTAATATTTTTTTGAATCCTATATTTTATAGGGGCTAAGCTATTGAGCAAACATCATAAAGTACTGAATATCAATATATTATTTTTTATATAAAAAATACAACAATCACTTCTTTTTGTTGAAAACACAGTCATAATGTCAATAACTTTGGCTTTTTATAACCGAAAGAAGTCTTTATCTTTGAAAAAGTCAGTTAGGTACTCTTGTCAGTATACTAAGACTAAATTTTTATTTATTCATTTAATACGGAAAAAATTATGCCGATTAAATTTAAAACACAGTCAAGAAAGAATCCTCAGGACCTGACTGCCCCTGAAAAATTTTATGCCGCTGCTGTTGCAGATGGCGATGTCGATTTAGATAGGCTCGCGGAGCTGATTTCTTATCAATGTACGGTTACCGAAACCGATTGTTATGCCGTGTTGATGGCTCTAGAGCACAACATCATAGGCGAACTGGGGCAAGGCCGAATCGTAAAGTTAGGCAGGTTGGGTAATTTCCAAGTAGGCATTAGTTCTACAGGAAGCGACACTGCAGCAGAAGTTTCTGCAAGCGCCATTACCAAGAGTCGTATTTTATTCCGTCCTGGAAAAAAATTGCGCTCTATGTTGAGTGGCGTAACCTTCAAAAAAGCTGGCTAGCACCTCATTTTTTGATTGATTTTTAATGTAAGACCTCGGGTATTTCAGTGCCCGAGGCTTTTTTTGCTCATATTTTCACGAAAATTTTCGTCAATTCGTCCCGACGAGACAAACGTTTCGTCCTGACGAGGCAAAAAGTTTGTCCTGATGAAGCAAAAATACCGTCAGGACAAATTGAAAACAACCTCTTTATCTCTTGCTTTTTCCGAAAATACAAAAAAAAACACCAAATCGTGGTTTTTTGGATGAAATTCTATGTCGAAAAAAGTCCCAAAAACAGCAAATTAATGAATTTTTACTAGTCTTTGAGAGGCAAAATAGCTTGTTTTATAACCATAAATCACTAAAATTACGATACTAAATTATACTGATTTTGTCCTTTTAACTAAATGGAGATTCAAACTAAAGTAGGTAGCTGAAGCAAATCACATAGTGAATTAACTAATGTGATTCTTCGTCCCTCGGATTAACAAAACAAGGACTTTTTTTCTTAACTTAATAATAGTGTCCTCAAGTCTTATTCATAGAAATGACAAATCACCGGAATATTTTCTATAAACTATATGGGAATGGATTTTTTTTAGGGTTCTGGAGGGTTATGTTTTCATTTATTTTACCCTAAAAAACTCGATTTTTGATCCTCTTATTCCATAAAAAAAGCTCAAAATCACTGGCTAGCACCTCGTTTTTTTGAGCGAATTTTTAATGTAAAACCTCGGGTAATTTCAGTTACCTTTTCGAATTAGGTTATAAATGTATTAAAATGTGGCAAAATGTGGAGCATTTTGTTGAAAAGTTTTGATAGTTTTTTTTTGTACTTTGGCTTCCAATAGAATAAATCATCAATGACACCATTTACCCATAACAGAAAACCCAACGCCATCAAGAAGGATGCATTGGGTTCACTAATTTGAGGTACGCCTACTGTTTTATAAATTGTATTGATTTAGAACCTTCATCCGTAGTCACTCTTACAAAATAGGTACTGGTGGGCAAAAGACTGATATTTAATGTTGTTTTACTTGAATTAACTTCATTTTTAAACACCTCTTGTCCCGAGATATTGAATATTTGGATACATTTAATTTCCTTTGGGGAACTAATGAAAATCAGATGTTTTGCAGGATTTGGATAAATAATTAAGCCTTGGAGAATGTTGTTTTTTACTTCTAAAGGGGTGTCATCACAGACGTCGCCTAAGCCATCTCCATCAGAATCTAATTGATCCGGATTGACAATCAATGAACAGTTATCCAATGCATCCGACACACCATCGCCATCGTCATCAGCATCACATACATTTCCTAGTCCGTCAAAATCTGTATCCAATTGGTCAGCGTTAAAAATTAACGAACAATTATCCATTGCATTCGAAATCCCATCGCCATCTTTGTCAGCATCGCACACATCGCCTAAGCCATCGCTATCCATATCGGCTTGGTCGGGGTTGGCATTCAAGGGACAATTATCGCTGCC
>Ga0066411_1000113_pt1 | contig 14385 bp, 10 predicted proteins | sample LakWasMet15_LOW5_2_FD_59498 | JGI IMG/M metagenome (GOLD analysis project Ga0066411, IMG submission 59498) | Freshwater sediment methanotrophic microbial communities from Lake Washington under simulated oxygen tension - Sediment Metagenome 15_LOW5 | ecosystem: Environmental > Aquatic >...
AGGCATCATTTCCCAAAAAATCAAAGAATAATGCATTGTTATGAACATTTGTAAAAATTATGTTTTCGATTGTTTCTTCAATTTTTTTCTCTCCAAAAACCAACTCATAGTCAAAGAAAATACTACTTATATCATTACTGTTTTCTCCTGGAGTATTAATCCAACTATTGTACTGTTTTGTCCAGTCTGTCAATGATTTACACCATAACATATTGCTTCCCATATGACCGTTTGGACATAATTCATAACCTACGTTTTCTAAAATAGCAGTGGTTCTTTTCCCCAACTTTAGGAAATAATCTTTGACATCCCTATATTTTTCGGCTGTTACATCTTCAAAAACCAGAATGCTATCTTGATCTGTAAGCAATAATTGTTCTTTTCTTCCTTGGCTACCAATACTAAACCAGGCAAAACGGGCAGGAGGGGAGCCTAAATCTAAAATAGATAACTCGATTGACCTCTTAATGATAGCCAAATTTATTTCGCTTGCAATATTGTAAATATGAGAAAGTGGAATATTTTTATGAATTGATTTTTGTATAAGATCAGTTAGACGTTCCCGAATTAATTTCAAATCTTTTGAATTTTTGGAACGCTTAATTTCTTTTATCAAAACTCCAGGATTACTAGCTTGAGCAACAATCAAATCGTGTTCAGAAATAATTCCTTTTACTTCAGATTTATCTGTTCCGTCTTGAGTCACACAAAGATGGGTTACATTGTGTTTAAGCATTAGCAACTGGGCTTCGGCCAAAGAAACATTTTCGACGACAGTAATCACTGGCGATGACATAATTTTATCCACAGTAGTTGTAATTAGAAATCTCCCCGTAGCGATTTTGGTACACATATCAGTATTCGTGACAATTCCGATGGGGTTGTTGTTTTCACAAACAATGACACTATTGGCAATCGAACTTGTCATAAGTTGAGCCACTTCTTGGACAATGTTTGATTTTTTCGCTCTCAAAGGATTTGTATTGTAAGACAATGATTGAAAATATTGTATTTCTGATTGTTGGTCAGAATAGAAAACATTGTCAGAAATTAGTTTATTATGCAAATTTTCACTTTCAGTTGGATTGCTAGTGTTTGCGGCAAAACTTTGCAATAAATAATCTAATACTTCGGAATTGTTAGCGACAAATGGGCGAAAAGTGGCTATAGGAATTGCATAGATAATACTTTCTTCACGAGCTTTGGCTGTCATCATATAATTATTTTTGGCAAAAAATGGTCGCAAACCAAATACATCGCCTTCAACACACTTATTTAACAGTGTATCTTCTGCATCAGCAATGACAGACAAATTTATAACGCCAGATGCTACAACATAAAAACTGTCGTGTAAATTATCATTGATTTGGAATAAAGTTTTGTGTTTTTCCAAGTTTAAAACTCGTATACTTGTAGCTATTTCAGATAATTCTTGAAAAGTTAAATTATCAAATGGTGGATATTGTTTTAAAAAATCTGCTATGTGTTCAGCAATTGTGTTCATATTTTGATAGTATGGTCGTTTGTAAATTTAACGAAATAAAATTATGCAACGGAAAGATAGAGTGTGAAAATAATGTTATTTTATGGAGAGAATGGCAATTATGAAGTATAATAGCAGATATATAAGGGTTTATTAAAAATTCTATTTTACATAATATAAATTATAGTGCAAAATAATAACGTTTAAAATTCGAGATTAATTGTAAAGAATGAAAATTTACCTATTTAGATTTATTATTCTCCAATTTAGCAACATTTTCACTTTTTGTATTAAGTAAATAATTCGCCAGTAGTTTTTCTATTAATTCATCCTTGGTTAAATGATGAAAGACTGTTTTTACTTTCGTTTTCAAATCTAAAGAAACTTCGTGATTGGGTTTGGTTTTAAAGATTTGCTTTGCCCACAATAAGGTGTTGTTTTCTTCGATATTTTCAGCGGTAGGTTTTTGGAATTTGGAAAATTTGATTCCAAGTTCTTTTTCAAAATCGGCTATTTCTGAAACTTCTTCTTGCTGTAGAACGGTCAATGAAAGTCCTTTGGCCCCAGCTCTGGCAGTCCTTCCGCTGCGGTGAACATAAACTTCATACACATCCGGCAAATGATAATTTACGACATAAGAAATTTCTTTTACGTCAATTCCTCTTGCCGCCAAATCAGTGGCAACCAAAATATTGATATGTCCCTCACGAAATTGTTCCATAATTCGATCCCGGATTCCTTGTGATAAACTGCCGTGCAAGGCTCCAGATGAAAACCGGTTGATAGCTAAATTCTTGGCTAGTTTATTGACTGCGGCTTTGGTTTTACAAAAAATAATACCTCGTTCTCCCTCTTTTGAAGTTAGAAAATGCATCAAAACATCCAGTTTTTCTATTGGACTTACAACAATATAATGATGGTCTATTCCTTGATTTCCAACTGTTTCCATATTGGCACTCACTTGCACAACATTTTTGTTTAAATAATTCTGAATCAGTTGTTTGATGGTTCCGGGCAAAGTCGCCGAGAACAAAAATGTTTTATGTTTTTTGGGCAATTCGGCGATAATTTCGTCCAAACTATCTTTCAATATGGTTACCATTTCGTCAGCTTCATCAAGAACCAGAAATTGGGTCTCTTTTAAATTTATTGCCTTGCGCTGGATCAAATCAATCAATCTGCCCGGCGTCGCCACTACAATATGTGTTGGTGAAGTCAGTCGTTCTATTTGCGGTTTTATGGGAATTCCTCCGCAAGTCGCCGCGATGGAAACTTCTGGAAGGTTTTTTGCAAAAGCCTCCAAATTGTTAAAAATCTGATGTCCTAATTCACGTGTTGGAACCAAAATTACAGCTTGAACGACAGCTAAATTCGTATTTATTAATTGTAGTAATGGCAATCCAAAGGCAGCCGTTTTTCCCGTGCCGGTTTTGGCAATCCCAACAAAATCAGTGGTATTTGATAAAAGTAACGGAATTGTTTTTTGCTGAATTTCTGTTGGAATAACAAATTTCAACTCGGTTATAGCTTTTAATATGGGGGCTGAAATTCCTAAATCGGCGAATTGCTTTGACATTTTTTTGGATTTATATTTTTACAAAAATAGTTGTTTTGGAAAAGGGATTTCAGTGGAAATCCCACGCTTTTTTGACGTGGATTGCAACGAATGGCGGGAAATAGCTCCTAAAAACTAATCTGCTTCGTTCATAATTCTTTCCCGATACTTCTTCCCTATCAATAACGTTAACTTCATTTTATAGTCTTCAACTAACCATTCACGGTAATTTTTGCTGCATTGACTCAAACATTTGGCATAACGTTTCAATCGACATTCAATGTCTGGCTCCAATTCTCTTGACAATGATTTTGCTTCTTGTAGCTCTTCACAATTGTCCACACACATTGAAGCGTGCTGTTCTAATGATTTTTCTAGAACCACCTTAGAACGCAAATTTTGTGCAATGGCAAGTTTGTGTTCTTCGTCAACATCAAAAGTTACTATTTCGGTTTTGTCAAATTTTTTGCGCAATTCCGGAGGCATCGTGTATTTGAAATACAATTCAATTTCGGTATCGTCACGCAGATTTTCAAGGTAAAATTCAGGAGATTTAAAAATGTGTTGCCAATTTACTGGTTCGTCCCAAAGTCCAAAACGTGCCGCATTGTTTCCCAAATCGATTACAGAAAATGTATCTTTATTAGGCAATTTTCTTGAGCCACGACCTATCATTTGAAAGTATAATGTCAATGATTTTGTGGCCCTGTTCAGAATTATGGTTTCTACAGTTGGTTCATCGAAACCCGTGGTAAGAATTCCAACCGAGGTTAAAATAGCATCGGGAGTTTTCTTGAACCATTGCAAGATATCTTTTCGTTCCTCGGGACTACTGGTATTGTCAAGGTGCCGAATGACAAATCCAGCTTCTCTGAAAGTTTCATAAACGTATAATGAAGTGTTGATTCCGTTATTGAAAATCAAAGTTTTTTTACCCAATGATTTCTCCGTGTAAGCGTGCAACAATTTTTCCTGCATCGCCATATTGGTATATAAATCATCAGACGATTTTACAGTATAATCGCCATTTATACCAACTTTTAATGAGGTTAAACCAACATCGTAGCTATAGGTAGTAGCTTTTGCCAAAAACCCTTTTTCGATCAAGGAATTTATGGTGTCGCCTACAATCAATTCGTCGTAGTTTTCGTGCATAGGAAGCTTGACATTCGAACTCAAAGGCGTTGCTGTAACTCCAAGAATAAAAGCGTTTTTGAACGAACTTAACAATTTTCGAAAGGAATTATAGTGGGCTTCATCAATAATTACCAAGCCAATATTGTCGAGATGCAATTTTTCATCATTGATTCTATTTTTCAAAGTTTCCACCATTGCCACAAAACAGGAATAATCGTTTTGATCAGGAAGTTCTTTTACTTTACTGTTGATGATTTTGTTTTTTACATCAAATCCTTTCAGCATTTTTGAAGTCTGTTTACAAAGTTCGATTCGATGGGTCAAAACAACCACTTTTTTGTCGTGTTTTTTTAGATATTGTCTAACAATTTCAGAAAATACAACAGTCTTTCCCCCGCCTGTAGGCAATTGATATAACAAATGATGATTGCTTGGGGCATTATCCAATCTTTCAAAAATGGCTTCAATATCGCCTTTTTGGTATGAATAAAGTTCTTTTTTATCTTCTACGTCTGTTTCTAAAGTATTTTTAGACATTGTTTTTTGATGGATTTTTGCAAAAATACACCTAAAAAAGAGTTATTGCATCAAAATTTAATTTAAATAAATGGTAATATTTAAATAAAACGAATTTAGAAGGTATTTTTAATATTCAAAACGTTCAATTATGGCAGTAAATTCTTCTTTGTTAAACCAGTTTTGTTGAATGGTTTCATTATTTATCGCCATTATTCTGGTTTTGAATTCTTCCAAAATACCATTGGCAATCATATAAATGACGGCTTGTTCGAAAGAATTGAACATACTTTTAAAAAATAATTCAGGTTTTACCACGCGCTCTGCCGAAAAAGTTTGGGCAATTTCTATCGAATAAAGCATTACATCGCCAATGATGAATGGGTCTACTCCTAAAACGATAAAATGTTTGATATACTTTTGGGCAACGGAACGGCGCATCTTTGGCCTTCTGGGCTTTCCTGAAGTTTTTTGCGGAAAATATTCATTCGATATTTTAAGTTTACTTTCCTGCAATAGCAATTCTTCCTTTGGATTAAAAACAAAGTCATAATACGTTTTTACTGCGCTAAATTTCTCATACAATTCGACTACTTGTGCTTCGAGTTGGGTTTTATTGAGTTCGTTTAGGTATTTTTTTAAATCGCGTTTACTCATTATCTAAATTTATTATTGCAAAAGTAAATTAGTTTAGTGACGAATACTTCAAAAACCAATGATAATCGTTAATTTTGCCACAACAATTTTTATTTATACTTTTTTAATGGACAAAATTTTTAAGAACATTGCAATCCTGGAGGGAATATCTTATTTGGTTTTATTTTCAAATATGCTTTTCGTTAAGCCTTTAAATATGGCACTTTATAAAACTTTCTTATTTCCAGTCGGAATGACACACGGGATTTTATTTATTGGATATGTTATTTTGGCATTTCTGCTAAAAAAATCTCAAGGCTGGGATTTAAAATCGTTTTTTACAATATTAATTGCTTCACTTCTACCTTTTGCAACCTTTTTTGTTGAAAAAAAATATTTAAAAAATGCATAATACACTAGAAAAAATATTCAGTTGGTGCTATCCTTTATTGAGAAAATTGGGATTTGGAGACACCATTGCTGCTTATTCAAGTCTAATTGTAAATATTTTTGTGCTTAGCATTTTAGCTTATTTTATTTATCGTTTTTTTAGATTGGTTCTAGTAACAATTATGGCAATTATTGCCAGAAAAACCAAAACTAAATTTGATGATTTACTGATTTCGAATAAAACGGTAATGTATATTTCGCATTTAATTCCACTTTTATTTATCTACAAATCAGTGCCAATTATTTTAAAACAATACGATTATTGGGAAGATGTATTTGGAAAATTAGTAGGTATTTACATCATTTTACTCATACTTTGGATAATAAGAACCGTATTCAATGCGCTTAAAGAACATCTTAAGAGCATCCCTAAATTTAGCGACAAACCTATAGATAGCTACATTCAGGTCTTTATGATAATCCTTTGGATAATGGGGATTGCAGCTATTTTTTCTGAAGTATTTGAAATAAGAATAGAAAGGTTACTGACTACTTTAGGAGCTATTTCGGCCATTATATTATTGATTTTCAGAGATACAATCCTCGGATTTGTCGCCAGTATCCAGGTTTCTGTAAACGACATGTTGCGAATTGGTGATTGGATTACAATGGATAAATTTGGTGCCGATGGTGATGTTATAGAAATTAATCTGGCAACGGTTAAAGTTCGAAATTTTGACTATACAACAACAACAATTCCAACGTATAGCTTGATTTCTGATTCTTTCAAAAACTGGCGTGGAATGCAAAAATCAGACGGAAGAAGAATAAAACGTCATGTTTTAATAAAATCGAACAGTGTTCGGTTTATAAAAGATGGAGAACTTGACGATTTTATGAAAATCCAACTGATTAAAGAGTATATCGAAAAAAAGAAAAATGAAATCGAAAAATACAATTCCCAGAATAATATAGATACGGATTTATCCCTTAATGGGCGAAATTTGACAAATTTGGGATTGTTTAGAAAATACATTACAAAATATCTTGAAAACCATACAGGATTAAACAAGGATATGGTATTGCTTTGCAGGCAATTACAAGCCACATCGCAAGGAATTCCATTGGAAATATATGTTTTTTCCAAAGATAAAAAATGGGAAAATTACGAATATATAATGTCCGATATTTTTGATCACGTTATAGCTTCGGTCACCTATTTTGACTTAGAACTTTTCGAATTGCCTTCTGAAGGAAGGAGTGTTTTTCTGCCTGATTAAATAGAATCTAAACGATCTTTAACATACTCTATTTCGGTTTTTCTATGGGCTTTTGGTTTTCCGTCAGTTCCCAAATTGACCATTGTGGTGCTATTTTATGCTATCGATTCCAGAGATTATCAGGTGGTACAACCTCATTTAAATGTTTTTTCGAAAAAAGTATTTACTTGGAGAAAATTAGAGACCACGTTCAATATGAAAGAACCATTATGGCTGTTCGTTTTTCGGACTATTTTGTGGGAACGCAATTTCATCCAGAAGCGGATCCAATCAGCTTTATTGCCAATTTGAGAAATAAGGAATCCAAAGAAAAAATCAAAAAAATGAAAGGCAATACTAAATTCAGGAATATGCTGGAAGATTTATTGGATGATGACAAAATTTATAGAACCAATGAAACCCTGATTCCAAATTTCCTTAGAATTGCCATCAATGATTTGTTGAAAACCAAGAAAATGCTTTCGAATTAAACTACAACAATAAGCTAAATGATTTTTTTGAACCAAATAGTAGATTAAATTACATATATTTTAAAAAATCCCTTGCTTAACATAGAGTTCATAGCTATGAGAAAATAAAATGCCTATGAACCTCTTAAACTATGTATTTATCAAGAATCTATGTGGTTTAAAATAATATTGAAACTCAAGCTAAAAAATTAAATTTACTATGATTCCAAAATATCGCGACTTATTCAATTCCTAATTTACCGACAAAAAGTATCAAGAATTCAAGGACGATATTGCTTCTGATTTTGATTATGAACCTACTTTTCGAATAGCAGAAACTCCTTTTTTTATTTCCAATGAATTGAAATTACAAATATTAGAAGGTTGTTTCGACATCATAAAATTGATTCAACAGAATGGATTTAAAAAGCTAACAGATAAATCATTAGAATTAAATCATAAAGTTCCAAACGAAGACGAACACACCACTTTCTTGTCCATCGATTTTGGAATTTGCGAAGAAAACGGAGCCGTTATTCCAAAATTAATTGAGGTACAAGGTTTCCCCTCTTTGTACAATTACCAGATTAATTTATACGAAAAATTCAAGAATCATTATCCGTTTCTAAAGGATTTGACGCCGTTCATCAATGACATAACTCCACAGGAATATCTCCAAACGCTGGAAGAAGTAATTTGCAACAATCACCCGAAGGAGAATTTTGCGTTTGGAAAAAAGACGCCGCCGCTCCTACTCTACTCTGCAACTTGGTGAGATTGAGCCGTGGCGAAATGATTGGCGTAAAATTCAATAAAGACAAGGGATTGGGTTGGCGGGACTTTGGGGTTATTTGAGAGGTAGGGAATTTATTTCATAAATAATTTTAGTTTTTATTGTTTATTAGTAAAATTTGTCCGTAAATTTGTCCGTATCCGTAAAAATGTCCGTAAGATGATAAATGTGAAATTCTACCTTGATAAAGCTGATAAAAACAATAGATATCCTATTCATCTTGTTTTACATCAAAAAAATTCAAAAATCAAAGTTGCAACTGGCGAAAAGATTTTGAAAAAGGATTGGGATAACAAAAATCAATTGGTAAAGGATTCTGAATATTCACATAAATCAATTAATAAATTTTTGAATTTTCTTAAGCAAGAAGTTGAAAAATATTTTGAAACTGAATTGCACTCCAATTTTACAGATAAAAAAATCAAGGAAAAAATAACTTCTCTGGTTAATAGCCGAAGAGAAAACACAGATATAAATATTATTTGTGAACCTCCAGCAGAATACGAAACAAAATCTAAAGTAACCTTTGTCGATTTGTTTGCTGGGGCTGGTGGCTTTAGCGAAGGGTTTCTTCAAGCTGAATATGGAAACAAATATTATGATTTTAGGTTAGCGAGTGATATTAATGAAAATTGCGAACTTACACATTTGGCTAGATACAATTATCAACTTGGTTTAGATGCTGAATTTCTTCGTCAAGATATAACTGAACCCGATTTTTTAGATAATTTCTTAAAAAAAATAGGTCAGAAAGAAGTTGATATTGTTTGTGGAGGACCACCTTGCCAAAGCTTTAGTTTGGCAGGGAAAAGAAAAAAGTTTGATAAAAAAGATGATTTATTCGCACATTACTTAAAAGTAATTAGACAATTGCGTCCCAAATATTTTGTTATGGAAAATGTCAAAGGGATTTTGACAAAAGAACAAGGCAAGATTAAAGAAATGATTCTTCAAGAAATCAGATCAATAGTAGATTTAAAAGAATTTAGCCAACTGATACATTTCGTTGCCCAACTCAAAAAAAACGAAATTGAAAATTTTTTTATTTTGGAATGTTACAACTTGCGTTTACAATTTGAAAAAGACACTGACAAAGAATTAGATATTTTAAAAAACAGTTACATCAATAATTTAGAGAATAAATTTAGATTATTAACTCCAAAAATTGTTGATTACAAGACCAGCAAAACCGATAAAAACATAAGTACTATTCGTCACGGATTCAATCTTTTGAAACGTGTTAAAGAATTGGAATATATTAGGAAAAGAGTTATTAATGAAAAATCATTTTCTAATTTAGACAATGATTTTTTTGCGGATGATTTTGATTTGTTTTTAACCTCAATTGAATCTGAAACAATTATTGAAAAAATTCATTCCGCTTTTAATAATTTAAAGCCAAATGCAGCTTTTTTAGACGATGTACAACAAATAATTACTGCACTTGAAATATTTGATTATTCTTTTGATGAATGTGTAAAAGGATTAAGTTCTTTTGTAGTAAAGTCAAATAGGGAAAAAGAATTTGAAACTATTTTATCTAAAATTAGACTTTATAATATTGAACAACCCTTTGTAGCATTAGCATCAAACTATGGAGTTCCACAAAATCGTGAAAGAGTTTTATTTATTGGCTGTAGAAAAGACCAAAAACTTATAAATGATATTCCTGCTACTGTAAAACATAATGAAAAAGTTAATGTTTTTGAGGCTATTTATGATTTGGATTTTGTTGGAAATGATGATGAAAAATTCAATTATGAAAAAATAGATTTAAAAGCACAATACAATGGTTCAACTGAAAAAATGAAAGCATTAATCCAGAAAAGAAATATAGATGGAAAACCTAATAAAAATGATGGATTAAGTTATTCTGAATGGTCAAAAAATGGAAGATTAAACGGTCGATTTGTAAATGCAAAGAATCCTTTTTATGTGAGAAATTTTGAAGAACTTCAAAACGCATTAACACACTTGGTTGCTCCTTTGCAAAATCATAAAACAAGTAAACAAAATGAAGATGTAATTAAAAGATTAGATGTCATTTTAAAATCTGGAAATTATGAATCTGCAAAAGCGAATCTTAAAGAAATTGGTTTAGAATCAGATAAAAGAAGTTATACCGTTTTAAAACCTGAAGGACAAAGTTCTACAATTATGACAATTGCAGACGATTATATTCATTATTCAAATCCAAGAGCATTGACAGTAAGAGAAATGGCAAGACTTCAATCATTTGATGATTCTTTCGTTTTTCAAGGAAAACGTTCAACAGGTGGAAATAAACGTAAGTTTGAAGTTCCTCAATATACTTTGGTTGGAAATGCAGTTCCTCCATTAATGGCTAGAGCAGTTGCTTTGGAGATTTTGAAGAATATTAAATAGTAATTACCAAAATTTGCTTAACATTTTTAATTCTTCAAACCATTCTTGATATGACATAACTGTTTTGCTTTTTTTGAGTCTTTCGTCTATTGCAGAAGAAATAATTACAAATTTCACACCATTTCTTTTTGCCTCTTCAAGTTTGTTATCAGTTAAACTTGAAGCTCCAAGTTTAGTTCCAAAATTACTATTGCCAATTGCAGTACAAGCTCTGTTTCTAGTATCGTGAGGCATTTGTGCAAATGTTAGGCGAAATCTATCATTGGATGTTGTTTGACAAGCTACTGCACAGCAATTTTTAGGTTCTTCTTTATATGATTCTAAATTAGGAAAGAAAAAATCTAACTTACAACCTGTCTTAAGTACAAATTCTCTTTGGTAATCTTTTTGAAATGTGAAACCTCTTTTTAGTAAAAGATATGATATATGGTTCATCAAGCTGGAACCGGATCGAGAGACTCTTGATTGTCTATTAGAATCTGCTAAAGAAACTATTACATTCACTATTCCGTTCAATATTTTTGTAGGTTCTGAATTTAATAGTGGAGAATTTTTGTATTCATCAATGATCTTTCTTACATTGGGAAATGCACTTTTACTAGCTTCATTATCTGCGAATTCAATGAATTTCTCTGTGATTTCTTTCTGCATCTTAAGAAATATTTCATATTCTAACATTAGTAGATTATCTAATGCTAAATCAATATTTGAAAAATCATTTATTGTAGATTCAAATTCCTTTTGAGCCAATTCGGCCATAACTAAAGTTTGAGGTAAGTGCCTTTTTCGAATTATTTTTATTAAACCTTTTTCTCCTTGTAGTTCTATATTAATTTGGAATAATCAATCTCCATTTTATATTTTCTTAATCTATTGTTGTTAAAAAAATTCTATATTTCTTTCAAATATATAAAAAACATACTACAAATTGTTAGAAGTGATTTTAAAATTTGAAATCAATCATTTTTTTAAAACTAAATAACATAAAATTCTATTCCCTACTCTTCCCCACCTCCACATAAAAATCCTTATCCACTTCCACTTTCAAATCTTTCGCAGTTTGAGGTAAAATAGTCCATTCTGCTTGAGGTTTTAGCCATTGTTCTTTTCCGTTCAAGGTTACTTTTACAGGAATATTAAAACCAGAAACACAATTTATCCAGCGATACTCCAGCTTGTTATCTTTGAATTTATATTCGAAAGTTGGGATTCTGATGTCTCTCAAATATAGGTCGAAAAACGGAGCTAAATCAAGTCCAACGTTTTTGCTTAAATAATCCTCAATTTGTTTTGTAGTGACAGTTTGGTGGTAAAAAGTGCTGTTCAAACCTCGTAAAATCGTTCTCCATTTTTCGTCGTCATTTACGATTTGGCGCAGCGTGTGCAGCATATTGGCACCTTTATAGTACTTATCGGTACCTTCAGATTCGTTATTTACATTATAGTTGCCAATAATTGGATTAGCATTTTCAATATTCTTCCTAACGCCTCTTACATATTTGTTTCCGGCTTCTTTTCCGTAATAATATTCAACAAAAAGACTTTCAGAATAATTGGTAAAACTCTCGTGAATCCACATATCGGCGATGTCTTTGTAGGTAATATTATTGGCAAACCATTCGTGACCCGATTCGTGAATTATAATAAAATCAAATTTTAAACCCCAACCCGTTCCGCTCAAATCGGTTCCTTTGTAACCATTTTTGAAACCATTTCCATAAGTGATGCAACTTTGATGTTCCATCCCTAAATAAGGTGCTTCGACAAGTTTATAACTGTCTTCATAAAAAGGGTATGGCCCAAACCAATGTTCGAAAACTTTCAACATTCGTGGGACATCCTTGAATTGGATTTTGGCTGCAGCCAAGTTATCTTTCAAAACATAATAATCGCAATCCAAATCGCCTTTTTCTCCTGCGAAAACTTCGGAAAAAGAAACATAATCGCCTATGTTTATATTTACACCATAATTGTTAATTGGGTTTGACACATACCAAGTGAAAGTTCTGGTTCCATCCTTCAAATCTACTACGCTTTGCAAACGACCATTAGAAACATCCGTCAAATTCTTGGGAACATTGACGCTGATGAGCATATCATCAACTTCGTCGTACATATGATCTTTGTTGGGCCACCAAACACTGGCTCCCAAACCCTGACAGCTTGAAGCAATAAATGGTTTTCCTTTTGCATCTTTTTGCCAAGTAATTCCACCATCCCAAGGCGGACGAACAGCAATTTTAGGTTTTCCCCCATAAAAAACAATGACTTCTTTTATTTCTCCAACATTTTGTGGAGCAACAAAATCAATAAAAAAGGCGTTACCATCTCTTTGATATTTTAATTCCTTGCCGTCTTGAGTTACTTTGTAAATTTCCATTGGCTTTTGCAAGTCAATTTGCATCCGGTTGTAAGCTTCTAAAACTTGATAGCGAATGGTATTGGATCCAGAAATCGTGCTATCGGCAGGATTTACCTTGATGTCAAGATGGTAATATTTTACGTCCCACCAGGCTCTCTCCTTGGTAATACTTCCTCTCAAAGTATCCTGATGCGTGAAAATTTCCTGAGCGTTAATGCTGTTGGAAACAAAAAATGAGATAAAAATGATGCTAAAATATTTTTTCATAAATTAACTTTTTAATACTTGTCTATAATGGTGTCTAAAGATTTTTTGCGGCAAATTATACTAATTTCACAAATTAAAATAGGTGTTTTTTATGTTTCCAAATTATTGAATTCGCCCAAATATTATAAATTTTCGATGAATTTAGTCAATAAATGAACTCCATAAGCGGTGGCGTGTTTGCTTTTTGCAAATTCATCGTCTCCAAAGGCAACTCCGGCAATATCAAGATGTGCCCAAGCTTTGTGCTCTTCGGTAAAATATTCCAAAAACTTGGCAGCACTTATGGCTCCTGCAACCGGTTTCCCGCTGTAATTTTTCACATCGGCAATATCGCTTTCTATGTCTTGTTTGTAGCAATCCCAAAGTGGCAAAGGCCACAAACGTTCCCCAATCGCATCACCGGATTCTTGGAGTTTCTTTGAAACAACCTCATTATTGGTAAACAATGCGCAACATTCATAACCAAAAGTTCCTACGGCACTCCCCGTCAAGGTTGCAATGTCAACAATATATTCGGGTTTGAAATTCTTGATTAAATACGATAAACCATCGGCCAAAACCAATCTTCCTTCGGCATCAGTATCAATAATTTCTATTGAATGTCCGCTGTAACTCTGGATAACATCGCTAGGATAAAATGATTTTGCATCTACAGAATTTTCGGCACAAGGTACAATTGCGGTGACTTTCACGGGTAATTTCAAATCTGCAATCAGTTGCATTGCCCCAAAAACTGCTGCTCCACCAGCCATATCACATTTCATATGCAGCATTCCGGAAGTTTTTATATTCAGTCCACCCGTATCGAAAGTAATTCCTTTTCCCACCAAACCTATGTGTTTCGTTTTGGCATTGGCATTTTCGGGAACATAATTCATAATTACAAATTGTGGTTCGTTTTCGCTTCCTTTTCCAACGGACAAAAACGCACCTAATCCTGCTTTTTTAGAAGCTTCAAAACCTAAAATTTCAACCTCAAAACCGAAATTCTTTCCGGTTTCATTAGCCCAATTGGATAAATATTTTGGTGTAACTTTATTAGGAGGTAAATCGACCAAATGCAAAATTTCGAGTTGGGCATTGGCAATTTTAATTGCTTTATTGGCAGTTGTCTCATAATTATTTTTGGAAA
>Ga0066411_1000118_pt1 | contig 14259 bp, 10 predicted proteins | sample LakWasMet15_LOW5_2_FD_59498 | JGI IMG/M metagenome (GOLD analysis project Ga0066411, IMG submission 59498) | Freshwater sediment methanotrophic microbial communities from Lake Washington under simulated oxygen tension - Sediment Metagenome 15_LOW5 | ecosystem: Environmental > Aquatic >...
CTCACCCCGTGCGCCACCGCCAGCGCCACCCCCTCCGGAACCACCGCCCGCTCCTCCCCGCTCCCCATCAGCGCCCCGAGATCACCCCCATCGACCCAGTCCATACGCACCCAGTAGAGGCCATTGGACAAACCCACGTCGTGCACGCCCACCAGGTTCGGGTGATCGAACCTCGCGGCCATCTTCGCCTCGTCCAGCAGCAGCCGCTCGTACTCCGCGTCGCCTCGCAGCTCCTCGCGCAGCACCTTCAGCGCCACGCGCTTCTCGAAGCCTCCCGCGCCGTGCGCCACCGCCAGCAGCACCTCCCCGACGCCTCCGACCCCCAGCCTCCGCACCACCCGAAAGGGCCCGATCTGTCGCGGTAGCTCGCTCACAGCGCGTATCCTACGCCCATCCCATGAGCGACCCGGCGGCCACCGTCCACAGCGAGTCGCTCCCTGGACTCACCGTCTCGCCCCGCTGTCAGCTCGTGGTCATCGAAGGCCCCGACGCAGGCCGCGCCGCGCCGCTCTCGCTCCCCGACGGCGCCGTCACCATCGGCACCGACCCCGCCTGCGAGCTCTGCCTCACCGACGACCGCGTCTCCCGCCGCCACGTCACCGTGAGGGCCTACGCAGGGCGCTTCACCCTCACCGACCACGACTCCACCAACGGAACCCTCTACGAGGGCTCCGACGTCCACGAGGCCAGCGTCCCCCTCGGGGCCACGCTCAAGCTCGGCCGCAGCTTCGTGCGCATCGTCCCCGTCGCCCGCCCGCTGCAGGTCGCCCCCTCGCGCTCCCGCCGCTGCGGCGAGCTCGTGGGCGAGAGCCTGGTGATGCGCGAAGCCTTCGCCGTGCTCGAGCTCGCCGCCGACAGCGACGTCACCGTGCTCCTCGAAGGCGAGACCGGCACCGGCAAGGAGCTCGCCGCCCGCGCCGTGCACGACCTCTCCCCGCGGCGCAACAAGCCCTTCATCGCCATCGACTGCGGCGCCCTCCCGGAGTCCCTCCTCGAGAGCGAGCTCTTCGGACACGTGAAGGGCGCCTTCACCGGTGCGAGTTCCGCCCGCGCCGGAGCCTTCGTCCGAGCCCACGGAGGAACCCTCTTCCTCGACGAGCTCGGCGGCGTCTCCGCGGCCGTGCAGGCCCGCCTGCTGCGCGCCGTCGAGACCCGCCGGGTGCGCCCCGTCGGCGCCGACGACGAGCGCCCCGCCGACGTGCGCCTCCTCGCCGCCTCGCGCCACGACCTCGTCGCCCAGGTCGCCGACGGAACCTTCCGCCCCGACCTCTACTACCGCCTCTCCGTCGTCCGGGTGACCCTCTCCCCGCTGCGCTCCCGCCGCGAGGACCTCCCCCTCCTCGTCGCCGAGATGCTACGCCGCCGCGGCCTGGAGCCCGGTCCCATCGAGGGCCACGGACTCGACGCGCTGATGGGTCACGACTGGCCCGGCAACGTGCGCGAGCTCCGCAACGTCATCGACCGCGCCATCGCCCTCTCCCCCCGCGCCCGCTCCTTCGCCGACCTCCGCATCGAGATCGACGGCCTCGCCGCGGTCGACGACCCGTGGCCCACCGTCTCCCCGCAGCTCCCCTGGGACGAGAGCAAATCCCTGGTGCTCCACGCCTTCGAGCGCCGCTACCTCCGCGCCCTCATGGACGCCTGCCAGGGCAACCTCTCCGCCGCCTCGCGCCAGTCCGGCGTCGACCGCAAGCACCTCCGCGCGCTGCTCCGACGCCACGGCATCACCGCCGCCGCCGACTGACGCTCCCGCTCACTCCACCAGGGCCACCACCACCGCGGTGATGTTGTCCTTCGAGCCGTTCTCGAAGGCCTCCCGCACCAGCGTCTCCGCCGCCGCCTTCGCCCTCATGGTGGAGAGCACCGCGGCCATCCGCTCGACGCTCAGCGCGTCGTAGAGCCCGTCCGTGCAGAGCAGGTACACGTCTCCCGGGCGCGCCCTCTCGACGCGGGTGTCGACCTTCACCGGAGGCTTCATCCCCAGCGCCCGGGTGATCACGTTGGCGTGCGGAAACTCGCTCCTCGGCCCCACCTTCGTGCCCATCGCCAGCATCTCCTCGTACAGCGAGTGGTCCCGGGTGAGCGGCTCCAGCCTGCCTCCGCGCGCCCGGTACACCCGCGAGTCGCCGACGTGCCCGACCACCACCCTCCCCTCCCTCACCACCAGGGTGGCGACCGTGGACCCCATCGACGAGAGCCTCCCGCTCCGCTGCGCCGCGATGCTGGCGTCCGCGAGCCTCACCCCCGTCGCCACCATGTTGCTCTCCAGGTCGAGCGACGGATCGATGGAGAAGGGCCACGTCACGTCGTCGTCCGCGGCGTTGCGACGGTAGAAGCGCTCCAGCGTCTCGATCGCCACACGGCTCGCGACCTCGCCGCCCTCGTAGCCCCCCATCCCATCCGCCACCGCGAAGAAGCCGATGGGCTCCAGCGCGCAGCAGCTGTCCTCGTTGTTGCTGCGACGACCCACGTGGGTGCACGAAGCGCTCTCGATGTGCATGGCGACGATCTCCTCGCCGCCACCCACTGCGCCGCTCGTGCCGCTCTCAAGTGATGGAAAACACCTGTTGCGCTGGGGTCTGGAGACCCCAGGGACCCCGCTCAGGGCGAGGGAGGCGCCGCGAGGAGCTGGCCCCGGATCTCACCCGCCGGAAACATCGTCGAGTGCACGTTGACGTAGATGCCTCCCATGGGAAGCGCCGTGAGCAGCGGGCTCGAGGCCGTGAGCGCCGCGGCGCCGCGGAGGTTGCTGCCCATGATGGTGAGCGGAGTCACCACGTCGCCGCCCACCCCGAGGGCGCCGCGGTGGAGGTGCGCCGCCATCGGGGTCACGCCCATCACCACGCCGTCATAGGCGAGGCTGTCGCGGTTGGCGCTCATGATCGCCCCGAGCGTGCCGGTGGCCATGGTCGTCACCGGCGGAAGCTCCTCCATCCCGTTCATGCGCGCGATGAAGAGCCGCTCCGCCGGCCGAAGGATCTGCCCGCGGATCTCCCCCGCCGGGTTCGCCGCGCTGTGCACGTTGACGTACCAGCGCCCCGCCTCGAGGTCGGCCACGCTCGCGGCGGTGATGGGTCGCGTCCCGCTGACGGCGTTGCTGGGCACGGGCCCCGGGTCGGAGAGGTCGATGAGCACCCCGCCGTTGAAGCCCGCCCCGCCGGTGTGGATGTGCCAGCCCGTCGAGGGCATCGACATCCCCGTGACGTTCACCACGTAGCGCAGCCGGTTGGCCGTCGTGTCGACAAGGAACTCCGCGATGCCGCGGCCGGCCGCGGTGACCGGCGGGTTCTCCTGATCGCCCGAGAGCCTCGCCGTGTACACGGCCTCGCCGGGCTGCACGATCTGCCCCCGAAGCTCCCCCTCGGGGAAGGACGAGCTGGTGATGTTCACGTAGGCGCGGCCCTCCATGATGGCGCGCGACTGCTCGGCGGTGAGCCCGGTGGTGCCGATGGTGGTGCCGCCGGCGTTGGTGAGCGAGAGGGCCATCGCCCCGGCCTCCCCGGCGAGCCCGATGTGAAGCCGCGTCGCGAGCGGCAGCAGGATGGTGTGCGTCACCGTGTACGAGAGCAGCATCCGGTCGGGGCTGAGCGTGAAGGTCACCGTCCCGCTCGCGGTGGTGCCGTACGCCGGCGGGACCACCTGCCGACCGCTGAGCGCCGCCGTCAGCACCAGCGGAGAGCCCGAGTCCACCATCGGGACGTCGGCCGGGGTCACGGGCACGTCGACCACATCCGCGACGCCGCTGTCGGAGGGGCCGGCGTCGACCGGCGTAGAGCTGTCCCCGCAGCCCGCGAGACCGAAGGAGACCGAGGCGAGGACCAGCGCGATTCGACGATGCAGCATCATGAACACTCTCCAGTTGCGGGATGGGATTCCCCGCCGCGAGCATTACCAGCAATCGCGCCCCCGAAGGGGGGACGCCGACCCGCGCGGGGCTATAGGCTCCCGCGCCATGCTGACCCACGTGGTGTTCTTCAAGCTCTTTGACCACTCCCCCAGCGGCGCCGCCGAGGTGCGCGACCGCATCCTCGCCCTGCGCGATCAGATCCCGCAGCTCAGGCACCTGGAGGCAGGCGTCGACGTGGTGCGCTCCGAGCGCTCCTGGGACGTGGCCCTGCTCGCCCGCTTCGACGACCGCGCGGGCCTCGACGCCTACGCGGTGCACCCCGCGCATGTGGCCTTCGCCGAGTGGCTCGGGCCTCGCCGCGAGCGCTCCTGCGTGGTCGACTACGAGTCGCCCTGAAGGCGCTCTCTTCGGACATCCCAACCGACATCGCGGCGCCGGCCGCGCCCCCCCATCGGACGGCGGCACCACCCGCAAAAAGGCTCTTGGCGGGTTCCATCCTGACAAGAATCGACCGCGCGCACGAACCTACATCAGGGGCCGTGGCGGGCCGTGTCCATTCCGTACTTCCCCGAGAGCCCGCCGATATTCTCCAGACTTCAGGCGATCTACAGGTAGGGAAAGGGACCGATCGCGGTCATCCCTCGGCACCCTGGGAGCCCGATTCACGACAGCCCACAACGATGTAGCGCCGTTGTCGCCAATGAATATCGCTTTGCCCAGAGTGGAATGAGCCGCTTCCCTGGGATGCATGGAACGATCACTCCCGATGGCGGCCCTTTCGCTCCTCGCGTTGTCTCTCGCCTCCGGATGCGCTCCGGTCGCGGGCGGCGCCGATGAGTCACCGACCACCCAGCCGATCTCCAGCCCCACCTGTCCCGAGTCGGTGACCGCCGACAGCCTCGGAGACCTCCGCAACGCCGAGGGCCGCGTCCGCGAGTGCTGGCCCGGCGACGCGCGCTGCGAGTGCGACTCCGACAACGACTGCTACGCCCTCCCGGGCCACGTGGCCTGCACCCCCGCTCCGAGCGTCGAACGAGACGGCGGCCCCGCCCTGGCGCCGCGGGCCGATGCAGGCGCGCGGCCCTCCGCCCCGACGACCGCGGCCGATGCAGGCGCGCGTCCCTCCACCCCGACGACCGCGGCCGATGCGGGAACTCGTCCCTCCACCCCGACGACCCAGGTCGATGCGGGAACTCGCGATGCGGGATCGACCCCGACCCCGACCCCGGCTCCCGCGCCAGCGCCCTCCGGCTCGGTGCCCACGGTCGGCGGGTGCCAGATGTTTCCTGCGGACAACCCCTGGAACCAGGTGGTGACCTCGCTGCCGGTGCACCCGAACTCCGCGGCGATCATCGCCAACATCCAGGCGCACGGTCAGACGACCATCAAGGCCGACTTCGGATCCAACACCCAGTACGGGATCCCCTTCGTGGTGGTCCCTGCGGGGCAGGCGCGGGTGCCGATCACGTACACCGCGTACGGTGACGAGAGCGACCCGGGCCCCTTCCCGGTCCCGCTGAGCGCGCCGATCGAGGGCGGCAACGACCACCACGTGCTCGTCGTCCAGCAGGGTAGCTGCATGCTCTACGAGCTCTATCACTCGGTCCGCGGCTCCTCGGGCTGGTCCGCCGACTCGGGCGCGATGTTCGACCTCGGCTCCAACGCGCTTCGCCCCCGCGGCTGGACCTCCGGCGACCAGGGCGGCCTGCCCATCCTCGCGGGCCTCACCCGCTTCGACGAGGTCGCCGCCGGCGAGATCAACCACGCGCTGCGCGTCACCTTCGACCACACCCAGGACGGCTTCATCCGGCCGGCCAACCACCGCGGCAGCGTCGCCGACTCGAACGCCCCGCCCATGGGCCTCCGCCTCCGCCTCCGCGCCAACTTCGACGTGTCGCGCTACACCGGCCAGGCGCGGGTGATCCTCAACGCGCTCCGCCGCTACGGCCTCATCGTCGCCGACACCGGGAGCAACTGGTTCATCTCCGGCGGCTCCGACCGCCGCTGGAACGACACCGACCTCCGCCAGCTCACCGGCATCTCCGGCACCGCCTTCGAGGCCGTCTACACCGGCGACGTGCAGCGCTGACCTCTCCTCCTTCACCCTCCGCACGCCTCGTTGACGGGCGATCCTCTCGGGCGTTCCCCTCCTCGGCATGAACCGAGCGATCCGTATCCATCGCCATGGAGGCCCCGAGGTGCTGACCCTGGAGGCGCTCGACCTCCCCCCTCCAGGCCCCGTTGAAGTGCGGCTGCGGCACACCGCGATCGGGCTCAACTTCGCGGACGTCTACGCGCGCACGGGCCTCTACCCCGCCGCCCTCCCCGCGGTGCTCGGCCAGGAGGCCGCCGGGGTCATCGAGGCCCTCGCCCCCGACGTGACCGGCTTCGCGCCAGGCGATCGTGTCGTGTACGCCGGGGCGCCCGGCGCCTACGCCGACGAGCGCAACGTCCCGGCCGCGGTGCTGGTGAAGATCCCCTCGGCGATCGACGACGAGCGCGCCGCGGCCATGATGCTCAAGGGCACGACCGCGGAGTACCTGCTGCGGCGCACCCACGAGGTGAAGCCCGGCGAGACCATCGTCTTCCACGCCGCCGCCGGGGGCGTCGGGTCGATCGCCTGCCAGTGGGCGAAGCACCTCGGGGCCACCGTCATCGGCACCGTCGGAACCCGCGCCAAGGCCCCCATCGCCCTCGCCCACGGCTGCGACCACGTGGTCGTTATGTCCGAGGAGGACCTCCCCACCAGGGTGCGAGAGATCACCGGGGGCAAGGGCGCTTCGGTGGTGTACGACTCCGTCGGGAAGGACACCTTCATGGCCTCCCTCGACTGCCTCTCGCCGCGCGGCCTGATGGTCAGCTACGGCAACGCCTCGGGCCCCGTTCCGCCCTTCGCCCCGCTGCTGCTCACCGAGAAGGGATCGCTCTTCTTCACCCGCCCCTCGCTCAAGCACTACACGCTCACTCGCGCCGAGCGGGTCGCCTCCGCGGAGGCTCTCTTCGATGTGGTCTTGCGAGGCGCGGTGACCGTGGAGGTGCAGCAGCGCTACCCCCTCGCCGACGCGGCCAGGGCCCACGCCGACCTCGAGGGGCGCCGCACCACCGGCGCCACGGTGCTGCTCCCTCAGCGCCCCTGATCGCAGTCCCTACAGCGACTTGCGGCGAGCGAGCAGGCCCGCCTCGCGCAGCGTCGCGACCACGGCCCCGGTCACCGAGTCCGAGGCCTCCTCGCGCTGGCGCAGCGTCAGCGCCTGGAGCACCTCGCAGCCTCCCGCATCGCGGCAGAGCGCCGGGTGCCCGCCCTGCATCTGCACCCTGCTGAACAGCGCGTCGCCCCCCTGCTGCGCCTCGCCCACCGTCAGCCGGCGCCACTCGGCCGAGGCGGTCACCAGCGTCCAGACCTCGCCCTGGCGCCACTGCGCTCCGCCCGCGCTCCAGGTGCGCTCGACCCCCAGCACCGCGTCGAAGCCCTGCACCCTCATGGCCCCCAGCAGCCGGGTGCTCACGCCCTCCTGGCAGCCGTCGACCTCCGCGGCGCCAGGGCCGGTGCCTCGCAGGCAGCTTCCCCCGTGGGCAAACTCCAGCCGACCCGACAGGTCGCCGGTGCCCAGGGTCTGCTCGCAGCGACCGCCTCGGCAAGTCGGCCCGCAGGTCACCAGCTCGCTCGGCGCCGCGCCGTCTCCGCTCGCCCCGGGCGCCGACGCCCGGCCCACGAAGCCGCTGCCGCAGCGGGCCACCACCGCGCTCGACGCGCCGCGCAGCAGGTCGATGGGCGTCGCGAGGCGAACCGCCGCGAGCCTGAGCCCGGGGTCGCTGCTCAGCAGCCGGTGGCCTCCCGCCTCGGCCACGGCCAGCACCGCCACCGTGTCGAGGGCGCGGCGGCTGTAGACCTGCGCGGTGAGGTCGACGCTGCCCTCCAGGCGCCAGCGGTCGCCGGCCCGCTCGCAGCGCACTCCCCCTTCGCCGCAGGAGAGGCGCACCGCGCGACCGCGGTTGCCGTCCATCCCTCGCATCCGCCCGGTGCCGACGTCGCCCTCGGCGAGGTGCACCGTCACCGTGGGCTCCTCCGAGGAGAGCAGGTCGCCCGCCACGAGGAGGCGCTCTCCTCGCTGGGCGATCCAGACCGTGCCCCGGTCGCCGCTCGCCAGGGGCTCGACCGAGGACCACTCGGCGAGCGACGCGTCGGCGCGCCCGTCGGCCAGGAGGCTGAGCGGGCGAGGCGCCAAGCCCGGCGTCGGGGCCAGCGGCTCGGTCACCCGCTGCGCCGTGAAGCGATCGCCCACCCGGTGGTATCGGAGCAGGGGCGACAGCTCCAGCGGGCGCCGGGGGTCGACCACGCGCACATGAAACTCCGCGCGGTGCACGCCCGCCTCGAGCACGTCGACGACCCGCGCCCGCACCTCCGCCTCGACGCGGCGGCCGCCGTTCGCCGGGGCGCTGAGGCAGCGGTCGAAGACCTCGTGGGCCATCTCGGTCCAGCGCCCCTCGAGGCGGCCCCAGACGGCGACCCGCTCGGGGGCGACGCCGCAGCGGGTGGCCTGCTCCGGGGCCCGCGCTCGCACCACCGCGAAGCGCTCTGCGCCCACCTGGATGCGCGCGACCTGGATCACGGTGGTGCCCGCGGGCCCGACCGGAACGACGGCGCCCTGGAGGGCCACCGTGACGTCCTCGGCCGAGGCCATGGCAGGAGCGCAGAGCGCAAGACAGAGGGCACCGACCGCGGATACGCGCATTGGGGAATCTCCAGAGCAAGAGGTTGTGACTGCCCGGACGCCCATTCGCTTCTCCCGTGAAGTCGGAGCGTCACAGCACTTCAATCACGTTCATTCGAGGAGCGGAAGGTCCCTCGATTGCCCACTCGAATTTCGGTGTGTCCGATAACGCCAACCTCGCCGCAGGTGCCGTGATGTGTGCGCGGATGACTGTGCGTGGCCCGTTGCGATAGCCTCCGCGCGCCATGCGCATCGACCCCCACTCGTACACCGACGACCGCCACGCCCACGTCCGCTCGCTCGCGTGGGAGGCGCGCGTGGATTTCCCGACACGCACCCTGCTCGCCACGGCCACGCTCCACTTCGACGAGCCCTCGTCCGGCGCGCTCGACCTCGACACCCGCGCGCTGCACATCACCCGGGTGACCGATGACCGCGGCGCCGCGGTCCCCTTCGAGCTGCACGCCGCGGAGGACATCCTCGGGTCGCGGCTCTCGCTCTCGCTCCCCGACTCGACCCGCTCGGTGAGCATCGAGTACCGCACCGCCCCCGACGCGAGCGCCCTTCAGTGGCTCGACCCCGCGCAGACCGCGGGGGGGAAGCACCCCTACCTCTTCTCGCAGTGCCAGGCGATCCACGCGCGCTCGGTGGTGCCGCTCCAGGACACGCCGCAGCGGCGCATCACCTTCACCGCCGCGCTGACGGTTCCCTCCGCCCTGCGGGGATTGATGGCCGCCGCCTTCGACGGCCGCGAGGAGCGCGGCGACGTGGCCGTGGAGCGCTGGCACATGCCGCAGCCGATCGCTCCGTACCTCTTCGCCTTCGCGGTGGGCGAGCTCGCCTCGCGAGAGCTGGGAGCGCGCTCTCGGGTGTGGGCCGAGCCCTCGGTGGTCGACGGCGCGGCGTGGGAGTTCGCCGAGGTCGACGGGATGCTCGCCGCGGGAGAGTCCCTCTTCGGCCCCTACGCGTGGGACCGCTTCGACATCCTGGTGATGCCCCCGTCCTTCCCCTACGGCGGCATGGAGAACCCGCGGCTGACCTTCGTGACCCCGACGCTGCTCGCGGGCGACCGGTCGCAGGTCAGGGTGATCGCGCACGAGCTCGCCCACGCCTGGAGCGGCAACCTCGTCACCAACGCCCACGCGGGGCACTTCTGGCTCAACGAGGGATGGACCCGCTACGCCGAGCTACGGATGGTCGAGGTGCTGGAGGGCCAGGACACCGCCGCCCTGGTGGCCGCCATCTGCCGCAAGGACCTCGACGAGACCGTCGCGCGCTTCCTCGCCGAGGGCCACGGAGGCCTCACCCGGCTGCGCACCCACCTCGAGGGCGTCGACCCCGACGAGGCCTTCAGCGTGGTCCCCTATGACAAGGGCGAGCTGTTCTTGAGGGCCATCGAGACGGCGGTGGGAAGGGAGCGCTTCGACCGCTTCGCCCGGCGCTACCTGGAGACCTTCCGCTTCGGGGCCGTGACCACCGAGGCCTTCCTGGAGTTCACCGAGCGAGAGCTGCCGGGCGTGCTGGCGAGCGTCGACGCCCCCCGCTGGATCGACGGCGAAGGGATGCCCGACAACGCGCCGACCGCCCGCTCGGCCCGCCTCGACGCGGTGATCGCCATGGGCGACGCGCTCCCCGACGCCGGCACCCGGCTCTCCACCACCGAGTGGAACCTCTGGCTCGAGCGCCTCCCCCGCCCGCAGCCCGCGGCCTGGTGCGCCTCCCTCGACGAGCGCTTCGACTTTACCTCGACAGGTAACATGGAGGTGAAGGTCGCCTGGCTCCGGCTGGCGCTGGCGAGCGCCTACGACCCGGTGCTCCCGGAGGTCTCCCGGGTGCTCGGGGCGGTGGGCCGGATGAAGTACCTGGTTCCGCTCTACAGCGCCCTGCTCGCCAGGCCCGAGACCCAGAGGCTCGCCAGGGAGACCTTCGAGCGCAACGCCGCGGGCTACCACCCCATCGCCCGCGCCGTGGTGCGCGGCCGCATCGAGCGGGCCTCGACCTAGGACCGAAAACTTTGCGCTCAGATGGTTGACGCCACCAACCATCGCGAGAGACTGCCGACTTGACCGAGCGCAAGTCGCGCGTCGTCAGGAGGTGCGTCGTGAGATGGTTCCACGCGATGAGTGCTGTGGCCCTGCTGGGGGGGATGACCGCAGCCGCAAGGCCCGCTGACGCGTCCCCGACGCGGGAGCAGTACCGGCTCTTCCGCGCCCTCTCCATCGACCTGCAGGGGCGCATCCCCCTGCCCGACGAGATCGCCGCCTTCGAGCGTCCGGGCTTCGACCTCGACGCCTGGATCGATCAGCACCTCCAGGGCGCCGCCTACGCCGAGCGCCTGCGCCGCGTCTACCTCGACGCGCTGCGCCTGGAGGTGGGGTCGATGTTCAACTTCGTGAGCAACCCGCTGGTGCTCCGCCGGGTGCGGGTGATCGACCCCGACGGCAACCCCGCCTACGTGTACTTCCGCCGCGCGCAGCGCCGCGACCGCGTGGAGTCCGACCTCGACTTCTGCCTCTCCCCCGAGGAGACCGGCATCACCGTCGCCGCCAACGGCACCCTCACCGGCACCGCCCACGCCATCGACCGCGCCGCCTGGAACCAGCGGACCGTCGAGGTGCGCCCCTGGTGGCTCTACCGCGACTACCGCAGCGCCTCGCCCTCGCAACGCATCAGCGCCGGCGACGGCTCGGCGATGACGCTCTCTCCCGTCGCGGGCCTGCTCATGGACGCCGACAACACCACCCCCACCACCACGGTGCGGGTCTGCCGCGAGGAGGCCCAGACCGCCGACCGCGGCGCGGTGTACCTCTCCGGCCGGCTCACGGCGCTGCCCCGCACGGAGCCCTACCCCGGCGGCCGCGTCACCGCCCCGCCGACGGACTCCGCCTACGCCCGCGCGCACGCCGGTCAGATGGTCTCGTGCACCAGCGGCACCGGGGTCTCGCTGAGCGACGACTGCGGCTGCGGCGTGGGCCTCGAGCGCTGCATGCCGGGCAACTCCCTCGGCAACGACCCGGCGGCCTTCAACCTCCCTGACAACGTCCCGCTCGGGGCCGATCAGCCCCTCGACAGCCGGGCGCAGACCCAGGGCGACTGGTCGCGCTTCTGGTGGGCCCAGGAGGCGGTGCACTTCCTCGACGACCTCTTCGTGCGCGACCGCGACGTGCGAGGCCTGCTCACCGACCGGGGCACCATGGTCAACGGCGCGACGGCGCAGTTCTACCGGGGCTTCGCGGGCAGCACCTGCTGCGGCAACGGCACGCAGTTCGACTACGCCGAGCCCGCGGCGCTCTTCGACCCGGCGCGCGTCCCGACCGACCTCACCCCGCACGACCTCGCCACCTGGCGGCGCGTCGACGACCGCGGGCCGCAGGCGGCGGGCCTCCTCACCACGCCCATCTTCCTCGCCAAGTACGGCACCCGCAGGGCGCGGGCGCACATCGTCTACAACGCCTTCCTCTGCCGTCAGTTCGTCGCCGAGAACCTCGCGCTCACCCCCTCCACCGAGCCCAACCTGATGGTGCGACCGGGCTGCGCGGCCTGCCACGCCGCCCTCGAGCCCCTCTCGGCCTACTTCACCCGCGTCACCGAGTCGGGGTGGACCTTCCTGCCCCCCGCGGCCTTCCCCGCGCTCAACCCCGCGTGCGCCACCCGAGGAGGCAACTCCCCGAACGGCGGCTGCACCAGCTTCTACGACCCCGCCTTCGGAAGCTCCGCCCAGGGCATGCTGCGCGGCGCCTACGGCTCCCTCGCCCACGCCGACGAGGGCCCGCCGGGGCTCGCCCGCGCCATCGTCGACGCGCCGGAGTTCGCCTCCTGCGTGGTGAAGAACGTGAGCGAGTCCTTCCTCGGACGCTCGCTCACCGCGGAGGATCAGAGCCTCCAGGAGAGCCTCGTGACCTCGCTGCGCAGCGGCGGCTTCCGGATGCGCTCGATGGTGCGAGCGCTGCTACGGGCGGACGCCTACCGCGCCGCCAACAACCTCGCCTCCAACACCTGGCGCGAAGGAGCGACGCCGTGAAGACCACCCTCCAGCGGGCCTGCCTCGCCGCGCTCGTCTCTACCCTCGGGTGCAACAGCACCCCCGCCCCGGCCACCAGCCCCCCGGTGACCACCCCCCCGGTCGACGCGGGCGCCGTCGTCACCCGACCCCCGGAGGTCACCCCCACGCCGGTCACGGAGATCCCCGGCCACGAGGTGCTCGCGCAGGACCGCACCCCGAAGGAGCCGCCGAGGCTCATGCCCGCGGAGACCCTCATCCGCAGCTACATCTCCCTCTTCGGCGGACTCTCCCCGCAGGCGCTCCAGGTGCGGCTGCGCGGCACCACCAGCGACAACCTCTTCGACACCTGGGGGGACTACCTCTCGGCGCTGGGCGTGCCCGACTACGCGGTGGACATCCCCCGCGCGCCGCAGACCAACGCCCTCATGCTCGCGGCCTTCGAGCGCATCGGCGTCGCCCTCTGCGAGCGCGCCGTGCAGAACGACCTCCGCGGCGCCGTCGCCACCAACGACCGGGTGCTCTTCCGCTTCGAGCTCCCTGCGGGGGGCCGGGCCCTCACCGACGAGGAGTTCGGCGCCCGCTTCGACGTGCTGCACCGACGCATCCTGGGATACCCCGCGGCGCTCGCCCCGGAGTCCCGCATCCCCCGCTTCCGCGCGCTCTACCAGGGCGCGGTGACCCGCCACGCCGACGCCGGCGCGCGCAGCTTCAACGGCCCCGAGGCGGGCTGGGCGAGCGTGTGCGAGGGCCTCGTCCGCCACCCTGAATTCCACCTGTACTGAGAGGACACGGACCAATGGACACCCGTCGACGTACGTTCCTGAAGGTGCTGGGTGGGGCCGCGGGCGCAGGCATCGCGAGCCAGCCGCTGTTTCGCGCGTTCGCCGACCCACCGGTGGCGAGCGATGAGTTCTTCGTGCTCATCCACGCCAGCGGCGGGTGGGACGTGACCCTCTCCCTCGACCCGCGCAACGAGCGCCGCGGCATCATCGAGCCCGGCAGCACAGACACCATCGACACGGCACCGATCCGCCTCTGGCGCGACGCCCCGCTCGACGCCGACAGCAGCACCTTCGAGATCCTGCGACCGTCGGGCTCGTCGCTGCGCTTCGGCCCCGCCATCGGCGCCCTCGCGGAGATGCCCGACCGGCTCACGGTCATCAACGGCCTCGCGATGAACACCGTCAGCCACCCCGACGGCACCTTCTTCGCGGCCACCGGGCGGCACCTCGCCGGGGGCAAGCCCGTCGCGGCCAGCATCGACACCATGCTCGCCAACGAGTTCGGCAGGGAGTCCCTGCTGCCGACGGTGTCCGTGGGTTACCCGTCCACGTATGTCGGCGACGACCTCGACGCGCGGGTCTCGCCGCTTCGGGTGAGCTCCGTCGACACGCTCTCCAAGATGCTCAACCGCGGCAACGTGAACACCACCGCCGCCGACCGGCTGGCGGTCACCGCGATGCTCACCGAGGAGGCCCGCGACCTCGCCGCGCGGTCGTGGTACCGCGACGAGATCGAGGGCTTCGGGCTGCAGCTCCAGGCGCTCCCCCGGATGCTCTCTCCGGACGTGCAGTCGATCTTCAACGCCACCTCGCTGGCCGCGGCGCAGCCGACGTTCTTCCCCACGCCGGCCAAGCGCTTCCAGGCCCGCGCGGGGGTCAACTGCGCCTTCGCGGTGGAGGCGATGAAGCGCAACC
>Ga0066411_1000122_pt1 | contig 14075 bp, 11 predicted proteins | sample LakWasMet15_LOW5_2_FD_59498 | JGI IMG/M metagenome (GOLD analysis project Ga0066411, IMG submission 59498) | Freshwater sediment methanotrophic microbial communities from Lake Washington under simulated oxygen tension - Sediment Metagenome 15_LOW5 | ecosystem: Environmental > Aquatic >...
GGTGGCGTTGGCGTGTCGGAAAGCGGGCTCGGCGATGTGGTGGCCCACAGGTCAACGGGCGTTGCCATAACTAAAGTTGTATTGATTCATCGGTCCATTGCTCACGTACTCTATAGGGAATGCTATCTCAAGCGAGAAACTTTTCCAGCACCCAAAACAACTAATGGTGTAAATCCTTGAATTCAGCAACTAAGCAAGTAAAGTTGTTGGACGGTATTGGGGACGGCAATGGGTAAGAATCGGCGTTACGGCACTTCTGATCGCCTCACACGCAACTCTCCGCTGGCTCAAATTGATTTGTCCGCGTGGCCAGACATTGACGAAGGCGCGCTCCAGGACGAAAGGCGAAAGCTTTTCTTACGTAAGAAGCACGGCATTACCCTCTACCTTTCGGGCGCATCTGCCTCCCAAATCAAACAGTCCACTGGTTTTTCGATAGCCTATGTCTATCGAATGGTCACCGAGCGATGCTTGGAGACTCACGAGGACGGTCAACTTTATGGTTGGCGCGGAATCATTCCCCATGCTCGGCTGCGTCCCTACACGAGGCTCAAGAGGTTAGAGCCGGATGCCTGGGGAAAAGGTAGCTCAGGTGCCTTGCAATTGCTGTTTGCATCCGAAAGTGGCCGGGACCTTGAGCGGCGTTTTGAGCGACTCATTCTCCGCAAATTTCCCCAAAAGCCACTCGAGGGGGAGAGAAAACCAAAGCAAGATCTTATCGTCTGGTTCTTGGAAGAGGCAGCAAAACTGTCTCCCGAAGCTCGGGCGTCCTGGCCGTTTACAGCAGCAAAGCAAGGGCAAGTTACCATTTCCAAGCACATAGACAAGGTCTTGGAAAGGCATCCAGACAGAGCTAGAGCTGTACTCGGCGGGCCAGAAGCCACGCGAAAGGCAAGAGCGGGTGATGGCACCAATCGGCCGGCATTTCGGCCCTTTCAAAGGGTCGAATGCGACGCCTATAAGACAGACACTCGGTGCGTTGTCCTCGTCCCGTCCCACGCGGGCGGCTGGGAGCCCGTTCTTGTCCACCGAATCTGGGTGATCGTCATTCTCGAAGTCTCAGCTCGTTGTGTACTTGGCTATGCAGTCTCTGTGAGACGAGAGCCGTCTGCCGATGACGTTTTGCGCGCCATGAAATGCGCACTTACGCAGTGGTCCCCAAGGAAGCTGTCATTTTCAGATGTCGCCTACGTGCCGGGCGGGGGGTTGCCGTCCTTCCTGGGCTCAAAATACTGCGGTGCCTGTTGGGACGAGTTCAGCGTCGACGGTGCCCTGGCCAATATCTGTCCGCGCGTTGAAAAACCAATGGATGACACCGTTGACGCACGCATCATCAAACCGCAGGATCCGAATGCTTATTCCAGCCGAAGAAGTCTTGATGACCGTCCGTTTATTGAGACATTCTTTAGAAAGTTCAGGCAGCTCCACAAGCTGTCGCCAAGTACCGGGTCCAAGCCTGCAGATCGCAGGTACCGGAAGCCGGAAGCGGCGGCGCAAGAGACTTTCTTCCAGCTCGAGTATCTCGAAGATCTGCTGGATGTCGTGATCTCCAACTACAACGCGACGCCCCACACCGGTCTTGGCATGCGCTCTCCTCTGCGGCAACTCGAGTACCTGTGCTCTAAGCCGGATGTCTTGGTCAGGCAGGCAGACCCGGGCGAGGTCAGGCGATTGCTTTGCCCGCGCAAGCGGTGCATCGTTCATGCCAGCGAAGTTTCCAAGACCGGTGCGTATGTGAATTTCTTCAACGCCCGCTACTCAGCGCAGTGGCTGCGAAATCGAATGGATCTGGCCGGCGACTACGTATGGATTTATCTCGAAGATGACATGGACGCAAGATATGTGACGGCCTCGACCCTGAGTGGCACTATTCTCGGTGGATTGAAGGCGTTGCCTCCATGGCATCTAAGCCCACATACACTTTACATGCGATCAGCGATCCGATCGTTGGATTCGCGAAAAATTATCCACCTGTCCAAATACGTCGATCCAATCCATGAATTGGTTCGAGCCGCAGAAGAGAATCCCGACAAGAAGCTTGCGGCCCACCCGGCCTATCTAGAGTCCCGCAGGGTTTTCGCCGCCTTTGCCAATCGCATGCAAGCTGACTGGGAATCAACAGATCACGTGAAGAGGGTTTTCAGCAAGGATCCTCCGACGTCAGGAAACATCGTAGAAAAAGTTCAGACCAAGAGGCCAGACATAGCCACCCCACGCGAAGGAAGTGACTCATCGCCGGTGGTAGGACGACTTCCGCCCAGACGCAAGGGAATCAATCTCGGGCGGTAGACATGGACAATCCTCTGGTACCCAACCATGTTGACCTGGAGCATCCTGTGGTCCGTCGGTCATATTCACTATTTACCCCGGCAATTCAGGTGTTGGTGGATACGGTGCGCGACTGGATCGACAGACGGATCAAGGGCGGAACGATTTTCGGACCTTCTCAGTTTGGGAAGTCAAGTGCGGTCCTGAACTGGTTGGGCAAGCTGCTTGACGAAAGACTCAATGGCAGCGTACAACTAATACTCTGGGTGCACCAGGATCACGGCAGTTCGACGTCTCCCAGGTCATTCTTTTCCCGGCTGTTGAGCGCGGCAAACGAGGGTGCCAAGGTCAGGCGCGACGCCGCGACGGTCCATCACCAACTGGTTGAAAGACTCATTCAACTGGCCAACAGAAATTCGAGCCGATACGTGGTCCTTGTCATCGATGAGGCGCAAAGCATGACGCAGCGCGAATGGCTGTGGCTGGTCCAGCTTCACGCCACCCTAGAAGCAGAAGGCGTTCTCCTTTGTGTCATTTCAATCGCCTCGCTGCAGTTTAACGAAAAGCCGCGGGAACTGGCAATGACTGGCAGCGCTCACGCTGCCGCTCGCTTTATGCTGTTTGAGAGCCAATTTCATGGCATGCGCAGCGCAGATGAAATCAGCTACGTACTTTCGGGATACGACGAAGACACCGAGTGGCCCGAAGGATCGCGAATCTGCTTCACTGCAGGTCTGGCTCCGCGTGCATACGCGGAAGGATTCAGGATAGGCACCTACGGTGCGCACCTGTGGGCGACGCTCCATGATTGTCTTCCGGTCGGCTACGGTGGTCCTGAGGATTTTCCCATGCAAAGCATTGCGTCTGCCGCCCGCATCATTCTTCTGCGGGTCGCTGGGGCCGGTTCCCAATGGGAAGATTGCCTGACTATGGACTGCTGGCGACAAGCGGTCATTGGCAGTGGACACACAAGCTTGATGTCTTTGGTGAGTCACTATGCAGGGCACCGCAGCCGGTAACCATCGAAGGTTCGCCGGGCAACTGATCTGGCATCAAGGCTCAATTGTCCTGTACGAGTCTTTGTGGAGTGTGCTGCACCGCCTGAGCTGTCTGAACATCTTGTATGTGGACGACATGGGCTTCCTGCGCTCGCGCGTCGATGGTTACCGAGGGATGAACAGTCTGATCGTCAACTACAGGCTGGTTGATTTGGCGAGCCTGGCAAAGTGCTTGGAAGAACCGCTGTATGTGTTCCGCTTGGCCACACTTGAGAAATTGAGTCCGTGGACCCACGCTCTGTTTCACAAGTTCACATTGAGGTTTTGCCCTCAATGTCTAGCGTGCGGATACCACTCGGCGCTGCATGGATTGAAAGCCCTCGGTAGATGTCCGATTCATGACGCAGATCTCGAACACCATTGCCGTTGCGGAAAGGCAATCAGCGCCTGTCTCAATCGTGGATTATTTTCTGCGCCGAAGCAATGCGATTGTGGGCGCATGCAGTTCTATGCTCAGGAAAGGGCGCGCCGACCAACAGTTTCCAGCGAATCGGCGGAGGCATTTGACGAAGTTGCAAGGTGGGTGGAATCTTCATCTCGACGGGTCTACATGATGTGCGACCACTCGGATCAGCGCGTCGCTGCCTATGACGCAGGGATTCACCAACTCATGCCCGTCTGGAGCAAGCTGATTTGCTCTAGGGTGCCCACTGCGATCGACGTCAATCAAATTCCGGACTTGACCATGCAGGCTGACATCACGGTGGGCGGCCCATTTTTGCACTTGGCGGTGTCGTCGAATGAAGATCGAAGCGGCAATAGCGATTTGCGAATCCTTGTATTCCGCGCCATTGATCGACATATTCGCCGACACGTCCTGCGTGGACAACATTGGATTTCCCGCTTGTGCATGTCTTGCGACGCGGACTTCATCCGCACGGCAATCAACGCGAGTTCCGAAGCCCGATTGGCATGGACGTACCTCCTTTGGCTGATGACAGTCTTCGGCGGCACGCAGCTACAGGCTTTGCGATCCAATGTCGGAAAGCAGGCCTATCGTCGTGGAATGCGGCTCCCGCACGTGTCCGCCTTCAAACCATTCGCGCCATGTAGTATGCCAATGCATCGCTGGATGGAGATGCATGCAACAGCCGTGTACCTTGGAGCCTTGTGGGCAGACGCTGTCCAGCTTGGGTTAGGCATGGTGGCGACCCAAAACGTTGCGTGGGGCGACTCGTTGGTCAATTGTGACGGCGCATATCGGTGGGTCGCCGCCTTGTCCAGCGGGAATCGTATTGTGATCGGGGCGGCGATAGTCGATGGCGCCTCAATCCGATCATGCGAAAGGGGGATCAGACGGGCAAGTGCATGCGGTGCGACTCCCGTTGGGGCCCCACGCGGCCTGCCTGACGTAGGCTTGGTCAAATGGGCGAATGGAGATTGGACTTCTGGAGCACTCACTCCACCAGATCGTGTCGACGCGGCATGTCTCAAAATACACCGGCTTCTTGGGGTCCCTGGTGCTTTTCACTTCATCATGCTTCAAGCAGGCGACAACTCGGCTTCCTTTGTGGCCAGATTGGTTGAGCATGGCATGGAGGCATGGGGATCCACGCCACGTGACGCGATATCTTCCCTTCGAGCCGGTGTGAGGCTGTTTCAAAGGACCTGTGGATCACAGTGGCTGGACGCGTCCATTCGCTAGGTCCCACATCTCCTTTTGCTCATTTTCCGGAGTATCGAGGATGTCGTCTACGTGGTTGCCGAGCATCTTTTGAACCAATACCTGCCGGCGCCGAGCCTCTGTTTGACGCTTTGGGGATCGCAGCCAACGATCTGCACGACTCAAGAATCCGTCCCCATCTTCAATCATGTCAGAAGAGTTGGCAATGCCTTCCATGAATCGCATGATGGAGATGCGCAGAGTCTTTGGATGGACCCGTGCCGTGGGGTTGCTGCGGCTGGCCAGATGCGATGGTGTACGCGGCGTTCTCCGGGAAACCTCGCGAAAAGCCACATGGGAAAGTGGTCCCAACAATGAGAGCTTCAGTTTGGGCACTCCAAGAATCGTGCTGAGCGGACCATCACCCATCAAGTGCAATCGATCCTGGTAGTGAGCCTCCACCGCGCCGCGTGTTGGCTCGTCAATGAGCACTCGAACGCTGTCGAACTTACCGACCAAGCGGACTCCCTGTGGTGTTGCCTCTTCCTTCAAGTGTTCAAAGCAAATCCTTGACGCCTCGTTCAAAGTCATGGTGCACAGTCGAATCAAACAGAGGCTTGCGCGAAGGCGACGCGTCTCGGGATTCATCGGCAGCTTCTCCAACGTCGACCAGACAAGGCTCCAATCACGCCGAGTCATCCAGTGGTAGGTTGCGGGAGTGGGTGCAATTCTGAACTGCGCGATCGGGTTGCAGGTCAAGTATCCCGACCTATACCAGTCCAGGTATAAGCGCCGAAGGGAAGAAAGCACGCGTCGACATGAGGAGACGCCCAATGACTTCCTGAAAGGACGCCATGCGGGATCGGACCGCAAATACGGCGATGACTCAATCCACTCCCGATTCGGCGCCGCTAGAAATTGGAAGAATTCTTCAAAATCCCCATTCTTCATTGAAGAAAGCGGCTTTCGACAAATGCCAACGCTCCAAAGAGCAAACTTCTCAACGTCGCCAATCAGGGCCTTGGCCGTGGCTGGGAGGCAGCTTTGAGCGACTCCCTCCATCCAGGCAAAAATGGCGGATACGTCGTCCGTGGCGCGATAGTCATTCGCGGTTCGAGACCGCCAACCAATTTCGTCTCCTGGCAAGAGAGCCTTGTAGGCAGCAAGATAGGGCACGACACACCGGAATGGAATAACGAAAGCGCTTGAGACCGGGAATACTGGTTGTCAGCTTACACAAAGGACTGAAGAATTCAAGCACATTGGCGAACTGTGGACAGCGGCAGATCGTCGATGCCGCAATGTCAGGTGACTTGGTGCCAAAGGCCTCAGCTGGGTAGCTGTCGTCCGAGTCCAGGCGCCAGTCGCCGAGACGGTCATGCCGATTGTCTAGTGACAATGGTTCGGCGATGTCCCAAACTCAGTGATAGGTTTGAGCCGGTGTTCACGAGAATGGTGCTGCCAATTGCAGATGCTGCGTTACGCGCCATTCGAATATCGGAGTAAGACACGCATGGCCCAGACAGGCGATGAAGCTCCGATAGTTCAGATTTACGTGAGAAGAGTTCAGAGCTGCCCGAGAATCGGCCACCGGAGCGCCGAAGGTAGGTTAAAACCACACTGCTGTTCAAGGCCCCGGCCATCAAGCTCGGGAGCCGTTGGCAAGTGATTATTGCGGGTTCGGACCGCAAGAAGGCCCAGGTTGGGTTCGAATGGGCCACCTTGTTTGCCTTGACGGTGGCACTGCGCAATGGCTCCGTGTTCTCGACGTAGAGTTTTGCGTTTCGCAGCCAGGCCAGCTTGTTCATCTCCAAAGCGGACTGGACGGCGCAGCGCAATATGCACTATGGGCACCTGCAGCTGTCGCGTGACCCAAGGGGAACCCTGGAACCGATGGCCGAACATTTGGACCAACGCCTGCAGGACTTAGCCCACGCCGCCGCGGAGGGCTGGGTGCAGGTTGACGCAGATGGCATGCACCAAGAGCGCAAGGTGGCCAACCCGGAAGATGTCCGGGTCACGGCGCAATGCCGGGCGCTGCTCGATGGCCGGCCACTTGGCCAACTACTGGAAATTGTCCTGGAGGTGGACAGCACGGTGCGCTTCAGTTGGCTGTTGCTGGGCCGCGAACCCAACAGCCGGCGCGAGTTGCTGATGGTCTACGCAGCGGTTTTCGCCCACGACACCTCGATGTCGGCCGCTGACGTGTCGCGCCTGGTTCCTGAACTCTCGGTGGCGGCCGTAAGCCAGACCATGAAGCGGCTGAGCGACGAGCGCCGCTTGCGCCAGGCCAGTGACGCCGTGTTGCGGTATCTGCACCGCCATGAAATCGCCCGACACTGGGAACGATTCGACTTGGCTTGCTCGGACATGATGAGCTTGGAGACCGAGCGCGCCATCTGGCAGTTACGTGCCGATCCGCGCTGTAAGACGGCATCGGTGGGGGTTGCCTTCGAGGGCGAGGTGGCCTACGGCCCGTAGGCGTAGCGAACGGCGGTTTCAACCATTGTTTTGAGCTGATCCGACCCAAAGTCAAGCAGCGGCTTGCCGTTGACGAAGAAACTGGGCGTCTTGGCGATGTTCAGCGTCACGCCATCGGCCATGTCCTGATCCAGCCGTTGCTGGATAAGCGGATCGTTGGCATCAACCTTGGCTCTGGCCACGTCTACGCCGGTATCCCGAATGAATTGCCATATCAAGTCAGGCCGAGGATTGCTGTGGGAGGCCCAGTCAGACTGAGTCTTGAGCACGGCCTCCAACACTGGCCAGTACACATCGGTCTGCATTCTGGCGGCCTCCGCGATCTTGACCGCCTCGTCCGAGCCCTTGTGAAATGCCGCGTAACGCAACACCAGATTGACCCGTCCGAAACTGGCGTTCACGATCCCTTTGACGGTAGGATAAAACGCCCTGCAGGCCTCGCATGCGGGATCGAAAAACTCCACGATGGTCACCTTGGCATTCGGATTGCCATAGACGGGGGAGTAGGGGCGGATCAAAGCGGCGTGCTTGTCTTGCGCCGACTGAGCAAGCTCTTGCTTGCCTTGCCGGTCGTAGACGATGGCGCCGATCAGGAACACCGCCAAGGCCAGCACCACGGCCGACACCACCATCAGTTGTCTACTCATCTTGCGCACCCCTTCTTGCGACCAGCAACAAGACAACAATGGCGGTGAACGCCATCAGCGACAGAAACGGAATCGAGACAAAGCAAAGCAGCCCGAGGTTGGTGTCGGCGCACGAAATCCCCTGCGCGCATGGCATCGCAGTGGCGGCAAGTGTGATGAGCCAGGCCATGGTGACCAAAGCCCATCGACTCCGCTGCCTCACCTCAGTGCTGCGCATGAACGTGCCGGGCTACTTGAGCGTGAAGCGCGCCGAGACGGTCGGCTTGCCATTGAGCGCCACCTCGGCCAACACCTTGGCACCTGCGGCGATCTTGAAACTGCCTTTTGCTTCAAGACGGTCACCCGCCAGGGTCAACGGCGCCTCGGTCTGGTCCTTGCCGTTGAACACGGTGACCTTGCCAGTGCCGCTGGTGAGTTTGAGGGGTTTGCCGTGATCGCCGACATAAATCTGGATCAGATCCGCCTTGGCAACCAGTTCCAAGTCACCCGCCTTGGTCTCGACGACCACGCCGCCGAACTTCGGGGCGTGGTCACCGTGTTTGTCTTGGGCGTAGGCGGGCAAGGCCAGGGTGCACGCGATGGCGAGCGGCAAGAGAATTCGTTTCATGGGATGTCCTTTCAGGGTTGAGAAAAGAGATAGTTCAGTGAATATCCGGGCGGCTGCCGGCCCGCCCGTTCGCATGGGCTTCAAGCTGTCTGGCGGTTTCGTCATGGCCGCGCAACCTGGCGATGGACAAGGCATCCAAACCGTCGCGGTCCACCGCGTCCCATTGCGCGCCACCCGCAAGCAGCAAGCGGACCACTTCCGCGTGCCCTTTGTAGGCAGCCAGAAATAGCGGGCGGTCCCCGTCATCGGTCGCGCGGTCAACGTGAGCGCCACGAGCGGCGAGTTGTCCGACCGCCTCCACATGCCCGTTGAACGCCGCCCAGAAGAGTGGCGTCCACCCTCGAAAACCGCTCTGATCAATACTCGCGCCGTGCGCCAACAGGAGGTCAAGCACGGCCCACTGGCGGTTGAAGACCGCATGGAACACCGCGCCATGCCCGTTTTCATCACACCATTGGACCGTGGCACCTGCCTCCAGGTGACGCGACACGTCAGCGAGGTCACCAGCGCGAATCGCGTCGAGCAGCGTGCGCTCTTCACTCATGGGCGACTCCGCCGCGATTCAAGCGATTGAACAGCAGCACAAGCGTGACCCCTAATGGATGGGAACAGCACGCGCAAGGTCCGTGACCGTGATCCAGCCCGCCACGGCCTGGCCGGTTCGGGCAGCGGCATGCAACGCGGCCACCAGTTGATCCACCTCGTCGTCCTCGCACAGCAACTCCAGCTTGTACTCGTTGACCACCTCGTCGCCGAGTTCCATCGAGTAGTGCTGCTCGTCACTGTCTAGCGGAACAAGGGAGCCCTTCACCACGTACATGGCCAGGTTATGCCGGCGTGCGCCGCGCTCACCACCCCAGGCCGGGCAGTCCTTCAGGGCGGCAACCACATCGGCAACGCGGCTGCGGTGCACATAGGCTTTGATTTCTTTCATGGCGTCTCCTGGGTCAGTGGCAAGGGTGAAATAGCTTCGTCAGCGTCGCGCACACGCTGCCCAGCCTGTGCGCGCAATTCGGACCATTCATAAATCAGCGGCAACAGCAACAATGTCAGCAAGGTCGATGTAATCAGGCCCCCCACCACCACGGTGGCAAGCGGGCGCTGCGTCTCGGCGCCGACGCCGCTCGACAGCAACATCGGCACCAAACCCAAAATCGCCACCGAGGCGGTCATCAGCACCGGCCGCAGGCGCAGCGCGGCGCCTTGACGCACGGCGTCGCGCACCGACAGTCCGCGCCGGCGCAGATCGTTGAGGAAGGACACCATCACGATGCCGTTCAACATCGCCACGCCAAACACCGCGATGAATCCAATCGCCGAGGGCACCGACAGGTACTGCCCGGTCGCCGCCAAGCCGATGATCCCGCCGATGACCGCGAAGGGCACGTTGGCAATGATCAAGGTGGCGTGCCGCACCGAGTTGAACGCGGTGTAGAGCAGGATGAAGATCAGCCCGATCGTCAGCGGCACGATCAGGCCAAGCCGCGCCATGGCGCGCTGCTGGTTCTCGAACGCGCCGCCCCACTCGACCCAGTAGCCGGTCGGCAGTTTCACTTTGGCCGCGATGGCGGCATTGGCGTCCTTCACGAAGCCGTCCACATCGCGGCCCTGCACGTCCATCTGCAACACGGCGTAGCGCTGCAAGGCTTCGCGCCGCACGAAGGTGTAGCCCTCGTCCAGCTCGATCTTGGCCACGCTGGAGAAGGGCACGATGGCGCCCTCGTGCGTGCGGATCGGAATCGCCGCGATGGCCGACGGGCTGCCACGGAACTCCTCCGCGAGGCGCACCGCGATGTCGAAGCGGCGTGTGCCCTCGATCAAGGTGGACACCGTGCTGCCCCCGACACCCGACTGAACGATCTCCAGAATCTCGTCGGCGTTCAGGCCATAACGCGCCGCCGCGGTCCGGTCCACCTTGATCACCATCTGCGGCTTGCCCTTGTTGGCTTCGGCCGAAAGGTCCGCCACGCCCGGCACGGCGCCAACCACCGTCTTCAACTGGGTCGAGAGTTCTTCCAATCTGTCCAGATCTTCGCCATAGACCTTCAGCGCCAGCGTGGCGCGCACACCGGAGATCAGTTCTTCCACCCGCATCTGAATCGGCTGCGTGGCGCCGAATACCGCCGTCGGCACTTCGGCCTCCAGGTACTCCTGCATCTCCTTGCCCAGCGCGGCATAGGATTGCTTGGCTGGCCACTCGCCCTTTGGCTTGAGGTCCAGCAAGACCTCCATGTAGTTGACATCGGCGGTCTCGCCCTTTTCGGCGCGGCCGATGGTCGCCAGCACCGAGCGCACTTGCGGATACTTAGCGCGCAGCTTGCCGTCCATCACGTTGGCGACCCGGATCGACTCTTCCAGCGAGGTGGACGGGATGCCAACGACGCGGAACATGATTGCGTCCTCCTGCAGGGTTGGCATGAACTCCTTGCCCAGAAACGGAAACAAGGCCAACGCACCCACCAACAGCACCAATGCGCTGCCAACGACCACCTTCTTGCGCTCCAAGGCCCAGTCCAGCGCGGGCAAGTACAGGCGTTTGGCATGGCGAACCAGCCAGGTGTCCTTCTCTTCCTTAGGCTTCAGGATCAAGGCCGCCAACACCGGCACCAGGGTGAGTGACAGCAGCAACGAGCCGATCATGGCGAAGGTGATGGTGAGTGCCATCGGCTTGAACAACTTGCCCTCCAGCCCGGTGAGCGAGAACAGCGGCAAGAAGACCACGATGATGATCAGGATCGCAAACGCAATCGGGTTGGCCACCTCGCGCGCCGCCTCCAGCACCAGGTGTGTGCGATGGATCGGTTTGCCCGAGGAACGGGCGTGCGACAACAAGCGAAACGCGTTTTCCACCATCACCACGGCGCCATCGACCATCATGCCGATGCCAATCGCCAAACCCGCCAGCGACATCAGGTTGGCCGACATGCCGAAACGGTTCATCAGCACAAAGGCAAACAGCATCGCCATTGGCAAGGTGACGATCACAACGATGGCCGAGCGCAATTCACCCAGGAACAGGAACAGGATCACCGCGACCAGGATCGAGCCTTCGATCAAGGCGTTGCGTGACGTGGCCAGGGCCTTGTCGACGATCTCGGTGCGGTCGTAGATGGGTTTCAGCTCCACACCTTTTGGCAAAGCCGCCTGGGCGATGGCCAGCTTGGCCTTGACGGCCGCGACCACGGTGGCGGCGTTTTCGTTGACACGCGCCAAGGCCATGCCCAGCACGGTCTCTTTGCCGTCGCGGGTAACCGCGCCAAAACGCACCGCCGGCGCCTCCTTGACTTCGGCCACATCGCGCACGTAAATCGGTGCGCCGTTGCGCTCGGCCACCACAATGGTGCCAATGTCTGCCGCGTTGTTGACCAGCCCAAGGCCGCGCACCAGGTATTGCTCAACCCCGATGTTGAGGTACTGGCCACCCACTTGTTTGTTGTTGGCTGTCAGCCGCTCCATCACCTCCTTGAATGACAAACCATACTTGACCAGTTTGCGCGGGTCGATCTGCACTTGAAACTGCTTCTCATGGCCGCCCCAGGTGGTGACGTCATCGACCCCCGCCGCGGTGCGCAGGATCAGGCGCACGCTCCAATCATGCAAGGTGCGCAGGTCCATCGCGCTGAGCTTTTTGTCGGCGGATTCGATGGTGTACCAAAACACCTGCCCCAGACCCGAGCTGTTGGGCCCGAGCACCGGCTCGCCGTAGCCTTGCGGCAAGCGCTCCTTGACCTCCTGCAACTTCTCGCCCACCAGTCGGCGGGCAAAGTAGATGTCGACATCGTCCTTGAAGTAGACGCCCACGTAGGACAAACCAAACAGCGAAACCGAGCGCACCACTTCGACGTTGGCCAGTCCCGCCATCGCCCCTTCGATCGGCACGGTCAGCAGGCGTTCAATGTCTTCGGCGGCGACGCCGGGGGACTCGGTATATATGTTCACTTGCGCGGGCGTGACATCGGGAAAGGCGTCCACTGGCACCTGCCGGTAGGCCATCACCCCGAAGCCGATCAGCACGGCAAACGCCACCAGCACCAGCACTTTGTAGCGCAGGGCGGCATCAACAATGGCATTGAGCATGGTCGTTGGTCCTTCTCAATGGCCGTGGCCGAGCTGCGACTTCAGCAAACGCGCCTTCAGCGCGTAAGCCCCCGCCGTCACCACCTGCTCGCCGGACTTCAGACCCGACCGCAACACCGTGCGCCCGGCCAGGCGCTCGCCGGGCTCCACCAAACGCGCCTCATAAGCCCCTTGCTCGAACACAAAGACCGTCGGCTGGCCCGCCAGCAAGACAATGGCCGCATCGGGCAGCGAGATCGCCTCGCTCTGCTTGCCGCCCGCCTCGATCGTGGCGGTGGCAAACATCTCGGGCTTCAAACGCCCATCGGCATTGGCAATCTCGATGCGCGCGGCCACGGTACGCGACTCCTTGGAAAGCGTGGCGCCGATGTGGCCTACTGTGCCGCGAAAGACCTCGCCCGGGTAGGCCGCCACGCTGACGCTGGCCTTGGCGCCAACGCGCACCTTGGCCAGGCTGGCCTCCGGCAAGTCCGCCAGAATCCAGACCCGGCTCAGGTCCGCCACGGTGAACAAGGGCTCGCTCGGATTGGCGAGGTCACCCAGGGTCAGCTTCTTTTCGATCACGGTCCCGGCAAAAGGCGCGGTCACGGCAAAGCCCGAGACGCTGGCGCCAGCAGGATGGGTTTGGCCACCCAGCAGGCGCAGCCGGTCCGCGGCGGCGCGCAGCGCAGCGGCCGCCTTGTCGCGATCCGCCTGCGCGCGCACGAAGTCCTTGCGCGGAATGATCTCGTCGCGGTCCAGCGCCTGGGCACGGTTGAAGTCGGCCTCGCTGATGCGCAGCTCCGATTGCGCATGGACCCAGGCCGCGTGCGCCTCACCCACCGCCACACTGTCCAGCGTGGCCAGCGTCTGCCCGGCGCGCACCTGCTCGCCCAGCTTGACCGGGGCGGCCGTCACGCGCCCCTCGATCCGGGGCGCCACTTTCGCCAGCCGTTCCTGGTCGGGGCGAATGGTCGCGGTGACCACCACCGATTCACCCGTCAACTGCGACTTGGCTTCTTCAACCTTCACGCCGGCACGCAGCGCCTCGTCGCTGGTCAAGGTCAGTTCCTCCTTGCCCGCGGCGTGCTCGTCCTTCTTCTCTCCGCCGTGCGCATCCTTCTTTTCGCCAGCGTGGGCGGCTGGCTTGCCGCCTTCCGCGGCATGTTCGTCCTTGGCCGGGCTCTTGCCACAGGCGGCCAGCGCGCCCGCCAGTGCCAGCGTCAGCAGCAGCATGGCAACGCTGGGGCGGCGTGGCGTATCGATAGTGTTCGTGATCATTGTGAAAGTCCTGTCTGCGGCCAGCCGGCCGCGTGTTCGAGTTCGATTCGGGTGGCGTGGTAGTCGGCCAGCGC
>Ga0066411_1000126_pt1 | contig 13610 bp, 10 predicted proteins | sample LakWasMet15_LOW5_2_FD_59498 | JGI IMG/M metagenome (GOLD analysis project Ga0066411, IMG submission 59498) | Freshwater sediment methanotrophic microbial communities from Lake Washington under simulated oxygen tension - Sediment Metagenome 15_LOW5 | ecosystem: Environmental > Aquatic >...
ACTTAACTGGATTTGTATTTTCTTCTGATAAAACGATTGCAAAATTAAGGATTTTTTTCCGAAGAAAATCAACAATATAATTTTTTGTATAACGTTCGCTCTCAAAATGCCCAATATCAGCCAAAATTAGTTGATTTTCAGCTTCGTAAAATTGGTGATACTTCAAATCGGCTGTCAAAAACACGTCGGCTCCGGACTGAATTGCGTTTTTTATGGCAAAACTTCCAGAACCGCCCAGAACGGCAACTTTTTTTATAGGTTTACCCAAAAATGCACTATGACGAATTCCGTCAGCCTGCATTTTGTCTTTGACGAAATTTAGAAATTCTTTTTCGTCCATTGGAACGCTTAATTCGCCTATCATTCCCAGGCCAATGTTCTGGTTTTTATTTTGTAGCTCATAAATTTCATAAGCAACTTCTTCATAAACGTGATTTTTGAAAAGTGCTTTCAGGATTTTGTTTTCCAAATGCTTTTCGAAAATCATTTCAATCTTGATTTCGTCGCCCTCCACAAACTCAAATCGCTCTCCAATTTCTGGATTGCTGTGCTCATTTCCCATATAAGTCCCGATTCCTTTGGAGTTGAAACTGCAATTTTCATAATTGCCTATGTTTCCTGCTCCGGCATTAAACAAGGAATTACGGAGTTTTTCTGCGTTTTCAGGAATGGTGTACGTTACTAATTTTCGGATGAAATTTTGCTTTGGAATCAGGATTTTAGTTTTGGTTAAGCCCAAAGCATCACAGAAAATTTTATTCACGCCTTCTTGATGATTGTCCAATGCAGTGTGAACGGCATAAATGGCAATGTCATTTTTTATGGCTTTGATTAAAGAACGTTCGACATAGTTTTTACCCGTGATTTTCTTTATTCCAGAAAATAATATGGGATGAAAACATACAACCAAATTACATTTTTTTGCAACCGCTTCGTCAATCACGCTTTCCAAAGCATCGTGACAAACCAAAACTCCCGTTGCTTCCGAGTCTTGATTGCCAACCAATAAACCCACATTGTCAAAATCTTCGGCATAGGCGAGTGGCGCCATTTCTTCGAGTACGGAAATTATTTCTTTAATTTTACTCACTGTTTAGTTTTTTTGTGTTTGTGACCCGAGCCTAAAAGGCGAACGGACGAAGTAATCTTCGATTTCATTTTAATGTTTTTTCGAATTAACAAAGTTAAGGAATTAATAACTCAACTTTTTTATAATGATAAAATAGTATACTTTCGTATTATGAATTTACTTCGAAAAATATTATTTCCCTTTGCCATTTTGTATGGATTAATTACCAGTATTCGGAATTTTCTTTTCGACAAAGGCATTCTAAAATCCTATTTTTTCGATATTCCTATTATTGCCGTTGGTAATCTCAGCATTGGTGGTACTGGAAAAACTCCCCAAATCGAATATTTAATCCGGTTGCTTTCGCCAAAATATAAAGTTGCCACACTGAGTCGCGGATACAAAAGAAAGTCTAAAGGTTTTGTTCTGGCGGATTCTAATTCGAATGCTGAAATTCTTGGTGACGAACCTTTTCAGTTTTATAAAAAATTCAACAATATTCAGGTAGCCGTTGATGTTGACCGGAAAAACGGCATCGAACAATTGCTTTCTCAAACCGAAAAGGCGGAAGTTATTTTACTCGATGATGCTTTTCAACATCGGAAAGTGAAGGCGGGGTTTTATATTTTGCTGACTTCGTACGGCGATTTATATTCGGATGATTGTATGTTGCCTACAGGCAATTTGCGTGAAAGCAGGAGTGGGGCAAAACGAGCTAACGTGGTTATTGTCACGAAATGCCCACCAAACCTTTCAATTGAAGAAAAAGACAGAATTAAAGCCAAATTAAAATTGGAGTCCAATCAAGAATTGTATTTTTCGTTTATCGATTATGATGATTCTATTTATTCTGAAGATAAAACGATGAAAGTTGACGAAATCAGGAATGTTAATAAATTACTTTTGGCTGGAATTGCAAAACCTGAACCTTTCTTTGCATATTTGCAAACCCAAAATGATGAGAAATTAGTTTTTCCTGACCATCATCATTTTGTCGAAAAAGACCTATTGGAAATTAATAATAAATCAGAAAACAAAATAATTATTACCACCGAAAAAGATTTCGTGAGATTGAAAGACAGTATTACAAGCGAGCAGCTTTTCTATTTGCCAATACGAAGTTCATTACTTTCGGAAGGAGAAAATTTTGATAAAACCATTTTAAATTATGTGGGAACAAGTACAGGAAACCGTTAGTTTCATTAAAGAAAAAACCAATTTTACTCCTGAATATGGAGTTATTCTGGGTTCAGGATTGGGTAGCTTTACCGATGATATTCAAATAGAATTTACGTTGCCTTATGCCGAAATTCTAAATTTCCCGGTTTCGACTGTTCAAGGACACAAAGGAGCTCTGGTTTTTGGAACTATTGGCGACAAAAAAGTGGTTGCAATGCAAGGTCGGTTCCATTTTTATGAAGGGTATTCTATGAAAGAAGTGACTTTTCCGGTTCGTGTAATGAAATTTCTAGGTGTTGAAAAACTAATTGTTTCGAATGCTTCTGGCGGCGTAAATTCTAATTACGAAGTAGGTTCGGTTGTTATTTTGAAAGATCACATTAATATGATGCCGGAACATCCTTTGAGAGGAAAAAATGACGAGCGTTTTGGTCCACGATTTTTAAATATGAGTGAGCCTTATTCTAAAAAAATGATTGCGAAGGCTAAAGAACTTGCCAAAAATCTAAATATTATTGTTCAGGATGGTATATATCTTGGACTTCAGGGGCCAACATTTGAAACGCTTGCCGAATACAAAATGGTAAAAAATGTGGGTGCAGATTGTGTGGGAATGTCAACCGTTCCCGAGGTAATCGTTGCCCGTCATATGGATATGGAAGTTTTTGGGCTTTCTGTAATTACAGATATGGGCGATGAAGAAAATATTGAAACTGTTTCGCACGATGAAGTATTGGAAGCTGCAAAAAATGCTGAACCTAAGGTAAGAATTCTTATCAAGGAGCTGATTTTGAATTATTAGAAATCCCTAAATATATTTGGAAATAGTCGAGTAAAATTCTTCTGGGACAAAAGGTTTTGTTAGTACATCATTCATTCCGTAAGACAAAAGCATTTCTCTGTTTTCATTTAATGAGATGGCTGTTAATGCAATAATGGGTGTTTTTTTATCAAATTCCCTGATTTTTTCTGTGGCTACTGTTCCGTTTATCCCCGGTAAGTGAACGTCCATTAAAATCATATCAAATTTATTAGTTTTTACATATTCAATGGCTTCCTCGCCATTGTCAATTATTTCGCAGAGAATACTTTTACTTTCCAACATTTTTTTGGAAACCATCTGATTAATTTTATTGTCTTCAACGATTAATATTTTTTTATTTTTTAAAGTTGAGTCAACATTTTTTTTGGTTTTTCTGCTGACTTGTTTAGGTTTTTTGCCCTCTCTAAATTGCAATTCAAATGAAAAAGAAGATCCTTTTCCGGCAATACTTTTGAGTTTAATTTCTCCGCCAAGAAGCGCAACCAATTTTTTTACAATTGTAAGTCCTAAACCAGTTCCACCATATTTTCTATTAATGCCCACGGAGCCTTGTGAAAAACTATCGAATATGGTTTCAAGTTTATCTTCGGGAATTCCAATCCCGCTGTCTTTTACTTCAAAATAAATTGATGCTTTCTGATCTTCTAATGAAAGGAGCTTTGTAATTACTTTTACTTCTCCGTTATGAGTGAATTTAAGTGCGTTGTTGATTAGATTCAACATAATCTGTGACAATTTTGTCGGGTCTCCAATTAAATTATCAGGGATATTCGAATCAATTTCAAGTGTGAAATTATTGTTATTTGTTGAGGCCAATTCCTTCAGTGAGTTTTGGAGATTCTCCAATAATTGTTTGGGATTAAAATTGATGTTTTCTATTTCAACCTTGGTCGAATCTATTTTTTGGATTTCGAGAATGTCATTAATAAAAGAGGTTAGATAATTGCCCGAAAATTTTAAGGATTCCAGATAATTCATTTGTGATTTCTTAGGTTTTTCTTCTAATAATAAATGGGCTATACCATTGATGGCATTCAAAGGAGTTCTGAGTTCATGACTTACAGTCGACAGAAATTCAGATCTGGCCTTTGAGGCTTTCTCTGCTTTTTCTTTGGCAATAATTAATTCTCTGTTTTTTTCTTCCAACAATAGATTAGATTGAGTTCTAATGATGTTGTTTTTGTATAAAGCCAAACTTAATAAAGACAAAATCGAAATTAAAGCAATGGCCAAAATGCTGATTAGTTTTGAAAATTTGCTGGTTTTTTCTTGCTGCTTTTTTTCTTTGTTTGTTTCTGCAATTTCTTTTAATCGCTCAGAAGCCTTAAATGCTTCGTAATCATCAACACCAAGTTTTTCATTGTCTAAAATCGAAATACTTTCCTTTAAATTAGTGTGTTGTTTCAAATAAGTATAGGCATTATTTTTGTCCAACATTTTATCATAAACAGTGCTCAATGCTAATAGAATATCAGATTTTTGATCCAAATTTTTATTTTTGGAATTGAATTCCAATGCTTTATTGAAATAATTCAGAGCCAAATTATTCCTGTTTTGAGCCATTTCGATGATTCCTATTTGGTACAAAGCCTCTGCTTTTGTGTTCAGAATATCTGGGCTGTCTGGTTTTGCAACTATAATATTGAAAATTGAAGACGCCAGATCATTTTCTCCTTTCGATTTGTGAATTATTCCTCTTTGAAGATTAAGTAAATCAGTAGTGTCGTTTATTTCAAGCGTGTTATACAAGGATTGTGCTTTGTCAAAACAAATTTCAGCATTAGAAAAACTTCTTTTTTTAATATGACACATTCCTAGATAATAATAGGCAGAAGCGTATTTGGGTGAAGGTTTTAAATTTTTATATATAGAAATACTGGTGTTAAAGTATTTCAGGGCGTCATCATATTTTTTTACATCAAAATAAATTTTCCCTAGGCTAAAGGTTTCGTTTGCCTCGGCTTCAATATTTTTGTTTTTCTTGGAATAATTTATGGCTTTTTGGGTAAAAAGGAGTGCATTTTTATATTTGTTGGCATTGATACTTGAATTACTCAAGTTGCCATAATAGGATATGCTATCTATTTTCTCAACTGGTTTTTTATTTTGAGAATATAAAAGTGTGCCAACTACAATGAAAAATAATAGGAAGGACTTCATCAGATATTTGGGAATTTCTTATGACAGCCATAAAGATATTGAATTATTTGTTAATTTGTTAAAATAATTAAATCAATAATTCGAGAAGAATAACCTATTTCGTTATCATACCAGCCCACTACTTTTACCATCTTGTCAATCACGGAGGTAAGCTGTGCGTCAAAAAGACAGGAATTTCTATTGCCAATAATATCAACGGAAACGATAGGATCTTCGGTATAATCCAAGATGCCTTTTAAATTAGTTTGTGAGGCGGTTTTGAAGGCAGCATTGATTTCATCTATTGTAACGGCACGTTTTACGTTGAAAGTGATGTCTGTCAATGAGCCATCAGGAACGGGAACACGAATGCCGCAACCTCCAATTTTACCTTCAAATTCAGGAAATATTTTTGTCAATGCTTTGGCAGCTCCAGTTGTTGTGGGAACAATCGATTGGCTTGCACCACGAGCACGACGTAAATCTTTGTGGGGTTGATCGTGTAAACTTTGATCGGTTGTGTAAGAGTGAATGGTTGTAATGTATGCTTGCTCGATACCACAAAGTTCATTGATTACTTTAATCATCGGAGCTGCGTTGTTTGTGGTGCAGCTTGCGTTCGAAATTATGGTTTCGGTTCCGTCAAGAATGTTTTCATTCACGCCAAGAACCACCGTTTTTATAGAATCCACTTCGGATGGCGCAGAAAGAATTACTTTTTTGGCTCCCGCCAAAATATGGGCGTTAATTTCTTCGAAAGTTCTGTATTTTCCGGTCGATTCCACCACCACATCAATGTCTATGGATTTCCAATCTAGATTTGATATGCTTCTCTCGTGGAAAAACAGAAAATGTTTCCCGTCAACGATAATTCCTTTATCATCATTCGAAACTTCAAAGGGCAAAACCCCGTGAATGCTGTCGTATTTCACTAAATGTGCCATTGTTTTTGTATCGGCGATATCATTTATGGCAACGACTTCAATTGTAGGATGGTTCAAAAGCAGTCGAAATAGATTTCGACCAATTCTCCCAAAACCATTTATGGCAATTCTTGTTTTCAATTCTTTTGTTTCAAGTTTAAGGTTTCAAGTTTAAGGTTAAAACCATAAACTTTGTGAGCTTTGCGAGAACTTTGTGTTCTTTGCGGTTAAAGAATATGTTTCTGTGCTTTATAAGAAGAACGAACCAGTGGTCCGCTTTCAACGTGACGAAAGCCTAATTCCAAACCGAATTTTTCATATTTTGCAAATTGTTCAGGAGAGATAAATTCCTTTACCGGCAAATGTTTTTTGCTAGGTTGCAAGTATTGACCTATTGTTATGATGTCAACATTGGCTTCGTATAAATCTTGCATCGTTTGAAAAACTTCCTCTTCTGTTTCGCCAAGACCAAGCATAATTCCAGACTTGGTTCTATTAATCCCTTTCGCTTTCAGGTATTTTAAAACTTCGAGACTTCGGTCATATTTTGCCTGAATACGTACTTCACGCGTCAATCGGCGAACAGTTTCCACGTTGTGTGAAACGACTTCGGGATTGGCTTCCACAATTCGGTCTATATTTCTTTCGATACCTTGAAAATCAGGAATCAATGTTTCTAAAGTCGTGTTGGGGTTCATTCTTCGGATGGCTTTTACGGTTTCTATCCAAATAATGGAACCGCCATCTTTCAAATCATCTCGATCTACACTTGTGATTACAGCGTGTTTGATGTTCATAATTTTGATGGAACGCGCTACTTTTTCGGGTTCGTCCCAATCTACGGTTTCGGGTCTTCCAGTTTTTACGCCGCAAAAACCACAAGAACGGGTGCAAATATTTCCCAAAATCATAAAGGTTGCTGTTCCTTCGCCCCAACATTCTCCCATATTCGGACAACTTCCCGAGGTACAAATTGTGTTCAGACTGTATTTGTCGACCAAACCGCGTAATTCTGTATATTTTTGACCAATTGGGAGTTTTACTCTCAGCCATTTCGGCTTTCCTACAGGTAAATTATTGTCTAAAACAGTTTCCATAAATCAATTTTTGAAAGGGCAAAGATAATGAAAGTTGGTTTAGGAAATGGGATTTAGGATTTAAGAATTAGAATATAAAAATGAAAATTTTAACATTAAAATGGTAAATTGATGATAGAATTTTCATTCAGATATTCTAAATAAAGTTTTCTATCTTCATTATTAGATAATCCAAACTTATTTTATATTTGTCCATCATAAATAAACAATTAAAAAATGAAAAGAAAATCGATTGTATTAGTTGCTATACTTGCTGTTTTGGGTTTTTCGGAAGCAAATGCACAAATTAATTTTGGCGAAAAAGCTTTAGGTGCAGTTCAAAAAGGTGTCACTGGATTTACGTTTAGCGACGCAGATGCTTCCGGTTTATCAAAGTCGGCAGTTGATAAAATGGATGCTGAACACACAGTTGCGAGTTCAACAGATCCCTACACAATTAGACTTATTAAAATATTTGGAAAGCATAAAAACGAAAACGGATTGATTTTAAATTATAAAGTCTATATCATAAAAGATGTCAACGCATTTGCAACTGCAGATGGGAGCGTTCGTGTTTTTTCGGGATTGATGGATATTATGGATGATAACGAATTGCTTGCTGTTATTGGCCACGAAATTGGCCACGTTGCTAATCACGATTCCAGGGATGCCATAAAAGCAGCTTACAGAAAAGAAGCATTGATTGACATTGCAGCTTCTCAATCAGATAAAGTGGCTGCGGTTACAGAGAGTCAATTAGGTAAAATAGGCAGTGCAATGATTGACAGTAAACACAGTAGAAAGCAGGAATCAGAAGCAGATTCGTACTCGTATGATTTTATGAAACGTAACGGATACAATGTGAACGCAGTTGAATCAGCTTTTACTATTTTGGCAAAAATGAGTGAGGGAACTGAAGCTTCTTTTTTAGACAAAATGATGAGCTCGCATCCTGATTCAAAGGAAAGAGCCGAAAATGCAAAAAAAAGAGCCGAAAGTGATGGCTTGTATAAATTGTATGTAAAACAACCTGCCAAAGCAGTAGTAAAGAAAACTACAGTAAAGAAAACTCCAGTGGCGAAAGCTCCAGTAAAAAAGAAATAGGTTATCTTATGGTAAAAAAAAGCATCCCACAATTGCAGGATGCTTTTCTATTTTTAAACCTAAATCTTAATCCATTTGTACGGAAATGGGTAAATTATAAGAAGTTCGAACAGGTTTTGAATTTATCATTCCCGGAGTCCATTTGGTTCTCAAGGATTTCAAAACCCTGATAGCTTCTTTTCCCAATCCATAACCGGGGTCTCTTCTTACCTGAATATCCGTCATACTTCCGTCCTTTTCAATCACGAACGACACACTTACTTTTATTATACTGAGTCCGTCAATTTCTGGTTTTTCGAAATTATTACCCACATATTTATAAAATTTTTCTATTCCGCCCGGAAATTCAGGAAGTTTGTCCAGAGCGACAGTGCTAACGATTATATTTCCATTATCGGGAGTTTTAGTCTCTATTCCAGTTCCTGACTGGGCAGTTGGATTTGTGCCAATCGTTCCTGATTCGTCCGAAATTGTGCTGCTTGTATTCTTGATTTCAATATTGGTAGCGACATCCTGAACGGCTTGCTCTGGATGCGTGATAACGGGATTTATAAGTTGGTTATTAACAATTGGAGCCTCGATATTTTTTGTCCTGACCTCAGGAGCAACTGTTTTTTCGGTTTCGGGCATTACAACATTTGTGAGATGAATTATCTCGTCTGTAATGTTTGGAATCGTAATAACGGGTCTAATTTCGGGATTAAAATAACTGACAATTGTCGAAATTCCTGCAACCGAAGTTACGAGCGACAAACCCATAAAAAGGGCAAACAATGCCGATTTTACACTATCACGACGCAATTGGTAGGCACCGTACTCCTTGTTTTTGTTTTCGAAAACAAGGTCAATCCATCGGGTTTCATAAATACTTACTCTTGACATAATTTATGGTTTTAAGGGTTAGGTATTTATCAAGTCATAAGCCGCTGTTTTAACATACAACGCAAATAATTATCATTTTAATATATAAAATGATGATTATTTTATAATTATTTTAACAGGAAGAATGAGGTTCTTTGTTTTTGGGATTGAATGAGGTTTGCGGTGACATAGAGTACTCCAAAAAAAAGAGGCCTATAAATCCTCTTACCATTCTCTCTCAAAACTTTACGATAACTCCATAGTGTTGACGGACGTGTAATCGGTTCCGTTCAACCGGAGTTTCATTGTTCGTGCCGCGCACGCAATGAAACTCTAGCTGTTAGCAGAAGCCTTTTTTATTTAACTAAATTGTCAATATAATCAGCAACTTTCACATAAATTTCTTCTCTATCATTTTCATTTAGTTTACTTAATGGCATTTTAGGATTATTTATGGCTTGAAATTTTGAAAGATTATCATCGTTAGAAAATCTGCAAGGTTTTACTATTATGGGTAAAATAATTTTACCTTTTTCTTCTGCAGATTTAAGTAAGGGAGGAAGTTCATTGTCAATTATAAAATCAGAAGCTAAAAAATCGGCACTAATTAATAGTATTGCAATCACAGAAGTTTCTAAAGCATTATTAATTTTATCTTTCCATTTTTCGCCTGCTTTTATTTTAGTATCAACCCATAAATCTATTTGGCCTTTCTTTTCAAACGGTTTTAAATGAATTTTTAGCCTTTCTAAATATTCATTATCATTATGAGAATAACTAACAAAAATTGATTTTATTGGTTTAATTGTGCTTTCAACTTTCGTTTTCTTTAAAAGAAAATCTATAGTTTTAGGTTTACTTAAATAATTTGATAGAGGTTTAACTAATGTTTCTTGCATTCTTAATCTATCATATATTATCGTTTGAAAATTTGATAAGTCATTAGATAGTTCTGTGTTTTTTTCGCATAAAGGAATTATTGGTTTATTTACCAATTGAGCCATTAAAAATTCACTTTGCACATTTCTATTTCTTCCTTTTCTATCTTCAATTTGGGTTAAATCTGCAATAATAATATCAGAATTAGCAATTTCTTCTCGGACACTATTTTCAACACTTTCGGTATGGTCAAAATCTTCTGCTCTTGAAATTTCATAACCTTTTGATTTTACCACTAATTTGACTAGTTCATAAATATCATCAGATTCTGATTTATAAGGAATTATTAAAAATATTTTCATTATTTTAGATTTGTTTCTGTTTTTTTTCGCAAGGTTTCTGCTAACTCGTTTATATGTATGATAGAATCATACAAAGCCACCCCATTTTGGGTAGATATGTATGACAAACGTCATACTTTATTTTAATTCAAATATATTAAATTTTTCTTACAAATTGCCAAAAAGACTCTTTATTTGCTGAATACTTTTCGTACTAACCTGAATGTAAATTTCGAATGTTATGAACGCCCAAATTACCGGTTATCCTGGATAATTTCGGCCAGTAATTTCTTGGCGCGAAGGAGTTTGATTTTGACATTGCTCAAGGGTTCGTCAATTTTGTTGGCGATTTCCTGATAGCTCATTTCCTGAAAATAGCGCAACTGGATGACCTCTTGATAATGCGGTTTGAGTTGCTTGATGAATTGCAATAACTGCGAAAGATTTTGCTCCGTGATCAATTCATCTTCTGCTGATGGAGTCGTGTCGGCAATCTTGTAGGCTTGTTGATCGTCATCGTCAGTAGTTTCAATAAAAAGTGACGATTTCTTTTTGCGCAACAAGTCGATGTGGACATTCTTTGCAATGGTGATTAACCAAGTGTTGAACTGGAATTCGGGATTGTAACTGGCGATTTTGTCAAAGGCTTTCGAGAAAGTTTCGATGGTAATGTCTTCGGCATTGGTTTCATTTTCCGTGCGTTTTAGCATAAAACCGTAAACTTCATTCCAGTAATAATCCAATAGAAAAGTGAAGGCTGTTTGGTCTCCTTTTTTAGCTTTTTCTATTTGAAGATTTATTTCCAATATACAGGTTTTGAAAAAATATTTGTGATAAAGACATTCAACTGCGTGAAGATAAGCACAATTTCGATAAATGGAAACCAAAACATCACATCTTTTTCTTTTAGTTTACCGGCCGAGAAACCTAGTGTTAACCAAGTGAACAAATATCGGAATCCAACCAGACTCAAAACGATAATCCATTGGTATTGAAACGCCAGTAAAACTGTGGCCAAAATCAGAAATAATAATTGTGAAATATAGAAAAGTGCCAACTGGATTTTATCAAACGATTTGTAAAAATTTGCCGTTGAAACGTGTCTTCTTTTTTGGGTAAACCAACCTTTGAATGTTGTTTTTGGTTGTGAATAAGTAAAACTTTCGGGTGTGTAACAAATTGTGGTGTTCTTGCTCGTTGCCACTTGATTGATGAATAAATCATCATCTCCAGAGCGGATTTTCATATGGCTAATAAAACCTTTTACATTATAGAATTCCTCTTTTTTGTAGGCGAGATTTCGGCCAATTCCCATATAAGGACGTCCGGATTTTGCCCAAGAAAAATACTGAATTGCAGTTAACATCGTTTCAAAACGGATGATTTTATTCAAGAAAGAGTTGGCCACTTTTTCGTAGGCTCCATAACCTAAAACGACGGTTTTGTGCAATGTAAATTGAGAACTCATTGCCGTTATCCAATCTTTCGAAGCTGGATAGCAATCAGCGTCAGTAAATAATAAATAGTCTTTTTTGGCTGCTTTTATTCCAAGTGTCAAAGCATATTTTTTATTTCCCCAAAAGGCTTCGTTGTTTTCTACTTTTACCAATCTGATATTGGAATATTGTTTTTCGAATTCTTCAAAAATTTCCAAAGTATCGTCGCTTGATGCATCATCTATCAGGATGATTTCATAATCTGGATAATCTTGTTCGGCAAGTAGCGGAATAAATCGAGCTACATTTTCGGCTTCATTTTTGGCACAAACTATTACGGATATCGGGATTCTTTTTGGAGTTATTTTTTGTGCTTTGGCGAAAGCGAATTTCCCAAAAACAAACAGATAGTACAAGAGTTGAATGACAACTATAACTATAAAAACATATAAAATAATTGTGAGCATCGGAGTTTTTAATTCTTTAAAATTGTGTGCAAAGGTAATTATCAATTATTAAATATCCATAGACAAACGGCAATTAGTTTTGGATTTTAATTTGACACAATTTAACCTGTTGGGTGTAATTGTTGATTTTTGTAAAATTAATACATTTTGTCACATTGAGCCTGTCGAAACGAACCTTTTGAAGAGGTCTTCGACAAGCTCAGACTGACATTAGTGTGCAAATTGACTTAAAATTTTAATAAAAAATATTTTTATTGATTTTTGGTTAATTACACCCAACGGTTACAATTTATAATCTAAATTACATTTACTTCAGCTTCAATGCGAATGCCAAAAGTCTTGAAAATGGTTTCTTGAATATTCTTTGAAACATTCAGAATTTCCTGTCCTGTAGCGTTGCCATAATTCACCAGAACCAAAGCTTGATTTTTATGAATTCCGGCATCGCCAAAACGTTTTCCTTTAAATCCAACTTGTTCTATGAGCCAACCTGCAGGGACTTTCACTTCGGTTTCAGAGACTTCATAGTATTTCATTTCTGGAAATTGCTTGTGAATTTTTTCAAAATCGGATTTCAAAATAATTGGGTTTTTAAAGAAACTTCCGCTGTTTCCCAGTTCTTTTGGGTCGGGTAATTTACTTTGTCGAATGGCAATTACGGCATTGCTCACGTCTTTCAAAGTAGGATTCGTGATGTTGTTTTTTGCCAATTCAGCAGTGATGTCGCCGTAGGAAGTATTAATTTTATGATTGCGTTTGGTCAGTTTAAAAACCACCGAAGTAATGATGTATTGGTCTTTTACCTCGTTTTTGAAAACACTTTCGCGATAACCAAAATTACATTCGGCTTTGGTAAACGTTTTCATTTCCTGATTTTCAATATTCATCGCTTCGCAGGAATCAAAAGTGTCCTTGATTTCTGTGCCATAAGCACCAATGTTTTGCACCGGAGTTGTTCCCACATTTCCCGGAATCAATGACATATTTTCTAATCCGCCAAAGTTTTGATCTATGGTCCAAAGTACAAATTCGTGCCAGTTTTCGCCAGCCTGACTTTCGACCCAGACAAAATCTTCGGTTTCCTTGATGATTTTTTTGCCTTTTAAATCAACGTGAATGACCAAGGCTTCAATATCTTTGGTCAAAAGCATATTGCTTCCGCCACCAAGAATAAACTTTTTTTGGGATTTATTTTGTTCCAAAACTAATCTTAATTCAGTCACATTGTGAACTGCCACGAATTGTTTTGCTTTGGCTTCAATGCCAAAAGTATTGTAGTTTTTTAGAGAAAAATTATTTTGTATTTCCATAAA
>Ga0066411_1000133_pt1 | contig 13395 bp, 10 predicted proteins | sample LakWasMet15_LOW5_2_FD_59498 | JGI IMG/M metagenome (GOLD analysis project Ga0066411, IMG submission 59498) | Freshwater sediment methanotrophic microbial communities from Lake Washington under simulated oxygen tension - Sediment Metagenome 15_LOW5 | ecosystem: Environmental > Aquatic >...
TCCAAAGCTTTATAAACCAAGTCTTTTAATTTGGTAAAAGCTTTTCGCGACATCAGACCCAAACCAGGTCCAGAAAGCTTTGTTACTGGAGCAATACAACCATTCAATTCTTGCAAAGCATTATTGGCAGGATGAAACAAAATCAAGCTTCTGTTTTTTACGTCCAAAACCTCTAAATGCCATTGAAATTTCTTGCTGTACCGCTTTCTAATAAAATATTTCCCCTCTGGAATGCAGGAAACCTTCGTTTCGTTTTTCTTCCAAGGCAATTCAATCGTATTACAAATCAATTTGCCCTCGTATTCGAGTTTGCCATTCGTTCCTTCAGGGAAATAAGTTCTCGATAGTATCAAAACCATCTTACAATCCGCTCACAGACACCAATGCCAATGGGTTGTAAGCACCATTTTTAAGGGCATACATTTGACCATTAACTTCTTGGTAGAATTCCACTCCTAAAGCCAAAAACAAAGGTTTTGTACTGGCTGGAGTGACTGCATTTACTTGGTTAATGGCAACAGTTGCCACAGCATCCCACGGTAAAATTGCAGTTTCAGAATGTGCTTCAACAAAAGTTTCCGCTTCAAAATCAATTTCTGCTCCTGCAGATATGATTTTAAAATGCGTTGTTCCTGTAGGAGCAGCAATCATATTCGCCGGAATAAATGGATCAATATCAACAGTGATATCGCCAGACACACGGTCAATTGCTCCCACAAATGGTGCAAATAAACTGGTGCCCAGTTTTCCCCTGATGTTGAATTCAAAACCGGCAAGCAATTCCGCTTCGCCATCAATCACGTTTCTCAACCCTCTCAAACTGGTTACGTCCGCCTGGATCACTTTGACCATCGCTTGAGTCAATCTACTCACCATTCTGCCATCGGCAGAATTCAAGAGCAAAGCTCTCAAGGAGGTTCTCAAAATCTTGCCGGCTTTCCCGGCTCTTCCAAATTCCGAACCGTTCTCACGCGTTCTTTGAAATGCTGGATCGCTCGCAATCCTGCTTGCGTCTATTCCGCCTTTTTCACGAGCCAAATGCCCATCTTTGGTTTTGTAAAAAGTAATATCTCCAATAGTACCTTTTAATTTAATTATGCCTTTCTGTCTTGCCATAATTTCTAAAAATTTAGATTAATAATTACTCTAAATCATCTTTCTGTTGCAACACCTTTCGATTGATTTCGGAACAAATTTTAGCCAATTAAACAGAATAAAAAAGCAAGGACAGTTCCATATGTCGCAAAGCGACACAAATGGCTTAAATCGACATAAATACCTATTTAAAAGCATCATAAACCATTGTAAATTGCAGAAGAAATTTATATTTTAAAAAAAGTTACTTTTGTATAACCTTAAACATTGCATACCAGCAGGTTTAAGCTAATCAAAGCCTAGTCAAAGGCATAGATAGTGTATGAAAATTGAAAAACAGAGGGTTTGTATCTATCCAAAGGACATACAACGCATAACAGGCAAAAGTTATCGTCAAAGTACCAGATTAATGCAAAAAGTAAAAAACGACCTCAACAAGCTCGAAAATGAGTTTTTAACTATCGAAGAGTTTTGTTTATATGCAGGAATAAAATATGAACAAGTAACTCACTTGATTTTTGGTTAAAATGAGGATAAAATCCCAACTCCTTTTTAAACCATTGCAGATAAACATATCGTTAAATAACTAGTTCATTTTTTGGTATTCTTTACACTTTAAGTTTTGTTTTATCTAGTTAATTATGTACTTTTACACTTCACAAGTTAACAGAATTCTAAACGATAAAAAAGGGGGTAAATTCGGTTACCCAATTTTAAATTCAATTATATAATACTGGAATATAACGCATTAGAGAGGAGAAACAAATCCCTCTTTCTCCGCAATAATAAAACCGACTAGGTAACTAGTCGGTTTTTTTGTGGGTTGTGGTGAGGATATTTACTTTATATAAGTTACTATATACTTACTATAATATTATTATATACTTACTTTATTCTTATTATAAACTTATTTTATTATATTTATCACAATTTAATATAAATCTATTTCAAGAACTAATTAATTGTGCGTTATTATGGCAAAAGTTAAAAGTATTCTTGGGTTGCAGGGCACGATTGGGGAATTAAATTTTTATTTGCGCAAGGGCGTCCCTCTTGTTCGGAAGGCAGGTGGCGGTTTTGATGGAAAAGCCATCAAGACGAAAGACAGTATGGTGCGTGTACGGGAAAATAGCTCCGAGTTTAAGGGCTGTATGCAGACGGTGCGTTTTTTTAAACAGGGATTGCAAACCTTTTTATGCACTTTTAAGGACGGCACTTTACACCAACGGCTGGTGAGCTTGTTTACCCAAATAAAAAACGAAGACGTGGTTGCGGCTCGTGGATTGAGGACCGTATTTGGCGGTCTGCAAACGACGGCTGGACAACAGTTACTAAAAAATTATTTGCTAAGTTCCAGCTCCCGACTGGACAGTATCTTGCAGCATAAAATACTTTTTGATTGGGAAAGCGGTTTTACTATTCCTGATTTTGATGGTAGACTGGTTTCTTTTTCCGGAGGCGCCACTCATCTTGCTTTACGGGTTGGTTATTTGACCTTTGATTTTGAGCATTACACTTCCTCTTTTGGCTCTACAGACATAGTTTATCTTGCTCCTGCCGATGCCGGTACTGTTTTTATCCCCACTCCCACTCTGGTTGGTGCCGAGGGAATGAAGGTTGGCGTGGTTATGGCTCAGTTTGTACAAGAAGTGAATGGGCAGTTTTATCCCTTGAAAAATGAACAAAGCGCAGTTTTGGAGGTTTTGGGGATTGGATATTAGGTAATGGGTTTGGGATTTTGGCTCAATACACTTGGTTAAAAAACCTATTTTGAAGAAAAACGAACTTCATTTTATTTGTTAACATAAATAAAAATGCATTTTACGGTTTCCCGTAATGCAATTCGGGTTCTTTGTCTTATTATTGCTTTTGAAAGAATTTTATTGCTTAAAATTGCGATTTAATAGTTGATTGCACAACATTTTTTTTATCTTTAAACCAGATTAATAGTCTAACCTCATTTGATGCTTAACCAAAACCCTGAACAAATCGCCAGAGACCATATCGACAAACAGTTGATCGCGAGCGGGTGGATTATTCAGGACAAAAAGAAATTCAATCTTGCAGCGGGATTGGGAATTGCTATCAGGGAATACCAAACCGATATTGGCCCAGCGGATTATGTATTATTCGTGGATAAGAAAGCCGTTGGCATCATTGAGGCCAAACGCGAAGAGGAAGGCATTCATTTAACTTCAGTGGAAGAACAGTCGGCGCGCTATGCCAATGCCAAACTCCGATTATTGAATAATGACCCTTTGCCGTTTGTGTATGAAAGCACGGGCGAAATTACCCGTTTTACCAATTACAAAGACCCTAAACCACGTTCCCGAAACGTATTCACTTTTCATCGTCCGGAAACTTTCCTGCAATGGATTAAGGAAGACAAAACGTTGCGCGCCCGTTTGCACGACATTCCTGCTCTACCCGTTGAAGGTTTGCGGGATTGTCAAATTACCGCAATTACCAATCTAGAAAAATCATTTAAAGACCAACGCCCAAAAGCCCTGATTCAAATGGCGACGGGTGCAGGTAAAACGTTTACGGCGATTTCTTTTATTTATCGTTTGTTGAAATATTCAAAAGCCAAACGCATTTTGTTTTTGGTGGACACGAAAAACTTGGGTGAACAAGCCGAAGGAGAATTTCGTTCTTATACTGCCAGTGAAGACAATCGGTTATTTACGGAATTGTATGGTGTAACCCGTTTGAGCAGTTCGTTTATTCCCAATGATAGTCAAGTGTATATCAGTACCATTCAAAGGATGTATTCTATTTTGAAGGAAACCGAACTGGACGAAAGTGCCGAAGAAGAAAACCCGAACGAGCAACTGTTTGAACCAAAAACTGCCGTTCCTGTTGGCTACAATGAAAAAGTGCCGATGGAGTTTTTTGATTTCGTCGTTATAGACGAATGCCATCGCAGCATATACAATTTATGGAAACAGGTGTTGGATTATTTTGATGTATTTCAAATTGGATTGACGGCAACTCCAGACAACAGAACCTTTGGTTATTTCAATCAAAACCTGGTTTGTGATTATGGCTATGAAAAAGCCGTGATTGATGGCGTTTTGGTTCCGTATAACGTGTTTACGGTGGAAACCCAAATCACAAAAGAAGGAAGCGTCATCAAACTAGGTGAAAAAGTCGACAAACGAAAACGACTCACCCGAAAGAAATTTTGGGAATCATTGGATGAAGATGAAGTGTATAGTGGCAAACAATTAGACAATGACATCGTAAATCCCAGTACCATTCGCACCATTATCCGAGCGGTGAAAGAGAATTTGCCTGCTATGTTCCCCGATCGTGTGGATGAAAAGGGTGTTTTTGAAGTGCCCAAACTATTGATATTTGCCAAAACCGATTCGCATGCCGAAGACATTATCGAAATGGTACGGGAAGAGTTTGGCGAAGAAAATAAATTCTGCAAAAAGATTACTTATAAAAGTGACGAAGACCCTAAATCCGTCTTACAGCAATTTCGGAATGATTATTACCCTCGTATTGCCGTTACCGTAGATATGATTGCTACGGGTACTGACATTCGACCGCTCGAAGTTTTGTTGTTTATGCGCGATGTGAAAAGCCGTTCGTATTACGAACAGATGAAAGGGCGTGGCACCAGAACCTGTTCTGTGGAAGAATTGAGAGCTAAGGGAACCCCTTCTGCCCGATTCAGCAAAGACCATTTTGTTATTATTGATGCCATTGGGGTAGAAAATTCACAGAAAACCGACAGCCGTCCTTTGGAAAAAGCACCCGGTGTATCGTTGAAAGATGTGTTGCAAAACATTGCTTTAGGCAACACCTCCGAGGATATGTTGACTACGCTTGCCAATCGTTTGATTCGTTTGGAGCGCCAACTCTCCGAGAAAGACAAATTGAAATTTGCCGAGCAAGCCAATGGTTTTACGATCAATCATATTGTGAAACAATTGCTCAACGCCTACGATCCAGATGCTATAGAAAAAGTAGAACAAACGACCAAAGGTGCTATGCGAGGATTTCCTCCGGTAGAAATTGATGCGGCTATAGCCAATGGCAAACAAAAGCTAATAGAAAAAGCCGTTGCTGTTTTTCACAATCCTGAGTTGCGGGATTTTATTGTAGATATTCGTAAGCAATATGACCAGATTATTGATGTGGTTAATATGGACACTATTACCAAAATAGGTTGGGTAAAAGACCAAGACGAAGCAGCCAGCACCACAATAACTGATTTTAAAAACTGGATTGAAAGCCACAAAGACGAAATTACGGCTTTGCAAATTTTCTATGCGCAAGACTACCGCCACCGTACTTTTACCTATAAAATGATAAAAGACCTGAGCGAAAAACTGAAAACCGAAAAACCTTTGTTGGCTCCTCTGACCGTTTGGCGTGCTTATGAACAATTGGAAAAAACCAATGGTTCTACCAAAAGTGAATTGATTGCCTTGGTTTCTTTGATTCGTCGTGTAAGTGGTATTGATACTACGTTGACGGCTTATGACAAAACAGTGGACAAGAATTTTCAGGATTGGATATTTAAGAAAAATGCCGGGCAACACAACGCCTTTACCGAAGCCCAAATGCAATGGTTGCGGATGATGAAGGACTATGTTGCCAACAGTTTTCATATAGACCGAGACGATTTTGATTTGAGCCCTTTTAATGCCGAAGGAGGATTGAGCAAAATGTGGCAGTTGTTTGGAGAAGAAACGGATGTGATTATTAATGAATTAAATGAGGTGTTAGCAGCTTAAGATTATGGCAAAATTTAAATTAAAGAAATCATTTCAAATTGGTTCTCCGGATGCCGAAACAGATGAATATGTTTTAAATGCTTTTATAAACATCGATAATCTTGATGAAATTTTAGATTCAAAAAATCAAAAATCAATTTTACTAGGAAGAACTGGATCAGGTAAAAGTGCAATTATAAAATATATTAAAAGTACTCAAGAAAACGTTTGCTCCATTGAGCCTGAAGCCATGTCATTAAGATTTTTGAGTAATTCTACTATATTACGCTATTTTAATTCCATTGATGTAAACTTAAATCTTTTTTATAAAGTACTTTGGAAACATGTTTTTATTGTTGAATTATTAAAAATGTTTTTTGATGAAAGTGGCAATTCAACTAAGCAGAAAACTTTTTTTGATAGAATAAAAGATCGAATAACTAAAGATAAAAAGGATTTTTCCAAAAAGAATAGAGCCATAAAATATATGGAAACATGGTCTAATGATTTTTGGCAACAAACTGAAATGCTAGTCAAAAGTTTTGAAGAAAATATTCAAAAAAAGTTTGCAGATTCTGTTAGTTTAGATATTGAAACTGTTAAATTGGGACTTACTGATGAAAAATTTAGAAGTGAGTCTTTTATTTATGAAGCTAAAAATAAGGCTGAATCAATTATTTCTAATTCTCAAGTGATAGAATTATTAGATATCATTGAAATAATGAAAACAGATTTATTTAATAATCATCAAAAAAAATATTATATCTTAATTGATGATTTAGATAAGGGTTGGGTTGAAGATTCTATTAGATTAGATTTAATAGGTGCAATGATAGATGTTATAAAAGAATTTAGACAATTAACAGGTGTCAAAATAATAATTTCATTGAGAGAAAATTTAAATGAGATTGTTTTTTTAAAACACGAGCACAAAGGTTTACAAAGAGAAAAGTTAAAACCTCTTTATTCATATTTATTATGGAATAAAGAAGAATTAAAAGGATTGGTAGATAAAAGATTAAAAATACTGTCAGAAGATGAACTAAACATAAAAGAAGCTTTTTATGAGGAAAGAAGAGGTCACAAAAAAGGATTTGATTACATTTTAAATAGAACTTTTTATCGACCAAGAGACATTATTTCTTTTCTTAATCATATGATTGAGAATTCAAATAATAATACAACTTTCACTAACGACATTATTTCAAAAGCAGAACCATCATACTCCTTGGATAGATTCCAAGCTTTAGAAGATGAATGGTTTGAAAATTACGGAAAAATATCTCATATCTGTGATTTTTTAAAGGGTAGCTCTAATGGTTTTCAACTTAGATCCATTAATGAAGAAAAATTTGCTGATATATATCTTGAAGAAAAATATAAAGATTTTTTTAGAGGTGATTTAAAAAAAGTAGTAAATGACTGGAAGATTGATTTAATAAATTTTCAGAGTTTTTTAAAAAAGGTTATTTATATTTTATATAGAATTGGAATTATTGGCGTAAAAAAAGGGGCTAATTTTCAAACAGCTTTTTATTATACAAAAGAAGTATTAATCGAAAAAGCAGATATTTCTAATAGCAGTAAATTCTATATTCACCCATCACTATATTCTTATTTTAAAGTAATAGTAATGGATCAATTGCCTAATGATTATGAACAAAAGTAATATCTGGAAAAAAACAAAGCTAAATGATATTTGTATTAGACTATCATTAAACAAATTAAAGATCAAACAAAAGCAATATTTGCCTAATGGTTTATTTCCTGTAATTGATCAAGGACAAGATTTAATTGGAGGGTATTTTAATGACGAAAGCTTATTAGTTTCTGATGAGCCACCCTATATTGTTTTCGGAGACCACACAAAAATAAAAAAATTTATTCCTTTCAAATTTATTCCTGGCGCTGATGGTGTAAAGGTTTTAAAACCTAAAGATAACATTTTAGCAAAGTTTTTATATTATCTTCTATTTACTATTAAGATTGAAGATAAAGGTTATGCAAGACACTTTCAATTATTAGAAAAAGAAACATTCCTTATACCTGATGATTTAAAAACCCAACAAGCCATAGTATCCAAAATAGAAGAACTTTTCAGCGAGTTAGACAAAGGCATCGAGGATCTAAAAACCGCACAACAGCAACTCAAAACTTATAGACAAAGTGTGTTGCAATTTGCTTTTGAAGGAAAGTTGACGAATAAAAAAGTTAAGGATGGTGTGTTGCCGAAGGGTTGGAAATCTGTGAATATTGAAGATATTGCTAAAGTTGGAACTGGTGCAACACCTTTAAAAGGAAATAAAGATTATTATGAAAATGGTAAAATCGCTTGGGTTACAAGCGGTGCTTTAAATGATGAATTTGTTAGAGAAGCAACAGATTATGTTACTGAACTTGCACTTAAAGAAACTAACCTTTCCTTATACCCAAAACACACCCTCTTATTGGCTATGTATGGAGAAGGTAAAACAAGAGGAAAATGTTCTGAGTTATTAATAGAAGCATCAACTAATCAAGCAATAGCGGCAATCAGTTTCGAAAATCACGATATAAGAGTAAAGCCTCTATTAAAATATTTTCTACTTAAAAACTATAATGATATTAGAATGCTTTCTTCTGGTGGAGTTCAACCAAATCTTAATTTAGGAATTGTAAAGAAAACTCAATTACCATTTCCACCACTCGAAGAACAACACCGCATCGTTCAAAAAATCGAAAGCCGTTTGAGTGTGGCAGATAAAATGGAGGAAAGTATTGCGCAAAGTTTGTTACAGGCAGAGGCTTTGCGGCAGAGTATATTGAAAAAGGCGTTTAGTGGGGAGTTGGTTTAAATTGGAAAAGCAATGATATATTACAGTAAAGGTTTTAGACAATATTTATCAAGTAATTTAGAATATCCGCTTTTTGCACTTGTAAAAGATGGATGGAATGATTATGGACATTATGTTTTGTATAATCTTATTTTTTTTAAAAGTTTTGATGAAGAAATTGAAATAGGTAATATTAAAATTTTAGATAAAAGGACTGAATATACTGTTATTCCAACTCAATTTTCTCAACTAGACGAAAATTATTGTGCTCTAGGACAATCTTTAGAATTTTATGAAAAAATTAAAGAATTATTTCCCGAAACATATCTAGAAATATTTACTTCTTTAAATGATATAGTTTTTAATAGTGAAATAGATGAAACTTTTAAAGATGTCGTAGGTTATAACAGTGCTTTAATGAGATTTGGTTCAGCGGAAAAAGCATATAAAGAAGCTAAACTATTATTAATTGAAAATAAAAAACTTGTAAATGAAGATTTATTTTTTAATTATTCTGTTTTAGTTTCTGGTGCTAATTCAAAACACGATGTATATTTTGATTTTAAAAAAAATGATTCATTACCATATAGAATAAATGTTATAATTGGTAAAAACGGTACAGGAAAAACTCAATTTCTTGGAAGTATGGTAAATTCCATTAGTGGTGTGAAATATCAAAATAGTTTTTCCCCATATAATCCACTATTTCGTAAAGTAATTGCAATTTCTTATAGCCTTTTTGATGATTTCCCAAAACCAGAAGAGACAACAGTTTTTAGTTATAAATATATTGGTATTAGAAGTAAAGATGAAGAAATTGTTAGCGATGAAAAACTTGGTGAAAAGCTAAGAAAATCACTTTTTATAATCTTAAAAGAAGATAGGTCTCATTTATGGTTCGATTGGGTAAGTAAAATTATTCAATTAGAAAATCTTGGTATAAATAACTCTATGGATTTAACAGAAACTTGGATTGAAAATTTGTCATACAAAAATGCAAAAAGATTAAGTTCAGGTCAAAGTATAACTCTCTTTATTTTAACTGAGCTTATAGCAAATATTTTAGATGAAAGCTTAATACTTTTTGATGAACCAGAAACGCATTTACATCCAAGCGCAATAGGACAGTTGATTATTGTATTTCATCAAATTTTATCATATTTTAATTCATATGCAATTATTTCAACTCATTCACCAATAATAATTCAAGATATTCCATCAAAATATATTACAATTTTTGACAGAACAGGTGATTCTCCAATAATCAGAAAACTACCACTTGAAAGTTTTGGTGAGAATATATCAACATTGACGAGCAAGGTATTTGACACACTGGAAGTTAAAGAATTATATAAGATGTTTTTAGAAAAGCTATCAAATCAATCAATAGAAGATATAGAATCATTATTTGAAAATGAATTAAGTATAAATGCTCAATTATATTTAGCAGCGCTACAAAAAAATAGAATCTAATGAAAAACTTAAATCCTCTAATCACAACACCAATAGATGAATTCGATTTAATAAAAGCAAAAAAAAACATTGCAACAAGAAATAGATTAAGTAACATTCGTCCAAATATTGTTATTGATTATAATAATTATATTGATAATTTTTATACAATTCATAATATTGGTAATTCTATTTATACTGGTGATGAAGAAGTTGATTTAAGAGGTTGTTATACAATTATAACTGAAGCAAGAGATAATCTTTTAAGTAGAATTATTAGTTCACAAACAACCCATTTTAAACATATTTGTCCATATTGTCTTTTATTACCTAGAACTACATATGACCATTACATTCCTGAAGGTTCATATCCTGAATATAGTGTTTTATCTAAAAACTTAATACCCTGTTGCACAACTTGTAATGGAAAAAAATTAGCTTTTTGGAGAGCTAACGGAAATAGAGCAATTATTCATTATTATAATGATTTAATACCTAATATTCAATTTTTATTTGGAAATCTTGAATTCGATAATAATGTTCCATCTATTAGTTTTAATATTAATCAAACAGAAGGAATAGATGATAATTTATTTAATATAATCCAAACACATTTTACAAGGTTAGATTTAACTAATAGGTATTCTGAAAGTATAGATTTAGTGATTTCAGACTTAAAAGATGATGTTGAATCAAATAGGGCAGAATTTGGAAATAGTTTAACAACTAATTCAATTTCGAATATAATAATTAATAAATCAAACCGAAATAAAGTTCACTACGGAATCAATTACTGGAAATCAATTGCTATGGATTTACTAGCAAATTCAGAAACATTCATTAATAGCTTATAAAAACAATTAAAATTAATAATGAGCAAAGAAAATTCAACGAATACCTCGAGTATTGTCAGTAAAGTATGGGCGTTTTGTCAAACCCTTAGAGACGACGGCGTGGGCTATGGTGACTACCTAGAACAGTTAACTTATTTGTTGTTCCTGAAAATGGCAGACGAATACAGCAAACCACCACATAATCGTGAAATGCCAATTCCTACCGAGTTTGCATGGGAAACCTTGACTGCCAAAAGTGGTACAGAGCTAGAAACGCATTACAACATTATGCTTCGAGAACTTGCCAAAGAAAAAGGCATCTTGGGACAAATCTTTGTTAAGAGTCAAAACAAAATACAAGACCCTGCCAAGTTGTATAAACTGATTGCGCTGATCAATGCCGAGAACTGGATTTTGATGGGTGTGAAAGACAAAGGCGATATTTATGAAGGATTATTAGAAAAGAATGCAGAGGACACCAAAAGTGGTGCGGGACAGTACTTCACCCCTCGCCCCTTGATTAAGGCGATGGTCGAATGTTTGCAACCAGAACCGCTGAAGACTATTGCGGATCCAGCTTGTGGCACGGGAGGATTTTTCCTAGCCGCTTATGACTGGATTGTAGCCAACAGAGACTTGGACAAGGAAGCCAAACAGTTCTTGAAATACGAAACGTTTTTCGGGAATGAGATTGTAGCTAGCACCAGACGTTTGGCCTTGATGAATTTGTTTTTGCATAATATTGGTGATATTGATTCGGATAATTTTATTTCTCCTAATGATTCCCTGATAACAGATTCGGGTACTCGATATGATTATATTTTGGCCAATCCGCCTTTTGGTAAAAAGAGCAGCATGACCTTTACCAATCAAGAGGGCGAACAGGAGAAAGAGGATTTGACTTATAACCGTCAGGATTTTTGGGTGACTACGAGTAACAAACAGTTGAACTTTGTGCAACACATTCGCACAATGCTTAAAACTACCGGTCTGGCCGCTGTGGTTTTGCCCGACAATGTTTTGTTTGAAGGCGGTGTGGGTGAAACGGTGCGCAAAAAACTATTGGACACCACTGATTTGCATACGATACTGCGTTTGCCAACGGGAATTTTTTATGCCAATGGCGTGAAAGCCAACGTCTTGTTTTTTGACGGTAAACCTTCTAGCAAAGACCCGTGGACCAAGGAAGTTTGGGTGTATGATTACAGAACCAATGTACATCATACGCTAAAGAAAAATCCTTTGAAGCTGAATGATTTAAGAGATTTCATCACGCTTTACCATCCTGAAAATCGACACATACGTAGTGAAACCTATAATGCTGAAACTAATCCTGAAGGGCGTTGGAGGAAGTTCAGTTATGATGAAATCATTGACCGAGACAAAACGAGTTTAGACATCACTTGGCTAAAAGACAAGTCGCTGGCGGATTTGGATAATTTACCGGATCCTGATGTTTTGGCATTGGAGATTGTGGAAAATATAGAAGCAAGTTTGGATAGTTTCAGGGCAATAATAGCCAGTTTGAAGTAGGGGCAATTGTGCTAAGGACAACAGGTTGTAGTGCTACGCTTCCTTTTAATTGCAGTGACAATTGAGATAATTATTAATTTAAACAAACATTAAAATCTTTACTTTATGGATAAATTGATAAAGTCACAACGAATTGAAGGGGAAAAAAGTAGTCATTTAGTACAATTGCTTCTACATTCCTCGGGGGAATATTTTGTACAGATGGAACAAACTATTTTTGGACAAGCCGAAAGACATACAGTTAAAATAAATCCAGCACAACTGCCGGCTATAATAAACACTTTAGGCATCTATGCCGAGGAATTGAGTTTTCTTATGGAAAACTTCAATAGGGATATTATCAAAAAAGAAGACCAACAGAAAATCATTTCTACATTTTTAAGAGGTGTTACAATAAAAGATTTAAGCTTACAATTTCGCTATAAAGAATTAGACATCAAAGATTTATTGATTAAAAATGATATAGCGATCATTGAAGGACTTACAATTGGGTCTACTAAATGGAAGTTTAGGAAGAAACGATAAGTGCAACAGATTGCCGCGCTGCACCGTGTTTCGCTCACAATGACGGGTTGCCACCTGTTTTTTTTAGCAAATCAACAACAAACGATATTCTCCTTCATTTTCTATTGGTGCTCTGTGAATACAAGGTAGCACCTGTTGTTTTGGATGATCCACCGCCAGACGCCAAAGGTGCCCCAATCCTAAATTAACAGGCGCTGCATGGGGTTGCGCCTGATAATGCAAATCAAAATAATTTTCCTTTAAAAAGTTTTCAAATTCCTCTGATGGGCCGTTGTGCAGGGCTGCCAATTTTTTTCGAATTTCAGGAATCAGCACTTTTTGCTCCGATTGGTCATTGGAAATAATATCACTTGCCTGTCCGTGATAGGTACATAAAAAAGTATCGGTTGCAATGGGAGAACGATCGACATGATA
>Ga0066411_1000144_pt1 | contig 13075 bp, 10 predicted proteins | sample LakWasMet15_LOW5_2_FD_59498 | JGI IMG/M metagenome (GOLD analysis project Ga0066411, IMG submission 59498) | Freshwater sediment methanotrophic microbial communities from Lake Washington under simulated oxygen tension - Sediment Metagenome 15_LOW5 | ecosystem: Environmental > Aquatic >...
ATACTAAAAGGTAAATCACGTAACCATAAAAATAAAACTCCTCCCACTGCCGAAAGCGGAATAGCTGAATAGACCATTAAGGCTTCTTTAACGCTTCCAAAGGCAAAATACAATAATACAAAAATCAGGAACAAAGCTATTGGAACGGCAATTGCCAAACGGGCTTTGGCACTTTGAAGGTTTTCGAATTGACCTCCATAACTCACTGTATAGCCAACAGGTAGTTTAATTTTATTTTCTATAGTGTTTTGGATATCAAACACAACACTCTGCAAATCTCGATTTCTAACATTAATTCCAACCACTATTCTACGATTCGTATTGTCTCTGGAAATTTTTGCCGGTCCTTCGGCATATTCAATGCTGGCTAATTCACTCAAAGGAATTTGCTCCCCATTTGGAACTGAAACATACAAATTTCGTAAATCTTCAATGTCTTTGCGATTGGTTTTATCTAATCGAATAACCATATCAAAACGTTTTTCTCCTTGGAAAACATTCCCAACCATTTTTCCTGCAAAACCAAGAGCAATCATTTCGTTTAAGTCGGCAATGTTCAATCCATATCTAGCGATTTTTGATCGATCATAAGCCACTGCCATTTGAGGCAAGCCTTCGGTTTTTTCGATAATTACATCCGAAGCACCTTCAATATTTTCAATTGCTGATTTGATTTCTTTTGCTTTTTGTGCCAAAACATTCAAATCTTCACCAAAAATTTTCACAGCTACATCAGAACGTGTTCCCGAGATTAATTCGTTGAAACGCATTTCGATAGGTTGTGTAAACTCAATATCCATATTAGGGATTTGTTTGATAATAGCTGTTTTTATTTTATCGGCTAATTCATCTTTGCTGGAAGCCGAAACCCATTCAGATATTGGTTTTAATTTGACAATAATATCACTTTCCTCCATACTCATCGGGTCAGTTGGTACTTCGGCAGCACCAATCCTGCTCACGACCTGCTCGACTTCTGGAAAATTATTAAGAATAATTTTTTCGATTTTTGTTGTTGTGGCAATGGTTTTTGTAAGCGATGTTCCAGTTTTTAAAACGGGCTGAATTACAAAATCACCCTCATCCAATGTTGGGATAAACTCTCCGCCCATTGTTGCAAACAATCCTGCGGCCATAAATAGCAAACCAACTGCTGCATACATAACTTTTTTTGTGTTGTCCAATGCCCACGTGATTACTGGCAAATACCAGGATTGAAGTATTTGAATCAATTTATTGGATATTGATTTTGGATTTTCTTCCGTTGGTTTTAAAAACAGGGACGAAACAACAGGAACATAAGTAAAACAAAACAGCATAGCACCAATCAGGGCAAAACTAAACGTCATCCCCATTGGTTTAAACATTTTGCCTTCGATACCTGTTAATGATAGTATTGGAATAAAAACAATCAGAATAATTAGTTGTCCAAAAATGGCCGAATTCATCATTTTCGAGGCGCTTTTATAAGTGATTTGGTCGATTTCTATTTGGCGTTCCTCTTTCGATAATTGTTCTAAATTTTTTGATTTATGGGCAATTTGGAATGCAATAAACTCGACAATAATTACCGCTCCGTCAATGATAATACCAAAATCTATGGCTCCCAAACTCATTAAGTTTGCATCGATTCCAAAAACATTCATTAATGAAATGGCAAATAGCAAACACAATGGAATTACCGAAGCCACAACCAAACCCGAACGCCAATTTCCTAACAATAAAACTACAACAAAAATCACGATTAAACAACCCAGAATCAAGTTTTCGGCAACAGTGAATGTAGTTTTCCCTACCAGTTCGCTTCTTTCTAAAAAGCCATTGATATAAACACCTTTTGGTAAGTTTTTTTGAATTTCGGCAACCCTATTCTTAACGTCAGTAATTACTTGTTTTGAGTTTCCTCCTTTGAGCATCATTACTTGACCAAGCACCTTTTCGCCTTCGCCATTTCCCGTTATAGCACCAAAACGATTAGCATGTCCATAACGAACTTCAGCTAAATTTTTGATATAAATGGGTAATCCGTTTACATTTTTGACAACGATATTCTCAATATCCTGAATGGATTTTACTTTTCCTTCAGCGCGAATAAAATAACTTTGATTTGTTTTTTCGATGTAAGCTCCACCAGCAATACTGTTATTTTTCTCCAAGGCATTAAACACATCCAAAGTTGTGATATTCATTGCTTTTAAACTGGAAGGAACAATCGCAATTTCGTATTGTTTGAGATAACCTCCCCAAGTATTAATTTCCACGACGCCTTTGATTCCTGACAGTTGTCTTTTTACAACCCAATCCTGAAGCGTTCTCAAATCCGTAACCGAGTATTGTGATTTAAATTCTGGTTGTACTTCTAAGGTATATTGATAAATTTCGCCCAAACCAGTTGTAATCGGTCCCATTTCTGGTGTTCCAAAACCTTGTGGAATTTTCTCTGACGCTGATTTTATTTTTTCTGCAATGAGTTGTCGTGGAAGATAAGTTCCTAAATCATCATCAAAGACTATTGTCACAACCGAAAGCCCGAATTTTGAAATTGAACGAATTTCTTTTACGCCTGGCAAATTAGCCATTTCAATTTCAACCGGATACGTTATAAATTGCTCAATATCTTGGGTAGAAAGATTGCGAGATGTAGTAATAACTTGAACCTGATTATTCGTCACATCCGGAACTGCACCAATTGAAATTTGGGTTATGGAAAAAAGTCCAAACCCTATAACCAAAAGGGTGAAGAGCAGTATAATTAATTTGTTTTTTAAGCTAAAAGCGATAATTTTTTCCAGCATATTTTCCTGTTTTTTTATTTTGCAAAAATATATAGAAATATAAGACGAAATACTTAAGAACTACTTAAGATATGGTTATGACAAACTTAAAAATACTGCAATTTCAATATTTTAATTGCTACCACTTATATGCCAAATATTAATAAATTGAAATGTTGCCTAGCGAAAGTAAACACTATAATTTCTTCAATTACAATATATTAATGCTATTTTACTTTAAATTATCTAACTGCTATAAACCCAAAAAAAAGAGTTTTTAAAAATATTTTTTTGTTTTAATCCAAAAAATAAATGATTGCCAATAAAGTCATTATTGCTATAAACGCCCAAAGCAAAACCCCTTGAAATAAAGGTTTGAGTCCAACTGATCGTAAAGTATTGAAATTAAGCCCAGAACCTATTAAAAATAAAGTAATAGTAAGTCCAACTTTGGCAAAAACTACAATGTTTGGAGAAAAAATGGAGACTTGTGGAATATAGGTATTCAAAAGCATCGCTAAAATAAACAATCCTATAAAATAAGGGATTTTGATTTTACTCGATTTGTTTTTGAAAGCAAAGGTAGTTATCAAAGCCACGGGAATAATCCATAAAGCTCTTGCTAATTTTACAGTTGTAGCGATTTGCAATGCTTCTGGCCCATATTTATTAGCCGCTCCAACTACTGAACTTGTATCGTGAATGGCGATGGCACACCATAAACCAAACTCTTGTTGCGTTAAATCGAGCCAATGACCAATTGCTGGAAATAAAAATAGCGCAATTGAGTTTAATATAAAAATCACACCCAAGGCTACTGAAGTTTGCTTCTCGTCAGATTTGATAATAGGGGCAATTGCAGCAATGGCACTACCACCACAGATTGCCGTTCCGCAGGCAATAAGGTGAGAGGTTTTCTTTTCTATCGCAAACCACTTACCAAGTAAAACTCCAAAAAATATTGTAGCTACAATAGAAATAACCGTAAAGAAAAAACTATTTGAACCTATAGCCAAGGCATTATTAACATTCATTCCGAAACCTAATCCAACTACCGATATTTGAAGCAAATAACGAATCGCAATATGGTTAAACGGTAAAAAAGGATGTCCTGAAAGATTGGCTACGACTAATCCCAATAACAAAGCCGTGGGAGGCGAAATAGAATTGAATGCACAAACCAGCAAAAACAATACAAATATAATTTTTTGCAAAGTGCTGTTATTTTCAAAAACAGGGAAAGAGGTGCTGCTCATTAATTTATTCTTTATTGTCCAAGTAAACGAATTTTTGTTCAAACTAAGGCTTTACAACATCCCATTATATTTTCTGATAAACCATTCTGCTGAAAGTGAAATAGCAATCAAAATTAGTAACCAAACCCAGTCTATCAAAGGAGTTTTTGTAATAATTGATTTTTGGACAGCTTTGTAATTTTTATTTTCCAAAAGGGATTTTATCAACCCATCAACTTGATTAGGATAATAAACTTTCCCTTGAGTTTGTGACGCTAATTGATTCAATTTGGTTACATCAGGATTTACAAATTGCTTTTCGATGTCAAAATCCAGAATTTCAAAATGACTATTATAAGTCGTATTGGAGTTTAATTCTTTTACCGAAAAATTATATTGTCCCGCCAAAAGCCCATCAAGATTGACTTTAAAAGAATTATTTCCCTTTAATAAATCATAGTTTTTGGTTTGCCTAGTTTTGACATTCGCTACTGAAATTGTCAAACGTGCTTTTTCGTCGAATTCGTAGTTTTTATTGAAATATTGGGCCGAAATTTCTATTGATTCTCCTGAATTATAGAAATTTTCGTGATTCACCACCAACGATTTTTTTGAATTATTAGAAGCCAAAAACTGGATAATTTTATCAACGAAAACATCAAATTTTTCGAATGATTGATTATCAATATGACTTTGTAAACGCCATTTCCAAATATTTTCCCCTAAAAGAAAAGCCGAACGTTTTCCTTGATTTTCAGCAAAAGTCAATAATGGGGAATTCGTTGCAATATTTCTGATTTTGGACGAAAGCAAAGTTGAAACATTTCCGTTTGTGGTTACCGTTCCAAAAGCATTTTGCAAAGGTGGAAAATTTTCGAAACCTAAATTATCAATGGCAAAAAGATTAAATTGCGAATTAAAATCGGCTAAATAATCTTCTTTTTGACCGCTCATTTTAAAAACCAAATTATTTTGTTGTTGGTTCAAAAAATTGAAATCGGTGTTGGTTCCAGTGATAATAAAAGTGTTAATTCCGGCTAATTTATTACTCTCAAAAACCGACTTAAATTCTGTCATTGGTTGGTATAAAATTAAAACATTATAATCTTGTAATGATTTGACTTCGATTGGATTAACAATAATTACCTTCCTCTGTGCATTAGACTCAATAGAACGTTTTAACGCTCCTATATCTGGATGATTTATTGCCGAAATAATTGCCACATTCGTCTTCTGGTCAATGATTTCAACAGCAAAATTCTTGGTATTGTTATAGGTATTTTTTTCTTTTTCTTTGGAAGAAATCGAAGCTTTAAAGACTTGCAATCCCACTTTATCTGCAGGAAGCAACACGTTTAAAATCACTGATTTTTTTGATGGAGAAAAAGAAACTACTTGTTTACTTAAAACCGAATTTCCTTGCGATATACTAAAATCAGCAATGGTAGTTTTGTTTCCAGAATACTGTAAAAACACTTCCGCCGGAAATTTATTCTTGTGAAAAGCATATTTATTGACATTCAATTGTGACACTTTCAAGTCCAAGAACTTTGTGGTATCGCCAACAACTACAGGATAAATTTTATTGTTTTTGTCAAAAGAAAAAACATAATCATTGCCCGAAGTTTGGTTTCCGTCAGTAATCAAAACCGTTGGGAAAGTTATATTTTTATAGATACTTTTCAGGTTTTTGGCAACTTCATCTATATTAGTTTGAGTTCCCTTGAAATTAAATTCTTCCGATTGTTGGAAATCGCCTTCAAATCGATAGGATTGAACATCGAACTTTTCTTGTAAGTCCTTGTTTTGAAATAATTTTTTATACAATTCCAATGTCGTTTCTTTGGCTTTCAAGTCAATAATGGAACTCGAATTATCAACAACAATTGGTAAAGGAGTCTTAATTATTTCGAAAGTTTTTCTGGAAATTATTGGATTAATCAACAAAAGCATTATCCCAAAAATCGACACAAAACGAAAAAAAGCCAAAACCAAGTACAAATTTGACTTGGTTTTGGCTTTAAAATAATATTGAAAAAATGACAAACCACTTGCTATAACTAACGAAAGTAAAAGGAATAGAATAGTGTTTGTCGTCATAATTAATTTTAAGTCAACATTCCACCGCAAACGTTCAACACTTGCCCCGTAACATAAGCACTCATATCCGAAGCCAAGAAAAGACAAGCATTAGCAACATCTTCGGTAGTTCCTCCGCGTTTCAACGGAATTCCGTCTCTCCAACCTTGAACTACTTCTGCACTTAATTTTGCGGTCATTTCGGTTTCAATAAATCCTGGAGCAATCGCGTTGCAACGAATATTTCTAGAACCTAATTCAAGCGCCACGGATTTTGTAAATCCAATAACACCTGCTTTCGAAGCTGCATAATTAGTTTGTCCGGCATTTCCTTTCACTCCTACTACACTACTCATATTGATGATAGAACCTGCTCGCTGCTTCAAAAATGTTCTTTGAATTGCTTTAGTCATATTAAAAACTGATTTCAAATTAACGTCAATTACTTTGTCGAAATCCTCTTCAGACATACGCATTAGCAAATTATCTTTCGTAATTCCAGCGTTGTTAATTAAAATATCTACAGTGCCAAACTCAGCTAAAACAGCATCAACAAAGGCTTGCGCTTCATTGAAATCAGCAGCATTCGATTGATACCCTTTGGCTTTTATTCCCATTTCGTTCAATTCGTTTTCTAATGCCAAAGCAGATTCTACGGATGAACTATATGTAAACGCAACGTTTGCACCATTTTTTGCAAAAACTTCAGCGATTCCTTTTCCGATTCCACGACTTGCGCCAGTTATGATGGCTACTTTTCCTTCGAGTAATTTCATATTATGATATAGGTTTGTTTATTTTTGAGTTTCAAATATAAGAATAATGTGGTGAGTGCCGAAAAAAATTTCCCGTCGAATTGGGGGTATTTATATTTTTGGATTAAAATGCCCTAAAAAGCCACATTCCACCTTGGTAATTTTTCGTTTTCGTCCAAGAAATTTTGTAAAATTTGCCCTTCTATGAAAGTTGGAATAACTTTATTTTTATCGTTAAAAGTTTCGTACCAATACACTTCCAATCTTTCTATTTTTTCTAGTTTCATTTGTGCAGGCCAAGAATATTTTCTTCCGGTCTTAGCAAATTGATGTCCGTTTACGATTTTGTCGAACAAACCACCATTTTTGCTTTTTAGTGTTCCGTCATTTTGGATTGTTCCGGTGGAACCCACCATAATCAATTCTTTCTCTTCTCCATTAACATCATACACGAGGAAAATTCCGTTCCCTGTTTCAGTTGCGTTACACGTTTCTTCTAAACTATCGTCAGTTGAAAAACTAAATTGGTTTTTGACCTTGAACTTTTTTAATTCTTTATACATTATATTTTCTATTATTATTAAATAAAATACCCCACGAAATCCGTGAGGTATAACATTTTATGATGTGTTTTAGATTATCCCAAAACTTCTTTTACTTTTTTTCCAATTTCTGCAGGAGAATCTACAACGTGAATCCCACATTCTCTCATAATGCGTTTTTTGGCTTCGGCTGTATCATCTGCTCCACCAACAATTGCGCCGGCGTGACCCATTGTTCTTCCTTTTGGAGCGGTTTCTCCAGCAATGAATCCAATTACTGGTTTGCGGTTTCCATCAGCTTTGATCCATTTTGCAGCATCAGCTTCTAGTTGACCTCCAATTTCACCAATCATGACGATACATTCTGTTTCAGGATCATTCATAAACAATTCGATAGCATCTTTTGTAGTTGTTCCAATGATTGGATCACCTCCAATACCAATTGCAGTCGTGATTCCCAATCCTTGCTTTACAACTTGATCTGCAGCCTCATAAGTCAAAGTTCCTGATTTTGAAACGATACCAACAGTTCCTTTTTTGAAAACAAAACCTGGCATAATACCTACTTTTGCCTCTTCTGGAGTAATTACCCCAGGGCAGTTCGGCCCTACTAATCTACAATTTCTACTTTTAATGTAATTATTGGCTTTAATCATATCGGCCACAGGAATTCCTTCGGTAATGGCGATAATCACTTTAATGCCTGCATCGGCAGCTTCCATAATTGCATCGGCAGCAAAAGCTGGCGGTACAAAAATAATGGTAGTATCGGCTCCTGCTTGGTCTACTGCATCTTTTACTGTGTTAAAAACCGGACGATCCAAATGGGTTGTTCCTCCTTTTCCAGGTGTAACTCCACCAACAACGTTTGTACCGTATTCAATCATTTGAGAAGCGTGGAATGTTCCTTCACTTCCTGTAAATCCCTGAACAATTATTTTGGAATCTTTATTAACTAAAACACTCATGATATATATTTTTATGTAGTTTTTTTAATTGTGCTGCAAAAGTAAGGTTTTGTAGGTGATTTTCGAAAAATTTAATTAAGAAAAATGACTCATTTGATATCCTCTGAATAATTTTCCATCCTTTACTTCCCAAATCACGAAAAAATTACCCAAAAGCATTTCTTCACGTGGATTTTCAATAGTTTTCACAAAATGGGAATAACGTAAAGAAACCAAATTATTTTCTTGAATAATATGGCTAATTCTAATTTTGGAACGAATGTAAGCTTTCGATAATTCATCTGTAAGCGACAAAATATCATCGTAATTCATTTGTATAAAACCTTTACTGCTGTTCCAATCTATGGTAACCTCAGGATGTAATAATTCACTAACCGATTTCTTATCCAAGAGAACATCAGACTTATAGAAATCGAGAACAATATCTTTTGGCTTCATAACTATTTTAATTTATTAAGTATTTCCGGTATCTTTTTAATATTAGCAAGCTGTTTCAATTTTTCACGAGATTCCTCTATTGGTGTACCAAAATAACTTTTGCCTCCTTCCACCGATTTTGTAACTCCAGTTTGCCCAAGAATTACCGCCTTTTCGCCTATCGTTATTCCGCTTGTGGTTCCAACTTGTCCCCAAATAGTGACTTCATCTTTGATTATTACGCAACCCGCAATTCCCGTTTGGGAAGCAATCAAGCATTTTTTTCCAATAACTGTATCGTGCCCAACATGTACTTGATTGTCTATTTTTGTTCCTTCGCCAATGGTTGTGTCACCCGTAACTCCTTTGTCAATCGTACAAAGAGCACCAATGCCAACATTATTTTCAATCACGACTCTTCCTCCCGAAATCAATTGGTCATAACCTTCGGGACGTTTTTTATAGTAAAAAGCATCTGCCCCTAGAATGGTTCCAGCGTGAATAATCACGTTATCGCCAATAACGGTGTGGTCATAAATGGAAACATTTGAATGTATCAAGCAATTTTTTCCGATGACAACGTGGTTTCCAATGAAGGAATTAGGCTGAATTATTGTCCCCGCTCCCACTTTGGCGGAAGCCGAAATCGCTACATTAGAAAATCGAAATGGCTTGAAATGATTCGTTAAAGCATTGAAATCCCTGAAAGGATCATCCGAAATCAACAACGCTTTTCCTTCTGGACAATCCACATTTTTATTGATCAAAATGGTCGTTGCTGCCGAGTTTAAGGCTTTATCATAATATTTGGGATGATCCACAAAAACAATATCGCCAGGTTCCACAACGTGAATTTCGTTCATTCCAGAAACCGGGAAATTAACGTCACCAACAAACTCACAATTAAGAATTGTGGCAATTTCTTTAAGCGTATGCGTTTTGGAAAATTTCATAATTTAGTATTCAATGTTCAGCATTTATTATTCAGCTTGACTGCAAACTGAATACTCAACACTGCAAACTATTCTTTTACGCGTTCCATATAATTTCCAGAAGCAGTATCGATCTTGATTTTGTCGCCTTCATTGATAAACAAAGGTACATTTACTGTTGCTCCAGTTTCAACCGTGGCTGATTTTGTTGCATTTGTAGCAGTATTTCCTTTAATTCCAGGCTCTGCATACGTCACTTCAAGTACTACTGATGCTGGCATATCAACCGAAAGAGGCAAATCAGTTTCGGTATTGATACTCACCATTACACTTTCACCTTCTTTTAATAAATCTGGCGAATCCAAGATATTTTTATTCAAGGAAATTTGTTCGAAAGTTTCCACATTCATAAAATGAAACTCATCTCCTTCTGGATATAAATATTGAAATTTATGGTTTTCAACTCTCACTTCGTCAATTTTATGCCCTGCCGAAAAGGTATTGTCCAAGACTTTTCCATTAGTCAAACTTCTTAATTTGGTACGAACGAAAGCAGGACCTTTTCCAGGTTTAACGTGGAGAAATTCTATAATTTTATAAATATCATTGTTGTATTTTATGCACAATCCGTTTTTAATATCTGATGTAGATGCCATTCTAGTTTATTTAAAGTTTATTTTATAAATGTTTTCAAATTAATAATTCCCAGTATATCCCTTCATAACTCCACGTGATGAATTTCTGATAAAATCCAGTATTTCGTCACGTTCAGGAGTTGCTTCCATTTCAGCTTCAATGATTCCTATGGCCTGAGTTACATTATAATTTTTTTGGTAAAGAATCCTGTATATTTCTTGAATTTCCCTTATTTTTTCTGTAGAAAATCCTCGTCTTCTTAATCCAACAGAATTAATTCCAACATAGGACAAGGGTTCTTTTGCAGCTTTTGTAAAGGGAGGAACATCTTTTCGAACCAATGAACCACCCGAAACCATTGCATGGTCTCCAACATGTATAAATTGATGAATTGCTGCCAAACCTCCAATAATTGCATATTTACCAACAGTAACGTGGCCTGCAAGAGCTACTCCGTTGACAATAATGGCATTGTCTCCAATGTGACAATCATGAGCAATATGCGCTGTTGCCATTACCAAGCAATTGTTTCCAAGTGTCGTTTGACCGGAGGCAATTGTCCCTCTGTTAATGGTTACACATTCTCTAATGGTGCAATTGTCCCCGATTATTGCCAGGGAATCTTCACCACCAAATTTTAAATCTTGAGGGATTGCAGAAATTACTGCTCCTGGAAAAATATTGCAATTTTTTCCTATTCTTGCTCCCTCCATTATGGTTACATTTGAACCTATCCAAGTTCCATCTCCTATGATAACGTTATTATGAATAGTTGTAAACGGCTCAATAACCACGTTTTTTGCGATTTTTGCACCAGGATGAACATAAGCTAAAGGTTGATTCATATACTTTTGTTTATTCGTTTAACTGTTTAATAGGTTAATCGAATAAACGATTAACCAACTCAACAAAAAATTTATTGTTTTCTAGCAATTTGTGCCATTAATTCTGCTTCGGCAACTAGTTTTCCATTGGCGTAAGCATTGGCTTGCATATGACAAATTCCTCTTCGGATTGGAGTAATTAAATCACATTTAAAAATTAAGGTATCCCCTGGAAGTACTTTATGTTTGAATTTAACATTGTCAATTTTCATAAAATAAGTCAAGTAATTTTCTGGATCCGGAACTGTGCTCAATACCAAAATACCCCCTGTTTGCGCCATTGCTTCTACTATTAAAACTCCCGGCATAACTGGCGCTCCTGGAAAATGCCCCACAAAGAAATTTTCATTCATTGTCACATTTTTCAATCCTACTATATGTGTGTCAGACATTTCTATTATTCTGTCTATCAATAAAAATGGAGGTCTATGAGGAAGCACAGCCATAATTTTATGAATATCCATCAAAGGCTCTTGGTTCAAATCATAAACGGGAACATGGTTTCGTTGCTCAATTTTTATGATTTTCGCCATTTTTTTTGCAAATTGAGTGTTCACAAAATGACCTGGTTTATTAGCAATTACTTTACCCTGAATTCTTGTTCCTATCAAGGCTAAATCTCCAACAACATCGAGCAGTTTGTGTCTAGCGGCTTCATTTGGATAATGCAAAGTTAGATTATCTAAAATACCGTTTGGTTTGACTGATATTTTCTCTTTACCAAAAGCTACTTTTAGATTATTCATTGTTTTTTCGGAAATTTCCTTATCCACATAAACAATCGCATTATTCAAGTCGCCACCCTTAATTAAACCTCCGTCTAAAAGCGATTCTAGTTCGTGCAAAAAGCTAAAGGTTCTTGAATCGGCGATTTCTGTTTTGAACTCAGAAATATTTTTCATCGTGGCATTTTGTGTTCCAAGCACTTTTGTTCCAAAATCAACCATAGCGGTAACTTGGTAATCATCACAAGGCATTACTAATATTTCGCTTCCAGTTTCATCGTCAGTATAAGAGATCACTTCTTTTACTACATATACCTTTCTTTTAGCTTCTTGTTCTTGAATTCCAGCTTTTTCCATGGCTTCAACAAAATATTTTGATGAACCATCCATTATTGGAAGTTCAGAAGCGTCTAATTCAATAATTACATTGTCTAAATCACAACCAACTAATGCGGCCAAAACGTGTTCTGGTGTTTGAATTTTGACTCCCAATTTCTCTAAATTGGTCCCCCTTTGTGTGTTTACAACATAATTTGCATCAGCTTCAATAACGGGTTGTCCTTCTAGATCTTTTCGAACAAAGGTATAACCGTTATTTATTGGTGCAGGTTTGAAAGTTATTTTTACTTCCCTTCCTGTGTGTAATCCAACTCCAGTTAGCGAAATTTCCTCTTTGATGGTCTTCTGTTTAACCATTTTTTCCATTTTTTTGGTTTACTATTTGTTTTTTTAATTTTTCTATTTCCGCAACGATTTTGGGTAAATTCTTAAAATGAACATAGGATTTGCTAAAATCATTATATCCAAATGTTGGGCTTCCTTGTAAAATTTCATTGTCTTTTATATTTCTTCCCACTCCCGATTGTGCCTGAATACGAACATTATTACCTATTGTCAAATGCCCAACAATCCCTACTTGACCACCAATCATTCCATTTTGTCCAATTTTTGTAGAACCGGCAATTCCGGTTTGTGCGGCAATTACGGTATTCTCTCCAATCTCGACATTATGACCAATCTGGATTTGGTTGTCCAGCTTCACTCCTCTTCTTATAATGGTAGAACCCATCGTGGCTTTATCAATCGTGGTATTTGCCCCAATATCTACATTGTCTTCTATAATAACAT
>Ga0066411_1000155_pt1 | contig 12632 bp, 11 predicted proteins | sample LakWasMet15_LOW5_2_FD_59498 | JGI IMG/M metagenome (GOLD analysis project Ga0066411, IMG submission 59498) | Freshwater sediment methanotrophic microbial communities from Lake Washington under simulated oxygen tension - Sediment Metagenome 15_LOW5 | ecosystem: Environmental > Aquatic >...
CAGCTAAACAAATCAATAAGTGACACATATCAGTCCAATCGCTCCAATTATGAAGAGACTTCAAACTGGTTCACAAAGAAAATTAATGAGAGTAAAACGGACTTTGAGAAAAATGCGTTCCAATATTGCTCTGACAAATACATCAGCGAACTCCAAACCTATATTAGTGGAGGCAATTGGCAAGACGCAACTTATGCCTTACAAACTGCAAATAAAAATATAAATACCAATTATAAGTATTATGTTGAATCCAAAAATACTGAAATAGAAACTTACAATAAAAAAGGGGATGAACATTTAGGTAGCAAAAACTATGAGGCTTCAATTCATTGGTTTGAAAAATCTTTAGCCCTTGACAAGAATGATTTGAGAGCAAATTTTGGAATTGCTATTGCATACAGACAACAAGAAAAATATAATGAGTCAATAGACATATGTAATAAGCTAATTGAATTATCACCCAAAGAACCACTTTTTTATTCGTTAAGAGGTCGCAACTATTTTGCTGTTGAAAAATTTGGAAACGCAGTTTCTGACCTTGACTATGTTTTATTAAACAAATCAACCGACACAGACCTTTTCTATCTGGGTGTAGCTAAGAATAAGCAAGGAGACTATACTGGGTCAATAACCACGCTAACTAAATTCATTGCAAATAACCCGTCAGAAGAGGATGGGTATTTTTATCGCGCTGAAAGCAAATCACAATTAAAAGACTACGAAGGCGCAATTAGCGATTATAAAAAGTGTATCGAAATTGACCCAAAAAACTCCATGGCATATAATAATCTTGCTTGGACCAAATTTTTGCAAAAAGACTTTAAGCTCGCTCTAGTTTATGCAAATAAAGCTGTTGAATTGAACACTACTAACGTTACAGCCTTGGATTCCAGGGCAGAAATTAAATTTAATTTACAAGATTTTAAAGGGGCGATCGTAGATTGCGATGCTGCTCTAAATATTAACCCAAAAATTGCCAATTGCTACTTTATAAAAGGGAAAAGTGAGTTGAAATTACAAAAGAAGAAAGAGGCCTGCACAGATCTGAGCAAAGCAGGAGAACTTGGAATGATTGATGCGTATGAGGTTATTCAGAAAAGTTGCAAATAAACTGTAATTCATAGACATTGAAAAGACGCTTTAGCGCACAACTTATAACAGCAAGCAAGCGTCCATTTTTTGCGAGTTAGCGTCAAATGTTTAATTTAGTAAAGCAAAAAACAGGCGCCTGCTTGCAAAACGTTAGCACCAATTTAGAAAGACACACGACTATGACTAAAATAACCTTCAAAGGTACAGGACAACTAAACGGACCCGTTCAAATAAATAAGACAATAGAAGTGGACGAGGTTCAAGCAAAGTCATTTACTGGACCAAATAAAGATGAAGCAATACTTGCTACGTTGGCTGTTCATTATCCTGCCGTTAAAATTAACCCGAGACAAATTGGATTAGTTATTAATTCCAGTACCATATCACCACAGACTGAATCAAAAAAGGAACTGCGCTCTTCAGAAAAAAGTGAAGGAAAACCTTCATCCAAAATATTAGCTGGGGTGTGGACTTCTATGAATGATGATTCTGACGAAGAAAATGATGTTGCAATTGGTGATTCATTAAGCCACATTATAAACTTGAGTTATACAAATGATTTGGAAGACACTAAGAAAAAATTAGATTTCATATCAGTTCAAATGACGGGACATAAGTGGGATTTTAAAAATTCTGAAATTGTAAAAGAAAACAATCGAACTCTAAACCAATGCCTAAAGCAATATAAAATTGGGTTTCAAAAACTACAATCTCAAACTACTGACAACACAATAGTTGAGCATTACAAAAAGGAATTAGCAAAACTAAATCGAAAAAAAATCCTCTATTTATATTGGCCTTATATGCTTTTTTTGCTTGTAATTATTGTTTTAGGTATAGTAACTAAATTTCATTAATAATGGTAGACATAGGAGCACTTGAAAAGCAATTAAAAGCATTATTCAAAAAGGAACAGTACAAAGAAAATACTACTTTATATGAAATTATTCAAAGAGGATATCTTTATTCAAAAATTCAAGAGTCAAAAAAAATATTGTTTGTTGGCATCAATCCTTCCTACGTCAATGGCGCAACGCCAAATGATGAAAAATTTTATGATGTTCAGGATGCTGTAAAGGGTTATAAAAAACATTATGGGAAATTTCAAACTATAGCCGACAATTGCGATTTTGCTTTTGATTGGACTTATCTTGATATATTCTATTTTAGAGAAACTGCTCAAACTACTATTGATTTGTTTCTTAATGATTCTGAAAGCCTAAATTTTATAGTTGCGCAATTACAGCTGACAATTTCACAATTGGAAAACTTAAAGCCTGACCTAATTATTGTATGTAATAGCGGCGCGAGAAAATTTTTCGGCGCAGACAAACAAATTTCGAATAACAACACATATACAAACGTATGGATGGGTTATGAATTTTTATTTGATGAAAAATTCGGAGTGGAAGTAATCACAGGAATTAATGAGCATTCAGTAAAAATTGGGACTAAAAAAACGAACCTTATAGGCACACCTGTTATTTTCACAAGTACCTTGACTTATATGGACAGTTCAACAAAAAAAAGGCTTGAATGGCAAATAAAAACAATTCTAAAACATAAAGACGTGTTTTTCGGGGAACAAAATTTCTCCGACCAACATTCGGAAAAATTACTCAATCAACTTACTTCGTTAACTTCAAAATTAATTGAAATAAAAAATCAGAAATCAAATTTACTTTCACAAGATAAAACTGAACAATTACAAAAACTAAAAGACCAAGAACTCGCAGACGTAGTAGAACTTATTGAATCGTTGCGACTATATACGGAAAACTAAACTGGTGCTAACAGCAGGCAATTCCGCTATGCGAGCTGACGTGCAAGGGCTTTGGCTACATTAAGGTAAAACCCGCGCGGCGGGTTTTGCTTTTTTGTTTTGCCGCCGCTTCAGAAATAGTTATCTTCGTTGGGCTCTGGTTGCGTATAGAAATATGGTTGTTTCATTTTTCGCACAGCGCAAGCCTGCAAACCGTTATGCCCAATGCTGAAAAACGACAGTTCTCCGTAGACAGTGACGCAGTAACTTGACACCGACTGCAACTAAAAAACTTGCGAACAAACAGCCAAACAAACGGGGACAGTTTCGCAGTAACTTGACAGCAGTAACAGTTTGACACGAACGACAAATACATAAATGAAAAACCCATGCTTCGCATTTTTGAAAATTTCTTTTGCCACCACACATTTGGCACATTTGCCTTTGCCCAATTTTTATTTTTTAAATGGAATGGGCAAAGGCAAAAGAGCCAAATCTCCCCGCCTTCTTTCTTAAATGGATGTGTTAAATTGATTTATATCATACTTTATACGAATAGAAATTGGATACTTTACATTAGTTTTTTATCACTTTTATGACTGAAATGGAAAATTTAAAAATTCTTATTGTTGAAGATGAAACCGGAATATTACAATTCATCAAGCAGGGTTTAGAGGAAAACGGCTTTGAGATCGATTTTGCCTATGATGGTGAATGCGGTAAAAAATTGGCTTTATCTAAAAAGTATGATGTTATTATTCTGGACGTAATAATACCACAGTTAAACGGCCTTGAATTATGTAAAAAGATAAGGGAAACAGATACTACTACAAAAATATTAATGCTTACCGCATTGGGTACGCTAAATGACAAACTGGAAGGTTTTGAAGCCGGTGCTGATGACTATCTTGTTAAGCCATTCGATTTTCCAGAATTACTCGCAAGAATAAAATCCCTTTTAAAAAGAACTCAAACGACAGACGATTCCAAAAATGCGGACCATATTATAAAGGTTGCAGACATGGAACTGAACACCCATAACAAAAGAGTTAAAAGAGGAGGGAACGAAATCAGATTAACAGCCAAAGAATATGCCTTGCTGGAACTGCTTGTCTTAAATAAAAACAGAGTATTAAGCAAGGCGGAAATTGCTGAAAAAATATGGGATATGACTTTTGATTCGGGCACCAATGTAATAGAAGTATATATTAATTTTCTCAGAAAGAAAATCGATAATGATTTTCAGGTCAAATTGCTGCATACATTGGTAGGCATGGGTTACACCCTAAAAGATAATTAAGCCATGACGATCAGGATCCGGTTCACATTGTTATTCGCTGCAATCGTTGGGGTTATTCTTTTCTTTTTTTCATTCTCTATTTATTACATGTCGGAAAATTACAGACAGAATGATTTCCACTCCCGCTTGCAGGATAGAGGAATAGCCAAGATTAAATTACTGTTGGAAGCTAAAGGAGATACAGAGAACTTCTCATTTAACCATATTGAGAAAAATCCTTTTCATTCGATTGACAATGAGAATTTAATTATTTATGATAAAAAAAAGACTCTTTTATATCGTGATACTGCCGCTCTGCTTCCTACTCCTGAAATCATTAATTCTGTTACGCCCGATAAACCACATATCTGCTCCCTGACAAACGGGGAATGCATCGGTTTCATCTATCCCTACAAAGATGATTCATATATTATCTTCTCTTCAGGATATGACCAGCATGGCAATAATTATATTGCCAATCTGAAGCAGATACTTCTTTTCAGAGGATTAATTCTTCTTCTTATAATATTTATAAGTGGCTGGTTATATGCAGGGCGATTTCTAAGACCCATTTCTAAAATCGTGCAACAGGCAGGTAAAATCACTTACAGCAACATGAATCAAAGGTTGAGTAATGGTAACACGAATGATGAGATCGGTCAATTGATTTCCACATTTAATAAAATGCTTAGTCGGTTAGAAACCTCTTTCAACGCTCAGAAAAGATTTGTTTCAAACGCTTCACATGAATTACGAAATCCTTTAACCGCCATAAATGGTCAGATTGATGTTGCCTTAATGAAAGACAGGCAAAAGGAAGAATATAAAACGGTATTGCAACTCATTTCTAAGGATATTAAAAACCTGAGAACCCTTACTAATAATTTATTGGAATTGGCCAACAACGATGAAACATTATTACAACACTTTGAAGAAGTCAGGATTGATGAAATACTATGGCACATTCGGGACGAAATGGCAAAACAAAAATCCGAATACACCTTACACATCAACTTTGAAAAACTCATGGACAGTGAGAAATATCTTATCTGTAAGGGCGATGCAAAATTATTGGAAACGGCTTTCATGAATATCATCGACAACGCTTGTAAATTTTCTGAGAATAAATCTGTGGAGATAAAAATAACATCGGACAAAACAAATATCATTTTGTTTTTTATAGATAAGGGAATCGGAATGCCCGAAACATACCTGAAACATGTCTTCGAGCCTTTTTATAGAGGAAGCAATACACACGGCATTCATGGAAACGGAATTGGTTTATCCTTAGTGCAGAGAATTATCAAACTGCATTCAGGAAAAATATTTATACGCTCAAAGCTCAACGAAGGGACCACCGTTGAATTAGTTCTGCCGAATTTAAGCCGGTTTTAATCTGCCTTAAAATAGCTTTAGTCATTTTAAGCTAATTTTAAGTTTGGGCCTATTCACACCTCGCTTCCTGCCTTGAAAATTAATTCTTTTTAAGCCAGTATTAACTGCAATTTAAGTTTCATAACTGAATATTTGTTTAGTTATGAAACAGTCCTCTCCAAATATCTTTATCGGCAATTTTAAAAAGGAAATCGCCAATCTTTTTCCAAGTTACTTTGCCTTGACAATGGCTACAGGAATTGTTTCCATAGCAAGTTATCTGCTCGGAATTCCGTTTGTAGGCGAAGCTCTTTTATATTTAAATACGTTCTTTTATTGTGTACTGTGGATATTGCTCCTCTCTCGTTTAGTATTATATTTTTCAAATTTCGTAAAAGATTTTTCAGACCATTCCCGTAGTCCTGGCTTTCTCACAATTGTTGCAGGAACGAATGTGCTCGGAAGCCAATTTGTCATTATTCAACAAAGCTATCACATTGCTGCATTTCTCTATTATGTTGGATTAATACTTTGGGGTATTCTCATTTATTCTTTCTTTATAATGATAACCGTTAAGCGAGGTAAGCCATCCCTCGAAAAAGGAATGAACGGAATTTGGCTGCTCATGGTGGTTGCAACGCAATCCATTTCCATACTTGGAGTACAATTAGTTGCTCATCTTCCATTTCCGAAAGAAGTTATTCTCTTTTTATCATTAACGCTCTTTCTCATAGGGTGTATGCTTTATATAATAATAATCACATTGATTTTTTACCGTCTTACCTTTTTTGAACTTCGTGCCGAAGAATTTGCACCCCCTTACTGGATTAATACAGGAGCAGTTGCTATCATAACCCTTGCAGGCTCCGTTCTAATCCTAAATATAAACCAATGGGAATTTCTTAATTCTTTAAGTCCATTTCTTAAAGGATTTACGCTTATGTTTTGGGCTACCGGCACATGGTGGATCCCTCTCATTGTTATTCTTGGAGCATGGAGGCATTTCTATCAGCTTATTCCGATAGTTTATCATCCTCAATACTGGGGTATGGTGTTCCCCTTGGGTATGTATACCGTTTGCACTTATCGTCTGGCAGAGGCGACTAATATTCAGTTTCTATTTAAAATTCCTTCGTTTTTTGTTTACATCGCATTATTTGCATGGACTGTAACATTGGGAGGATTAGTATATAAAATCATTGGCAAGCATTATTCACTTGTCAAAAAACAACAAATTCAAAACATCTAAAACTTTTAAATCATGAACACAAAAATAATCACCATCGAAACTCCTTTAACTCCCAAAGAGTTGACAGAGAAATTGCAGTCAATGACTGTTACCGATTTTTCACAACTTCATAATCCCACTCCTGCCGCTTATTATGGAGAAATAACTGCCTATACCTTCAATATTATGAATGTGCGTTATGGCCCAATGAGTTCTTTCCCTCCCATTAAAGGCGAAATTAAGGAAGGCGTGAATAAAACAATTGTAAATATAAAAATGGATATACAGGAACATTACAAAATGTCCCGGACTATGTATTACACTACGCTTCTTCCAATAGGTCTTATTGTTATGCTGCTTAGTTTTCTGGTGCTTGGCGGTACAGAATACCAACTTCAAGGTTTTATTTTTTCAGGTTCATTCATCGCTTGCGCCATTCTGGTTGTCTTTTTAACAAAATCATCACTTATCAGCACAAAAAAAAGAGAGCTTAAAGATTTCGCATCAAAAATAAATGGTAAAATAATTTCTGCGTAAACAAAAAACCGCATCACTAATACACCAAAAGAAAATATCATGGAAACCAAACAACCACAAATTCTGAGCATTCCAACAGAATTGACTGCCGAACAGCTTTTAGCCAAACTTGATCGCATTACTACCGAAGAATTTCATGATGCAATAAAAAACTTGGAATATAAATACTACGGCAAAATATCAGGCAACGAGTTTGACATTCGCAGCAAAAAATATGGCCCTTATAGCAATGGACCCGGTGTAAAAGGAAAAATTAGTGAACAGGATAATATAGTAACGATAATAATTAAAATTGATATTGACGAACAAATAGCAATAACAAAAAAAATGATGTTCCCTTATTTTATTTTCCTAGGACTGTTCATTATGGCAGCAGGTTTATTTATGGATGAAACGCGGTTAATAACACTCGCAGTTGGTGCATTCATGGTAGCTTTTCCATTTTTTCAAGTAGCAATTATTAAACAACTGCTTAAATCTATGCAAAAAGAGGAGTTAAATCAGTTTGTTTCAATCCTAAACGCTTAGTACACACAAACACAATTTCTACAATTCAGATAAAATAAAATGGATAATGTAAAACCCGCTCAAATTGTTGCCGACCTCACCCAAATGGGTGCTTATAAATCAACACTTATAGTAAAAAATATTTTAATACGTGGCTTTCTTTCAGGCGCATTTTTAGGATTTGCCACTGTACTTGCTTTCATAACCGCCAACCAAACCGGAATAGGAGTGCTTGGAGCATTGGCATTCCCCGTAGGATTTGTAATGATAATTCTATTGGGATTAGAACTCGTTACCGGAAATTTTGCCACCGTGCCAATGGCAGTAATGAGCCGGCAAACAACACTTAAAAAACTTTTTTACAACTGGACTTTTGCCTTCATCGGAAATCTTATCGGCAGTGTTTTTTTCGGAGCGATGTATTATATCTGTATGACCAAATGTGGGCACACTTTTGATACGCTCATCGCAAAAAAAATTATTGCTGTTGCTACCGAAAAAACACTCGCCTATAAAGAACTTGGCATTACCGGTATCGTAGTATGTTTCACCAAAGCCATATTATGTAACTGGATGGTTACAATGGGTGTTGTTATGGGCCTGGTATCTTCTTCCACAACAGGGAAAATATTTGCCATCTGGCTTCCTATATTCACCTTCTTCGCTCTCGGGCTGGAACACTGTGTGGTAAATATGTTTGTCATTCCAACTGCTATCATGCTTGATGCTCCTATCTCCTTGTCGGATTGGTGGCTTTGGAACCAAATACCCGCAACCATCGGAAATATTATTGGTGGATTTTTATTTACAGGAGTGTTGCTCTATTTAACACACTACAAAAAAACAGAACCATCACAAAATCATCAACCTGAAACAGAACAACAAATCAAATTATCGTCCGAAACAAAAATTATAAACCAATAAATTTAATCCTATGGCATCAACAACAGAAACAGGACATGCAAAAAATGTTGCAAACTTTGAAGATTTAATCTCATTTTGCACAGGTTACGGAACTGCCTATAATCCGAGCAAAGCATCAATCAAATTACCTGCGCTAAACACGCAATTCACAAGCGCAAAAAATTCACTCACAACAATCAACACCCTGTTGCCCCCATCCACCAATGCAATCAACGCAAGAGAAATCGTGTTCACTCCGTTAAGCAAACTAATCACAAGAATTGTGAATGCAGTTGATGCAAGCAATGTTCCCAAACAAGTGGTTGCCGATGTAAAAACAATCGCAAGAAAACTTCAGGGAAAAAGAGGAAGCGATAAACTACCTACCATTATTGACGACCCCAACACACCCGAAGATGAAAGCCAAAAAAGTATTTCCGCTTCACAGATGAGTTTTGACCAGCGCATTGAAAATATGGACAAACTCATTCAACTTTTATCCGCACAATCGGGCTACTCTCCAAACGAAACCGATTTAAAAGTTACCACCCTCACAACTTTGTTAGCCGATATGCGAACCAAAAATACAGGAGCAATCAACGCCTTGACACCTTTGAGCAACGCACGGATTGCAAGAAATACCATCCTCTATGCCACAGGCACAGGACTGGTTGATGTAGCAGGAGAGGTAAAAAAATATGTAAAGTCGGTCTTTGGCGGGACAAGTCCTCAATACAAACAGGTAAGCGGACTGAAATTTACCAAAGTTAAGACCTAACCGACCGCAGACAGACAACTTACAAAAGGTTTTTCCCTACTTTACTTCGGAGAAACCTTTTTGCAATTAGGAGAAACGCTATTTAACATTGGACCATTTCGCCTGCCGACAGGTTTTTTCCGCCTGACAATTGGAAATTCACAACTGCACTTTGGAGAAATGCAACTGCAAAGTGGAAACTTGCCACTGTAAAAAGGAAACTCCCTACTGTAAAATGGAGACAACCTACTGCACAGCGGACAGACTCTCCCGACAAATCCACCTACGGCAAGCACATTTGCATTTGCCCTCTTTTTATTTTTTAAATTGAATGGTCAAATGCAAAAGAGCTTGCCTGCCGACAAATCCTGCAAAGAAATTTTCAAAAATGCCCCACCGCACAACAAAAACAAAATACTTCACAGCAGACAGCGGACACTTACACAGACGACAAAACAGCACAGGGCATAACAGCACCTTGCCAAAAGCGGGACGACAGTAGTAATATAAAGTTTTGTGCATTTAATTATCTTTGTGCGGGCAGACAGTTTTGTGCTCCGAATTCCCCGCCTTCGGCAAGCTGCAAAACGTTACCACCAATTTCTAGACACAAATATCTGATGTTTCATTTACCAATAAAAGAATTTTTCTATTCGTCATATAGAATCCATACTGAGTTTTCGGACGAAACGAAAACATTAAAAGGTGCAGGAACTGGTTTTGTTTTAGAGATAGCACCAGGAGTTGCATGGATTATAACAAATAGACATGTGATAGACATTGACTATAGAAGAAAGGATGCAAAGTACAAGAATTTTAAACTATCCCAATTTATCATAACAGGTCGTGATCCTAATGACCAAGAATATAGCTTTTATCTACACGAAGATGCCGAAATTTTTTATCATGAAGACTATGAAAATGATGTAGCAATTATTCGCGCTCATGTCTACCTTGTACCGGGACAGAGAATTCATTGGCATTTTACACTTTCACACTTAGCGACAAAGGAAATTTATCAAACAATTCTGCCTTTTGATTGGATATGTTACTCTGGATTTCCACCAACACACGACAAGCTAGCTAATCGACCAATAGTAAGAAGTGGACATATCGCAAGCGACCCAAGATTCGATTATTCTTGGGATTCAGATAACAGAGGCCAATGCGTTGCGTATGAAGGTTTTTCTTATGAAGGTTCTTCAGGAAGCCCAATATTTGTACCACCTCGTGGAATTCAAGGTTTGCCAGATACTAGACATGGCTATCTAATTGGTATAAATGCAGGGCATATTCCTGTAGAACACGGTGTACATAGCGGAATATCTTACTTCTACAAATCTACCGTCATACTTGAAATTATTGAAAAGAATAACTTGAAAGAGAAATTAAATAATTAGAATTAATGCTAGTTACAAATCGCATGAAAACACTCAACTTTAAAATAGACGAAGGATGCGCATCTATAACCTCTCAAGACAAGTATTTTGACTTGCATAATAATTTCTACCTAGTAGACACATTGCATGACAAAGAACAAAGATCAATCAAATTGAAGTTTAAAAAAGGAACTGGCGACTGGATTTCGAAAAGTGACCCGGAAGTTTTGACATTGCTATTCAAAAATGTCAGTGATGTATTTTATCAAGACCATAATACCGATTACCCGAAAGAATATATAACTCAAGACCAATTTACTTTAGATCAAATTGGATTTTCATATAGTGACAATAATCCTATGGACGGTGTCACCGATAATATGCCACGAGAAGACATTCCCGCTTTGCTTATGATTATGGTGACAGGTAAAGCAATTAAAATTATTGGAGACAGCGTTGAGCTATTGGCATAATAACTGGTGCTAACAGCGTGCAAGCACCTAGTTGGCCGAAATTTGTTATCTTTATGAAGCGTCAAGCCAACCAAGCACCTGCACGCAAACCGTTAGTGGCAAGGGTAAAACGAAACTAAAAATAGACAATGAATAAAATTATTTTAATATCTTCTCTTTTGTTATGCAAAATGAGCTTTGCACAACAATCTTGCGACTGCGAACAAGAATTTCTGCTTGTAAAAAATTATATGGAACGCAATTACGCAGGTTTTGCAGACAAAGTAACAATTGACAACAAACAAGCAGAATACGAAGCGTTTTCAAAAGAAACACAGAACAAGGCAAAAGGCTTAGTGGAAACAAACTATTGCCGTTTTTATATTCAAAATTGGTTAAGTTATTTCAATGACAAACATGTTTATTTGATTCCAAATCCTAAAAAAACATCAACGATTATTCCCGAAAACATTACACTTTCAGCTGAACAAATTGATGGGCTAAGAAAAAAATCACAAAACGACATTGAAGGAATTTATTTTTCGGAAAGCAAAAATTATGAAATTGCTTTAATCAAATCGCCAACAAATTTCCGTGATTATGCGGGCATAATAATCAACTCAAAAAATAAAAAATGGAAGGCAGGTATGGTAAAATTAGAATTGAAAAAAACTGCCGAAAACAATTTTGAAGGAATTTTATATTATGCTGATTACAGCCCAAACTTTCAAAAATATGAAATCAAAAATGGTGCATTTAGCAATGGTGATTATTTAAAAGAAAACGTGAAATTTGATAAACCACAAGGGTTTGATCCATATAACGAGATTGAAAACTCTAATAAAGTTGTAGCATACAAAGATGTAAATGACAGCACGGCATACATTCGCATAAAATCATTTGACGACCATTTTGCAAAAAAAATTAAATCGGTTATTAAAATGAACGAGCAGAAATTAAAATCAAAACCATACTTAATTATTGATGTTCGCTACAATGGTGGTGGAAGTGATTTTTCATACAGTCCACTAATGCCATATATTTACACTAAACCCATTAAAAAAATCGGTGTTGACGTCTATGCAACACCCGATAATGCACAAGCGTGGCAACGTATAATTGACGACAATCCAAAACTTCCAAAACCTGTAAAAATTGATATTTCAAATGTGGTGACAAAAATGAAAGAAAAGCCTAATCAAATGACTAACATTTTTGAAGATTACACAGACACTTTAAAAACGTTTTATCCGACAACAAAAAAAGTAGTAATCTTAATTGATGAAGATTGCGCAAGCTCAACGGAACAGTTTTTAATTGAAGCAAAACAAAGTTCAAAAGTAATTCTTGCAGGGCAGCACA
>Ga0066411_1000159_pt1 | contig 12514 bp, 6 predicted proteins | sample LakWasMet15_LOW5_2_FD_59498 | JGI IMG/M metagenome (GOLD analysis project Ga0066411, IMG submission 59498) | Freshwater sediment methanotrophic microbial communities from Lake Washington under simulated oxygen tension - Sediment Metagenome 15_LOW5 | ecosystem: Environmental > Aquatic > Freshwater...
TTTAACCTTATGATTTTTATCACAAACGTTAGATATTTGCGTTACATTTATTAAAATTTATTTCGTTTGAAACATTCACTATTCTTTTTATTTCTTTTTTGTTTTGGCTTGAATTGCTCTGCCCAGAATTTTCATTTGCAACTCATCGGAAGCTCTACTACTGAAAGTAAAGTTATTGATTCTCTGAGTTACATTTCAATCCACAAAAACACAAAGTCTATAAGCGAAGAGATTGATTTAGTGTCAAAAAAACTGTCTAAAATAGGCTTTATCGAAAACCAAATCCTCGAAAACACCAAGATAAATGACTCTAGTTATATTGCAAAATTCAGCTTGGGAGAAAGAATAAAATCAATACATATATATATAGGTAGAAATTCCATTCTTAATGATTTGATACCATTGGAAAAAAAAGACATTCTAATTCTGCCTTACGGCGAAGTGGAACCTTTTTTGAATCAAACTTTGCAAAAACTGGAACAAAAAGGATTTGCATTGGCGAAACTGAAACTGGTCAACATCCAGAAGCAAAACCATTCACTTTATGCAGAACTACAATTTGAAATAGGTCAACAAAGAAATCTAAATTCGATTGTCGTGAAATTTGCCGATGGCAACAAAAAAAACAGTTTCCCCGAAGGACATTTGGCTCAAATCAATCGAAAATACCACAACAACACCTTCAACAAGGATATCGTGCGACAGATTCACGATGATTTCGAGAAATTTGGATTTGTAAACCAAATAAAATATCCAGAGATTTTATTCACAAAAGACACCACCAAAGTATATGTTTATCTCGAAAAAAGAAAATCAAACACATTTGACGGTTTCATTGGTTTTTCCAATAATGAAAAAAATAAATTAACTTTCAATGGATACTTAGATTTAACCTTGGAAAACACCCTGCGAGTAGGCGAACAATTTTCGCTTTATTGGAAAAGTGACGGAAACAACCAGAAAACATTCAAAGCTAGCATCGATTTACCTTATTTATTTAAAAGCCCGATAGGTATGAAAGCTCAAATTCATATATTCAAACAAGACAGTATTTATCAAAACACCAAAACAGCCATAGATTTGGGTTATTTTATACATTATAACACCCGAATCTATTTAGGCTATCAATCTACTGAATCCAGCGATATCCAAAACACAAACAATTCCACGATTAGCGATTACAAAAATTCCTATTGGACTTCCAATTTAGAATATTCAAAATTTGATTATAGTAATTCAACTTTTCCAAAAAAATCGAATGTTTCACTTAATATAGGATTAGGAAAAAGAGCAACAAACGATTTAGCTGGTAATGCAGGAACAAGTAGTCAGTATTTTATAAACTTAAATGCAATGCATAACTTCTATTTGAACAAGAAAAACTACATTAAAATAAATTATCAAAATTATTTCTTAAAAAGCGACACCTATATTGTAAATGAATTATTCCGTTTTGGAGGAATCAATTCCATTCGAGGATTTGCCGAAAACAGTCTGCAATCTAATTTTATGAGTGCCGTTATTTCAGAATACCGCTATATTGCTTCTCCCAGTTTATACCTTAATTCTATTATGGATTATGGTTATTTTCAAGATAAAAGTACTGAAAATCAAGGAATATTACTAGGTTTTGGGCTAGGAATGGGACTTCAAACCAAAAATGGATTGTTAAAATTAGCCTTTGCCAATGGAAGTATAGTGGGGCAAGAAATAAAATTTTATAACACAATAATTCACATAAGTTATAATGTTAAATTTTAATAATATTTAAAAAAACAAAAAAATATAACACTATCATAGATATATGTTAAATGTTAAATTTCGTATGCGCGCATAAAAAATCACTCGAAATGTTAGGAAAGTTAACAAATTATTAAGATTTTTGTGTCACTAATTCAAAATATTTAAAAATGAAACTAAAGTTAAATGGATTTTTAGTACTCTTAGTAGTACTTGTGGCGCAAATCACTTTTGCGCAAGAGAGAGCTGTTTCGGGTGTTGTTTCTGACAATGCAGGATTGCCCTTACCAGGCGTGAGTGTATTAGTAAAAGGAACTCAATCTGGAACACAAACTGATTTTGATGGAAAATATTCTATCAAAGCATCATCAAGCCAGGTCTTGATTTTTAGCTATATTGGGATGAAAACCCAAGAAGTTAAAGCAAGTTCTGCTTCTGTAAATGTAAAAATGGTAAATGACTCTCAGGTTCTTGAAGAAGTTGTTGTAACAGGAGCTGTTGGTATCAAGAAAAAGAAAGCGGCTGTTACGTCTTCTTACTCCACTGTTTCTAATGACGAATTGCAAGCGGCTTACAACCCTGATGTTGTAAGATCATTGGCTGGGAAAGTTTCTGGTTTGACTGTCAATGCAACCTCAAATGGCGTTAGTGGGACTAATTCCATTAGAATTCGTTCTATGTTGTCATTTACAGGAAATACAGAAGCGTTAGTTGTAATTGACAATGTAATTTCTACAGCTGATGTACTTGCTACATTGCCTTCCGAAATGATTGAAAACGTGACTGTTTTAAAAGGGGCTCAAGGTGCTGCTTTATATGGTTCACAAGGAAAACAAGGAGTTGTTCTGGTTCAAACTAAAAAAGGAACCAAAGACGAACAAATGAGTGTTACTTTCACTTCAACATTTGACACTGAAGACATTAGCTTTGTTCCTGAAAGACAAACAAAATACGGTCAAGGTTGGTATGGCACACGTGATCGCCAAGAAAATGGTGGTTGGGGAGAATTAATGGATGGAGCACCTTATACTGTTGGTATTCCTGGTAGCCCAGACGGAGATGTTTTAACTACATATTCCACAAAAGGATATGATAACATCAAAGATTTTTATAATAAAGGTTCGATTTATCAAAATAATTTGAACGTAAGAGTAGGTGGAAATGATTCCTATGTTAATTTCAATTTAGGAAATGTAAGTCGTGATTTTATTGTTGAAGGTGATCATTTAAACAGAAATAGTTTTGTTTTTAATGCTGGAAAGAAATTGAATAAATTAACTTTAGCAGGTACGGTTACTTTTACCAATCAAAACACAAAACAAGCCAATGTAAATGCAGCAACTTCTCGTTCTGATTACACTCTTTTAACTAACTTATTACAAGCTGCTTCTAGTATTCCTATCGGAGAATTTAAAAACAGAGGTATTTATGGCTGGAACGGATATTACCAAAATCCTTACTGGGCAAAAGACAATAATAGATTAAATGAGACTCGTAATTATATTAATTTTGGGGGCAGTGCCAAATATGAAATTAACAAACATATTGAACTTGCTTATAATGGATCCGTTCAATTAAGAAACAATAATCAAATTTCTTATTCTAATGAATTAATAGCTCCGGCCACTTCAGATGGAGATTTTTCTTCTGCGGCTGAATTTTTTCAATCAAACTATGGATCTACCTTTTATTATGGAGATGTAATGGCTAATTTCAATTACGAATTGACTGATAAAATTGGAATGAAATTTAACCTTGGTGAGAACATACAATACAATTATTCTAAAAGAGTTTCTCAAGGTGGAGTTAATTTAGCTATTCCTGGATTCTACAACATTACTAATGTTTTAAATCCTGCAAGTCCTTCTTCAATGAACAACAATACTGTTGAAACAAGATCAGTTGCAACCTTTGCCAATTTTGATTTTAATTACGAAGATTATCTATTCTTAAACGTAACTGGAAGATATGAAGGAAATAGTGTAGCTGCAAAAGGGAATCAATTCTATTTTTACCCTTCAATAGGTGCGTCATTTGTACCAACAAAAGCAATGGATGGTTTAAAAGGCAGCTCAATATTAACTAATTTAAAAGTATATGCCAACTATACAAAAGTGGGGTCACTTGATCCAGTTGGAGCATACGAACTTACCGATTTAGCAGGTTCAGCTACAGGGTTCCCATATTCTGGTACTGGTAACTCTTATAATAATGGTTATGGAATTACTGATCCAAATATAAAACCTGAAACCTACACTACTTTTGAAGGTGGTTTCAATTTTGGTTTCTTTAAAGAAGCATTAACTTTAGATATTGCAGCTTACATGACGGATACTAATGATTTAATTACAAATGCATCCCTTAGTACGACCACTGGTTTATTATCTAAAAAAACTAACTCTGGACAACTTAGAGGTAAAGGAATTGAAATTGATTTAGGTTTTATGCCTTTTAACACTCCAACATTCAAATGGAATGGAAGAATTTCATATACAGCTAATGACACCAAAGTTATTAGTGCAGGTGAGTCAGATAAAGTAGTAATAACAGATTCTGGAAATTCTCAAATAGCCGCAGACATTTCGGCTGTTAAAGGTATGTCTTTCCCATACATCACAGGTACAGATTGGATTAGAGATCCAAACGGAAATGTAATTGTAGATGCTACAGGGCAACCAACCCCAACTTCTGCATTTCAAAATTTAGGTAAAGTAACTCCAGATTATATCTTAGGATTTACCAATAGTTTTGAATATAAAGGAATTGGTTTGTCATTTACTATGGATTACAGAACTGGTAATTATTTCATATCTCAAACCAAATACAACCTTACTTGGAATGGGCATTTAGTAGAATCAGCAGCATTTGACAGAAACGTAGGTTTCTTATATCCAGGTTCAGTACAACAAACTAGCCCAGGCGTTTATGTGCCTAACACAACTTTAACTGGTGGTGGTTTTCAAAACACAGGTGCAGCAAATAGAACTCAAACTTTTTATGGGCAAGCGTCTAATTTAGGTGCTCACAATTTAACTGACGGAACAGCACTTAAAGTTAGAGAAATTTCTTTAAGCTATTCTATTTCAAAAGATGTGTTGAAAAAAGTTGGACTACAAACATTTAAGCTTAGTGTAAATGCAAGAAACCCATTTATTATTCTTGCTTCTAACAACAAAGGATATGCTGACCCTGAAGCTTCAAATCAAGTCAATAGCTCTACTTCTTCTGCGGCAAAAAACCCAACAGGAACTTTAACTAATACATCTAGAAATGGTCTTGGATGGATAGGTGATGCTCAATATCCATCAACGCGTACTTTTGGCTTCAGCTTAAACACAACTTTTTAATAATTAAATAAAATATATTATGAAAAAAATATTTTACTGTAGCATAATAATGTTACTTGTCTTTACATCTTGTGAAAATTACCTGGATGTAAACTCAAAACAAACAAATAGAGCAGAATTTAATGCCCTTTCCCCTAACCAAATGTTAGCTGGAGCAATAAATAATTATACTAGCTACCAGATTATTACGTTAGGTAATTATGGAAATAAATTAGCTTATGTGTGGGGGTTAAACAGTGGTTATACAACCACAGATCCGGCCTACAACTACAAATACAGTAGTGCTAGTTATGGAACTTGTTTTGAAAACGCCTATCTATATGGAGATAATTTTCAAGATATTTTAGATAAAAAAGATACTTATCCTGATTATTCTTATCATTTTGGTGTAGCTAAAGTAATGAAAGTAATGTGTATGGATTATGTAACTGCTTTATATGGAGATGCTCCCTATACAGAAGCTTTTAATTCTAATATTACAGCACCTAAATATGACGATGATAAAACTATCATCCCAAAATTATTCAAAGAATTAGACGACGCAAGGAATTATTTTAATAACCCAAGTGCCAATGTTGTTGATTTGGGATCAGAAGACATCGTATTTGGTGGAGACACAAACAAATGGATACAATTTATCAATACAATTGAGTTAAAAATGCTGATGAGATTGTCTAAAACCACTGATGCCGCTCTTGTAACTTTAAGAACTACTCGATTTGCTGCATTAAACGCAAATCAAGATTTTATATCTGAAGATGTTGGAGTTAATCCTGGTTACGATTTAAGTACTCTTTTATCAAGATCTCCAGTTTACAGAACATACGGTTTAAATGAAGCCTTAAATGCGTGGACATCATCTAATAGGGCCAATGCTGCTGGAGATTTTGCTGCAAAACTAGTAAATGGAACTATAAATGATGCCAACATTACTACTGGAATTGCAGATCCTAGAAGAGCAAGCATATTTACTACAATTGGAGGAGTTGTAGTTGGAAATGTTCAAGGTGTCTTTCCTGCTGCTGCAATTTCTAGAATGTCGTCATTTTTTATTGGCCGTTTAGGCTCTGATGCTAATGGTGCTGAGAGAAATGCCTATTTGATGCTAGCTGCTGAAAGTAAATTTCTTCAAGCTGAAGCTTACCAAAGAGGCTATATGACTGGAAATGCACAACAAGCTTTTAAAGATGGAGTAACTGCTTCATTTGCTTTTTACAGTACCCCTTTCGGGACTTACGTTCCTGCTACCCTTAATGCAGCCACTTATTTAACTGCGATTGATGGTAAAAATGGTTTAGGTTGGACTGGATCTACGGATAAAATTAGCGCTATTATGACTCAAAAATATCTTGCGTTGGCTGAATGGCAAGGAATTGAGTTATATTTGGATCATATGAGAACTGGTTTTCCTGTTTTACCTCTGCCTTTCGGAGTAGTTGAAACAAAAAGACCAAATAGATTGATATATCCTACATCTGAATATTCTTCTAACAGTGCAAACGTTCCAGATGTAAGTAATTCAGATTTATTCACTGTAAATACAAAAACTCCTTATTATTTGCAATAATAGTTGTTTAATTTCTTTATTAAAGAGGCTGTCCAAAAACAGCCTCTTTTTTTTTAACTTATTCAAAATAGGTTACTACTATATATTAGTAATAATATTTTCATCAAAAATTTTTAACTACACAAAAGTAACTTCCTAAATTAATTAGTTTTTTGATGAAAATTCATAAAAAAAGTTAAAAAATCCCAATAAAAGGGAAATTGTATCTTAAATGAAGATGGGAAATATATCATTAGAACACACATAAACACAGTAAATATTATTTGTGTTATGACATAACAATAAAAAATAGGAAGCAAAATATAAGAAGAACTCAATAAAATAGTATCACAAATAAATCTTATTTTACAATCTAATCAATACAAAATTTAATCAACTTAAGAGTAAACATCAGAAATGAAAAATATTTATTAAGTTAATATTACTAATGGTAGAATAAGCAACTTATATATGCTTTATGATTACTACAAAAGAGTTTTTGTAAAAAATAAAAAGTCCTCGAAACTATTCTTCGAGGACTTATTATAAAAAAAGTGCTATTAGATAAAAAATAAATTATTTAATAAAGATTTTTTCAGTGAAACTTATTGTTTCATTACTCACTTTAATAACATACATTCCTTTTTGTAAATGATTTAAGTTGATTGATTTATCTCCTGATGAAACGGAGCTAAAATCAGTTTCAGTTGATTTATAAACAATTCTTCCGTTTATATCTACAACCTGAATGTTTAACTTACCAATAAAATCATTGGTGTGAATATAAATTTGCCCTTTGGGCGAAGGATTTGGATAAATACTAATTTTATCGCTATTATAAAATTGATTTATTGCCAATGTACAGTTAGCACCAGCAGCAGGCTCAGTAAAATCTTCTACCTGATCATTAATTGCAGCTATATTTGTATTATCTCCTGTATTATCTCCTGAAGAAGCATTAACTCCCAATCCTCTACGAGCAAAAACTTTCCAAATCATACAATAATCCTCTCCTCCTGTAGCTGCTTGATCTGCTAAAATTATTGCATCTCTTGCCTCAATATAGGAAGGGTTACAGGGTTGCATTTTCATCGCATTAATAACTAATTGCATTACTTTATTATTTCCACCAGCTCCTGTATAAATATCAGAACTAAATCCATATTTACCAATATAAGCCCAAGTCAAATCCCATAGAGTTACTGCCCAAACTTCTCCTGTATTATGTGGTTCAACCTTTTCAACACTATCTGTAGAATCTATAAAAGTTTTGCCATTTGTATCAGCAAAAGTTAATGGATTAATAGCCATATCTGTAGAATATGGATAATTTCTTATTCCATGACCAGTTACTGCTTCATTGATTGCATATGTTCCTATCCCTTTTGCTGTTACACCCACATCTCCGTCTTTAATTTGCATCATCAGCGCAACCCAGTCTGACCAACCTTCTCCCATTTGTTCTGGAGAAGTTAAACAGCTAGAATTAAGACGTCCACCCGTCAACCTATTAGAAATTCCGTGTGCATATTCATGAGCAATTATTCCATTATCAAAATCTCCATCAGCATACAAATATAAATTTGCAGGCACTTCTAATTTTACATTAACAGGACCGTTTGACATTTCAGCAATAAATACATCTCCGATTTCTTTAGTTACAAAAACAGCTGGAATTGTTATACCTAAAATACCCGTAGAACTCATTGAAAGTCTTGATGGATTGTTAGGAATACTGTCCATAACAATAACTCCGATGGATCCCGCATCTTGAGCATTTTTTACTTTTAAATTAAAAAAACAACCCCCTCTTTTTATTAATGCTATTTTACCTGCAAGGGCTGATGCATTAGTAGGAGGCTGGCAAGCTGAATTATATCCTGGAGGTGTCGGATTATTTTGATACAAAACCAAATTAGAAGTGATTCCGTTAGGAAAAACTGGAACAGAAACTCTATCGACTCCTTCAAAAACATTCGTTGTTGCAACTCTAGGACCAGCAATTGATCCTGGTGAAATTACATTAATATATTCAGTAGGGGGAGCACCATAAGTCCATAAGTACATTTGTACCCTTGGGCTAGTACCATCATTTGGTGTAGAAAAATTAGCATTATTTAATGTTGCTGAAGATTGAGAATAACCATCTTGTGAGTCTGCTAAAACGTAATCTTCACTTGAACTCCCTCCTCTGCCATAATTGTTTTTTTGGAAATTCCCAGAAGCTTCGTTAAATCCATACTGATACCAAACATCATGCATAATATTAGTCATGTAAAATAAATTAGTTGATGCTGCAGAGGTATAAGCAGTAGGTTGTAATGTCTGTCCACCGTAGGGGAAATCAAAGTTTAAAAGTGTTCCTCCATCAGGACTAATACCCGTTCCGTCATCGCCATTAGCATCTTCCTGAACATAAACATTATTTCCTCTGGTGTAGGTATATTTAAGTGATGCAATATTTCCAGTCTTTGTATTTGCATTATGCCAACCATTAGGAGATGCAAGCACATCGCTTGGAGAAGATATTAATTGAAATGGGCTGTGATTTGGACTTTCATAATTATAAGGAATAACCCGATAAGAACCTGCATTAACTTGTAAGACTGGTGCAACAATATTTGCAACAACTTTTTCTTTAAAATTAAAAGGATAGTTAGACGGGTAGCTACTTTGATTGGGGTTTCCAAAATTACAACTAACAACCAAATCATTTTTTTCTAATATTAATCCATTAAGGGCATCTATTCTTAAATCCCAAAGGTGTTTTCCGTCAGGCGAATAAAACTGAAAAGCCCAAGCTAATTTCAATTTACTGTCAGCAGTAGAATGGTAAACTAATTTAGCACTAATTAATCCCTCTTGGATTCCATCACTCAATTTGAATGATTTGTCATTTATAGTTTCAACTATGTTAAATGAAGTAAGGCTTTTTATCCCTAAACGAGAATAAGCACTCGCAATAGCTTCTATAACAGATAAAGTAGGAGCAGTTGCATTAGTTTTCTTGTCAATATTCTTTTTAAACTTGTTACTTATTGCAATAACATTTCCGTCTTTCATAGAAATATTTGATTGAGCATTAAAAATCTCAATTCCCTGATATCGTTGAACAATATAATAATTTGTGATTTTGGTTCCTTCAGAAGTGACTTCACTCTCAACGACCCAGTCAGAAACATCCTTGCTTGTCAATCCAAACTTTAACATATCATTATTCAGGCGTGACTGAATTTTTTGCTTATTTGTTTGAGAAAATCCAATATAAGAAAGGAGGAGGATAAATAAAAGTACAATTTTTTTCATATTATTTAATTTTATATACAAACATAAATCATTTTTCGTTAATAATTGAATAGTTGAGAAACCATTTTTAATATAAAATCATTCTAATCAAGAAACAAAAAAGCAACAAAATATAGGTTTTCGATTATGATTCATACCTTACAATACTCATACACATATTTTTACTTTTGCTAGCAATAAACTTGAAACAAAAAACTATCTTTGCAAAATGGAAAAAGAACACCTAATATTCGGAATACGAGCCATTATTGAGGCAATACAAGCAGGAAAGGAAGTCGATAAAGTCTTCATTCAAAAGGAAATTTCTGGCGAATTGATGAAAGATTTGATGAAAGTGATGAAACGTGCCAACGTAAATTTCTCTTATGTTCCAGTTGAAAAGCTAAACAGATTAACCCCAAACAATCACCAAGGTGCTGTGGCTTCAATTTCTCCGATAGGTTTCATTGATCTAGAACATTTAGTCGACGCAACAGTTGAATCCGGAAAAATTCCTTTATTTTTAATATTAGATCAAATATCGGATGCACGAAATTTTGGCGCCATCATCAGAACTGCAGAATGTACTGGAGTTAATGGAATTATTGTTCAAAAAGCAGGATCAGCTCCTGTAAATGGTGACACTGTAAAAACATCAGCCGGAGCCGTTTTTAACGTACCTATTTGTAAAGTAGAACACATCAAAGACGCCATTTTCTACCTTCAAGGTTCAGGAATAAAAACTGTAGCTGCTACTGAAAAGACAGACCAAAATATATATGAAGTCGATTTAAAAGAAGGAGTTGCCATTATTATGGGTTCCGAAGATAGAGGAATCAATCCTTCAGTTCTTAAAATAGTTGATGAAAAAGCTAAACTGCCAATGTTCGGAAGCATCGGTTCACTTAATGTTTCTGTAGCTTGTGGTGCTTTTTTATATGAGGCTGTAAGGCAAAGAAATTAAATTTGAAAATATTGAATTTGAAAATTTGAAAATGAATTAAGACTCCGGTTTTGCTTCATTTTTTTCATTTTCAATAATTGTGTATTTTACTGAGGACTCAGAGGAAAAATAAGGAGGAAATTCATTTTCAGGCTCCACTTTAGGAATATTAACAAAATTTCCGTTTTCATCAAAACGTTGCATAAATTTGTCTTCTTGTGGATTGAAATCAGGATGTTCCCAATCGTATTTGATTATCTTCTTGTATTCAGGTGTTTTATAAATAATCGAAAGAACAAAACCTGAAATCAATCCAGCCAAATGTCCTTCCCAAGAAATATTCTCATCAACCTTCGGAAAAATATACCAAACTAAACCTCCATAAACCACAACAACTGCCAGAGACAAGGCAACCAATCTATAATACTTAGTTTGAATTCCTTTGAAAAAAATAAAACTTACCAATACATAAATCAAACTACTGGCTCCTATGTGATAATTGTCCCTGCCTATTATCCAAGTTAACAATCCCGACAACAAAATTCCGTAGCCAATAACTGCCATAGTTTGTTTCGCATAAAAATAGCGCAAGGCAGCCAACAAAATCAGTAGCGGTAGGGAATTATTGCCTAAATGTTCAATATTAGAATGAATAAAAGGGCTAAAAAAAATGCCTTGTAATCCCGAAAATGTCCTAGGATAAATACCATTTTCATCAAAATCCAACCCGAATCGAATTTCCAGCCAATACACAAACCATAAAAACCAGACGAAGAATAGCGGAAGCGCTAATACAGAATTCGAGTATTTAAAATGGTTATCGTTCATTTTAGATTTTAGGTATTGGTTTTAGTACAGAAAAAACAAATCAAAAATTTAACCAAAGGCAATTTAGTGCTATTTTGTCATAAAGTTTATTCGGTAATTTGATTATTTGTTGATTTGGTAGTTGTAATATATTAAATTTGAATGTTTAAATCTTCAATCCGAAATCTAAAATTTAAAATCACCTTGGAAGCACCTCTAGCAGAACGCATACGACCACAAAAACTAGAAGATTATATCAGTCAATCCCATTTGGTTGGCCCTAGCGGTTCGTTGACACAACAAATTGCGAAAGGAATTATTCCTTCTTTGATATTTTGGGGGCCTCCAGGAACAGGAAAGACAACTTTGGCACAGATTATTGCACAAGAATCAAAACGCCCCTTTTATATTTTGAGCGCCATTAATTCGGGAGTGAAGGATATTCGTGATGTGATTGAAAAAGCGAAACAAAGTGGGGGACTTTTCACCACAAAAAACCCAATTCTTTTTATAGACGAAATTCACCGTTTCAGTAAATCACAACAAGACTCCTTATTGGCAGCTGTCGAAAAAGGTTGGATAACTCTTATTGGTGCCACGACCGAAAATCCAAGTTTCGAAGTAATTCCCGCTTTACTATCTCGTTGTCAAGTGTATATTTTAAATGCTTTTACCAAAGAAGATTTAGAAACTTTATTACATCGTGCAATGAAAACAGATGCTTTTTTAGCATCAAAAAATATTGTTTTGAAAGAAACAGAAGCTGTTTTGAGACTTTCAGGTGGTGATGGACGCAAACTATTAAATATTTTTGAGCTCGTCGTAAATGCCTCTGATGAAGACGAA
>Ga0066411_1000171_pt1 | contig 12154 bp, 8 predicted proteins | sample LakWasMet15_LOW5_2_FD_59498 | JGI IMG/M metagenome (GOLD analysis project Ga0066411, IMG submission 59498) | Freshwater sediment methanotrophic microbial communities from Lake Washington under simulated oxygen tension - Sediment Metagenome 15_LOW5 | ecosystem: Environmental > Aquatic > Freshwater...
TTGTTCTAAGGCTTTATGCACTTTTACACCACCAATAATCAATTTTTTGATTTGTTTGGTTTTAAGTTTTTCCAAAGAATTTTTTGCTTGAAGCGGAACCATTGCACAAAAATCAAATTCTTCATCGATATCTTTTAACGGATCCGATGTTGGCTCAACGAATTTCATTTCAAGTCCCAATATGAATGATCTTACGAACATCATTTTCCCTGCCACATAATTTGTTGGCAAACAGTGTAACATTGTATCTCCTGGATTTAAACCAAAAAAATCACCTGTTGCCAAAGCAGAATCAAGCATTGCTTGTTTTTCTATTTTGATAACTTTGGGCATTCCTGTTGTTCCAGAAGTTTTCAATTCTATATAGGATTTGTCATCAAACCAATCCAATAAAAAATTACCAACATGCTGCTCAAAAGGTTCACCTTCTTTTATGAAACAATAAGCCACGTAAAAAATTTCATCTCTTGTAATATGGTAACCATTCAGTTTAAAACGATTGTGTATGTTTTTGTATGTTATTTTATTCATTAATTATTTATTGTGTTAAACTATTCTCAGATTGAGGGTTTTCAATTTTACCTCCTAGTCTTGCTGACCAATTTGTCCAATTGTATTTCTTTGCAAATATAAATAACATAATCGGATACACAATTGCAATCGAAACTAACATTTCATTTAACATATCAACAGGATTTTCAACACCCGAATATCTAAAAACCGCATCAGTATGAATTGCCGAAAAATCTGATGTGATTAGTAGCGCCGCCATCAGGTTATTTCCAAGGTGAAAACCCAAGGCTAATTCCAAGCTTTCATCCATTAATGTTATTATTCCAAGGAAAAAGCCGGTTCCAATATAAAACAGCATAACACCAAAACCCATTTTTGCCACTTCGGGATTTGCGCTGTGAAATAATCCAAATACGACCGATGTAAAAATCAGTGGGAACCATCTGTTTTTGACTATAATGCCAATTTGTTGCATCAAATATCCCCTGAATAAGTATTCTTCATAAGCTATTTGAAATGGAAAAAACAAAATGCTGACTAAAAATAAAACTGCAAATTTCAATGGATTGAAATTCCAAGCAATTTCGGAATTATCCATAAAATAGGAAGCCATAAAACCTGCAATCGTTAGTAAAACTATTAATCCAAAAGAAAAAAAAATTCTTTTGTAATCAATTTTATCTCTTGAAGTCGTGAGTGAAAGAGCGCTTCTTTTGTGCAAAATCCGAACCAAAGAAAACAACAATACCAGCAGTAAAATAAATGGAGACAAGTTGATAATCAACGACAAATTGTTAGGAACCTCATTCATAGATTTATACGCATCATCCATTTGTTCTTCGGTCATAAAGAAATACAAAACAAAATTGACTATAAATATTCCCGCAGTAAATAAAGTTGTAATCAAAACACGCCACCAAGTATTATTGCCCTTATACGCTTGCTCTATAAACATTTTTAATTAGTTAAATAAGTATTTGTGTATTTTATTACGCCATTATTTGCCCGAAATTAATCTAATTTTTCGTTTTTATCCCTTACTTTGCAAAAAAACTTAACACTTATTTAATGATTCAAATTTATCACAATTCGCGCTGTACAAAATCAAGAGAATGTTTGGCTTTTCTAGAGGAATCTGGTAAAGAATTTGAAGTCGTAAAATATCTTGAACACGTTCCTTCTTTTGAAGAATTGAAGTTAATTATCGGAAAATTAAACATAAAACCTATAGAATTAGTCCGCCGAAAAGAGAAAATTTGGACAGAAAATTTCAAGGACAAAAAAATGACTGACGATGAAATTATTAAAACAATGGTTTCAAATCCCATTCTTATTGAAAGACCTATTGTTATCAACGGTGAAAAAGCAGTTATAGCAAGACCTTTAGAAAAGGCAGCAGAAATAATTTAATAGTATATTTTTGGTTTTTAACATCATTTTGTGAATTGATGATTAAACCAAAGGTTATTTTTGCTGTCTTATCCCAAAAAATACTTTTCGCCTTATGAAAAAATACAAATTTGCTTTATCACTTCTTTTTCTTTTTATTACTTTTTTGGGTTTTGCCCAACAAAGACCGCAAATCCAAAAAATAAAAATTACCGGAAAAGTGGTTGAAAAAATAAGTCAACAACCCCTTGAATATGCAACGGTTACCCTCACAAATCCTAAATTTCCCAAAGGAACAACAGGTGGAATTACAAATGCAAAAGGCGAATTTGATATCGATATCAATCCAGGCACTTATGACATTAAAATAGAATTTATTTCTTTCAAACCTACCATCATTAAACAACGGAAACTTCTGGAAAGCACTAATTTAGGACAAACAAATTTAGAGGAAGATGCTTCACAATTAAATGAAGTTATCGTTCGTTCCGAAAAAACTACTGTCGAAATTAAACTTGATAAAAAGGTATATAATGTTGGGAAAGATTTAATGGTGAGAGGTGGAACTGTGAGCGATGTTTTAGATAATATTCCCTCCGTTTCAGTAGATTCTGACGGTGCCGTAAGTTTAAGAGGAAACAGCAATGTAAGAATCCTTATCGATGGAAGACCTTCGAACGCCATTAATATAGCAGAAGCTCTTCGTCAAATTCCAGCTGATGCAATTGAAAAAGTGGAGGTAATAACCAATCCATCTGCTAGATATGATTCAGAAGGCGGTGGAGGCCTCTTGAATATTATTCTAAAAAAAGGAAAAAATTTAGGAATAAATGGAACCTTAATTGCCTCAACTGGAAACCCTGAAAACTATGGTATTTCGGGAAATGTAAATTATAAATCGGAACAATTTAATTTATTTTCGACTACCGCTTATAATTACCGTACTAATCCAGGAAATTCTTTTACCAACACTGAATATTTAAACCCTGACGGAAGTACCAGAAACTATATTAATGAAAGCAGAAATAATAACAGATTAAGAGAAGGTTATAATTCGAATTTTGGAATGGATTGGTATCTTGAAAAGACTACCACTTGGACAAACACTTTTAACATAAGAAAAAACAACGGTGACAATCCCGAAACGGTTACTTATAACAATTATGATTTAAACCATCAATATGATTCTACCAATTTCCGTTATAGCACTCAAAATAGCGATAGTCAAGACGTAGAGTACACGACAAATTTGACTAAAAAGTTCAAAAAAGAGGGGCACAAACTTACTTTTGACGCCTCGTTTTCAAATGATAAGGATAACGATTATTCCATTATTACTAGCGAAGTTTTAGAAAAAACCAGCAATTCACAAAAACAAAACGAAAGTTTAATTCAAACCGATTATGTTTTACCCTTTGGAAAATCAAGCCAATTTGAAATGGGTTATAAAGGCAATTTCAAAAGTTTACTTACTGATTACAAAGTGGGAAATTTAGATTTATCTGGAAATTATACTCCAAATGATCAATACACAAATATATTGGATTATAAAGAAAACGTAAATGCTTTATACACCCAATTGGGTACAAAAATTAATAAATTTTCCTTTTTGTTTGGAATGCGATGGGAAGATTCGAAAATTAATGTTAATCAATTGGTGACGAATAATTTTAACACCAAAAAGTACAACAACTTCTTTCCAAGTGCTTTCTTTACTTATGAAATATCCGACGAAAGTAGTGCTTCAATCAGTTATAGCCGAAGAATTTCCAGACCAAGGGGACGAATGATTAATCCGTTTTCGAACTATTCGAGTAACATCAATATTTTCAAAGGAAATCCAGATTTAAATCCAGCATTCACAAATGCCTTAGATTTTGGATATTTAAAACGTTGGGATAAGCTAACCTTAAACACCTCTATGTATTTGAATAAAACAACAGATTCTTTTCAATTCATCCGAAGAGAAACTGGAGATTTCATAAATGGAACTCCCGTTATTTTAAGCACACCCATAAATTTAGCCACAGAATTCCGTTATGGATTCGAATTTACTTTGAATTATTCTCCTTATAAATGGTGGAAATTAAACAGTAATTTCAATTTCTTTAAAGTAGATACAAAAGGTGATTACTCGTATACTAATTCTAAAAACGTGTTAATCAGTCAAAATTTTGATAACACCGCCAATTCTTGGTTCACACGCTTAACATCAAAAGTAAGCCTTCCTTACAAAATTGATTGGCAAACAAACGTAACTTATAATGGCCCACAAAGTACTGCCCAAGGTCGTGTTTTAGGCAATATGAGTGCTAACTTAGGCTTTAGCAAAGATGTTTTTAAAGAAAAAGGAACGCTATCCTTGAATGCCCAAGATATATTCAATTCTAGAAAAAGAAAATACGAAGTCACTATTCCAGGAGTTCTGAACTCCTACAGCGAAATGCAATGGCATACACGCCAAATAAATTTTTCTTTTACTTATCGATTCAATAAACAAAAAGAAAAAGAAAGACCCCAAAAAAGAGAATCTGATAATGGAGATGAATTTCAAGGATAAAAAAAAGGACTCGCAAATACGAGTCCTTTTTTTATTAAAGTTGAATCAAACTAAACTGATTCTTCTTGTTTCTTTTTTGCTCTTTTCTCTTTGAATGCTTCCCAAGTAGCTCCGCCAACCCAATAGGACACAAAACCAACTAAGAAAAACATTAACCAAAATCCCATTGTAAGGACGGATAAGAAAAGTAAAAAGCCTAAATACTGTGAGAAATCAAACATTTTTTTCGGAATTTTTGAATGTAGGGACAAATGTATGTTTTATATTTTTTCTTACCAATAAATAGTTGATAATATTTTTTTTAAAACAGCAGTAATCCGTAAATTTGGTTAACAATTTTGAAAACTTTCCCTGTCACAATTTTGAAAACCATTTCTACATTAATTTAGATAAAATTTGGTGTATAAAAATAATCAAACAGCACAAATAAAGCGTAAAATGAAATACAGAATCGAAAAAGACACGATGGGCGAAGTGCAAGTTCCTGCCGATAAATATTGGGGAGCACAGACGGAACGTTCCAGAAACAATTTTAAAATTGGCCCTTCGGCTTCGATGCCAAAAGAAATTATCGAAGGTTTTGCTTTCTTAAAAAAAGCCGCAGCTTACGCCAATTGTGATTTAGGAGTTCTGTCAATTGAAAAAAGAGATGCCATTGCTGCCGTTTGCGACGAAATCTTGGCAGGAAAACTAGCCGATGAATTTCCGCTTGTGATTTGGCAAACAGGCTCAGGAACGCAAAGCAATATGAATGTGAATGAAGTAATTGCCAATCGTGCCCAAGTTTTAAAAGGATTTGCCATTGGCGAAGGCGAACAATTTATCAAAGCTAATGATGATGTGAATAAATCGCAATCTTCAAACGATACTTTCCCTACGGGAATGCACATTGCTGCATACAAAGCAGTTGTAGAAATAACAATTCCGGGTGTCGAAAAATTAAGAGACACACTTCAGGCAAAGGCTGATGAGTTTAAAAATGTGGTAAAAATTGGTCGTACACATTTAATGGATGCTACTCCGCTGACATTAGGACAAGAAATTTCAGGATATGCAGCGCAATTAAGTTATGGATTAAAAGCCGTTAAAAACACCTTGGCTCACTTATCAGAAGTAGCTTTAGGCGGAACTGCTGTTGGAACTGGATTAAATACTCCAGCCGGTTATGATGTAAAAGTAGCCGAATATATTGCCAAATTCACGGGACATCCTTTTGTAACCGCTCCCAACAAATTTGAAGCTTTGGCGGCTCACGATGCCATTGTTGAAACTCACGGCGCATTAAAACAGTTGGCTGTTTCGTTAAATAAAATTGCAAATGATGTTCGTATGCTTGCTTCGGGACCACGTTCAGGAATTGGCGAAATCATCATTCCGGAAAACGAACCGGGTTCCTCTATTATGCCGGGAAAAGTAAACCCAACACAATGCGAAGCCTTGACTATGGTCTGCGCGCAAGTAATGGGAAATGACGTTGCAATTTCTGTTGGAGGAATGCAGGGACATTATGAATTGAATGTTTTCAAACCTTTGATGGCGGCCAACTTCCTGCAATCTGCACGATTGTTAGGAGAAGCCTGCTTGTCGTTTGACGAACATTGCGCCAGCGGAATAGAACCAAATTACAAACGTATCGAAGAATTAGTAAACAATTCCTTGATGTTGGTTACGGCATTAAATACCAAAATTGGTTATTATAAATCTGCTGAAATTGCTCAAACAGCACACAAAAACGGAACTACTTTAAAAGAAGAAGCAGTACGTTTGGGTTACGTAACCGCCGAAGATTTTGATGCTTGGGTAAGACCGGAAGATATGGTGGGAAGCTTGAAATAGTTATAAATATCCAATTCTAAAAACAGAAAACCATTAGTTGCGACTAATGGTTTTTTTGGTTTTATGAATTTTATGTTGGTAATATAATCGCAAACTCGATTGCTCGAATATACAAACACTGCTGGGCGAAGTCTCCCGACTTTGTACCCACTCTTATATGCCGTTACAACTTTACCAAATTATTTTATGATGGTATTTGTTACCCGTTTTAGTTACCTATTGAAAAGGGTACGAAGTCGGGAGACTTCGCCTTTACTTTTAAGAACGTTCGTTTTTATTAAGGAACAGCTTCGTATAGCTGGGATTCCAGTAAATCCGCAAATCGATTGAAACGTGTGTTAGCTGCTGCCCTTATTTGAATTCTAGTAAAGGTTGAGAATGTGTGATTTGGTCATCTTCAGTGGCTAATATATATGCATATTTTATATCAACATTTTCATTTTTAATTGAATTCGCAAAATAAGTCAAGTAGTCAATTGATGGTGTTGTGCTTATTAATTTTAGAAGTTCGTTACCTGAACTACTGAATACATTAACAGGCATTTTAATTGTCGGTGTGTTTGCTTTAATATTTGCAAGAAGTATAATGTTTCCCGCAACAAAAACTCTTTGACTGTCTATTGTCTGTTGTAATAATTGATGATTAACAAAATCACCTGTTTGTATTAAGCCAATTTCAGTAAGAAGAGCAATGTCCATATAACTAATGTTGTACTTTTCATTCAATGTATCGTCATTATTTCCTTTAAATAGATAACTTTTACCACCTGATTTAATTGCGAAGTTTGCTACTTTCATAAAGGTGTCGGCTTCACGTTTGGATAAATTACGTATAAGTTCAAGTGTTCGTAATGAATAAGTTTTAGGCTGTTTTATTTCACCAGCAAGAATTTTTCCCCATAGAGCTTGCATTTCTTCATTTGAAACTTCCTCTGCAATTTTGAAAAATCTTGTTGTCCAGTCTTCGTCTAAAGGTTCGTTAGTAACTGTTTCTTCATTTCTTAATTCTTCAGCAGCAAATGCAGTTACATTTTCAATATTAAGTTGCTTTTTTGCTTCTTGAAAACTTACTCTGTCTTGTGTCCTTTCTTCAAGTGAAGGAGTAATTAAAATAGGTTGTTGTGCTTCAATAGGAAATTCTTTAGGAGAACTGATTACAATTTTTTCATCCTTATATTCAATACCTCCAGTTATTTGAAAATTCTCTTTTACAGCCGTCGCAATAATTTTCATTTCCTTGGCACGAGCTTCTGCAAGTTTTTCGATTTCATATGCTTTTGTATCGACATCTTTTCTATCGAAGAATGGTTTGGATATTTTACCAACTGAATTTGAAACAATATCAATTAGTTTATCCATCGGTAATACTTTTCCAAGTCCTAAAATGTCATTTACATTCATTGTTTTTCTTTTTATTGGTTATTTCTGTTGCGGTAGGGTTGCAGCTAATTCGTTTATATGTATAACAAACATCATACATTATTTTCAAATCAAATGTATAAATAATTCTTTACAAATCTTCATACGCAGGCTTCATCTTTTACAAACCTTTGAGATAAGTGAAGTAAAAAACCCGACAGGTTTTAAAAACCTGTCGGGTTTAATCTTATTCCTCTTTTTGAGCTAATTAATCTTAACTCGATAGCAGGCCGTAAACCTGATTAGCAATTTCAATTTCTTCGTTGGTAGGAACTATCAAAATCTTTGTTTTAGAATCCGGTGTGTTGATTTCCCTGATTTTTTTAGAACGAATTTCATTGCTTACTTCATCGAGTTCCATTCCAAGATACTCCATATCAGTACAAACCAGTTTTCGTATGTAAGACGAATTTTCTCCAATTCCTGCCGTGAAAACAATAGCATCCAAACCATTTAAAGCCGCTGCATAAGAACCAATATATTTCTTGATTCGGTATGCATTCATTTCTAAAGCCATTTGACATTCTTTGTTTCCTTGTTCGGCCTGAGATTCAATGTCTCTTAAATCACTAAAGCCGGTAAGCCCAAGCATTCCGCTTTGTTTTTGCAACATTGTGTTGATATCAGCAAGAGAATATCCTAATGAATTGACCATATAAAATATTACCGATTGGTCAATATCACCGCTTCGGGTTCCCATAATTAGCCCGTTCATTGGTCCAAAACCAAGAGTGTGATCGATGCTTTTACCGTCTTTTATGGCGGTCATACTGCAACCATTGCCTAAATGTATGGTGATAATTTTGGAACTGTTTTCTAAATAGTCTATTGCTTTTTCCGAAACATATTTATGACTCGTACCGTGAAAACCATAAACCCGGATTTTATTTTCGGTCAAAAGGTAATTGGGAATTGCATATTTATAAGCAACTACCGGAATTGTTTGGTGAAAAGCCGTGTCAAAAACAGCTACTTGTTTGGCAGTGTCGAAAATTTCCTCGGCGACAGTTATTCCTTCAAAGTTGGCAGGATTATGCAATGGAGCCAATTCAAAAAGCTGCTTTATTTTGTCTTTAACCTCATCATTAATAATGGTTGTATTCGAAAAACTGCTTCCACCGTGCACCACACGATGACCCACAGCGTCAATCTCCTGAGTGCTTTTAATCACTCCCACTTTTTCATCCATCAATAAACGGGCGATTTTTTCCAGTCCTATTTTATGATTGGGAATTGGTAGAGATTCTTCGATTTTATTGGAATTTGTTATATAACTTAAATTAGAAGTCTCCAACCCTATTCTGTCAATCATCCCGGAACAAATGACTTCGCTGGCGGGCATTTCAATTAATTGGTATTTTATGGAAGAACTTCCAGAGTTTATTATTACTATTTTCATTTTCATTTTTTTTTAGTACGCAGATAAAACGGATTTGCTTCTCTCGACTGCGCTCGAGATGACGAAAACACAGATAAAAACGGATTTTTCATTTTTCAATCTAAAATCTAAAGTCCCTGCGCTTGAATGGCTGTAATTACAACCGTATTTATAATATCGTCAACGGTACAGCCACGGCTTAAATCGTTTACGGGTTTGTTTAATCCTTGCAACATTGGACCAATTGCCAATGCTCCTGTTTCTCTTTGAACGGCTTTGTACGTGTTATTTCCTGTATTTAAATCAGGAAAAATCAACACACTGGCGTGTCCTGCCACTTCTGAATTGGGCATTTTACTTTGCCCAACTTCTGGATCTACTGCGGCATCATATTGAATTGGCCCTTCAATTTTTAAATCAGGTCGTCTTTGTTTTACAATTTCTGTTGCTGCTCTCACTTTGTCCACCTCATCTCCTTTTCCTGACGAACCTGAGGAATAAGAAAGCATTGCAATTTTTGGTTCAATTCCGAATGCTGAACTGGAATCTGCCGATGAAATGGCAATTTCTGCCAACTGTTCGGCTGTTGGATTTGGATTGATGGCACAATCTCCAAAAATTGAAACTCTATCTTCCAGGCACATAAAAAATATGGACGAAACTACCGAAGAATTTGGTTTGGTTTTAATAAACTGCAATGCGGGTAAAATAGTATGCTGAGTAGTATGAGCAGCACCCGAAACCATTCCGTCAGCGTGACCTTTATAAACCATCATCGTACCAAAGTAAGAACCATCTTCCATTAAATCTTTGGCAATTTCCATCGTCATTTTCTTTTCTTTTCGCAACTCATAATAGGTTTTTACGTAATCATCATAATACTCCGATTTTATTGGATTGATGATATTAACTTTGGAAAAATCAAAAGTTAAACCCAGTTCATTAACCTTATTTTCAATTTGTTTTTTGTTTCCAATAATAGAAATATCGACCACATCCATTGCTAATAATCGAGCAGCTGCAATTATAATTCTTTCGTCGTTTCCTTCTGGTAAAACGATATGTTTTCTATGTTTTTTGGCTCGTTTAACCAAATTATATTGGAACATTTTCGGGGTCATTCCTTCTGCTTCAAACTTGATTAATTTTTCAGAGAGACTGTCTATATCTACATAATTTTCGAAAGTGTTTATAGAGGTTTGTATTTTCTGCTTATTATTAGCGTAAATTTTAGGTTTAATATCTCCAATTTTATTGGTAATTAAATAGGTTCCTTCTTCAACAGCAATGATGGGTACAATTGTTGAGAGACCTTCGATTAATTTAAGAATACTTTCCTCGGGAAGTATATTTCCTGTCAGAACTATTCCAGAAATGGCTGGATAATTTATAGATTCATTCGCTTGCAATGCACCCAAAATAATATCGGCTCTATCACCTGGAGTAATTACCAGTCCGTTTTCTTTTAGATTCAATAAATAGTTGCGCAATTGCATTGCCCCTACGCTAAAACTTCCGATTTGATTGTTCAAAAATTCAGCTCCAAATAAAACTCTGGCATCCAAAGCTTTTACAATTTCTTGAATGGTAGGATTGTTTAGACTTGAGATAATTGGAATTGAATTAATCAAAACCGTTTCCGGCAAGCTTTTTTCTAAACCTTCAGTCACTAATTTAATATTCTCTGGTTGTACCTTATTCGCAATTACAGCCAAGACTTCAACCTCTTTTACCTTGAATGAGTCATAAGCTAGATACAGACTATCGACTAATTCTTCTAATGTTTTTCCAACACCTGATCCAACAATAATTGCTGGAATCCCCAAGTTTTTGGCAATAAGCACATTCATATCTAACTCTATAACGGTGCCTTCGCCCGTAAAACTTGTGCCTTCGACCAAAACAAAATCAAATCGTTCTTCGAGTCGTTTGTATTTTTCAATAATTAAATCGATTACATCTCCTAGCTTTCCCTTGTTCTTTTTCTTGATTAATTTGCTTTTAGTTATGGCGTAAGCATCATGAAATTCAATATCTAAACCAAAATGGTTGATTACGGTTTCAATATGATTGTCCAGATTTCCTTCGTCAAAATCTTCAACTATAGGTCTAAAATATCCGACTTTAGCAGTTTTGTTTATAAGCATACTCATTATGCCTAAAGTGATTATTGATTTTCCACTATTTTCTTCGCTGGTGGCAATGTATATGGCCTTATTCATTATTTGTATTATTAAATTTTAATTATTTCTATTCTATGATATTTTATTATTTGCTGCCAAAAACTAAAACCAACGGCGTCGTTTAAAATAATAAAGCATCGCCAATACTATTAAAACCATAAACCCAACTACCGAATAATACCCGTTTTTATATTCCAATTCAGGCATATATTTAAAATTCATTCCGTAGACGCCCACAATAAATGTAAGTGGAATAAATATTGCCGAAACAATGGTCAGGGTTTTCATAATCTCGTTCATCTTGTGGGTTTGTGCCGAGAAAAAGAAATTGGATGCACTTTCAAGCGAACCCATATCAGATTCAATTTGGTCTAAAAGTTCTAAACTTTTCTGGTGTAAACGAACAAAGAAGCTGAAATTTTCGTTTTCAATAACGTTAAATACATTATCATCTTTCATACTTTTTATATCGTATAAAGAATCCCGAAGTGGAATAATGGAACGTTTCAGAAAATTAAAATTATCCCGATGTTTTTCGATTCTTTCGAGAATTATTGGGTCAGTACTTTTTTTGGTAAGATTAATCAATTCTTCAATTTTATCCTCTTCATTCTCGATGGTAATGTAGAAATTTTCCATAATGGCGTCGAGAAGAATATATAGCAAATAATCTGATTTTTTTGTTCTGACAATTCCGGAATGAGTGCGAATTCGCTCTCGAATATGGGTAAAAAAATCAGAGCGTTTTTCTTGAAAAGATATCAAAATTCCGTCTTTAATCAAAAAACTAATTTGCTCAACACTAATATTATCAGAATCTTCGGCTGGTAACAACGATTTTATGTTGAAAAACAAAACGTCTTGTTGCTCCTCTAT
>Ga0066411_1000185_pt1 | contig 11620 bp, 13 predicted proteins | sample LakWasMet15_LOW5_2_FD_59498 | JGI IMG/M metagenome (GOLD analysis project Ga0066411, IMG submission 59498) | Freshwater sediment methanotrophic microbial communities from Lake Washington under simulated oxygen tension - Sediment Metagenome 15_LOW5 | ecosystem: Environmental > Aquatic >...
GAAGTTCACACAGCAGATTTACAGTCTGCCCTCGTTGGCCGCTTGAGTATCTCCCCAAAACCATATTTTTGCTTACAAAAATGTGCTAAGCGGTTGCAAATATAAAAACTGTTTCTAGGTTTCCAAATTATATTTACACTTAATTTCTGTATTATTTTCAATGTATTGGTATTGAATAATATAAAAAAATCTCCACTAGGGAGATTTTTTTTATTAGAATAAACTAAGTGTATTATTTTGATAAAAGCTCATTGATTTTTGATCTAAGATCTTCGCCTCTCAAACCTTTTGCAATTACTTTACCAGATGCATCTAGTATAAAAGTTGAAGGGATTTCTTGAACTTCATATTGAGCTGCAATTGGTTCTTCCCATTGTTTTAAATGTGAAACCTGAACCCAGTTCAATTTATCTTTTGCAATAGCTTCTTTCCATTTATTCGCATCTTTGTCTAAAGATACTCCAACAATGTTTAATCCTTTCGAATGAAAATCTTTATAAAGGGCTACCATATTTGGGTTTTCTGCTCTGCAAGGAGCACACCAAGAGGCCCAAAAATCTACTATTGTTATCTTACCTAAACTTTCCTTCAAAGAAATTGTTTTCCCTTCAGGATTTGGGGCTGAAAAATCTAATCTTCATTTAGCGTCACCAGCAGCAGGATGCGTTGCATCAACTGGAGGCGTAGCGCTTACTGAAGGCATTTTTGCTTGGTCAAGTTTTGATTTTATTGCTTTTCCAGGTTTAGTAGTTTTTAATGATTCATCAAGGCTTGCGTATAATGTCTCAATTTTTTTGTTGTCAACCGCAGGGTCGTTCATCATTCCTTGAATAATTAAGGCAGTAATAAATGATTTTGGATGTGTTTCAGCATAGCTCGAATATTTCTTTTTAGACTCTTCGCTTGCGACTTGTTGAAGCCTAGAAAATTCTTTCATCAATTTGTTGATGACAACAGTATCTTTTGGTTGTTTTTGCTGCGCCTCATTCATCATTGGCGTATTTGTTTTTTGGAAATCCATCAAGTTTTTTTGAATTTTGATGATTTCTTCGTTGAATTTAACATATTCGTCATTGTTATAAGTTCCCGAAATTTTGGATTTATTAATGCTGTCTTTATTGATGACGATGGTAATTCTTCCATTTTCTAAAATAAAAGGCACTGGTTCATTCAAAGACTCTACTTGTAACATATGAAAAGATGGTTCGGTAATTTTTCCTTTGATTTCAAATTTACCATTTTCTACTTTTACGGTATCTATGGATTTTAAACCCATTCCACTTGGATCTTGTGTTTGCAGAATTATTGTCTTTCCATTTTCAATTCCTTTTGCAGTACCTGAAATGATGTATTCGTCTTTTCCTAGACAAGAAACAAGAATAAGAGGAATTGTCAGTAATAAAATTATTTTTTTCATTATAAATTAGTTAATTGATTTAAGTGAGCAAAAGTATTTAAAATTATAAAATATCAAGGATTTTAATCCCTAAATTTTTGTTATAGTTTTAATTTTTTAATTGTATTGGGGTAGAGGAGTAGTAGCGTGTCAACTTCATTTAGCAACAAGGCAGGGAAAAGAAAATTACACAAAATACAAAATTGCATTTAACAGTCTGAATTAGAGATGATTTCTAGCTCATTGAAGAATTATATTTTGATTCGTATTCTTTAATACGTAATTCACAATGTTCAATCTCATTTTCTGTAATCCGAATATCCATATTTACAGTTCTTAAATCTTTGTGCAAATGGGCGTTTGATGGATCGGAAATTAGCTTGAAATCTATTTCTTCTCTATATTTTTCTAAAGTAACAAGGGTTTCTTTAGCGTTTTTGCATTGTGATTTGTATGAAATGTAATTGTCGTCCATGGCTGTTTATTGGTATAAATTTATTTTTCGGACGGCTAAAGTACTTAAAATAAATTGACTGCAATCTATTTATCATTAAATTTTTATAAAATTTGTAATATTACTGCTATAAATAGAAACAAAAAAAGCATCCCAGAATGCGGAATGCTTGTAAGTATTGGTCTAATAAATCTAGTCTTGGTTGATTGTTTTTCTCCAAGTAAAAGAATTTAGGATATGTCTTTTTGCAAATCTTCCAGGAGAGTCAGCATTTACCATTTTTACATAAGTTGCTTTTGGCACACTGATGTATTCGTAAACACTACCGTTAGAAAAATTGATTATTAATCTTCCTTCAACAAATTTATAATCAGATATTGTTGAGGTCGATATTGTTTCTGTGTATTCTGGCAAGTTTTGTTTGATAGTTTCAGGATTGATACTTACCAAAAAATGATAGGCTTCAATAATTTTTTTACTGTTTTCTTCTGCTTCTTTCAAACCGGCTTCATCTCCCTGAAATTTATCAGGATGCGCTTCTTTCATCGCATTGCGGTAAATGGTTTTTAAATCTTTTAACTCGGCAGTTTTGTCTACATTTAGCAGCTTTCGGTATTCAACTATTTTTTTCATAAATAAGGTAACTACTTGTCTTTTAGTATGAAGTCAAGGTAATTTGATTTCAAAATTGACAATTTTTTGCAAAGGTACACTTTTTTTTAAGTTTTCGGTTTATGACCAAAAAAAAATCAAAAAACAGCTTGTGATTTTTGATTTTTTGGTATGTAAAAGAAGCCTAAAAAAACCGCTATTGCTGTGGTTTGTTGTTTGCTTTATCAAAGTTCTTGGACTTTTTTGGGTATTTGTTGTAGCTGATGTCACTTGGATTTTCAATCACTGATTTTATGGTTATCCAATCTCCAATGGTATGATTGGCCATAGCCATTTTATAATCCAATAAATATTCGCCACAAAAAAAGTTGTTATTTTCATCCTTTTCCATTATTCCTGTATAAACTCCTTTTTGCAACATTTTTTCTTGTGAAGATTTGGCCATAATCAATTTGTTTTAATAAAATTCGAAGGGCAAAGTTAATCAATTATTATTTGCCTTGCGAAGTTCTTTACTTTCTGATTACCTTTGTTTAATGGAAAAAATATTTCGACCTAATCCGAAGTCTTTCAAAAATACTTTCTGCGTATTCCAAGAGGAAAATGTGGAAGCCATTAAAAAATTGCAGATTCAATATGAAAGCAAGTCGGGGAGTTGTTATTATTACACTGAAAAAGGAATGTATCGGTTGTCAAACCATTGGGGGCGTTTGGCCAACAGCAAATGGAGATTAGAACCATTGGAACCAAAAACAATGTCTAAAACTAAACTGGGTTTTGCTTCTTGGAACGAATTTTATCCAGATAATGCAGTTGAAGAATTGTATTATATTGAAGCAAAGTTCGAAAAGAAAACCGTCAATTATCAGCATCGGAATAATCCAAATTATGATAAAAAAGCCATATTAAGAACCAGTTTTGAAACTACAAAAAGAATCAAGCAAATCCGAAATTTGTTGAATTTGACTTCTTGGGCAAAATATTTTGATTATGATGATTTGGATGTATTGCGCGAACAAATAATAAATGAATTAATTTTTACCAATAAAACATTGGACGAAATAAAAAGAGAAATATAATGGGAAGGAACAACGAGAGAAACATCAAAAAACACAACGACAAGTTGCATAAAGAACAAGATAAAGCAAAAGCGGCTAAAGTGTTGCGTAAAGAAAAATTGAAACTAATTGTGAAGAAATTCAACGAGAATAATGCTTCAGGAGATTCTTAATAATCAAGATATGGAAAATGATAAGTTCAGCACTTTAAAAAAAGAAGTGCAAGAGATAATTGACTTGATTGTTGGTAAACAAAATAAGGAAGCTAATAATAAACTGGTAGAAGTGAGCGAAATGCTTGACGAATTACTTGATTTTTCGGAAGATGACGAAGATTTAATGGAAATTAGCCATTATCAAGTGCTGTTGAATCAATTGCACCAAAAGATAAATGCTTCTACCGAGGACACTTTGGAAAGTGAGGATCAATTTTAATCCTTAATTAAATATTTTTTGTACCATAGAATAGCCAATTCGGCTACTTCCATCAATTTTCCCGGTTCTTCAAATAAGTGTGTCGCTCCCGGAATGATTTTCATTTCTTTTACGGATTGTAATTGGTCAAAAGCCTGTTTGTTCATTTGTATAACTGGAACATCCATCTGTCCCACAATTAGTAATGTTGGCGCATTTACGAGATGCAAAACATTTAAAGCTAAATCTGGACGACCTCCACGCGATACCACGGCCTTGATGTTTTTGCCAAAATATGCCGCAGCTCTCATTGCCGATGCAGCTCCTGTACTCGCTCCAAAATAGGCTATTGGTAGATCTCTCGCATCTTTGTACTTCATTAACCATTCAGTGGTTTCTATCAATCGACTAGTGAGTAAATCGATGTTAAATCTATTTTCATAAATTCTATCTTCTTTCTCTGTAAGTAAATCAAATAATAGTGTGCCAATACCCTGTTGCTGCATAAGTTCAGCCACTAATTTATTTCTGGGACTGAATCTGCTGCTACCACTTCCGTGAGAAAAAATGACGATTCCAATGGCATTTTTTGGTATGACTAAATCACCTTTCAAGGGCTCCGATAGTATGGGGATTTCAATTTCTTCTGTTTTCATAATTGCTATTTTTTGAAAATTTATTGGCTGAAGATTTATTTAACAAAATTTGCATCGCTCAATTGTCTAATAACTTCTTCGTCTTCTACTTGTTCAAATTCTTCATAAAAACCTCCTACACCTCTAAAATACATTGGAGCCATAAGATAAATAAGCTCGTCTGCTTTTTTTTGGAATTTAGCTACTGTATCATTGGGAATAACTGGTACGGCGACAATTATTTTACTGGGATTTCTTTTTCGCAGCATTTCAATACTTGCCAGCAGGGTATTTCCTGTTGCAATTCCATCGTCAACCACAATTACATTTTTTCCTTTTATATCTATAGGTTCTCGATTACCCATATAAAGTTTGTATTTTTCTTGTAAAGATTTCCTGAGGCGAATGATTTCTTCTTCGATGTAATTTTCTGGAATATTGAGGTGTTCGTCTAATGTCATTGAATCCATTGACACGGCGCCAATGGCAAATTCCTTGTTTAACGGATGTGGTATTTTTTTGGAAAGAACAATATCTAAAGGAAGATTCAGCCTTTTGGCAATCACGTATCCTACGGGAACGCCGCCTCGGGGAACAGCAAGAACTACTGTATTGGTATTCTGATATTTCATTAATTTATCAGAAAGCAACATTCCGGCTTCAATTCTATCTTTGAGGATTTCGTTAAACATAATATAAATTGCTAAAGTAAATCACATTTTATTTCATAAAGGTACTGATTTTCAATTAGTTTGCAAAATAATTAATTTTTTTTTAGTGTGAGCTTTCTCGAGAATATTTGGAAGATAAATGCGTCTCTATACAAAGTTGGAAATTTATTTTTTCTTTTCCCTGTTTTCTAAACGATTTACATCCTGTTCTTTGCTTTCTCGAAACATATCTTCCTCATCATCAATTTTTGTAGAACTTTTAATTGATTTCCAATCAAATTTTTCGTCGAAGGGAGCTAGCGCTTTTTGTGGACTAAAAATTCTGGAATCTATCTCTACGGCATTATAGGGAGTGTAGTCTGGAGTAGTATCAAAAAGGTCGCTTAAGTCTGTTGCACCAGCATCGTATTGGTTCAAATAAGGCATATCTAAAATATTCCAAAACGATTTAAACAAACTGCCAAAACTATAATGGCTGTGGCCTATATAATCTCTTTTTATCCAAGGAGAAATCAACATAAGCATACTTCGGTGGGCATCAATATGATCTACTCCGTTTTGTGCATCATCTTCGGTAATTATAATTAACATATTTTTCCAATAGGGTGTTTTCGAAAGGAATTCTACAATGCGTCCAAGAGCCAAATCGTTGTCGGCCATATAGCTTTCCCTGAACGGATAACCAGTGTCTGGGCGATCATCGTCTCCGTGGTCATTGGGAATAATAACGGTTGTAAATGCAGGCATAACTTCATTTCCGTTAATCCATTTCGAATTAAATTCTTTAATAAACTGGCTTATCCTGAATTGATCCGGTATTTCCATATTGAAGGTTGGATACATTTTTGAAGTTCGGTCAAAAAGGGGTTTCGGCATCGGAAAATTGACAAATTGCTTGATTCCCGTGAATTTATATTCTGGTTTGTAAAGTGCGGGTTCAAACATAATGCTAAAACCAAAATTGTAGAAATTAACATTATGCCTTTCCAAATGATCCCATAAAGAACCAGCCTCGTTATAATCCTCGGGATAAATGGCTCCTGCGGCTCCATTCATTGCAAAAACTCCGGGAGCTTTTGAGTCTTCTTCGAAGATTCTGTTTTTGCCATAACTTGCAGCTGTGGCAGTTTCACACCATTCGTTGGGATAGGTGTTGGTCAGCCAGCGATGACCATCGGCAGAAACATCTGAATCTACGTAGAAATTGTCTGAAATACAAAATTGTTTTGCCAAAGCCAAATGGTTAGGCATAACCGTGACATTCGAAAGGGAATCTGTTTTCTTCTTGTTCGAAAAACTTGCATTTACTCCATATCTTGCTATTGTTGAATCGCCGTTTCCTTTTTTGATTTGTCCAAAAATCTCATCATAAGTTCTATTTTCCTTGGAAATAAATACGATGTGTTTTATAGGACTTTCCTTTTCGCCCGGAAAAAGAGGTATTGGATTATTTTCTCTTTTTTTGAAAATAGGGTTTGAGGCATCGGTAAATTTAAAATTATTTAAGACCACTTTTTGGGTCAATTTTTCCAATTCCTCGTCTTTGGGAATGTCAACTATTTGAACTGTTCCTTTCATTAATGAGCCAATGTAACTTCCGTCAGTAGTGAGTTTATAGGATGCTCCTCCGTTAGGACCACTACCAAAACCCTTGGCATTGGCGATAACCAGCTTTTTTCCGTCCTTGCTCACCTCAATTTTCGAAGGAAACCAACCGGCGGGAATATGTCCCAACACTTTTTGGTCAGAAACATTGATTACTGCAATGGCATTTATCCCAGATTCGGCAACATACAATCTTTTTTGGTCGGGACTCAAAGCCAATCCAAATGGAATAACCCCTCGAAATTGCTTCATTCGAGAATCGGGTTTGAGCGAAATGGTATTTACCACCGAATCTTTTTCGATTGAAATCACCGAAATATTGTCATTGTTTCCGTTACTCACAAAAACATATTCATTAGTTGCCACAATCGAATTGGGACTTGAACCGCCCACAGCCGGTATGCCTTCGACCAATGCGCCAACAAGATGTCCAGTTTTGATTTTTGCAACAACTTTGGGTTGTTGCGAATTTTCAAGTTTTATGGCAAATACTGAAAAAGCATCGATGGCATTAAGTTCACCCAAACCTTTAATGGAGACAGAATCATTTTCGATACCATTTTCCATTTCCTTTGAACCATAAGCAAATGCAGGATAACTTATAGGTTTTATCTTGGCGTCTTTTCCTTTTCCATCTTTTATATAGGAGTATTCAAACATTCCCACATTGGCGACATAAGCCTTTTTTTCATCTGGAGACAAACAAATCCCAAAAGGATAACGACCAACAGGAACTGAATATTTAAGTTTTCGTGTTTCTGTGTCCAAAACTACCATCCTAAAATTAATTTGGTCTACTGCATAAAGTGTTTTTCCATCTTTTGACATCTTCATATCGCCAATGTATCCGTGGGAATAATCGGTTTCTTCGGAGCTAGAGGAGCAATTTATAGAATCCTTTTTGGCACCCGAATTCACGTCAAACAAATAGATTTTATTAGTTTGTCCTCCCGAAACATAAACAGTTTGGTTGTCGGGAGCTATCGCTAAACCCATAAATACCGAAGCAAGAACGCCTTTATCAGTGGCAGGACCTGGAGGAACTTGTCGCACTTCGGGGTTTTTCGATAAAATATTTTTTATAATCGTAATCGACAGAGGGTTGATACCTGAATTTGCGGTAACAGCAATATTCCCGTTTGGACTTAAAGTCAATCCGTAAGGATGTGGCGCAGTTATTATACTTTTTCCTCCGGGAGTGATGAATCGACCATTAGGAATCACGGTTTTTCCGTTTATATCAATTTTGGTTACTTGATTTCCGCTGGGTGCCGAAACTATCCACGAGGGCTTATTTGTCGAAATGTTTTTAACACCGCAAGCGGTTAAAAGGAATAGTAGTAGTAATTGAAAAAAAGTTTTCATAAATTTTTAGGATAATAGAATGTCTTTGGGTGTGAATGAATTTAACACTTGAATTTTAGGAAAGAGTTAATATTGGATTTTGATTAGATGGTTTTACTTTTTTATTTCCCGATACAAAAGTTGGCAAATATATTCCCCAAGAGCTCATCATTCGTGACTTCGCCTGTAATCATCCCAAAATGATACAGGGCTTCTTTAATATCAATAGCCATTAAATCGCTTGACAAATTCGTTTGCAAACCGTATTTAACTTTTTGAATCGCGTCTAGAGCTTTCAACAATGAATCGTAGTGACGGGTGTTAGTGACAATAGTTTCGTTGTTCCTCAAAGCACCGGTATTAACAAATGAAAGTAACTGGTTTTTAAGTTCCTCAACACCAATATTCTGTTTGGCTGAAATGGTTTCTAGATTTACGTTTAAAGTTTCAAGTTGTTTTCTTATGCTTAAAACTTCATTTTCTGAAATTAAATCTACTTTGTTTACAACAACGAGTATAGGTTTTAAAGGATATTTATTCTTAACTTTTTCTATTTCGGTAATATATTCTGAGCTTGAAACCTTAAATTTAAAACTTTCAAACAAATACAAAACAACTTGTGCCTGTTCTATTTTTTCGAAAGTTTTTCGTATTCCAATGCTTTCTACAATATCTTCCGTTTCTCTTATCCCTGCAGTATCGATGAATCGAAATCCAATACCACCAATTACTAATTCGTCCTCGATGGTATCGCGCGTTGTTCCCGCAATATGAGAAACGATGGCACGTTCTTCATTCAATAAAGCATTCAATAAAGTCGATTTTCCCACATTGGGTTCACCCACAATCGCAACGGGAATACCGTTTTTGATAACATTGCCCACTGCAAAGGAATCAATCAGACGTTTCAAAACAAACTCAATTCGGTTTAATAATTCGTGAAATTGGGTTCTGTCGGCAAACACAACATCTTCCTCGGCAAAGTCCAATTCGAGTTCAATCAAGGAGGCAAAATTGAGTAATTCTTCGCGAAGTATGGTTATTTCATTAGAGAAACCACCACGCATTTGCTGCATTGCAATTTGATGTGAAGCTTCGTTGTCAGAAGAGATTAAATCGGCAACAGCTTCTGCTTGCGATAAATCGAGTTTACCGTTTAAAAAAGCTCTCAGGGTAAATTCTCCCGGGTTTGCCATTCTACATCCTTTTCGAAGCAGTAATTGAATGATTTGTTGCTGAATATATGTAGAACCGTGACAGGAAATTTCAACGGTATTCTCACCAGTATAAGAATGTGGTCCTTTGAAAATGGAAACTAAAACTTCGTCCAGTACTTTAATGCCGTCAATAATATGACCCAGATGCAAAGTGTGAGATTTTTGTTTAGTTAAATCCTTCCCCTTAATGGATTGGAAAACAGAATCCCCAATGGCAATTGCATCTTCTCCAGAAATTCGAATTATGGCGATTGCTCCAGCACCGGAAGGCGTGGCGAGAGCAACAATAGAATCTGTGTATAACATTTTTTAAGTTCTTGGTTGCAAAGGTAATAAATCTAAATAAGTATCAATTTTAAAATTATTTGAACTCAATATTTTTAATTAAAAACACCGTAAATACCTGACAATTATTGCTTTAAATATTTTTTTTATGACTACCTTTGATAGACAAACAACTTTAAATCGTACTAAAATGAAAAAGATTTTGTTTCCCACTGATTTTTCCGAAGTTGCCACTAATGCTTTCATTCACGCTTTGGAATTTGCCAAAATAGTTCAAGCTGAACTTATTTTACTACACACTTTCGAATTGCCGGCATACGACAACCAGTTTTTTCCCGAGAATTATAACGTCATTTTTGATTCTATTCAGCTGTCCCAATTTGATATGTTTAAGGACGAAATTCCCAAATTGCGTGCTATTGCCGAAGAACGAAAACTGGATAAAATAAAAATGAGCCATAGATTAATGGATGGTAATTTACTTTACAACATTAAAAAATCAATCAAGGAAGATAAAATAGATTTTATTGTTATGGGAACTTCTGGAGCAACTGGTTGGGAAGCCTTTTTTATGGGAACGAATACCGGGGCTGTGTTAACAGCTGTTGATGTTCCCGTTTTGAGTGTTCCATTGGAAGCAAAATATAAGAAAATCGAAACCATTGGTTTTACAACCCGTTACAGGGCCAAAGACAAAAAAGCTCTTAAAGATGTCTTGAAAATCGCCAAAAAAACGGATGCCAAAATAAGATGTTTGTATGTTAAAACGGCTAATTCTGATGTTTCAAATACAACCATAAAACATTGGGAAGAAGAGTTTAAAGGAGAGCCAGTTGTATTTTCAATAATTTCAAGCGATGATGTGAAAGATACAATTATAGATTTTATATTATTTAAGGAAATTGATGTATTGGCAATGAATACCTACAAAAGAAACTTTTTTTCAGAATTGTTTCATCCAAGTCTTGTTCAAAAATTTTCAAACAGGCTGGACATTCCAGTTCTGGCAATGCACGAGTAAAAAAAGCCCCAATTTCATCAAAATTGGGGCTTTTTAAAATAAAAATGGTTTAGTTAGTTAGTTAGTTAGTTTAATTATTTAGCATTACTGGCATTACCAACATTGTCACAGTTTCGCCATCTTCTAAACCGTCAACAGGAGTTAAGATTCCGGCTCTGTTTGGCAATGACATTTCAAGCATAATCATATCGGATTGTAAGTTGGTCAACATTTCAATAAGGAAACGTGAATTGTAGCCTATTTGCATATCATCACCTTGATAATCACAAGTCAATCTTTCTTCGGCTTTGTTGGAGTAATCAATATCTTCGGCAGAAATATTCAACTCAGCACCCGCAATTTTCAAGCGAATTTGGTGTGTAGTTTTGTTAGAGAAAATCGCAACACGACGAACAGAACTCAAGAATTGGGAACGGTCAATCATCAATTTGTTTGGATTTTCTTTTGGAATGACCGCTTCGTAATTTGGATATTTTCCATCAATCAAACGACACATCAAAACATAATTGTCGAAAGAAAAAGTCGCATTTGAATCGTTGTATTCAATTTTTACTTCAGCATCTGAAAGACCAAGAATATTTTTCAAAATAGTCAAAGGTTTCTTTGGCATAATAAAATCAGCAACTTGTGATGCGGTTACATCAGTTCGCGCATATTTTACTAATTTGTGGGCATCGGTAGCTACAAATGTCAATCCTTGTGGTGAAAATTGGAAGAAAACGCCTGACATTACCGGACGTAAATCATCGTTTCCAGCAGCAAAAATCGTTTTGCTGATGGCTGTTGCCAAAACATCGGCAGGAACCAAAGTTACTGAAGGCTCGTCCAAGTTCACAGATTTTGGAAACTCTTCTCCCGGAGCATAAGCCAAAGCATATTTCCCAGAGTTAGAACTAATTTCTATCGTG
>Ga0066411_1000237_pt1 | contig 10664 bp, 8 predicted proteins | sample LakWasMet15_LOW5_2_FD_59498 | JGI IMG/M metagenome (GOLD analysis project Ga0066411, IMG submission 59498) | Freshwater sediment methanotrophic microbial communities from Lake Washington under simulated oxygen tension - Sediment Metagenome 15_LOW5 | ecosystem: Environmental > Aquatic > Freshwater...
CACATCCTTGGCGAACTGCGTGATGTTCTCGGTGTGGAAGTTGGTCGCCGGGTAGGCGGCAGGCAGGTCCCATTTGGTTTGGGCATAACCGCTGGTAGCGGTCGACAACACAGCGCAGACAAAGGCCATTTCGAATCTCATGAGTGCTCCAAGAACGATGGGGGAGTGGCGTTGCCAGTAGGATACGTCCAAACAACTTGCTTTCCGTATCGGGCATACCCCGACGCCTGACCCACCAACCCGAGCGAATTCGCCATGAACCTGCGATTTGTCGAAGCTTTTTACTGGGTCGCCGCACTCAAGAGTATTTCAAGGGCGGCGGACAAACTGTTCCTGACCCAGTCCGCCATGTCCAGCCGCATCGCCACCCTGGAGGAAGAGTTGGGTGTGCTGTTGCTGGACCGGCGCGACAAGCAGTTCAAACTCACGGTGGCGGGGCAGCGCTTTCTCGTTTTGGCGCAAAAACTCTTGGAACTGCAACGCGACGTCAAGGCCGAGATGGGCGCGGGCGCCCCTTTGGCGGTGTCCATGCGCATAGGTGCCATTGAGTCGGTGCTGCACTCCTGGTTGATACCCTGGCTGGAAGTGTTGCGCACCGAACAGCCCGGCCTGGAGCTGGAGTTGACTGTGGAGACCACGCCCATCCTCACCGAACAGATTCAGCGCGGCACACTGGACTTGGTGTTTGCCGTCATGCCGGCTTCGGCCAGTGGAGTGCGCAACCACGCGCTTGCGCCGATGGGGATGGCTTTCGTGGGCCATCCCTCGCTGCACACGCGGCGCCGCTACGGCTTGGACGAACTGGCGGCGATGGAATTGCTGACTTTTCAGCGCGGCTCACACCCGCACGTGGCTTTGTTGGATCTGTTCAAGCAGCATCGTCTCGAGCCCAAACGGGTGCACGCCATTTCTTCGATTTCGGCCATGGTGCAGTTGGTGCAAGGGGGCTTTGGCGTGGCCTTGCTGCCGCGCGCCGCGGTGCAGCGCCTGGCCGGTTTTGCCAACCTCAAGGTGCTCGCCAGCGATGTGGCCTTGCAGGCATTGCCGATCCACGCCAGTTATCGCACCGACCCCGGCTCCAGGCTGGTGGAGTCGGTGGTCAAGTCGGCGGTTGAGTTTGCAGGCACGTTGGCGCGCCCGCGCGCCACGGCGCGGACCAAGCCCTCTGCGGCCCCAGTGCGACGCAAAGCTCCGGTATTAGGGTAAATCCTAGTTATTCAAATAATCGATGAGCTAAGCGAAAAATTTCTCGTTTGATTTGGGCTGCCAAGGGCTGCACACTTCGTCGCGTGTCATCCCCCTGTCATGTTCTAACGAGGAGTGCTTGAATGAAGAAGTCGTTGCGGACCCGTGTGGCCGCGCTGGTTATCGGTGTCGGCATCAGCCTGGGCGCGCACGCTCAGCAGGAAATCAGAGTTGGCGTGATCTACCCCTTGACCGGCCCCGGTGCATCGGTTGGCGCCGAGCTGCGCAGCGCGCTGGAGTTGGCCGCCGACATCATCAACAACGGCGCGCCGGGCATGTCCGACCTGCCGTTTGCGGCGGGCAAGGGGCTGCCCAATCTAAAGGGCGCCAAGATCAAGCTGGTGTTCGCCGACCACCAGGCTAACCCACAAACCGGTGCCACCGAGGCAGAACGTCTGATCACGCAAGAGAAAGTGGTTGCCCTGGTGGGTGCCTACAACAGCGCCGTGACGGCCACCGCCAGTCAGGTTGCCGAGCGTGCCGGCATTCCCTTTCTCAACCCCGAGTCTTCTTCGGCGACGCTGACGCAGCGCAACTTCAAGTGGTTCTTTCGCACCACACCGCATGACGACCTGTTCGTGCACAACGCCTTTGAGTTCCTGAAAGAGCTGGAAGCTAAGAAAGGCATCAAGCCCGCCGTGGTGGCCTCACTCAATGAAAACGGCCTGTGGGGCACCGAGACCAGCAAGCTGCAGGCTCGCCTGGCGCCGGAGTTCAAGCAGAACCTGGCCAAGCAGGTTTCCTACCCGGCCAAGACCACCCAGTTGACCTCCGAGGTGCAGACGCTCAAGGCCGCCAACCCGAATCTGGTGTTGCAGTCCTCCTATACCGCCGACGCCATCCTGTCGGTGAAGACCTACAAGGAATTGGGCTTCTCGCCGGACATGATCCTGGCCAACAACGCCGGGTTCACCGACACGGACTTCATCAAGACTCTGGGCAAGGATGCCGAGTACATCATCACCCGTGAAGTCTGGGCGCTGGACCTGGCCAGTCGCAACCCGTTGATCAAACAGGTCAATGACTTGTTCAACAGCCGCTACAAGATCAACTTCACCGGCAATTCGTCACGCACTTTCACGGGCATGATGGTGATGGCCGACGCCATCAACCGCGCCGGCTCGACCGAGCCCGAGGCGATCCGCAAAGCCTTGGTGGCCACCGATATGCCCGGCAGCAAATTGATCATGCCGTGGAAGGGTGTGAAGTTTGACGCCAGCGGCCAGAACACACTGGGCCAGGGCATTCTGGTGCAAATCGTGGACGGCAAGTACAACACCGTGTGGCCCTTCAACATGGCCTCGCGCGAGGTGGTCTGGCCCATGCCCAAGTGGGAACAACGCAAATAAGCGCGCCGCCAACCTGATAGGAAACACCATGACCGCCGACATATTGCTGCAGACGCTGGCCTCGGGCGTCTTGATTGGGCTGATCTACGCGCTGGTGGCGATTGGTCTGACCATGATCTTCGGCGTCATGGACATCGTCAACTTCGCCCACGGCGAGTTCCTGATGCTGGGCATGTACTCCAGCTTCTGGTTGTTCGCGCTATATGCGTTGGACCCGATGGTGACCTTGCCGCTGACTGTTCTGATGCTGTTCGCTTTCGGCGTGCTGCTCTACAAACTGGTGATTGTGCGCATCATCAACGCACCCATGTTGTCTCAGATATTCACCACCTTCGGCATCATGATCTTGCTGCGCGGCGTGGCGCAGTTTTTGTGGAAGCCGGATTTTCGGTCGATCGAGAACTCGGCGGTCAGTGGCAGCGTGAAACTGCTCGGCATTCAACTTGGCAAGCCGCAGTTGGTGGCCGGAGTGGGGGCCATCGTGGTTACCGGCTTGATCTACTTCTTTCTCAACAAGACCCGCTTGGGCGCCGCGCTGGAGGCCACAGCTTCCGACAAGGAGGCGGCACGCCTGATGGGCATTGACTCCCACAAGATGTTCTCGCTGGCCTGGGGCATTGGGGCGGCCTGCGCGGGCGCTGCCGGTGTGCTGCTGGCGACCTTCTTTCCCATCTTTCCGGACGTGGGGGCCAACTTTATCTTGCTGGCCTTTGTGGTGGTTAACTTGGGTGGTTTTGGCAGCGTCAGCGGCGCGTTCTGGGCTGGCATTCTGGTGGGTGTGATCGAGGTCATGGGTGGCCTCTTGTTGGGGCCGCAGTACAAGACCGCCATCGTGTTGGTGCTGTTCCTGGCTGTCCTGATGTTTCGCCCGCAAGGTTTGATGGGCAAGGCTTGATTGCTATGAAAAATTATGCTTTTGCAGTCGCGGCACTGCTGGTGGCGTTGGCCGTGCCAGCGCTGACCGACGCGTCGCACCTCAACATGGCCATCCTAGTGCTGATGGCAGCCCAGGTCGGGGTTGCCTGGAACATAGTTGGCGGCTATGCTGGTCAGGTGTCGCTGGGGCATGCTGCTTTCTATGGCCTGGGGGCCTACGTGTCGACCCTCCTGTTGGTCAAGTTTGGCGTCAATCCTTGGCTCGGCGTGCTGGGCGGCGGCTTGATCGCGGCGTTGTTGAGCTTGGCTTTTGGCTGGTCCTGCTTTCGACTCAAGGGCCACTACTTCGCAATGGCAACCATCGCGGTGGCTGAGCTGGTGCAGATATTCTTCACCGAGTGGGACTACGGCGGCGCGGCAGTCGGTCTGTATGTGCCCATGGACAAGCAGGGCTGGTTGTGGATGAACTTCGCCACCAAGCCGCCTTATTACTGGCTGGCGCTGGGTTTGCTGCTGTTGACGCTGGCTGCCAACTGGTGGATCGAGCGCAGCTATCTGGGTTACTACTTTCGGGCTATCAAGGACGAACCGGATGCGGCACGCAGCGTGGGCATCAATATTGCCCGCTACAAGCAGATTGCCTTGTCCGTTAGTGCCTTCTTTACCGCCATTGGTGGCAGTCTGTACGCTCAGAAAGAGCTTTACATCGATCCCAATTCGGTGTTGTCCACCGCGTTGTCGATCAAGATGGCACTAGTGGCGATCCTTGGTGGAGTTGGCACCTTGTTCGGGCCAGTGGTAGGCGCAGCGGTATTGACCAGCATTGAGGAGTTCACCCGCATCTTCTTTGGAGGTACCGGGCGCGGCACCGACGTGATTATTTACGCTGGCCTGATCATTGTGATTGCCGTGTTCTACCCGACCGGCATCATCGGCTGGTTGCGCAGTTTCAGGGAGCGTCGAGCAGCCCGGGCTGATGCATCGCGCCAGACGGCGGCGCACGCGGAGGCGCAAGCCGCCGCCACAACGGTAACCGCGGTCTCTCATGCCGCAGCGGCGCCTTCAGTCAAAGGGGAGGCAGCATGAACCTGCTGGAAGTCGAACAGCTCAGCAAGCGGTTTGGTGGCTTGACTGCCAACCAGGACGTGTCCTTCAGCGTTGCCGCTGGCGAGGTGGTGGGTTTGATCGGTCCCAATGGTGCAGGCAAGACCACTCTGTTCAACTGTGTGGCGGGTTTCTTCGCACCCAGCGCCGGCCGTGTTTTGCTGGAGGGGCGCGACATTGCCGGCTTGGCACCCGAAGCCTGTGCCCGCGCCGGCGTGGCGCGCACCTTTCAGGTGGCTCGCACGTTTACCAGCATGACGGCCTGCGAGAATGTGATGACGGCCGCCATGATGCGTGAGCACAAGGTTTCGCGCGCACGCGCACTGGCCTTGGAGTGGCTGGGCTTTGTCAACCTGGCGCGTTTTGCCGATAAGCCGGCGGCGAGCATGACCATCAGCGAACAGCGGCGGCTGGCCGTGGCACGTGCCCTGGCGATTGAGCCACGCATCGTGCTGATGGATGAAGTGATGGCGGGCTTGAACCCGTCCGAAGTGCGCGAAGCGGTGGAGGTGGTGCTGAAGATTCGCGAGCGCGGCATCGCGTGCCTGATCGTCGAGCATGTGCTGGAGGGCATCATGCCGATAGCCGACAAGATCGTGGTGCTGGACCGAGGCGTGAAGATCGCCGAGGGCACGCCGGCGCAAGTGTCGAACGATCCCCTTGTGATTACCGCTTACCTGGGAGATTGAAGATGCTTGAAATTGAGCATTTGAAAGTGTGCTACGACGATGTGCTGGCGGTCTCGGACGTCAGCCTGAAAGTGGAGCCGGGAAAGATCGTCGCCTTGGTGGGTGGCAACGGCAATGGTAAGTCCACTACGCTGAGAGCGGTGGCCGGACTCAATGCCGTGGCGGCCGGTGGCGTGCGGTTCAAGGGGCAGGCGATTCACCGCCTCCCAGCGCACAAACGCGTGTCCTTGGGCTTGTCGCTGGTGCCCGAGGGCCGGCGTCTGTTCCCGAAGCTGACGGTACTGCGCAACCTGGAGTTGGGCGCCTTCACGCGCCATGACAAACACGAAGTGGCAGCAGGCATCGACGACATGCTGACGCTGTTCCCGATCCTGAAAGAGCGTGCCGGCCAATTGGCTGGCACCATGAGTGGCGGGGAGCAACAGATGCTGGCGATCGCACGCGGTTTGATGGCGCGGCCCAAGCTCTTGATGCTCGATGAGCCGTCGTGGGGCATCGCCCCCAAATTCGTGACCAAGGTACTGGATGTGATTCAACAGGTCAATACCAGCGGGGTGTCGATCCTACTGGTTGAACAGAACCTGCACAAGGCGCTGGACATCGCTCATTACGGCTACGTCATTCAGACCGGCCGCATCGTGATGGAGGGCGCCGGCCAAGACCTGTTGCACGACGAACGTATCAAAAAGGCCTATCTTGGTTTGTGAAGCCCACACCGACCCCAGCGCACCTCACCTGTATAGGAAATCCGCATGATTTCGCGTATTCAACAACCCGCCGCCTTGCGAAACGAGGCCAGACTGGGCGACTACACCCAACCCACAACCGGTTGCGCGCCCGGCTATTTGCAGGCCAACCTGATGATCATTCCGCAGCAACAGGCATTTGACTTCCTGCTATTTTGCCAGCGCAACCCCAAACCATGTCCCTTGATAGAAGTGTTGGCACCGGGCGAGCGCGAACCGGCCTGCGCGCAGGGCGCGGACATCGCCACCGATGTCCCGGGCTACCGCGTCTACCGTGACGGCGAATTGGTGCAGGAGCGCAACGAGGTGGCCAGCCTGTGGCGGGACGACTTCGTGAGCTTTTTGATTGGGTGCAGCTTTTCCTTCGAGGCGGCGCTGGCCGACGATGGCATTGCTTTGCGCCACATTGAGCAGGGCCGCAATGTCGCGATGTACCGCACCAACATCGCCTGCGTGCCGGCCGGAAGTTTTCGAGGTGAAATGGTGGTGAGCATGCGTCCGATCAAGAGCCGTGACGTCGCTAAGGTGGTGGATGTCTCCAACCGGTTTCCCTTGGCGCACGGCGCGCCGGTGCACGTTGGTAACGCGGCCGCGCTCGGCATTGCGGATCTGGCCCAGCCTGACTATGGTGACGCGGTCGCCTTGTTGGACGACGAAGTGCCGGTGTTCTGGGCGTGCGGCGTGACACCGCAATGGATTGCCCAGCGCAGCCGCTTGCCCCTGTGCATCACCCACGCGCCCGGCAAGATGTTTGTCACCGATCTGAAAGGCTGAACACCGGTCGGACGTCAGCTGTTTAGTGCCCCCAATCCATCCCTTAACTGTTTCCATGAGTTCAGCATGAAGCACATTCGCTTGGCTGCGCTGTGCGCGGCTTTGGCAGGTGGCGTATCGGCCGCGCCGGCGCAAACCACCTGGACGCTGGCAACGGGGTACCGGGCGGAGTCCTTTCACACCGAGAACCTGGCACAGTTTGGGCGCGAGTTGGAGGCCGCCACCGGCGGTCAGCTCAAGCTCACGCTGGCGCCCAACGGCAGCTTGGTCAAACTGGCTGACATTCGTCAGGCGGTGCAGGACGGCAAGATCGAAGCCGGCGAGGCCATCATGAGCGGCCTAGTCAAGGACATTCCGCTGGCGGGCGCCGACTCGGTGCCTTTCGTGGTTGACTCCTATTCAAACGCCCAACGGCTGTGGCAGTTGCAGCGGCCTGGCATCGAGCAGCAGTTTGCGCAGCGCGGCCTCAAGGTCTTGTACGCCGTGCCGTGGCCGCCCCAGGGATTGTTCTCGACCCGTCCCATAGCCACCGTGGCCGACTTCAAAGGGGTCAAGATGCGAACCTACAACCAGACCACGGTGCGCATCGCTGAAATGTTGGGCGCGCTCCCGATTGAGGTGGCAATGGTCGATGTCGGGCGCGCCGTCCATGAAGGCCGTTTCCAGACCATGATCACGTCCGCCGTGACCGGCGTGGAAAACAAAGTCTGGGGACCGATCAAGTACTACTACGAGATCAATGCCTGGTTTCCCAAGAACATCGTGTTCGTCAACGAGCACAGCTTCGAGCGTTTGGTCCCAGAGGTGCGTAACGCACTGGTGGTCACGGCCCGCGCTGCGGAACGCCGCGGCTGGCTTGCCAGTGAGGCGGCGGCAGAAAGCTCCACCAAGACCCTGCTCAGCCACGGAATCAAGATAGAGCGTCTGTCGGCGAACCTAGAAACCGAGGTCAAGCGCATTGGCGAACGTTTGTCTCGTGAATGGGTTCGTGCCGTTGGCAACGAAGCCAACGCCGTCCTTGTTCCTTACTACATTAACTGAACTTGTGCCGATCCATCGGCCACACACCATGCAAAATAGCAAGCCTCTTGTGGACGCCAAACGCTGGCAATTCTGGATTGACCGTGGCGGCACCTTCACGGACGTGGTCGGCAAGCGTCCCGACGGCAGCCTAGTCACTCACAAGCTCTTGAGCGAGAACCCTGAGCAATACAAGGATGCCGCCGTCGCCGGCATTCGGTATCTGCTGGGGCTCAAGAAGGGTGAACCGGTCACATCCGCGCAAGTGGAATGTGTGAAGATGGGGACCACCGTGGCTACCAACGCGCTGCTGGAGCGCAGGGGCGATCCCACTTTGCTGGTGACCACTCGAGGGTTTCGCGATGCGCTGCGGATTGCCTACCAGAACCGCCCTCGCATTTTTGACCGCAACATTCAGTTGCCCGAGCTCCTGTACAGCGCAGTGCTGGAGGCCCACGAGCGTATCGGTGCACACGGGGATGTGATCGAGGCCCTGGATGAGTCGCTACTTAGAGAGGGGCTTCTGGCGCACTACCAGCACGGCTTGCGTTGCGTGGCGATTGTCTTCATGCACGGTTACCGCTATGCCGCGCATGAGCTGGCGGCCAAGCGCATTGCACAGGAAATTGGCTACACGCAGATCAGCACCTCGCATGAAACCAGCCCGATGATGAAGTTTGTCAGCCGGGGAGATACCACGGTGGTGGATGCCTATCTGTCGCCGATACTGAGACGTTATGTGGAGCAAGTCGCGGGAGACTTGCCAGGCGTGAAACTGTTCTTCATGCAGTCATCAGGTGGCTTGACCGATGCTCAGGTGTTTCAGGGCAAGGACGCCATTTTGAGCGGTCCGGCCGGGGGCATCGTCGGCATGGCGCGCACTGCCGCGATTGCCGGGATCGACAAGGTGATTGGATTTGACATGGGTGGTACCTCAACCGATGTCTCGCACTTTGCCGGTGAATTCGAGCGCGAGTTCGAGACCCAGGTGGCTGGCGTTCGCATGCGCGCGCCGATGATGAGCATACACACCGTGGCCGCCGGTGGCGGCTCCTTGTTGCGCTTCGACGGCGAGCGCTTTCGTGTCGGTCCCGACAGCGCTGGCGCGAACCCAGGACCGGCTAGCTACCGGCGCGGCGGTCGCCTGGCGGTGACCGATGCCAATGTGATGCTGGGCAAGATTCAGCCGCGCTACTTTCCCAAAGTGTTCGGTCCCAATGCGGATGAGCAACTTAGTTATGAGGCAGTGCAAACCCAGTTCAACCATTTGGCCGGTCGCACCGGACGCAGCGCCGAAGTAGTGGCCGAAGGCTTCATTGATATTGCGGTGCAGCAGATGGCCAATGCCATCAAAAAGATTTCTGTGGCGCGTGGCTACGACGTAACACGCTATACCTTGCAGTGCTTTGGCGGCGCGGGTGGGCAGCATGCATGCCTGGTGGCCGACGCGCTGGCCATGACTCGTGTGTTCGTGCATCCGTTGGCTGGTGTGCTCAGTGCCTACGGCATGGGCCTGGCCGACCAGAATGTGATTCGCGAACAGGCGGTCGAACTCAAGCTGTGCGAGGCTGCCTTACCCGATATCGCCTCCCGTCTCGACTCCTTGGCAAGCGCGGCCGAAGCGGAATTATTGCGACAGCAGGTCAACAGCGGCGGCGTGACCACGCACCGGCGCGTGCACGTGCGCTATGAGGGCAGCGATGCCGCTTTGGTGGTGCCCAGTGGTGATTTGGCCACCATTGAGGCGGGTTTCAAGGCCGCGTACCGCCAGCGGTTTTCGTTTCTCATGGATAGCAAGGATCTGGTGGTTGAGGCGGTGTCGGTCGAAGCCGTGGTGGCCGGCGATGCGCCGAGCGAGCCGCGCCAGAAACGACATGCGTCACGCGAGGTGCCGCGACGCGAAACCGTGCGCATGTACAGTGGTGGGCAGTGGCGCCAGGCGGCCTTGGTGGTGCGTGAAGATCTGCGCCCTGGCGACCGTATCGCAGGCCCAGCCATCATCGCCGAGAAGAACGCCACCACTGTGGTGGAGCCCGGCTGGGAGGCCGAGTTGACGGACTTGGACCACCTTGTGCTGGAGCGACTCGTACCCCGTGCCAGCAAATTTGCCGCTGGCACAAGGGTAGACCCGGTGCTGTTGGAGGTGTTCAACAACCTGTTCATGAACATCGCCGAGCAGATGGGCTTGCAGTTGCAGAACACCGCCTACTCGGTCAATATCAAGGAGCGCTTGGACTTTAGTTGTGCGCTGTTTGATGCCAAGGGCAATCTGATCGCCAACGCGCCGCACATGCCGGTGCATCTGGGATCCATGGGCGAGAGCATCAAGACTGTGATTCGCGAGAATGCAGGCAAGATGCGCTGTGGCGATGTGTTTGTGCTCAACGACCCCTACCACGGCGGCACGCACCTGCCCGATATTACAGTGATTTCACCGGTGTATTTTGGAGCGCAGTCGGAACAGGGCGCCCTGGGCTCGCCCACGTTCTATGTCGGGTCACGCGGGCACCATGCCGACGTGGGAGGCATTACGCCGGGCTCGATGCCACCGTTTTCGACCCGAATCGAAGAAGAGGGCGTGCAGATTGACAACTTCAAGTTGGTCGAGCGCGGCGTGTTGCGGGAGGGGCCGATGCTTGAGGTGTTGGGCAGCGGTCAATACCCCTCGCGCAATCCGCAGCAAAACATGGCCGACCTGAAGGCGCAGATCGCAGCCAATGAGAAGGGCGTGCAGGAACTGCGCAAGATGGTGGAGCACTTTGGGCTGGACGTGGTACAGGCCTACATGCGCCATGTGCAGGACAACGCCGAGGAGTCGGTACGCCAGGTGATCACGCGGCTCAAGGACGGTGCCTTCACTT
>Ga0066411_1000238_pt1 | contig 10649 bp, 7 predicted proteins | sample LakWasMet15_LOW5_2_FD_59498 | JGI IMG/M metagenome (GOLD analysis project Ga0066411, IMG submission 59498) | Freshwater sediment methanotrophic microbial communities from Lake Washington under simulated oxygen tension - Sediment Metagenome 15_LOW5 | ecosystem: Environmental > Aquatic > Freshwater...
GGTTCAGAGCACCTCGTTTACACCGAGGGGGTCGGGGGTTCGAACCCCTCATCGCCCACTGTCGTGCCAAAAACCTCAAGTTTATTTCTTGAGGTTTTTTTATGACATATCTTCAATGAAATATTCCAGAAAATCCAAAAGTTGGTTTAAAGATAAATCTATATCGCCCACAAAAAACTTCATTCGCTTAGGCAAATGGAGTTTTTTTGTTTTTAGGACAGATTCTAGTTTTTAAACTACACTCAATTCAAAAGGCGCAACTTTTACAAATAGCGGCTTTTAGGGTATTCTATGTTGAACCAGAAAATCATTTAAAATAAAAAATATTTTCTATTTCATTTTTTTGTATTTTAGTTGTGAATTAAATCCCTATCTAATGAAATGTAATTTATGACTTCACTAAAAAACTCTTAATTGAAAACAACCATACTTTTAAAAGTACCTATAAAACAGGGCTTTTCCTCTCGAAAGAAAAACCTTTAAAAGATTATACTGCCCAAATCATTTTGCATTATCTCAAAAAGAACAGTACCGAAGTATAAAAAACAATCAAAACTAAATATTAACAAGTTACCATTTATACTTTATTCAATCCTCAAAAGCCCCAAACAAACACTATGAAAACAGCCTCTGCCCTATACAAAGACCACTCGTTCTGTAAAGAAAGGAACGATGAAGGTTTGATTTTTGAAGAAGCCCAATTGGTAATTGGATTTGGTTCAAGTGCATTAGTGTCTCAAGAAAAATCTTTTTTTGACATTAAAAACAAATTTCCAAATGCCGAAATTGCTTTGTGCTCATCGGCGGGTGAGATTTATGAAAATGATGTTTTAGACGATACCATTTCACTTGTTGCAATCCATTTTCAATCGACTACCTTAAAAACTTCGGAAATAAGCATTGAAGATTTCAGCACAAGTTATGAAGAAGGTAAAACTTTAGTAAAGAATTTGCCCCAAGAAAATTTAAAATTAATTTTTGTTCTTTCTGATGGAGGAAACGTAAATGGCAGTGAACTGGTAAAAGGAATGAATTCTTCAAAAGAAAATGGAGTATTGATTACTGGAGGTTTAGCCGGAGACGGGAAAAATTTCGAAAAAACTTTTGTGGGTTTAAATCATGTACCGCAAACAGGAAAAATAATAGCCATTGGTTTTTATGGAAATGCGTTGGTGGCGTCTCACGGTTCATTTGGTGGTTGGGAATCCTTTGGTCTGGAAAGAACCGTTACTAAATCCAAAGGAAATGTATTATTTGAAATAGATAATAAAAATGCACTTGCTTTATATAAAACGTATTTGGGAAAATATGCAGAAGAACTTCCTGGTTCGGCCCTTCTTTTTCCATTATCGGTTAAGTTTGATGACGATCATAAACCCATCGTTAGGACCATACTTTCTATTGACAATGAAAATCAATCGATAACCTTTGCCGGAGATATTCCAATGGGTAGTAAAATAAAATTTATGAAAGCCAATTTTGATAAACTAATTGATGCGGCAAGTGAAGCAGCAAATTCCTGTTTAAAAATGGCTGAAAGACAGCCTAAACTTGCCATACTAATTAGCTGTGTAGGAAGGAAACTAATTATGCCCAATAGAATTGATGAAGAAATAGAAGCCGTTTCAGAAATATTTGGTAATGAAACAATGCTCACAGGGTTTTATTCTTACGGCGAAATTTCTCCTCTAAATCCAATGGCAAATTGCGAACTCCAAAATCAAACAATGACCATTACGGGTATAAATGAAACAGAATAACTATGGATTATCATAAACTTTTACAAAAACAGATAAAAAAACACTTAACGGCTGATTGTATTGAAAATCCCCTTTTCAAGGCGTTTATCCAATCTGTCAATGATTCCTATTTGGCTTTTGAAAGAGATAAAGCCATTATGGACAACACCTTTCAGGAAAGTGAAAAAGAGTATCACGAAATTAATAATCAGTTAAAAAAAGAAATAGAATTCAAACAATTAGCTGCAAATAATTTATACAATAGCATCAATAAGGACGATTTAGATTATGATATAAATTATGATCATAATGATGATTTGCTTTTTGTTTCAGAATATTTAAAGGCACAAATAGAAAAAAGAAAGGATACAGAAGTAGCACTCCTAGAAAATATGAAAGAGCTTGAAGATTACAAGGCTGCACTTGACCAATCTTCTATTATTGCCATTACGGACGAAAACGGAATTATAAGAACTGTAAATGATAAATTTTGCGAAATATCCCAGTTTAGCAGAGAAGAATTAATAGGAAATACACACCAGCTTATTAATTCAAAATTTCATTCAAAAGCCTTTTTTAAAGACTTGTGGAAAACCATTTCAACCGGAAATATTTGGAGAGGATTGATTAAAAACAAAGCAAAAAACGGTCAATGGTTTTGGGTTGACAATACTATTGTTCCTTTTTTGGATGCCAATAAAAAGCCTTTTCAATATTTAGCTGTCAGTTTTGACGTAACTGAAATTAAAAATGCCGAAGCAGAAATTTTAAAAGCCAAGGAACTTGCAGAACTGAGTGAGGAGCGCAACCGTTTAATAATGAATTCCTCACTGAATTCAATTATTACTATCGATAATAATAAGAAAATTTCTTCTTGGAATCCCCAAGCTGAAACTATTTTTGGATGGAAAAAAGAGGAAGTATTAGGTAAAAATCTGATTGATTTAATTATTCCTTTACGTTACAGGGAGAAATGGAATACTGTAATTGAGCAATATTTAATAAACGGTCAGGAACCCTATTTTAATCAACAAGTAGAGTTTATTTTACTCAACAAAAGCGGCAATGAGTTCTTTAGTGAAGCATCTGTAATTCCAATTTCACAAAATGGAGAAATTTTTTTCTGTGCCTTTCTTCAGGATATTTCCAAAAGAAAAAAAGCCGAAAAGAATCTTTTACAAACGGTTGAATTATTGAAAACCTTATTAGCCAATCTCCAATCCGGTGTCTTGATGGAAGATGAAAACCGAAAAATATTGTTTACAAACCAGCTTTTTTGTGATGTTTTTTCAATTCCAGTTTCTCCTGAAAAAATGATAGGCATTGACTGTACTAATTCGGCAGAACAATCAAAAGAATTATTTAAAGATGCAGCATCTTTTAGTCCCAGAATTGAAGCCATTTTAAGAGAGAAAAAATTAGTGACCGACGAACTTCTTGAAACATTTGATAATAAATTTTTAGCAAGGGATTATGTCCCAATTTTCATCAACGATGAATATAGAGGTCATCTTTGGAAATATACCGATGTTACCCAAAGGATACAAAATCATAAACTGTTAGAACAAAGCGAAGATCGTACTCAAATCATAATGAATTCGGCATTAAATGCCATAATTACAGTTGATAATGCGGGGAAAATAACTTTCTGGAATGATCAAGCCGAAATCATTTTTGGCTGGAAAGAAGAGGAAGTATTAGGAAAAGTGTTTACCGATTTTATGATTCCAGCCCGCAATAAAGAACTTTGGGACTATTCCATATATCAATTTCTAAATGAAGGATATAATGATTTCTTAAATAAACAGGTTGAACTTTTTGGAGTGAAAAAAGGAGGAGATGAATTTCTTGCCGAAATTACAATAACACCTATAACACAAAATGGAGAAACATTTTTCTGTGCCTTTCTTCAAGATATTTCAAAAAGAAAAGAAGCCGAAAATCAACTATATCAAACCATAGAATTATTCAAAACCTTATTGGCCAACCTTCAATCAGGTGTTCTTGTAGAAGATGAAAACCAGAAAATCTTATTTTCTAATCAACTTTTTTGGGAGTTAAAAAATAAATCCTTTTCTCCTGAAGGCATGGAGGGAACAGATTTTTCAAAATCTTTTGAGGAGGGTAAATATTTATTTAAAAATTCTGACAGTTTTGTTCCCAGAATAAATGAATTAATGAATCTCAAACAACCTGTTGTAAGAGAACTTATGGAAACGGCAGATAATCGTTTTCTGGAAAGAGATTATATTCCCATTTTTCTAAACAATGAATACAAAGGACATCTATGGAAATATACAGATGTTACTCAAAGGATGCAAAATCAAAAACTTTTAGAACAAAGTGAGCAGCGAAATAGTTTAATAATGAATTCCTCACTCAATGCAATAGTCAATGTTGACGATGAAGGCAAAATAACGTTTTGGAACCGTCAGGCGACAAATGTTTTTGGTTGGGAATCAGAAGATATTATGGGAAAACAATTAGTTGAAACCATTCTTCCTAATCAGAACAAAAATATTTATGATGCTAAAAATAGAAATAGAATAATAAAAGACGACAATGCAGCCTTAAAAAAACATATTGAATTAATAGGTATAAAACAAAATGGAGAAGAGCTAACTATGGATTGCTCAATTATTCCCATTAATCAAAATGGAGGAAACTTTTTTTGTTTGTTTATTCAAGATATTACTGAAAAAAAAGAAGCAGAAAATATTCGGAAAATTCAAGAAGAAAAATATCAAAATGTTATTGCCCATATGAACCTTGGATTACTTGAGGTCGATAATAATGAGGTTATTCAATATGTAAACCAAAGTTTTGCCTCTATTTCTGGTTATGAAACAAGCGAACTTATAGGAAAAAAACCATCAGACCTTTTCCTCTTTGGAGAAAATTTTGACACCGTTAAAAATAAAAACGAATTAAGAAGAAAAGGGACTTCAGATATTTATCAACTCCCAATCATAAATAAAAAAGGAGACCTAAGATGGTGGGCAATCAGTGGAGCACCCAATTATGATAGCAAAGGTAATGTAATAGGTTCTATAGGTATTCATCTAGATATTACAGAACAAAAGCAATTAGAGTTAGATCTTGAAAAAGAAAAAACAAATGCGATAGAATCTTCAAAAGCCAAAGAAGTATTTCTGGCAAATATGAGTCACGAAATAAGAACACCTCTTAATGCGATTATTGGATTTTTAAGAGAACTAGACAAGCAAGAACTTACGGAGCTTCAAAAAAAATACATCGATAACAGTTCTATCGCCTCTAAACATTTATTAGCCATCATCAATAACATTTTAGATATTTCAAAAATCGAAGCAGGTGAAATGTCGCTCGAATCCGAAGATTTTGTCTTTGAAAAATCCATTTCAAATGTGGCAACAGTTCTGCAACCATTGATAGAACAAAAAGGATTAGATCTTAACATTTCACTTTCGAATAAAATAGAAAAAGTATTAAAAGGAGATGCATTAAGGCTTCAGCAAATTTTATTTAATCTTATTGGGAATGCCATAAAATTCACCAGTAAAGGTAGTATTTCAATAAATTGTGAAGTTTTAGAAAGCACCTATGTTTCCCAAGAATTAAAAATCTCAATATCGGATACCGGAATAGGAATGGAAAGTAGTTATATGGAAACTATTTTTAATAAATTTTCTCAAGAAGATAAAGCGGTTACCAGAAAATATGGCGGAACAGGGTTAGGTTTATCAATAACTAATGAGCTTGTTAAATTAATGGGTGGAAGAATTGAAATTGAAAGCAAAAAAAACGTTGGAACAACTTTTCATATTTTTCTTAATTATCCAAAAGGAAGTAATCAACTAATTGAAGATGATAATGTTGACGAACCCGTTTCGAGCATAGATAACATATCAATTCTTCTAGTAGAAGACAATTATCTAAACCGAATGGTAGCTCAAAATTCTTTACAATATTACAACTGTAAAGTGACTGAAGCTGAAAATGGGGTTGAAGCTATTGAAATATTGAAAAATAGTATATTCGATGTCATTCTTATGGATATACAAATGCCTGAAATGGGCGGTATAGAAGCTACAGAAATCATAAGAAACAAACTAAAACTCACTACTCCCATAATCGCCCTTACCGCTAATGCATTTAAGACAGAAATTGATAGATGTCGTAAAGCAGGTATGGATGATTATGTTACCAAGCCCTTTGATGAGGACATTTTAATAGAAACGATTGCAAAACATACAACAAACAAAAAAACGTCTATTCCTAAAACAATATCATCACAAGAATCCTCAACAGATAAACTCTATAATTTGACTTCTTTAAATAATTTAAGCAGAGGCAATAAGGAGTTCATAGCTAAAATGATCACAGTTTTTGTAGAACAAACTACTGATGCAATTGAAAACTCAACTATTGCAATTAGTCAAGGTGATTTTATAGAAGTAAGTCGTTTGATTCATAAAATAAAACCCAGCGTAGAAAGCTTAGGAATTGCTAGCATACATAAAGAGATGAAACTTCTTGAAAAAATTGCTAAAGAAGCAAAAGACAGAGAACAAATAACGGCTCTTTTCGAAATAATAAAAGAAGTTTTAGAAAAGGCTATCATTCAGCTTAATGACAATGAAATAAATAGTTGATTCCAATTATTTTTCCTCCTGACTTGGAAACATTTTCCAAAATATAAGAAAAAATAGAATTGTAAATTAACAATTATGACTATTGCCCACAAAAAAACTTCATTTGTCCAGACGAATGAAGTTTTTCTTTTTTATCAACACGATTTTACTACTGTTTTTTCTATATTTGAATTTGAAATATTTCTTTCCAAAAAACATTTTTAACTATGAAAAAATTATCTTATATAATTGCACTTGTTATCTCCTTCATTGGGTTTTCCTGTTCTAATAAAACAATAAAAATAGCCTGCCTCGGCGATAGCATAACCGAAGGATCGGGAGTTTATTGGCAAAGTAAACACAGCTACCCTGTGGTTTTGGACAGTATTCTAGGAAAAAAATATGCCGTTTTAAATTGCGGAAGAAGTGGTGCCACTTTATTAAAAAATGGAGATAGGCCCATCTGGATTTGCAATGAATTTTATAATGTTTTTGCTTATAACCCTGACATCATCCTCATTAAATTAGGGACCAACGATTCCAAAACTCAAAACTGGAATAATCAAAAATTTAGGGAAGACTATCAGTCCATAATAGACACCTTTGGCACTATTAAGAAGAAACCAAAAATTATAATTTGTTTACCCGTACCAGCTTATAATCACTCTTGGACTATTAATGACTCCATCATAAAAACTGGTGTCATTCCTGCATTAAAAGATATTGCAAAACAAAACAACCTTGAAACAATTGATTTGTACACTGAATTAAGTAATCATAAAGATTATTTTCCCGATGGAATTCATCCAAACGAAACAGGAGCAAGACTCATTGCCAAAACTGTTGCCAAATCTTTACAAAAGAAATAAACCATTTTAACTGAAAATCTATGGTTTGAATTTAGCAAACAATAATCTATAAAATTGTAAGAGCAAAAAAATCAATCGCAGATTCTCAGATTATTTATACGGATTTGATTTCTAGTCTGGTAAATTTCTCAGAAAAAAATCCCTGATATTGCCACCCATAATTTTATCAATATCCGTTTTTGAAAATCCTTCTTTTTTCAATGCGGTAACCATTAGCGGCAATCCCGTCACGGCAAAATGAGTTTCTAACGCTCCGTCCCAATCAGAACCCAATGCTACTTTATCAACTCCTATTTTATCTGCAACATACCTGATGGATCTGGCAGTTACTGTGGCATCTTTGCCACAAACGGCTGTTTCCCAAAGCCCTATTCCTACTATGCCATTTCTTTTGCCAATTTCCAGTAAATGTTTGTCAGAAAGATTACGCTGGTTGTCACAAACTCCTTTTACACCAGTGTGCGAGACCAAAACTGGTCCATTGTGGTATTTAAAAACATCATCTATAGTTTGTTGCGAAGAATGTGCCAAGTCAATTGTAATATGAAGACTGTCCATCTTTTTTATTAACTGAATTCCTTTTGGGGTCAATCCACCTTTAAACATTCCGTGTGCAGAACCCGCCCATTCGTTGTCAAAAAAATGTGCCAATCCAATATATCTCACGCCTGCCCTATAAAATTCATCAAGATTATTCAAATCGTTTTCCAGGCAATGAGCCCCTTCAATGCCCAACATCCCCGAAGCAAGTTTGTGATTCTTTGTTCTGTCTGCAATAAATTGTCTCAAATCTTTTTTATTGGTAATTACCCTGAATTGCCCATTAGATTTATTGGCAAAATTATGAAGTGATTTACATTGATGTAAAGCCTTATTTTTGATGGAAAACCAAGTGGAAATTGGATTCAATTGCAAGAAATTGAGCAACGCAATCTGGTCGCTGGCATTGGCATCATTTTTTTCGATATTGATTCCCTTTGGCACTTTGCTTACAATTGTAAACACCTGAAAAGCCATATTTGCCTGTTGCATTCTTAGCAAATCGACGTGGCCATAATTATGCTTTTCTAGAAAATTTCTGTCCCAAAGCAAGGCATCGCAATGTAAATCCGCAATAAACGGAATAGAATCAAGCGTTGCATTATTAGAAAAATCGGCAGCCAAAGTAACTTTGTTTTTTGACTGATCAATGTATTTTGGACCAAAAATGAAAGCAATAAGAAGTGAAATTATCATTAATCCCACCACAATTTTTAAAATTTTTTTAAAGTATTTCATTCGATTGCCTTTTTATCTAATTTGCCTTTTTACTTTGCTTTAACATCCAGTTGTAAATGTCAGGATTATCATAAACTCGTGTCCAGCTATCGTGCTGCGCATCATCAAAAATTTCTAATTGTATATCCTTATTGCATTCTTTAAGCTTCTTATAAATATTAATTGAATATTGCACATCGACAACTTCATCAATCAAACCGTGGTAAATTCGTATTGGAATATTGGCTAATTTACAATTTTCGACCATTGGAATTCGATCCACATAACCGGCAATTGGAACCAAGGCAGCAAATAATTCCGGATGAGCATAAGCCAAATTCCAAACTCCCCACGCACCCATACTTAATCCTGTAAGATAAATTCTGTTAGGGTCAATTTTGTTTTCGGTAGTTATTTTTTGAATCAATAAATAAAGTTCCTCAGAATTCCAATATTTCCCATCCGGACATTGTGGGGCTAAAATATAAGCATCCAGTTTGTTGGTTTTTAAATATTTTAATGGTCCGTGAATTTTAACTTTTTCTAAATCATCTCCTTTTTCACCAGAACCGTGAAGGAAAATAATGAGTGGTTTATTTTCTTTGCCATTTTCGGGTTTAGATAATATGTATTTAAGCTCAAAATGGGTTGTGATTTCAGATTTGAAATCTCCAGTTGTTTCCTTTTGGCTAAAACAAGAAAAGGAAATGACTAGTAAAAATAATTGTATGGTATTTTTCATTTTAAATAAATTATGATGTAAAGAGTTTAGATTTTTAAGAAAAAAAGTTGAACGCATTCCGAAAATTTAAAATTTCAAACTTGGAGCAATCTCTTTTTTCCAAATTTCATACCCTTTTGAATTCATGTGCAAACTGTCTTTTATAAAAATCTCCCCCTTGGGTTTTCCATTTTCATTCAACATTTTATTCCAAACATTGATAAAAAAAGTGTTTTTCTCATTCTTTAAAAAAGACTCTATCCGATTATTTCCATCTATCATCTTTTCTCTTAAATGCCAACGAGAAGGGCTTGGCTTCATAGAAACATAAGCAACAAAAACGTCTGGATATTTTTGTCTAATTATTTTGAAAAGTTTTCGAAACCTTTTGTACACAATCTCTCCCGTGACTTTATTATCGTTAGCAATGTCGTTTTCACCACAATAAATCACAATCTGTTTTGGATGATACGGATTTAAAATATCGTTTTTGTACTGGATTAAATTTAACAAGGTTGAACCTCCAAAAGCCCTATTTGTTATGGGATGATTTGAAAAATATTCTTGCACATCTTTCCAATAAGTGAAAGAAGAACTGCCAATAAAGAGGATTTCCTGCTGCTTTGGACTATTTTGCCGGTCAATTGCCTTGAATTTTTGAATGTCGTCCCAATATGGTTTTTCTTTTAGCTTGCATCCAACGAATGAAAACAAAAACAGCAAAAACAGTATTTTAATTTTAAAATTCATTTTGACGGTAATTTATTTGTAAATCTATTACTTTTTTTTCTCGTAGAAATCTTTCAACACGAAAAACGCTTTCTTTTTACTTCCCTCATTCGAAATCAATCCTTTCCGATTGTAACCATCCTGAATTTCTGGAAGCAATCTTCTTGGCGAACGAAAATCAACCAAAATCCAAGGGCTCAAACCTGAAATATTTGGAATTTTCTCAATCATTTTCAGGTTTTGTACGTATAAATACTCTTGGAATTCCTCTGTCCAACGCTCGTTTTTTTCTCCGTGCAAACCTTGTTTTGCTCCTCCACCAAATTCTGAAACAACCACAGGTTTATTGTATTTTGATGTCCATTGTATCTTTTCGGCATCTTCTAAATTTCCACCATACCAACCCAAATATTCATTGAAAGCAACAATATCAAGTTTTTCGGCAATAGCATCGTCAACATAACTATTCAAACCTTCGCTTTTGGTAAGCAACGCAGCACTTATTAAACGAACATTATCTAACGACCTTGCTTTTGTTGCCAAATTGCCTATAAAAGTATTTCGGGCATCCGAAATCGGCGTTTCATTTGCCATAGACCAAATTATGGTAGAACATCTGTTCTTGTCACGGCTAATCATTTCGACCAACTGATTTTCGGCATTTTTGTAGGTTGCTGCATTAGTGAAATCAACCGTCCAATACACGGGAATTTCTTCCCAA
>Ga0066411_1000258_pt1 | contig 10307 bp, 10 predicted proteins | sample LakWasMet15_LOW5_2_FD_59498 | JGI IMG/M metagenome (GOLD analysis project Ga0066411, IMG submission 59498) | Freshwater sediment methanotrophic microbial communities from Lake Washington under simulated oxygen tension - Sediment Metagenome 15_LOW5 | ecosystem: Environmental > Aquatic >...
TAATTTTAAATTATAAATGTTGAATTTTAAATGTCTAAAAAATATTTAATCCAACAAATAATTTAAAATTTATAATTCAAAATTTAAAATATTTATGAAAACAGCCTATATAGTAAAAGCATACAGAACCGCCGTTGGCAAAGCACCAAAAGGCGTATTTAGATTCAAGCGACCTGATGAACTCGCTGCCGAAACCATCCAGTTTATGATGAATGAATTGCCTGATTTCGATAAGAAACGTATTGACGATGTGATGGTTGGAAACGCAATGCCGGAAGCCGAACAAGGACTCAACGTAGGACGATTAATATCCTTGATGGGATTGAAAATCGAAGACGTTCCGGGTGTAACGGTCAACAGATATTGCGCATCAGGATTAGAAACTATTGGAATGGCTACAGCCAAAATCCAATCCGGAATGGCGGATTGCATCATTGCCGGTGGAGCCGAAAGTATGAGTTTTATTCCAATGGGAGGTTACAAACCAACACCGGATTATGCAGTCGCAGCAGCCGGTCACGAAGATTACTATTGGGGAATGGGACTCACTGCCGAAGCCGTCGCCAAACAATACAACATTTCGAGAGCTGACCAAGATGAGTTTGCCTATCAATCACATATGAAAGCCCTGAAAGCACAAGCCGATGGTAAATTTGACAAACAAATTGTTCCCATTACCATTGAGCAAACGTTCATTAATGAAAATGGAAAAAAGGAAACCAAATCCTATATCGTAAATAAGGATGAAGGTCCAAGAGCGGGAACTTCGGTCGAAGCATTGGCAGGATTACGTCCAGTATTTGCTGCTGACGGAAGTGTCACAGCGGGAAACTCATCACAAATGAGTGATGGCGCAGCCTTCGTTTTGATTATGAGCGAAGAAATGGTCAAAGAATTAAACCTCACTCCTATCGCGCGATTGGTCAACTTTGCATCAGCAGGAGTTGAGCCAAGAATTATGGGAATTGGTCCCGTGAAAGCCATTCCAAAAGCTTTGAAACAAGCTGGATTACAATTAAAAGATATTGATTTAATTGAATTGAACGAAGCTTTTGCCTCTCAATCATTGGCAGTAATTCGGGAATTAAATATAAACCCGGATATTGTAAATGTCAACGGTGGTGCGATTGCATTAGGACATCCTTTAGGTTGTACAGGTGCAAAACTTTCGGTTCAACTATTCGACGAAATGAAAAGGCGTGGTAACAAATATGGTATTGTAAGTATGTGTGTGGGAACAGGACAAGGAAGTGCAGGGATTTACGAATTATTATAATTAGAAATACTATCAAAAAATATAGCTATGGCAGATAAAACAAGAGGTGGTCAATTCATCGTAAAAGAAACAAAATGCGAAGATATCTTCACACCCGAAGATTTCAACGAAGAACAAATAATGATGCGCGACTCGGTTAAGGAGTTTGTGGACAAAGAAATTTGGCCCAACAAAGACCGTTTCGAGAAAAAGGATTACGCATTAACGGAAGAAACAATGCGGAAAGCAGGTGATTTAGGTTTTTTAAGCGTTGCAGTTCCTGAGGCATACGGCGGAATGGGAATGGGATTTGTAAATACAGTTTTGGTTTGCGATTATATTTCGGGAGCAACAGGATCGTTTTCGACTGCTTTTGGAGCTCACACCGGAATTGGAACAATGCCAATCACTTTGTATGGAACTGAAGAACAAAAACAAAAATACGTTCCTAAACTCGCTTCTGGCGAATGGTTTGGAGCCTATTGTCTAACAGAACCTGGAGCTGGATCTGACGCAAATTCTGGAAAAACCAAAGCTGTTTTGTCGGATGATGGTACTCATTATAAAATCACGGGAGGAAAAATGTGGATTTCCAATGCTGGTTTTTGTTCCTTGTTTATCGTTTTTGCACGTATTGAAGATGATAAAAACATTACCGGTTTCATTGTTGAAAATGACCTGAGTAATGGAATTACAATGGGTGAAGAAGAACATAAATTAGGAATTCGGGCTTCTTCAACACGTCAGGTTTTCTTTGCAGACACGAAGGTTCCTGTCGAAAATATGCTTTCTGAAAGAGGGAACGGTTTCAAAATTGCAATGAATGCCTTAAATGTAGGTCGTATAAAATTAGCTGCCGCTTGCCTCGATGCGCAACGTAGAACTACTACAAATGCCATAAAATATGCCAACGAAAGAATTCAATTTAACACTCCAATTTCACAATTTGGTGCCATCAGATTGAAATTGGCTGAAATGGCAACTTCTTGTTATGCTGGTGAAAGTGCTACATACAGAGCCGCCAAAGATATTGAAGATAGAATAACTCTTCGTGAAAATGAAGGGACTTCACACCAAGAAGCTGAATTAAAAGGTGTTGAAGAATATGCCATTGAATGCTCCATCTTAAAAGTTGCCGTTTCTGAAGATATTCAAAATTGTGCCGATGAGGGAATTCAGATTTTTGGCGGAATGGGATTTTCAGAAGACACCCCAATGGAAAGTGCTTGGCGTGACGCGAGAATTGCTCGTATTTATGAAGGCACGAATGAAATCAACAGAATGCTTTCGGTGGGAATGTTAATCAAAAAAGCATTTAAAGGTCACGTTGATTTGATTAATCCAGCCACAAAAGTTCAAGAAGAATTAATGGGAATTCCTTCTTTTGACACTCCAGATTATTCAGAATTATTTGCCGAAGAAAAAGAAATGATTGGCAAATTGAAAAAAGCATTTCTTATGGTTGCCGGTGGAGCGGTTCAAAAATACGGGCCAGATTTAGATGCACACCAACAATTGTTAATGGCATCGGCAGATATATTAATAGAAATTTATATGGCAGAATCCACCATTTTGAGAACTGAAAAATTGGCCAAAAAAGAAGGCGAAGACAAAGTGCAAGAGCAAATTGCAATGGCAAAATTGTATTTGTACAAAGCAGTTGACGTTGTTACCCAAAAAGGAAAAGAAAGCGTGATTTCATTTGCTGAAGGAGATGAACAAAGAATGATGTTGATGGGTTTACGCCGTTTTACTAAATATACCAATATGCCAAATATCATTGGAATAAGAGAAATGATTACCACAAAATTAGTAGCAGAAAACGAATACTGTTTCTAATGTAAAGATAGTTTTACTAATTCAATTTGTTGAAAAACCGCTTCTGTCATCATAAACAGAGCGGTTTTTTTTATCCTAAAAATATACAAAAAAAGTGTAAAAAAAATTAAAACCCTAATTGTAGAAATCAAAAAAATCAAGTTTAATGTGTTAAAAACTCTCCCCTGCATTCAGGTAAAAAGCTTTTGAACGATTGCCCCAAGCATAATTAAGTACCAAATTCGTACGGGTTGCTTTATCAATTAGTATGCGCAAACCTACACCCACTGCAGGTTGTATATATTGAAACAAATGGATATTCCTGTCTTTATCACTTACACTGGTAAAATTTGCAAATAATGTTCCGCTGAATAATTGGTTGCAACTAATGGGAAATCGATATTCAGTTTCAAAGTAAGTCAAATTATAACCACGAAATAATCCTTGAGTATACCCCTTACCGCTTCGACTACGCTGATCCCAGCCAATAGCAGGTAAGTTGAGATAGGGAACTTTTCCGCTTGCGACAAACTGCCCATAAGTCCAAATACTGAATACATGCTGATCGTTAGTTTTGCTAAGCGGCAAAAAATATCTGTATTCGGCAAAAAGCACGGTGCTCGCTGCCTGATTCTTATTCAAGGCTGGGTTAATCCTGTAATTGATGTTTCCAAACCATCCGTGATTAGTATTAATTTGGTTATCCCTTGAATCAAAAATCATATTGAGACTTAACCCATTTACATAATAAGCCTTTTCGTTAAATCCATTTTTGTTGTTGTAGTTGTAATGATGGGTATAAATTCCATTTGCAATGTCAAGTTTCTCGTCAATAATCGAAGAATAACTGTCAAAATGTATTCCAGCACCCACATAAAAATTACCCTTAACTTTCCAAGACATTGTCTGATGAAATTTTAAATAATTGTATTGCATCGGCTCCATCAAAGTGTTAATGTCAAAATTTGAATTATTATTTGTTGGCACTATGTCGGATCCAAGTCCATAATTAGCTTGTGAAAAAATATAATAACGCCAGTCTCCACTCAGAAATATTTTGTTTTCCTTGAGCATCACATTATTCTTGAAATTAACAATCAACTGTTTTTTTTCGGAATAGTTTATTCCAAGGTTAATAGCTGAATATTTATCTTTTGGATTCTTCCCTTTAAAAGTATATTGCCCCACTGCTCCATATACAAAACCTGTCGCGGGTTGTGAACCAATAAGTGGTATCACAAGAAAAAAACTATTTTTTAATGGCTTAATTACAAGTACAGAATCTTTCTTTTTAAAAACATCTGGAAGCGATTTTACGGGACATTTCCTTACTGAGTCTTGAGTAGATTGGGCCAAAACACTAAATTGTAGAAACAAAACCAACACAAATGTTGTGCAAACGGTTGCCAAATATTTCTTTTTAAAGATATGTACCATATTCCCAATTTATAATTTGGGCTAAATTAACAATTCCGTAATCAAAAAAGTTAAATCATTTACAAAATACTGTCTACCTTTAAAATTATTTAGATTTTAAGATAACTTTAATTTTTCTTTCCTTATTAATAAGTATTTTTATACACTAATTTAAATAAAAACTATGAAAAAAATAATCTTCTCTATCGTGCTAATTTTGGCCGTAATCATTGGCTGTAAAACAAAAAGTAATTCAAGTGATTCTAAAAAATTAAACATTGCTTTCGAATCAAAAAGCAATAGTAATGTAACTGGAACTGCCTCCTTTATTGAAAAAAATGGCAAAGTGACTTTTGTTGCAAAATTATCTGGTTTAAAGCCTGGTGTTCATGCCATCCATATTCATGAAAAATCAGATTGTACAGCTGCAGATGGAAGTTCGGCTGGTGGTCATTGGAATCCAACATTCAAAAAACACGGAAAATGGGGAGTTGGCGAATATCACAGAGGAGACATTGGCAATTTTACTGCCGATGAAAAAGGAAATGGAACCATAACTTTAACAACCGATGAATGGTGTATAGGCTGTGAAGATGCCGCAAAAAATATCCTTGGAAAAGGATTAATCGTTCATCAAGGCGAGGATGATTTTACCTCACAACCTTCTGGAAATGCCGGTGCAAGAGTTGCTTGCTCAGCTATCATCAAATAAAGGGAAATTAAAAAAAATATGAGACCGTCTCGTTTTAAAAAATGAGACGGTTTTTTTAGTTATAAGATAATAGGAAACCACAAAATAATTTAAATTTGTAATTTCAAACAAAAACAATGATAAACCCATCGACAAACGGTTGGATAGATAAATTTCTATCGAAGCAGAAAATTTCTACACTTTCCGCCGCTGGAGATTCAAATTTGTTTTACAAAAAAGTAAGGGAAACTGGATTTATCTATGGTCACATTGTTTCATTTGACACTCCGATAAAAATCGAAACCAAAGGCTGGCTCGAAAACGAAATTTCAAAAGTAGCCTTGCTCAACACCTTGTTTGGTACATACGTATTGACCACAAACAAGGCAATCCCTGAGGAATTTATTGCAAAAGCCGTAACTTTCTACAACGAAATGAATCCGCAAGGATTTAGTTTATTCAAAAAAGTATTGCCTAATAGTTCTCCTTCTTTGAATTTGGAAAAAATAATAGATGATCGTGTTCAAACGAATATAGATGTCATCAGCAAAAACTTTTCTCATATTGTTACCAATGCCTTGCTTTTCATCGATGTCTTGGCTTTTCGCCAATACTTGATCCATGGAGCAATTCCAGAAAAATATCTAAAAAAAATAGAGGAAACCATTGTAAGTATTGTTTCTCTTGCATTGAAAACCAAATCCAATAAGTCTAAATATGACGATTTATTGATTAAACTTTTCGAATCGTCTGTTCGTTACAGTAAATTTTCGAAAACTGCAATTCAAAATTTAGATGAATTAAAACTGGATTATTTTACCAATGAACTAGAAAAAAAGTATTTGATAGATATGGCCGGAATGGCATTATGGAGTGACGGAATTATCGAAAAAAATGAAGCTTATTTTTTGCATAAACTGACCGAAATAATGGCCATCCCCGATGATTTTGTAACTGAAAGTATCGAGAAAACTAATGAATTTATCGTCACTTTCAAGGAAGAAATACCGTATTTTAATTACTCTAATCCGGTCAAACATTTTTATGAGCAAACCACCCAGACCGTAATAAAACTAATCACTCGCAACAAAAACAGATTAGTGAAAGAAATCATCCAAAGCAAGGAATTGATGCTGTTATTAGCGTATTCCACCCGAAGAGATTTGGACGAAAAAGAGAAGAAAAAAGTGCGAAAACAATTGTTGGACATTTGCAAAACCATTCCATCATTAACCATATTCTTGCTTCCTGGCGGCACCTTGCTACTTCCTATTTTGATCAAATTTATTCCAACCCTGTTACCTTCGGCTTTTAATGAAAATCTCGAAAACGAAGACTGATAGAAATCAATTATTTCAAAAACTTCAACTGATACACATCATCCAAGTCTTCATCAGAACTAAAATTTACGTTTAAATCAGTAACAAATCCAGAATTCAATCCGTAAGCCCAACCGTGAAGAGATAATTCTTGCCCTTTTTTCCAAGCAGATTGTACAATAGACGTTTTGGCCAAATCAAAAACTTGTTCGATGACGTTAAATTCAACAAATTTATTAAACCTTTCCGCTTCATCCTCGATAGAGTCTAATTCCTTTTTATGCAGACGATATATATCTTTAATGTGACGAATCCAGTTGTCAATAATACCTATAGATTCATTTTTCATTGCAGCTAATATCCCTCCACATCCGTAGTGACCGCAAACAATAACGTGTTTTACTTTCAGGACATTGACAGCATAGTCCAAAACACTCAACATATTCATATCCGAATGCACCACCATATTGGCAATATTTCTATGTACAAAAACTTCACCCGGCTTTGCCCCAATGATTTCGTTTGCCGGAACCCTGCTGTCAGAACATCCAATCCATAACAAGGGAGGAGTTTGACCTTGGGCTAAATCCTTAAAATAATTCGGGTCGTTGGCTAAAGTAGATTCAACCCATTCCCTATTATTGTCCAATATTTTTTTGTAGAAATCGTCCATTTTATATTGTTTTTTTTGAAGCCAATCCAGCTATCCATTTCAAAATTGAATAAAAATTCTTGTTTTATTATGCCGTAAAAAGAGCTTCTTTCAGTCGCTTTTTTACAGCGATAAAACTAATCATTTTTTTTTCAATCTTTCCATTTCTATCTGGGCTAATTTAGCAACAAAAATAATGGAAATTATATCATCATTAAAAATGATAGTTTTTTATATTTGCATCACAAAATACTATTTTTTATGACTATTACCCAACTTCAATATGTTTTGGCCGTTGCCGAACACCGAAATTTCACGCTTGCCGCTGAAAAATGCTTTGTTACCCAGCCCACATTAAGTATGCAAATCCAAAAAATAGAGGAAGAACTCAATATCCTTATTTTTGACAGAAGCAAAAAACCAATTCAACTTACTGATATTGGACAGAAAATTGTTATCCAAGCAAAAAATATTGTTAACGAAGCGGGTAAAATAAAAGATATTGTTGAATTTCAAAAAGGGTTCATTGGTGGTGAATTTAGATTGGGAATTATACCTACAGTTATGCCCACGCTTTTGCCAATGTTTTTGAATAATTTTATCAAAAAATATCCAAAAGTAAAACTCATTATCGAAGAACTAAATACCAATGAAATTATTTTTCGTCTAAAAAACGGTCATCTCGATGCGGCCATTGCTGTAACACCCTTGGAAGACGAAAAAATTAAAGAAATAGTTCTATATTTTGAACCTTTTGTAGCCTATATTCCAGAAAACCACCACATTTCTCAAAAAGAAGAAATTGAAATCTCCGATTTAAATCTTGGCGATATTTTGCTTTTACAGGACGGGCATTGTTTCCGCGATGGAATTTTGAATTTATGCAAAAATCAAAATGAAGTTACCGATACAACATTTCAATTGGAAAGTGGCAGCTTTGAAACCTTAATTAAATTAGCAGATGAAGGTTTGGGAACAACGCTCCTTCCCTATTTGCATACATTAGACTTGAAGGAAAAAGATAAGTCAAAATTGAGACATTTCAGAGAACCAAAACCAGCACGTGAAGTGAGTTTGATTTATCCAAAAAGCGAATTGAAAATTCACATCATTGATGCACTAAGAAATACTATTTCTGGAGTTGTAAAAGGAGCTATTACTTTCCAAGATGTCCAAATCATAAGTCCAATTCAGAAGAAATAAAAAAAGGAGTCCGCTATTGGGACTCCTTATATTAGTTATTTTAGTTAACAATGCTTAAATATTGTTTAAGTTCTGGCCTTCCTTCGGTAAAGTGTTCCAGCCATATTCTTAATTGTTCTATTTCGTAGGGCAATAAATTTTTATTAGCTTTTCTTAACTCCTTACGAAAAAGTATAGGGTCAATACTTACTTTTTCAAGTACAATTTTAGTGTAATCATATATCATTCTATAAGGCATAATAAAAAGATTTAGGGTTATCTTGATATGACTATATAAATGTAAAACAAAAAAAGGTAAACTCAAATAAAACATAGATAAAATAATCGTTTAAGTTCAAAATAACTCGTTTATATGCATAATTTTTACAAAATTTAAGGAAATAACCTATATAATAATCTTTTAGATTTATCACAAAATCAGATTTATTCAGAGAAAAATAAAACCAAAAAAAAGAACCAAAATTGGTTCTTTTATATTTAGATATTTACAATCAACAAACACTGTTTTAATTCTGGCTTTTCAATTATAAAGTTTAATAGCCATTCTCTTAATTGCTCCATTTCGTAGGGTAGCAGGGTTTTAATCGCTTTTTCTAATTCTTTGCAAAAAAGTACCGGGTCAAAACTAACTCTTTCGAGTATCGATTTTGTGTAATCAAACATCACTTTCGACATACTTACATAAGATTTAAAAGTTAAGAACTAATTATTAATTACTGTAAAAATACGTTTTATTTTTTAAATGAAACATAAATAAAAACGTTAGAGTTATATTTTTTATTGCATCAAAAAAAATATTTTTAAATTAATTATTGTTTTTTATTAGCTCGAAACATTTCCCGTTTCCCGGGTGGACCTTGGAGTTTTTCGACCGCGAAACCCACTTCTATCATGCTTCTTTTCACAACTCCTCTGGCTGCATAAGTAACTAAAATTCCATTTGACTTGAGCGCATCATACATTTTTTTAAAAATAGCCGTGCTCCACAATTCGGGCTGAACATTATATCCAAAAGCGTCAAAATAAATCAGATCAAACTTTTCGAAATCATCGATATCGTCAAAAAATTGTTTTCGTTTTCTAAACAAAAAATCGTCTCTTAAAACAATTGATTCTTCCCATTTGCATTTGTGCATTTTTTCGAAAATTGCTCTTTCATTTTCGGCATTGAGCTCAGAAACATAATTCATCAACGTTACCTCTTCTACCGAAACTGGATAGGCTTCTACCCCAACATAATCAATTGTTTGATTTAATTTTTTGGATTCCAAAAAAGTGATGAAAGCATTCAAACCTGTGCCAAATCCAATTTCCAAAATAGAAATTGTACTGTTTTCAAATAGGAAAAGTCCGTTTTTTATAAAAACATGTTGGGCCTCCTGAATGGCTCCAAATCTTGAATGATAACATTCATCCCATTCTTTAATTTGAATGGTTGTAGAGCCGTCGAGAGTTTGAATTATTTCTCTTTTCAAAATAAAGTTAGTTGTTTTTACTTATGTTGGTTTGTATATTGTCCAAATTTAATTAAAAACTAATAGGTTTAGTCTTCAAAAAATCTAATATTTTTATAAATTTCATAAAATTGTCCACACTTTTAGGCGTATTTTTTTAATATAAATAAATCGCAGTTAAACGCTATAATTAATGGATTTTTGACAAGGATTATGCCGATTTTTATTTAATTTTGCAAAATATAAATTTTAATATCATTGCGATTTTTGGCGAAAGCCTTAAATAAAATATTTTAAACATAATAACAGATTATGAATACAACCCAATCCAACAAAATCGAAATAATAAGAGCCGCAACTTCAAAAATTAATGAGGTGGATTTTAATAATTTGCATTTTGGAGAAGTTTTTACAGACCATTTATTCGAATGCGATTACACCAATGGTGAATGGCAAAAACCAATCATCAAACCTTATGCTCCATTTTTATTGGATCCGT
>Ga0066411_1000271_pt1 | contig 10184 bp, 10 predicted proteins | sample LakWasMet15_LOW5_2_FD_59498 | JGI IMG/M metagenome (GOLD analysis project Ga0066411, IMG submission 59498) | Freshwater sediment methanotrophic microbial communities from Lake Washington under simulated oxygen tension - Sediment Metagenome 15_LOW5 | ecosystem: Environmental > Aquatic >...
TGTCAAATTTGGTTGTCAAAATTTATTTATTTAAAATAGTACTAATTCAAAAATATTCACTCTAAAACCTAATCTTTTCAATCCCCAAACAACCTCAAAACCCTTTCAAAATCCCCACTTGGCAATCCTGCTTTTTGGAAAGTTTCGAAATCCAGTTTTACTTTTTGAACCCAATTCAAGGTATTGGTTACGTTTTGTGATTGGTATTTTTTATAAATTGATTTAGCCGATTTAAAGTCCTTATTAAGTAAATAAGCGTGCGCCAAATTCAATTGTATCAACAATTCGGAATCATCTAGCCTCTCTCCTTCTTTCAAGAATTTAATAGCTTTCCCATACTGTTTGGTCATAATATAACAGTTACCTATGGAATTATAATCCATTACGACTGCTTTACCATCGGCTATAATAGTTAGTAGTTTTACAATGGCATCACCATATTTTCCTTGGTTTACAAAGGCTGTTGCTTGGTTGCGCAAATTAGAATAAATCACGTTAGAAGCGTCCGTTTCATTAAAACAAGCGTTCCCAAAATCCTTGAAAGCCTTTGATTTTTCGGCGACAAGAAGTTTCTGGAATTCCTGAAATTTGTATTCTTTTTGCAATTTTTCGAGAATGCAAACACAAAAATCATCTGAATTTGGAAGTTTTTTAGCTAGGTCAGAAGTCTTGCATTGGTCTATTATCAACTTTCGATTTTCCAAAGTCCACCCTCTGCTCAATCTTTTATTGACCCAAGGCACAACTTCGAGGATGATTTTTTGATTCATTATCCAATTTTTGCTTTCGAAACCAAACCACATATTGGTGGAATTGGACTGCAAACAGGTAGATTTTTCTATCGAAAGGCGTTTAGCATCCTTACTGATTGGCTCGTCTTGAACCAAACAAGCTTTCTCTGTATTTCCATTTTCCTTGTATTGAGAAGCCACAACTTCACTTGAAAAAACGGCATATTTGCATTTATCATCGCCCGAAATTTTTGACAGCAGAAAAACTGCACCAGCCGAACCTTGGCTTATTCCTGTTGGATCAGGAATGGCTTTTAGCACCGAAACCAAACTACTTGCAAGTTGTTGGTTTTCGTCAAGAAGCGTGATTCTGAAAACTATTTCAGTGGTTCCTACGGGAAAATCATCCGTTTTTATGACAATTCTGTCTCTTGCAGAAACAATTATTTCCTTTGTTGTAGCTCGTTCCTTATCCCAATAACCATCTTGTTGTGCGAAAATTGATTCGAAAGAAAGGCTGATTAATAGTGCAAAAAATATTTTTTTAATATTCATTTTGTGTAATTATAAATAGTATCAACCCTGTCAGAGTTTTAAAAAGATTGCTTCCTGCCTCGCAATGACACTACAATTCAATGCTTTCTCCAATTTCAAGCAACATTAAATCCTTTCCTTTGTCGAAAAACTTACGAATGGATTCCTCGTGATTGATTTCGATATAGCCAAAGGTATCATAATGAATACCCAATATCTTGTCACATTCAACAAAATCCGATGCGATAATCGCATCTTCTACATCCATAGTAAAATTATCGCCTATTGGCAAAATTGCTAAATCCAGTTTGGTTCGCATTGGAATAAGTTTCATATCCATTGACAATGCTGTGTCTCCAGCTATATAGATGTTTTTATGTTCGCCTTCGATAACAAAACCACCAGGATTTCCACCATTGGTTCCATCGGGAAAGGTGCTCGAATGAACGGCATTTACAAATTTTACTTTTCCAAAGTCAAATTCCCAACTTCCTCCAATATTCATTGGATGATATTTCAAGCCTTTTTCGCCATAATGAGAGGCAATTTCATAATTAGAAACGATAATTGCATTGGTTCTTTTAGCAATGTACTCAACATCCAGAATGTGATCACTGTGTGCGTGAGTGAGCAAAATATAGTCTGCATTCAATTCGTTGATATTAATATGCGATGCTTTTGGATTAGCCGAAATATAGGGGTCAACTAAAATATGCTTGCCACCAACTTCGATTCCTAATGAGGCGTGACCGTAAAATGTAATTTTCATTTTAAAAAAATTTAAAGTTCAATTAACTGAATATTTTAATTCTAATAATTATTAACAAGCAAATCAGAAATAAAGAAAATCATAGACAATGCCAACAATATTGAAAGAGCAAAAGTACTCAAAGCCAGTTTTTTTAATTCAGGGTCTAATGCTTTAGAATCCTGATTTTTATATACTATAATCAAATGTTTAGTTAAAGGAATATAAGCCAATAAAAACAAATACTGGTCAAAATGAAAATCACGAATAATGGCAAAAATCAATACTAAAACCATTGCTGAAACGATTAGAAAGCAATGATATTTCTTGGCTTTCTCTCCACCAATTTTTACCACGATTGTATTTTTGTTGGACTTTCTATCTGATGCTTCATCACGCATATTATTCAAATTCAAGACGCCCACACTCAATAATCCGATGGCAGTGGCAGGTAAAAACAAGTCGAAATTTAATTGTTTTGAATATAAAAAATTTACACCCAGAGTGCTTACCAATCCAAAAAATACAAAAACAAACAAGTCTCCATAACCTCGATAACCATAAGCAGTATTGCCCACAGTATAACGAATCGCCGAAGCGATGGCCAAGATTCCCAGAACCAAATAAAACAACGAATATCCCAAGTTTGTTTCCCTGAAAGCAAAATAAATCAACAACATTGCAGAAATCAACGTCAGTGAAGCCGTAATAATTATGGCACGTTTCATAGCTTCTGGTGAAATTATGCCGCTTTGAATAGCGCGTTTAGGACCTATTCTATCTTCGTTATCGGTACCTTTCACGCCGTCGCCATAATCATTGGCAAAATTGGACAGTATTTGCAATCCTAGCGTAGTTAAGATAGCATAACCAAATATTTTCCAGTTAAAAACTTCTGTTGGAGTGAGAACATTGTTTGTTGGATATGCCAAAGCATACATACTTCCCACTATTATTCCCGAAACCGATAATGGCAAGGTTCTTAATCTCGCGGCTTGAATCCAATGTTTCATTATAATTTTGATTTTAAATTAGGTGAATTTATATAGATTCTTAAAGCTTAATTCCTACTCCAATATTGACAAAATGAATATTTGATTTAAAATAATCATTCTTTGAATTAATTTTAAAGTATTTATAATCAATATTCAGAAAAACAGAACTTGTAATAAGATACCTTAACCCTGAATTGATAGTAAGTCCATTAAATTTACTTGTAAAACTTCCGGTTTGTGCTACTGGATCGTTGGGATTATAAATATTTAGTGAACTGTAATCGGTTTTAAAACTACATAGGCCATATCCTAAATTCATAAACGGCCTGAAATTTGAATTTAAAATGTTAAATTCTACACCAACATTTGGGTTAAACAGCAATACATCCTTTGGAAAAATATCATTTTTCTTCTTTAAATAATCAACTGAAACACCACCATCAAAATTGATTTTATTATTAGAAAATATTGTATATCTCGCATCGACACCTACAATTCCCGTAAAACTATCACCAAAAACACCTTGACTACTTATAATTCCTGGGAAGTGAACCCCAAAACTAATTTTATTTTCAGTGTTTTCATTTTTAATCTGTTGAGCATTGCCTATAATTGAAATTAATCCAACTAAAATTAAATAACATTTTTTAAAACTTCCAATTTTCATTTTTATTTTTTTCATTAATTAATAACCCCTTGGGTGCAATTAGTTTTTGATGAGATTTTTCGTCAGTTCGATTTTCGTCAGAAAATCGTATCGAGAACAAGAAAAATTTCATTAAAAATAATTCTCGATACACGTCACTTCGAGTGCGAAGCGTATCGAGAAGTTTTGTTCCGTTTTTACTACTCAAAAAACACTCGAATAGACGTTTTTAATAATTACACCCAACGGGTTAATTAATATTGAACGTCATACAAATAAGTATTTTTATGGCAGCCATTTTTTCTCAAAATTTGGTTTTCGCTTTTCAAGAAAAGCATTTCTGCCTTCTTTTGCTTCTTCGGTCATATAGGCCAATCGGGTGGCTTCCCCAGCAAAAACTTGTTGTCCCACCATTCCGTCATCGGTAAGATTCATAGCGAATTTCAGCATCTTGATGGATGTTGGTGACTTTTGCAAAATTTCTTGCGCCCATTCATAAGCAGTATCTTCTAATTCGGCGTGAGGAATCACGGCATTTACCATTCCCATATCCATAGCATCTTGAGCAGAATAATTTCTTCCCAAGAAAAAAATCTCACGTGCTTTTTTCTGTCCGACCATTTTTGCCAAATATGCTGAACCATAGCCGCCATCAAAACTAGTTACATCGGCATCCGTTTGTTTAAAAATAGCGTGTTCCTTGCTTGCCAATGTCAAGTCGCAAACCACGTGCAAACTATGTCCACCACCAACTGCCCAACCTGGAACTACGGCAATAACCACTTTTGGCATAAATCGAATTAATCGTTGCACTTCGAGAATATTCAAACGATGTTGTCCGTCTTCGCCCACATAACCTTGGTGACCGCGAGCATTTTGATCTCCGCCACTGCAAAACGAGTAGATTCCGTCCTTTGATGAAGGTCCTTCAGCCGAAAGTAAAACTACTCCAATAGAAGTATCTTCATGGGCATCATAAAAAGCTTGGTACAATTCCGATGTGGTTTTGGGACGAAAGGCATTGCGAACATCGGGTCTATTGAAGGCTATTCTTGCTACTCCATTGCATTTTTTATAAGTGATATCTTCGTATTCTTTGACGGTTATCCAATCCATTATATTCTGTTTTTAAATTATTTTAGTGTAAAAATAAACCATTTTTCACACATTTTACTATTCTATTTCGGCTAAGCCAAAAGTAATTCTCTTTATTTTAATTTTAATAAAAAAAGGAAAGCATTACACCTTCCTTTATGATTATATATTTTTTTGGATTTATTCTTTAACCAAATAAATTCCGTCCTCCTTAATCTCGATTAATTTTTCTTTATACAAAGCACCAATAGCTTTTTTAAAGGTTTTTTTGCTCATTTTTAAGACCGTTTTAATATCCTCAGGATGCGAATTATCCGTTAAACGCAAGAACCCGCGACTTGCTCTCAATTCATCAATAATTTTATCGGCATTGGGTTCAATACTTTGATACCCTTGAATTTGCAACGCAACATCAATTTTATTATCAGGGCGAATGTTCTTGATATAACCACGCATTCTGTCACCAGTTCGTATCGCGTCATCATAAACTTCATCTTTGTATAGCAAGCCTTTGTGTTGCTCGTTGATGATGACGTTGATACCAATTTCAGTAATATGGGAAACGATTAAATCGACTTCTTCGCCTTTTTCGACAGTAAGATGGTCGTTTTTCAAAAACTGGTTGGTTTTGCTTGACGCCACCAATCGGTTCGTTTTCTCGTCCATATAAAGATAAACCAAATAGCGTTTGCCTTTTTCCATCGGTCTTGCTTGTTCTTTAAACGGAACCAGAATATCTTTCTCCATTCCCCAATCCATAAAAGCACCTATTTTGTTGACATAATTCACACGCAAAAGCGCAAACTCATTCAATAAAATATAAGGTTCCAGTGTGGTGGCAACAGGACGTTCTTCGTGGTCCAAATAAACAAAAACGATGATTTCCTCGCCTATTTCCCATTCGTTTGGAACATATTTATTGGGCAAAAGTATGTCGTGAATTCCCTCTGGATCTGTATCTGGTGTACCCAAAAACAATCCAACTTTAGTATCACGTAATATGGTAAGTGTGTTGTATTTTCCTATTTCAATCATTATCTTGTATTTTCTGAAGTGCAAAGGTACGAAGATTTTGAGGAAGTTTTTTGTTCCGATTAAAAGTCAAATCAGATAGGTTTATTGATTTTAAGGAGCAAGTCAATTCGGTTTTTCATTATAAGTCGTCCCGCTTTCGGCTTTATCTCTCCGCTACTCTACGAGGATATCGCCTTTATCGAGGCTATGCGATAAAATTTTGTTTTTCATAAAAATATTTAACTTCTCGTAAAACTTTTTCTTTGATAAATTTATTTAACCCGTTTTCCGAAATTAAATCTACTTTTTTATGCAGTTTTTCTTCTAATTCAAAATGAATTTTAGACAAAGTAAAAAGCCAAATAGGTTGATGAAGCGAAAAAAGGATATCAATATCACTATCTTTATTTTCCTCATTTCTAGCCACAGAGCCAAACAGTTTGTGAAACCCAACCCGACTTTGAACGAATTCTTTCTTTTTGTGAAAATGAAAAATGGAGTTCCAAGACTAAAAAGCCTATTGGGTTTTAGGAATTTTATCATTCCATTCCTTTTTATACTGCTTTTTTATATATTTACATCAATACACAGCAATTTTAGAAGATGCTAAACCTGTGGAATGAACCTAATTTTAAAAGAATTGCGAAAGTATGAATACTGGCGAAATACTTATTTATCAAACCGAAGACGGAACGACCAAAATAGAAACCCGACTCATAGAAGAAAGCGTTTGGTTGACACAAGCTCAAATAGCAACCCTTTTTGGTAAAGCAAGAACAACGATTACCGAACATATTCAAAATGTTTTTATTGAAGGTGAACTGGAACAAAATCGAACCTGTCGGAAATTCCGACAAGTTCAAAATGAAGGTACTCGAGAAGTAGAAAGAGAGATAGAATATTACAATCTCGACGTCATTATCTCTGTTGGCTATCGTGTGAAATCGCATAGAGGTACACAATTCCGTATTTGGGCAACACAAAGACTGAAAGAATATATCATAAAAGGTTTTGCCCTGAATGACGATGTATTAAAAAACGGCGGAAAAGGCAATTATTTTGAAGAATTATTAGCCCGTATTAGAGACATACGAAGTACTGAAAAAGTATTTTGGCGAAAAGTATTGGATATATTTGCAACTAGCATTGATTATAATGCAAATGAAGAAGTATCTAAAGATCTATTTAAATCCATTCAAAACAAAATGCATTGGGCAGCTCACGGAAACACGGCAGCAGAAGTTATATTTCATCGAATTGACGCCCGAAAACCCAATTTGGGATTAACCACTTTCAAAGGGAAGCAACCCACATTGCAGGAAACAGAAATTGCAAAAAACTATTTGAATGAGCAGGAACTAAACATTTTAAACCGAATGGTTACCGCTTATTTGGAAATTGCCGAGTTGCAAGCACTCAACCAAATACCAATGTATATGAAAGATTGGGCGGAGCGATTGAATGATTTCTTGAAAATGACGGGCAGAGATATTTTGCAACATAACGGAACGATAAGTCATCAACAAGCAATTGAAAAAGCCAAGCTGGCTTTTGAAAAACACAAGGAACAACATAAAAATCAACTCTCACAAGTAGAAGAAGATTTTATAAAAGAAATTGAATCTGCCGAAAAGAAATTAAATAAAAAAGAATAAGAGTTGAAGTAGGCTTGCAAAACACTACACCAATTCCCTAAAATACTGTAATAAAATTTTATCGTTTTCTCTTGTTGGCGTAAAAATTTCGAGAATACTAGGTTTGTCATTTTGAGCATAAAAAGCCTTCAAACTTTTCTTTAAACTTGTTTCGTCACTTGCAATGTTATATTCAAAACCATACATTTTTGCCAATGGTTCTGCAGTGAGGCAATGCGAAGTTTCGAAAAATTTATTAAAAACCGGAGTTTCCTCGTGTCCTGGCAAAATTCTAAAAATACCTCCGCCTCCATTATTGATTAAGATAATCTTGAAATTTTTCGGAATATATTCGTTCCACAAGGCATTGCTGTCATACAGAAAACCAATATCTCCAGTGATTAAAACGGTCTGCTTTTTATTGGCTACAGCTGCGCCAATTGCTGTTGAAGTACTACCGTCGATACCGCTGGTTCCTCGATTACAAAACACCTCAATCGATGGATTTATGTCAAACAATTGCGCATATCTGATAGCAGAACTATTTCCCAAATGCAGCATACAATCCTCGGGCAAAGTGGGGATCACTTCTCCAAAAACCTTGAAATCCGAAAACGGAATCTTGGATAAATATTGCTGATGTCTTGTTTTTCTCAAATCGGCAATTTTTTCGAAAGTAGAGCGATAATTGCTTTTTATTGGAATGGTAAAACGCAAAAATTGATTGAAAAACAGATTGGGTTTCACACGGAAATGTTTCGTCAAAACACCAAAAGTATCATAACCTCTCAGCTGATCAACGTGCCAGTGATGTTTAGGCTTGTATTCTCGCAAAAATGCTTTTATCCTTTTGGAAACTAGCATTCCACCAAAAGTAACTAGAATATCCGGCTGGAGATTCTTAAAATCTTTCTTCGAAAAAGGCGTAATTATGGTATCAATATTATTTAAAAATGATGGATGATGAAGATTTGAAGTCGTTTCGGTCATTACAACAACCGAATCATCATTGGCCAACAAATCAATAATTTTGGAGTCAATTTCATTGGGTTTGTTTTCCCCTATCAATATCAATTTCTTTTTTGAAGCGTTCCAAATATTGGTAAATTCAATAATATCATCGATAGAAATTTTCTTTCTCTCTCTAGGAAAAGCCGAAATGGTCACATCGACATCTAATTTAGAAACCGTTTGGTACAAAGGTTCTTCGAAAGGCGCATTGATATGAACCGGCCCTTTTTTGGCGTAAGCCTTATTGATGGCTTGATTTATTTTTAAATCATTTTCAACAGAAGCTTCTTCGATTAAATTAGCATTGTAAAGCGAATGATTTTTAAACACATTTTCCTGTCGAATGGTTTGTCCGTCGCCAATGTCAATTTTACTTTGAGGCCTGTCCGCAGAGATTACAATTAGCGGAATTTGGCTGTAAAACGCTTCGGCAAAAGCGGGATAATAATTCAACAATGCCGAACCAGACGTGCAAACCACAGCAACAGGTTTCTGAATTTGTTGTGCAATTCCTAGTGCGAAAAATGCGGCGCAACGTTCGTCGGCAATGCTGTAACAGTTGAATTCCGGATTATTCACAAAACCTATTGTCAAAGGTGCATTTCTGGAGCCTGGAGAAATCACGATGTCTTTTATTCCTTTGTCAAGACAAATTTGGATGATGCTTTGCGCCAAAGGTATTTTAGGATAAATCATTAAATTTTAGTTTAAAGTTTAAGGTTTAAAAGTTTAAAGTTGTTGGAAACCTCAACCTAAGCAAAGTTACAAACTTGCGAGTCGAATTCCTTGAATTAAAAGAACTTTTTCTTACTTTTGAAAAGAAATTTTTTATAAAATGGATATCAAAATAAGACCTTATAAAACCGAAGACACGCTAGCCATTTTAGAAATTTTAAACTACAATATTCTGCACTCCACTTCATTATATGATTACAAAATAAGGAGTTATGGGCAACAAAAAGCTATCTTGGAGGATAAATTAAATAAAGGTTTTCCGGTAATTGTTGCAGAACTTAATAGTGAAGTCGTGGGTTTTGGAATGTACAGTGAGTTTCGTTTTCGTGAAGCGTACCAATTTACCGTCGAGCATTCGGTTTATGTAAACGAGAATTTTCAAGGAAAAGGTATTGGAAAATTATTACTTCAAGAATTAATCAATTTAGCCCGAAAACAAAAACTTCACACTATGATTGCCGTTATCGATTCCGAAAATCGAAATAGTGTGGAATTTCACGAGAAATTTGGTTTCAAAACCATTGGAGTTTTCGAGGAGTGCGGATATAAATTTGACCGATGGTTGAATACCGTTTTTATGCAATTGATTTTAAAATAAAAAGAGATTTTAAGTTTCCTCAAAATCTCTTTTTATAGAATTTTATTTAAGAACTAACCTTTAATCCAATTCAGGATTTCAAGATCATTAGGCAATGTTCTTGGCGAAATAACTTTTACCAATTCTCCTTTTTCATTCAAAAGATATTTTTGGAAATTCCATTCTACTTTACTGTCCTGCAAACCGTTTTTTGCTTTTTGGGTAAGAAATTGATACACTTCGTGCATATCTTTTCCTTTCACCGAAATCTTGCTCATCATCGGGAAAGTCACACCGTAATTGAGTTGGCAAAAAGAGGCAATTTCTTCATTGGTTCCGGGTTCTTGCGATAAAAAATTATTGGCTGGAAAGCCCACAATCACAAAACCACGAGAGGCATATTCTTTGTACAAAGCTTCTAATTCCTTGTATTGTGGCGTTAATCCACATTTTGAAGCCGTGTT
>Ga0066411_1000274_pt1 | contig 10060 bp, 17 predicted proteins | sample LakWasMet15_LOW5_2_FD_59498 | JGI IMG/M metagenome (GOLD analysis project Ga0066411, IMG submission 59498) | Freshwater sediment methanotrophic microbial communities from Lake Washington under simulated oxygen tension - Sediment Metagenome 15_LOW5 | ecosystem: Environmental > Aquatic >...
GGTGGGGAGGCCCTCCAGGGAGAGGGCGACGCGGTCGTCGTCGGCCGGGGGCGCGGGGCTCTGCTGCGAGTCGGGGACGCCGTCGTCGTCGTCGTCGTCGTCGTCGAGGCCGACGAGGGCGCGCGTGGGGTTGGCTTCGCCGGTGCTCCAGCGGAGCGTCGGGGCCGAGGGTGAAGGCTGCGCGGCCGAGGGCGCGAGGCGGGTGAGACCGGCGAGCAGCACCGCGAGGCAGGGGGCGAGACGCATCGGGCGCGAGGATAGCGCGGTCGGGTGGCGCGGGAGGGGGGCTACGGACGTCCGGAGGTGGGGCTACGGACGTCCGGAGGTGGGGCTACGGACGTCGGGAGGTGGAGGAGCGGTCAGGGGCGAGCTCGGGACTGGAGCTGCCAGAGGCCGTGCTGGACGCCACCGAGGAGGTAGATGGCAAAGGTGCCGTGGCTGGGGATCTCCATCGGCGGATGGGCGAGCTCGGCGCCGGCCACAAGTGCCGCGGCGAGGGAGGCGTCGATGTCGAGGTAGTGGATGGGCATTGGGGGCTTCGAGCTCGAGTGGTGGGTGGGGGCGCCGGGCCGGTCCGTCGCCGTCATCGGATGCCGACGAGCCGCGACACCGCGCCGGACCTGGGGTTGTAGCGGACGACGCAGCACCGCCCGCACGGGTCGCCCCTCCCGGTCCAGTCCGCGGGGTGGCGGTCGTGCCGGGCGTAGACCTCCAGCAGCCCCTTGCCGACCGGGGACACTTCCGCGGTGTACTCGCCCGGTTCGCGGCCGACCGATGCCATCGCCGCAGCGACCGCACGCACGGCCTCGCGGTGCTCCTCCAGAAACGCCTCGACCTGCATCAATCGCAGCATGGGATGGTCATCGTCGTCGCGCCCGCTGGCGGCCAGACGGGTTGTTGTGGCGGGGCGTGAGAGGTCGGCGCCATCGGCTCGCTGGGTGGTCTGCCGGTCACGAAACCACTCCATGAACTCATTGGCGACGTCGGTGTCGAGCTCCAGCGCCGCCTCAGCAACTGCCGGATACCCCTTCGCCGCCGCAATGGCCGCGAGCGCACACGACAAGAACTCCGGTGACCAGGTCTCGACGGCGGCCTCGGCGACCAGCCTGGGCAAGCGCTCCAGCGCCGACGCGTACGCCTGCTCAAGCTCCTGCGGAACCCTCACACCCTTCCTCTGTCGACACACCTCTACCCAGGCGGGAAAGTGGAAGTAGGAGAAGTCCGCCTTGTTGGGAGCCGTTGCCAGGGCGCTCACGACATGCGGCACTGCGGCGAACGACGCGGAGTACACGTCTCCTTGGTGAGCGAGTGAACTCCACAGGGAGAACCACGGCTCCGACTCGCCGACGCCTGCTGGAAGCGAAGCGAGTTGCCGGAGCAATGCTGGCGTGTCGCCCGCTGCGCCGTAGGCGTGCTTCAGCTCGGACCAGAGCGGGCTATCAAGCGGTATCAAGTGTTCCTCCACGATCGACCAGACGGCTGGCCGACGTGCCGCCGCAACGAGCGGGAGACGCGTTCCTCAAGCGGAGTGCGAGCGGTCGGCATCATCGACCTGTCAGGTTGGCCGCGTCGGTATGGTCAACGGCGTCGTTTCGCCGAACGAGATGCCTTGCGGTTCATCGGGCCATGGCCGATAGCCGAACGTGTATATCTCCACGAAGTCCAACCTTCCGTCGCTGACCTTCAGCAGGCTACCGGCCGGCGCATCGAGCTCTCGCAGCTCGATCTGCACTTCGCCTCCAATCATCTCAGGCGGAGACACTGGAGACGTACCGTGAGGATGAGCGAAGTACGCGTAGAGACCAGCACCCGTGAGGGTTACGCGGTCGATTCGAGCTGATCCGAGCTGCTCCCGAAGCGCCCGGTGTACTACCGTGGTCCCGTCGAGGAGTCGCCCTGCGAGGTCGCGAATCAGCGCGGCCAGTCCAGGCGAGATCTCGGCCGTGGTCAGCTCACGTGGATAGTCACTCATGCCCGTCGCCATCTTACGGCTGGCCGATGCGCCGCCGCAGTGGGCGTGACGGAGAGACAGCGGGTGAATGGGGATCGGTCGGTACCATCGGCTTGTTAGGTTGCGTTCCGCTTCCAGTAGGTCCAGGTCTCGACACGTTCGTACTCCTGCGGCGAGAGGTCCCGCGGCGCGCGAGCCCAACGCAGATCTGCATCCTGAACGGGGCGCCACTCAGGGTCACGGGACTCTCCAGCCTGCAACGGCTGAACGTCGCACGAGAAGCGCTCCTCTGCCGCACCCAGTCGCTGGTAGTTGTCTTGGCACTCCATGAGGGATGGCCCGTTGGCGCCACCTCGGTAGGCCGGATCGAGCAATTGCACGCCATCGTCCTGCCAGAAGCACACTTTGCAGATATTGTGAGACCCCGGTGGCTCCGCCAGAGTCCGGTGTCCACAACAGGGGCAGGTGAAACGCTCGTCGCTCATGTCTACCTAACGAACTGGCGCTCGGTTGCAACGCGTTGCTGGGCGGCCCCTCTACTATGCGCAGCAGATTCTTGTGCCGTCACAACAGCTCGGCGCGATGATCCATCGTCAATGTCGGCGGCGAAGTCAGGAATACTTCCGGATTCCAGTCAATCATCACAGCGATATTCACGACCGTGCTTTGGTATGCCCACTCGCGATCATAGCCGAATCTTCCGTTTTGCAAGATCTGGCACCATTCACCAGAGAGAATCGAGGCTCGCTGTCCGTGGGGGCGCTCGGGTGCGCCACAGCCGAAATGGCTCCAAACGAAGGTCACAAGCAGAGGACTCACGTCCGACCGTATCTCGACCCCGGCGAGCTCGCGCTTAGCGTTCGCGAAGAAGTCAGCTTCTTTGACCCGTGGTTCAAACGCGGCCTCCTCGGCGAAGACAACCCGATGAAAGAACGAGTTCTGCGATTGAACATGTCGGACAGGGAGGCGCAAGGCACGAGGTGTTCGGTTCCGCAACGAGGCGGCCGGCGCACCTCGCGACAGCTTCGTCCATCGAGTCCGGAGTTCTTGAACCACGATCATGTCTGGTCCGCCTGACGGCTTGCCGATGTGCCGCCGCAACGAGTGCAACGGGTTGTTGGCTGGGCGTGCACCAACACTCTCCGGCTGAACTGAGTCGATCGTTGGCTCCGCCCCATCACCTGGCTTCCGGCTCGTACGAGAGGTCGCCGCCGTGGCATGAGTATCGGCATCGCTCCCCCGCGACGGGGTCGACGACCAGGGCATCAAAGTCCGTGAGGCAGTCGCCCGCGTTCAAGAGTCGCATCCAGAACGCCCTTCCAAACTGTCGACGGGTCGCGGGGTCAGGGCCGCGATTGCTGAACAACAACACCGCGCGGCCACGTTCGTCCGCGCACAGGAATGGGTATGTCACGTCTGCCCCGCTGGGCTCGACTCGTGCCGCAAACAGACCGATCCGGATGAGGGTGTCTGCCGTGTAGGAAGACTCAAGAATGCACTGAAGTCCGACGGGCAGACCGGCACGGACCCAGCAAGCCTCTCGGCCACGCTGAAGCAGAGGTAGGAGGGCGGCAGGGCCTGTGTTCCCGACGTACTCTGCGAGCGGCTCTGACGCCTGCGGGGTTCCTTCGATCTCGACGTCGGCACAGACACAGAACCACCAACCGTCGGAATAGACCGGCGTCCCGAGTCTTCGTCCGAGCTTTCCAAAGCGAGTACTCGTGGTCCGGGTCACGTCGCTACTCCGGCTAAGACTGGCCGGTGCACCGCCGCATGGGGTGCAACGGGTTGGTGATCGGTGTCGTGGGGGCGGTCGGCACCATCGGCTTGTTGGGCACGCTGCCTCCGTCACTCACTTGTTCAGACGACTTCGCCAATAGCCGGGACGTCGACTCGTATGGCCAAACGCCATCACAAGAACCGATTCATTCTGAACTACGAAATAGGCAACGTACGGAAACCGTGGGAATAGAAAGCTCCGCACCACCCTGCTGCCAGAGACGAAAGGCCAGGTGTTGGGGCTCTCGGCGATTGCATTCAGCACCCGTCCGGCTTCCGCGAGTAGGTCGTCGCCGAGGCCCTCTCGCTCCTGCTCGTACCACTCGGCTGCCGCGGCAAACTCCGCGTCCGCCCCCTCATGAATGATGACATTCATCCTCGGTTTGCATGCAGACGCGCCGCGATTCGAGCCCGAACGGCTTCCCACGGCTCGACCTTCGCCGTGCCCCGGTCGACCTCTTGAAGACGTCGCTCAACCTCGGCAAGCCATGCAGCCTCGACGCCATCATCGGCAGGTTCGTCGAGGCTAGCGATCAGCAACTTCGCGACATCCGCCCTCTCCTCTGGAGGAAGCTGTAGGGCCTCTGCGAGAACGGTGTTCCTTGACATGTCGTGACCCTACCAGAATTTCAGCCGCCTCACACGGCAGGGCACGAAGCGGCAGCCTGCGCTCCGTCGACGGAATCGAAGTCCGGCTCGAAGTTGCCCAACGACTGGCCGATGTGCCGCACTGGGTGGAGCGGGTTGACGGCGGGTGCAGAGGGGGCGGTCGGCACCATCGGCTTGTTAGGCGCGCCGGACGCCGCGCCGCGCTTCGACGCAGGCACTCGCCATCCAGCTCGACTCATCGAAATGATGTCCGAATCCATAGCGGTATTGGCCTGTGACACTCGAACGGCTCCGTACGATCGAACGCCCCACCGCGGACGATCGATTCCTCAACACCCCACACATGAACTCGGCCTCTGCGGATCTCGAGCGAAATCTCAGCGGGATACACAGAAAACGTCATCAGGCAATCATGGCTGGCGTCGAAAAGAAAAACCCCGCAGATTGGTTCGCAAATAGAATGGTCGACGCCTTCAGGCAACCTGTGCCTTTCACACCTCGCCCGGCAACTTCCAACGAACCACTCGATGTTGCCGCACCGCAGTGGTCTGTTTTCCGTCGGCATTGCCGCCCCTACTCCAAGCCGGCGCCATGCGCAGCGAAGTCTAGTTGTCACTGGAACATCGACGAGGGTATCTCTCGCCTCAGAGTGCCCCGCAGGTCCGGCGTCGACGATGCGATGTTGCGTGAGTGAATCAACATCGGCAGCGTCGACACCAAACGGATTGAGCATCCAATCATTTGGCTGTGGCTGCCGCTCCGGGACGTCATGCCCCAAGACAAGCGGGCTCTGACTTTGACAATGAGCCGCCGACATCAGTGCGGCAATGCTCGTCATCCGTAGCAGTCTCAAGACCACCCCGATCAGACTCGACTACTTGCTGCCGGTGTAGTCATATCACCCCGCCGCCGTCTCCACCCAAGCAATCTCCACTTCCTGACGGGTCCACACCCGAAATTCTTGTTGCACGACACCTTCCAGCTACTCCACCAGCAGATCACTCGCCGGGCCGTTGTCCGCTGAGGTCCGTCGCCGCTGGTCGTCTCGCTGGTCGTCTGGTCCGTCGTCACGTCGCTGCCCCTGTTGTAGGCTGACCGTGGCCCGAGTGTTGCTTTTCGCAGGGCGTTGTGGGCCGTCTAACGGCACGCCGATGTGCCGTCGCATCGGGTGCGACGGCTTGGCGGCGGGTGTAGTGTGGGCGGTCGGCACCATCGGCTTGTTGGACACGCCGCTACCTTCCTTCCCAGTAGCCCGGTCGGCGCTTGGCGTGAGCAATCGCCACGACGAGGATGCGCTGTGGCTCGTCACGGTAGAGAATGAAGCAGGGAAACCTCCGAAAAAGAGCCCTGCGCATGCCGAGACAGATCGGCCAGCGATCCGGCGCTTCGACAATCAGCCCAAGCGTCGCTTCGAGTTCTTGCCCAAAGCGCGCCGCTACGCGCGGATCTCGTTCCGCGTACCATGCCGCAGCCTCCTCGCCCTCGGCAACGGCGAGCGGGTGCAACTCAAGGGGTTTCACGACGCCCGTTCGCCGCAGCGAGGATGCGGCGCCGGGCCTCTGCCCAGGGGATCGGTGTCACGGTCCCCGCGTCGACCTCGGCCAAGCGCCGCCGGGCTTCCTCGGCCCACGCCTGTTCAACCCCTTCGTCGGCCGGTCCGAGATCATCGAGGCTCTCGAGCAGTTCGGCGACCACCGCCGCGCGCTCAGTAGCCGGCAGTTGCAGCGCAGCAGCCAGTACATGGTCGACGTTGTTCATGGCTCGGTTTTACTCCCCCTGTCGCCGGAGCGCGAGTTCGCCCTCCGCCTTGCCCGTCAACTTCCCCGTGCGCTCATCGCCCGGCGTCACAGGCACCGTTGGGGACCGTCGACCGCCACCCGCCGAGGCTGTCCAACGGCTGGCCGATGTGCCGCCGCAGTGGGCGCGGTGGGTTGACGACGGGTGCAGTGGGGGCGGTCGGCACCATCGGCTTGTTAGGCAAGTTGCCCCAGCAGATTCGTAAAACCGCCATGCCACAGCACTGCAGTGGCTCCTTAGTCCGACGGAGGACCATCAAGAGAATACCAGCCACGAATCACTTGAACCGCAGATGGCCTAGCGACAGAATACCCCTCTGCCTCAAGCGATTCCTGGCCTGATTGGAACGCCCTCTCAAGAGCCTCTTGCGAGATTTTGGGATCAGAAACAAGTCGGCATGCGGCGACCTTCCTTGTCCTCACTCGGCGAGTCGAGAGCGCTACTTCTTCATTCGTGCGTGCAATATCGAATTCCCCTTCCACCGCCACAAGCACGGCAATGCGGTGCCCCCCCAGTCGCACAAGGAAAGGCTGCAAGACGGCCGGCGGGCGATCTTCCTTATCAATAAATCCAAGCGGCAGACTAACGGTCATCCACGTTCCGCTGGACTGGTCGCGCAGAGGAATGCCGTCAATCAAATGCAGTGTCTGTCGCTGAGAGTCGATTTCCTCCATGGAAACCGGGAACTCATCTCCCAGCCCTGAAAACAAGGCGGTCCGTTGGGCCCGAATCAACGCGTGGGCGATGCGAGTGAATACTTCAGGCAAATTCGCCGAGAACTTCAGCCCTGGACGACTCAAGTCAATTCCCGAGCGCTCTGCGGAGAACCGAAGCTCGACCGCTTCTTCACCCTCCAGAAAGAGAGCGAGTTGTGCAATCGGAATACAGTTCCTTAGTGGAGTTCCGTCAGGTGGCAAGCTGAAATTGCATTGAAAATCGTGGTCGTTATTTGAGTCGCGCGCGAGCAGGAATTCCGTGCCGGGTGATACAATGCGAACTCGCTCCATTCGCGCGGGCAAAAAGGGAGCACGAGCATGAGAGTTGTAGACTTCACCTTGCACATCGATACGTCTGCCGGTCTTGATGTGCAGAAAGTCGAGATAGCACGGCCTGCTGTACTTGACTCCGGGGGAGTCGCTGACTTCAATCTCTACACTGTCGACGTCCGGGCTATCACTTGACCGCACCAGACGCCGCAGGCCAAACCTCTCTTCGAAGTGCTTCACTCGCTCCACTGGAATACGTGCGCTACTTCTTAGGCCGACACTCCAGTCCGCAACCTCTTGCAACATCTCTGCGTCATTTTTGGTTGTGATGTTCAGCACGAATGGCTTTGGTGGGCGTCCGGCGGCAATCCTGGCCTGGATTTTGTCTTGGCTGTACTTGTCGGGATCAGAGAGCCCCAGGCTTCGAATCGCGTCCCGAAGTGATGAGGCGGTTGGCGGGTCCATGAGAGCAGCCGCGCCAATCGGCACTGTCACTTCGACAGCATTCGCCGAGACGCCTTCCTCCAACTCCCAGTAGCGTCGAACGGACTCCTCCACCCATGTACTGTCTAAGTGCACAAGATGAGCGCGTGCGAATGACAAAGGAAGGTCGGAGGAGTTCGCCTCAAAGACTACCACCACTGATGGCCCAGGATGTTCAGCCAAATGACGCAGATTGCTAAGCTTCATCCGCGGGATGCGACCGACCCGTGTCGCTTTCACCTGAACCGCAACTAGGTGCTCCTTGCGTACGGCGACATCTTCTGTTCTAGATGCAGACAAAGCTCCGAAATCGGCAATTGGCACATGAACCAAAAAATCAAAACCCCGACGATCCTCAGTCGCTCGATTTGCAACCCATCGCAAGGCAGAACACCAGCTTTCAAACTGGGTCTCTCCCAATCGTCCGAGTGCATCACTTTCGCTGCCTTGGTTGCTATCTTCGCTCACGGCTGATGTAAAAACCTTGTTGTTCGAGATAGGATCAGCGACCGCGTCGAGAGATTGAAACGCCCGTCACAAGCCGCGGCGGTCGGCCAATCCGTCCTCGAGTCGCCTGCTGCTCTTTGCCCGTCGCTCACTGGCGCTACTTCTGCGCCCGCCTAACGACTGGCCGATGTGCCGCCGCAGCGGGCGCGTTGGGTTGCGGACGGGTGAGGTGGCAGCGGTCGGCACCATCGGCTTGTTGGATGCGCCGGGCGTAGCTCCGTGGAGCGGCGCGGGTGAACGAGGGACGCTGGGCAGCCGACGCTTGCGCCGGAGACTCCGCCTCGACAAACAGTGAATTGATATTGAGGAGCCCCCTCGTGTGTTCGACTCCACGATGCTGAGTCGAGTTGAAAGAACAGTTAGATTGCGTTCCTGGCCGACTTTGAGCATTTTTGCCGGGCCCGAAAGAAGACCCAAGTTGGAAGCGTGAACACAATCCACCATGCGCCACCAGCAATGACCAGTCCGAGATTAGTAGGGACAGGCCAGCCTTCAGGCGAGCCGTGCAAGGTATTCATGCCGACATATTCGAGGACTTCAAGGCCGAAAACTGTAGGGAAATAGGCTAGCACGCCGATCCCAGGCGCAAGCCGGATGAGGATCAGAAATAAGACGACCAGGACCATGCCGGATATCACGGCATACAAGGTCTGGCGAACGACCTGGCGGGGCGCAACTCCTTGGGTCGGGGTAGGCGCACCTGGGGCGTCGGGTGCGCGGCGCCTGTCGCAGCTCGTCGTCTCGCTGGTCGACTGGTCCACCATTACCCTACTGTCCTCGTTGTCCATTGACCGTGGACCGCCACTCGCTCTTTCGTTGGTCGCCGCCCGCCGCCCGCCGCCCGCCACCCGCCGCCCTGTGCGCTGTCCAACGGCTGGCCGATGTGCCGCCGCAGCGGGCGCGACGTGTTGGCGGCGGGTGCATGGGGAGCGGTCGGCACCATCGGCTTGTTGGGTGGCGCCTGCATCATCACATCGAGCCTCGGGATTTGGGTGGCCGGCTGCCAAGGCCACCCTTGTGCAAACGAGGGACTGATCCCACCGCCGGCGCAGGCAACTTTGCGAGGCATGTTTTTGAACAGGTCTGGACGAGGAGCGGTACCACATCCGTAGCGACCCACAGCGAAATCCAACGCTGCATAAAGCGCTCGCGCTCCAATCGCGTGTCGCACACTGAGCAGAATGTGGCGGCCACGGTGTGATCAGGCAGCCTTGGGAACGGCGGACGAAACGTGCGGTTTCCGTACAGTGCTCGAGTACTAATGCGGCTCTTGCGGAGTGACGGACACCGAGCAAGTTCGTAAGGAAACCAGTGAAGTCGATACGATGTGTAAGGGTCGAATTCCGCAAGTCGCGTAAGCAGCATGATCTCGCGCGGGATAGCCACTAGGTGGCTGCCGTACAATTCCATGCGAGTAACACGGGACATCAATCCAATCAATGGCGGGAGACGCTTCACTTGAGCCCAGACTTGTCCGCCGAGTTCCTTGCGCGGCACAAACTCCTCAAGGCCACGTTCTGCGGTGAAGGCGACTAGCTTCTCGACTTCAGTCGCCACCTCAGGTGGAGTGGTGTCGTCGTGAAACGACAGCTCTTTCCACTTCGCAGGAGAGTCTTCCGGTGGCTGGAAACAGTCACAAGAGGCATACGCAGACAACTGACGAATTTCTTCGATTGGCGGATTGCAAGAAAATAGCTTCATTGTGCCTCGCGCCTCCCACAGAGGCCCACCCCGAGATCGGCGATGCTTTGCCGGATTCGCCTGCGACGACGCCCACCCAACGACTGGCCGATGTGCCGCCGCAGCGGGCGCGGCGGGTTGGAGACGGGTGAGGCGTGGGCGGTCGGCACCATCGGCTTGTTGGGCACGCCCGACGTAGTAATGAGCCACGCGTTCGCACCGACGGGCGTCCGCAACGATGTCGGTTTCAGCGGCATCTGGCTCACTG
>Ga0066411_1000276_pt1 | contig 10015 bp, 10 predicted proteins | sample LakWasMet15_LOW5_2_FD_59498 | JGI IMG/M metagenome (GOLD analysis project Ga0066411, IMG submission 59498) | Freshwater sediment methanotrophic microbial communities from Lake Washington under simulated oxygen tension - Sediment Metagenome 15_LOW5 | ecosystem: Environmental > Aquatic >...
GCTTATCGCCGAAACCCTGGCTGATGCCGCTAAAGCAGGCGTTACCCGTATCGGTTTTGTCTCGGAACCGGAAACTGCCGGAAAACAATAAACCGTCTTAGCGAATTAACCGGCCCGAGCCGGTTAATTCGCTAATCAAAATAATAAATGAACCAGCCACCTAGCTACTCCTTGCCAGGCAGCCATCAATTTGAACTCAAATCTGATAGGCGGAGTAGCAATAATGCTAGTCAAATTCAATCGCTTTGGAACGGCAATAGTCGTCGTGTTGCTGGAACTCAATCCGGCAACATTGGCGCACGCGGCCGATACCAACATCGGTGCCTCTGAGGCAGAAATCCCGCCACCGGATTCTGAACTTGACGAAATAGAACTTAAAACGGTAACCGTAAAGGCTAAAGCCAACAAACCGACAGTTAGAGAATTACCGGGCACCAGCTCGACTATCGGGTCGGAAACCATAGAAAAACAGTTGGTTCGCAATATCAAGGATTTGATTCGCTACGAACCCGGCGTCAATGTCGGCAACGACCCCCAGCGCTTCGGTGCCTCAGGATTTACTATCCGCGGCCTTGGCGGCAATCGTGTGTTGATGCAAATTGACGGTGTCCGTATGCCCGATGCGTTTTCCGTAGGCTCGTTTGCCAGCGCCACCCGCAACGCTATCGACATGGATGCATTGAAATCAGTTGAGATCGTGCGGGGCTCCGGCTCGGCAGCATACGGCGGGGATGCGCTGGGTGGTACGGTCAGCTTTGTCACCAAGGACCCTCGCGACTATCTGAATATTTTCCATAAGAATTACTATACCGGCCTTAAACTCGGCTACAACACGACAGATAACAGCTTTATGCAGACGGCAACACTGGCCGGGGCTTTCCGCGGTTGGGAGAGTATGCTGTTGTTTACCCATTCAAAAAGCGAGGAAACCGACAACAAAGGTGACAATAAAAGCGCTGACGGCAGCCGCACCGCACCCAGTCCGCAAGATAACCAAAACTTCAATCTACTCGGAAAACTGCTTTATCGATTTAACGAAGACAACGTGCTGCGCGTGACCGGCGAATGGCTGCAAAGCCAGTCCGATTTGGATGCCCTGCACGCCCGTGGCCGGGATTTTTCATTCCGATTTGTTAATAGCCTGATTTCCGATGACAGCCAATCCCGCTGGCGGCTATCGCTGGATCAAACTTTAAAAAATATCGACTTGCCGGTATTTGACAGCCTGATGTGGAAGGTATACGCCCAGCAGTCGGATACTCGCCAGCTCACTAGTCAGAATCGTTTCTCAAATTTTGAAAAGCAAACTTTGATTAAGCGGATATTTGAATACGAAAATGATGACATCGGCGGTGAATTGCAGCTGGACAAGACTTTCAAACTGAGCTTTTCGGATCACGTAGTGCAAGTCGGAGGCCAGATCACTCAAAACTCGATTACCCAGCAACGCGACGGTAACATAACCTACATCGACGGCAACTTTGGCCACCCTAGGGGCAGCGTCAGCAATTTTGTAAACCCTGATACCTTTCCGGTGCGAGATTTCCCCCTCAGCACCATCACCAAGGCAGGCATCTATGCCCAGGACACTATCGCTATTTGGGATAAGCAGATCGAACTGGTACCCGGCGGTCGCTGGGAATATTACCGGCTGTCGCCAAAGTCCGATTATTTATTCGAAAAAGCCGCCGAAGACGGCGATCCGATTCTCGCAGCTGAAATTGAAGCCTCTAAGTTTCTGCCCAAATTCGGCACGCTACTGCATCTAAACGACATCTTTACGGTGCATGGCCAATATACGCACGGATTTCGCGGCCCCAATTTTTCTGACGCCAATACCGGGTTTACCAATATTTCCGCTGGTTACAGCAGCATTCCTAATCCCGCCTTACAACCTGAAACCAGTACCGGCGCCGAAATCGGCCTGCGTGGCAAAGGCAATGCAGGCAATTTCGACGTGACGTTGTTCCGTAACGATTACGATAATTTCATCTTCGATACGGTTATCTGCAACCCAGCCACCAGCACGAACTGCCTGCTCGGCTTCTTAACTTATCAGACCCTCAACAGCCCGGATCCAATCCGTTTTCAGGGGATCGAACTAAAAAGCCGACTCTATCTGGACTGGCTAACACCATCCCTACAGGGCACCAGTATGCTGATCAGCGGTTCGTACACCGAAGGTTTGAATCTGGGGACACAAAGCAGTCACGATGACGCAGTTCGCGCTATCAGTCCGATGAAAGGCGTTATCGGTCTGCGTTACGACAGGCCCAACGGAGATTGGGGCACAGAAATCATTATGACATTGGTAGGCCGTAAACAAGCCAACACCGCTCCCGTCGACGCCCCTTACTTAACCGATAGCTACGGCGTTATCGACTTCAACGGTTATTACAATTTTGACAAACACGTAGCGTTTAACTTTGGGGTTTTCAATGTGTTGGATAAAAAATATATCGATTGGGAGGACGTCAATACCCGGGCCGGCGATCCTCATGCCACGCTCGGCCCCTTTGCGAACGCCGATATTTGGGATCGCTATTCGCGCCCGGGCCGTAATCTCGGCATCACTGTAAAAATTGCTTATTAGAGGTAGCGTCATGACGACTGGAAAGGGGCAGCATAAAGAAGCCCAAAAAAAACTCGAATCACTATTTGACGAACTGCTCCGTCACGATGGTTTCGGCGATTTGCGGCTGGAAATGCGCCTATTAAAACGCGGACAAAAAGAAGTGATTATTTATTGCGGTAAACAATATCGCTATGTCGTGGACTTTCAGCATACCGATAAACCACCGGTATCTGAGCGGAGCGAAGTTAACAACGCCGGGATTTGACTGGGTATTTTTCGGCAACCATTCCACCGAAACTATTCCAACTATCAAGGCTGCATTACAACTTTTTTAAAATTTTCAACACCTGACACCGCCACGGCGGATCGCCGGCTTGGGGCCGAAATGTCGGGATCTATTTATAAAAACCGGGCGGGTTGTCTTCGCGGAGAAGAGACACGTTTAATTAAATACTTAACTAAAGGAAAAAACATTATGAAAACGATTCAACAATTGACTCTGGCTGCCGGTTTATTAACCGTTTCCGGACTGGTTGCGGCGGACATCGTCAACGGACCAAACCCCTACGGGTCAGGCTTTGGTTTTGACAAACCCAATGAGGCAAGCTGGGGTGAGTGGACCCGTGGCGACGCCGGTACTTTATATGCGGAGTGGGACAGTTTCGTTGACGCATCTTACCCCGGTGTACGTACCGCAGCGCCTGACGTAGGCAGCGCCGGCATCACTGGTGCTTATCTCGGCTGGAATGCCGGTACCTTCGCAGCCGGATCTGGCAATTTATACAGCTTCAGTGTGCCGGAACAGTTTAGCGCCTCGCTCACCGGCAGCGTTGCTCCCGGTCCGGTGCGCGCGGTATTGCAGTTCGAGACCTGGGGAATAGAGGCTGACTATTCGACCATCACCCTCAATGGCATAGCGCCGACTTTTAGCGATGACTCTTATTTCCAAGCAAATTATGCAAGCTCTTTTGGGCCTGTCGACTTGGTGCAGCATCTGGCGTACTGGGACCTGGATGCGCCTGTTGCGAGTTATGTATTCAGCTTCGGCAGCACCGAGCCGAGCTTGAGTCTGGCTCAAGTTGCCTTGGATGTAGGCTCGATCACAGCGGTGCCGGTACCTGCAGCAATGTGGATGTTTATCGCCGGGTTGATGAGTATGTTGGGCTTGAACCGTCGTAAACACTCGAATATATCGATGGCAATTTAACGATCTACCTTGCCTTGTGCTGCAGGCCAATCGGCCTGGGCGCAAGGCATCTAAGAGTAAACGACAATCTAAGATCCGAACATTTAGCCTAAATAAAGGAGTTTATCGTGATGCAACAACTTATTTTCGAAAAAGATAAACAACTGCCTAAACCTATGCCGGAAACACTAAAACAAGCATGGCAGGAAATGCGTACCAGCAATCCCCAGGTGAGAATCAGGGATGCAGCGGCAATTCTCGGTGTCAGCGAGGCCGAACTATTGGCAACCGATTGCGGCAGCAGCGTGACTCGGCTGATGGGCAATTGGAGCAATCTGCTCGGCGAGCTGCGCGCATTGGGTCCGCTAATGGCGCTGACGCGTAACGATTACGCCGTACATGAAAAGACCGGACTTTATACGACGCTTCATAAGGTGGGCGACCGGCTATTGATTTCAGGAGACAACATTGACTTATGCCTGTTGTTAAACCATTGGTATCTGGGTTTCGCAGTGACGGAAGATACCCATGTAGGACGCCGTTATAGCTTCCAGTTTTTTGACCACAACGGTCAGGCTGTGCATAAAATCTATCTGACCGACCACGGTCTATTGCCGGTTTACCTCAAACTCGTCAATGCATTCCGCTCTGCCTATCAGTCCCAAGCGCAGGGCTTATCAAGATCATTACCAGTCAGTGAGCCCGATTCGGCAGACGGCGATTTACCCGAGCTGTGGCAACGCATCTTGCACTGCTGTAAGTATTCCGCAAGCGAGCGGCTGACAAGACCCGTCACAGAAATTGACCGGCTATGGTTTCAGGATTTAATGCATCAATTAGCGCAACTGACATTGCCGCTACATCTCGTTGTAAAAAATCATGGCGCAATTCAGTTACATCATGGTGCCATTCATAACCTGAAAGTCACCGGCCCTTGGTTTAACGTGCTGGACGATGGATTCAACCTGCACTTAAACGAAACGGCGATGGTTAAATTGTCGGCGGTTAGCATGCCATACCGGGACGGATACCTTACCGGACTGGAGCTCCATGACAATCGGCAGCAAACCATTGTTGCCATTTTCGGCGGCTACGACGAGTTGTACGGCGAAGACCCGTTGTGGCGAGACTTGGTCGAATCGCTTCCTGCCGAACAATTGGCAATAAGTAGCCGACGTGCTTGATGTCGGCAAAAGCGAGCCGGACCTGGCGCCACCCCCTAATAAACTAATTTTTTTTTAAGGAACCCACGATGAACAAATCCATAGATATTAATCAAGTCAGAGATGCCTATTCAGCATTACAGCAAACATTCAACTCGCTGCTGATGTCCACCGTCAGCCCCGATGGCATGCCGGAGCCCAGTTATGCCGCCTATGTAAAACACCAAGGCAATTATTACGTTTATATCAGCGAACTGGCAGCACATACACGCAACCTGCAAGACAACAACCGCGTCAGTATCTTATTCATCGAAGACGAAGATAAAGCGGCCCACCTGTTTGCACGGCAACGGGTCACTTATCACTGTACGGCTTACGAAATCGGGCGGGAGAGCGATACTGATAGCTTTAACTACATTTTGGGTTTGTTCGAGGAAAAGTTCGGTGCCTTTATCAACCAGTTAAAGAAAATGGGCGATTTCCACCTGTATTGCCTGCACCCCTACAAGGGCAGTTTTATTCAGGGTTTTGCGCGTGCTTTCACGATAGAAGGCGATGAACTGGAACATATCCACCACGTTAACGATACCGGTCATAAGCAGAACAAAGCCGCCGCTACCCCTGACGTAACGGCCTAAGCAATTGAGTTTTCATCCTGCACATGTTGGCCGATTGCCACAGGCCAACATGCACAGCAATCCATACGGACGCCAGGCATGCACACCCACATGAAACAAAATCATTTTTCTAAAGCCAGACTGATTGTTGCGGCAGTGACGCTGCTGCAGATGGCCTTTGTTCCCTCGGTTATGTCAGCCGCCGCCGGTCAAGCGCAACCAATGTCCGGCCCGGCAAAAATAATCTCTGTGGGCGGAGCAATCACCGAAATTATTTATGCCCTGGATAGTCAGGACAATCTGGCAGGCGTCGACACCACCAGCCTGTGGCCAGATACCGCCAAAACCCTGCCGCAAGTCGGCTATATGCGTAACTTGTCGGCAGAAGGCATCCTCTCTCTATCGCCGACGCTGTTGTTAATCAGCGCTCACGCCGGACCGCCTAAAGTTATCGAGCAGATACGCGAAGCCGGTATACCGGTCAAAACCATCGCCGAGAACTATTCCTCCGAAGGCGTACGAACTAAGGTTCTGGAAATCGCCGAACTATTGGGACGCCGCGAGCAAGGCCAACAGTTGGCGGCCAAAATTCAGGAGGATTTTCACCAGCTGGAACAATTCCGCACCCAACATCCCGCACAGCCGCGGGTGATGTTCTTTATGGCTATGTCGCAAGGCACGCCGCTAGTATCAGGATTGGATACCTCGGCAGACGCCATGATAAAGCTGGCGGGCGGCAATAATGCGATCACTACTTATCAAGGCAATAAGCCGCTCGGCAGCGAATCGATTATTGCGGCGGCACCCGATGTAATTTTAGTGACCGAGCTGACCTTAAATGCGGTCGGCGGGCTCGATAAATTTTATGAATTACCGGGCATCCGTTTTACGCCAGCCGGTAAAAATCGTCGGATTATCGTAATGGATACCCTGCTTTTGCTTGGATTCGGTCCGCGTAGCGGCCAAGCTGCACTGGATTTGGCCAGGCAACTGCATGCCCAGTCCAAAATCGCCGACTCCACCCGCTAAGCTCATGTCAACAAAAATCCCATACCGGCAACGGCTATTTGCCGGGCTACGCGGCAAGGCCATCGGCAGCTCCGGAATATTGCTGACATTGAGCGCCCTACTCTGCCTGAGTTGCCTAGTTTCATTGGGCAGCGGCGCAGTCAGCATTACTCCGCAACAGGTCGCCGCCATTCTCGGCGCACTGATCAGCATCGAATTGCCCTGGTCATTCAGCCTCGAACAGCAAGCCGTGTTGGTATCAATCCGGGCACCGCGACTGGTGCTGGCACTGCTGGTCGGCAGTTCTTTGGCAATATCCGGCACCGCCATGCAAGGCTTATTTCGCAATCCCTTGGCTGATCCGGCGTTAATCGGCATTTCCAGCGGTGCAGCGCTGGCCGCCGTCGCGGTAATTGTGCTGCATGCGGGCGTATTGGCAAGCCTCAGCGATGTGCTTGGAGCTTATCTGTTGCCTGTCGCCGCGTTTTGCGGCGGCTTTGGGGTCAGCTGGCTGGTTTACCGAATGGCTAGCGCCGGTGATCGTATCGATATAAGTTCGCTGCTGCTGGCCGGCATCGCCATAAACGCACTGGCAGGCTCCGCGACCGGCTTGCTGGTTTACATCGCCAACGACGAGCAGTTACGCTCTCTGACCTTCTGGAGCATGGGCAGCCTAGCCGGGGCCAGCTGGTCGCAAGTGGCGCTAGGCGCGCCGTTTTTTCTGCTGAATTTGCTGTTGCTGCCGCTGCTGGCCGACGCCCTCAATGCGCTGTTGTTGGGCGAAGCGGAAGCAAGCCATCTTGGCTTTCCGGTAGAGCGCATCAAAACTGCGATCATCGTGCTGGTGGCTCTGGGTGTCGGCACATCGGTGGCGCTGGCCGGAGTCATCGGCTTTATCGGTTTGGTGGTGCCGCATTTATTACGCCTCAGCCTGGGGCCTGACCATCGCGGCATACTGCCCGGTTCGGCATTGTTAGGCGCATTACTATTACTATGCTCCGATTACCTGGCGCGCAATCTGGCAGCGCCTGCCGAAGTGCCGATCGGCATCATCACGGGGGTGTTAGGTAGCCCGTTTTTTTTATGGCTGCTGTTCCGGCAAAAAATCATGGCGCACTGATATGTTGACTGCCACAAACATCTCCGTGCGCGTCGGCGCAAAAATCTTGCTGAACGAACTGAGTCTTAAACTGCATCCCGGCGAAGTCGTCGCGGTAGTCGGCCCCAACGGTGCCGGTAAATCGACCTTGCTCAGAACACTAAGCGGCGAACTGATACCGAACAGCGGCGCAGTGCTGATGAACGGCAGGCCCTTGGTAGATTGGGATGCCCGGCAAGCGGCAAGAATGCGCGGGGTATTGCCGCAAAGCTCGGCCTTGGCGTTTCGTTTCAGCGTACTGGAAGTGGTGTTGATGGGCCGCAGCCCGCACCGCAAGACCCACTGCCACACCGACAACGAAGTCATCGCCAGGCAGGCGCTAAAACTTACCGATACCGCGGCGTTGACCGAGCGTATTTACACGACGCTGTCCGGCGGCGAACGTCAACGGGTGCAGCTTGCCAGAGTGCTGGCCCAAATATGGGAACCCTGCGAGGGGCAACACCGGTATTTACTCCTGGACGAACCGACCTCGGCGCTGGATCTGGGACATCAACACGCAGTGTTGTCTATTGCCCGGCATTTCGCCGATACCAATGCCGCCGGGGTATTGGCGATATTACACGACCTGAACTTGGCCGCGCTGTATGCAGACCGTATTGCCGTGCTGCATCGCGGCCAACTGATCGCCGTCGGCACACCCGGCCAAGTTTTGAACAGCGAACTAATTCAGCGCATTTTCGACTATCCGGTGATGATAGGCAGCCATCCGTTGTACCCGAATTGCCCGCTGCTGATTCCGCATATCAAGCAATAACCTGATTAGCTAGATGCTTCAGCCAAGCCAAAAGTATGGGCGTAGACTGTCAGCAAACCTTCAAAAGAGAGGTGTGCCATGTCAATCAATCGTATTCAGTTCCAAACAGGCCTATCGATGCCTGAGTTTCTCGAACAATTCGGCACCGAAGCGCAATATGAAGCTGCGCTAGAGCAATCACGCTGGCCGCAAGGTTTTGTCTGCCCGTGCTGTAGCGAAACCGGCTGTAGCGTGTTTATCGTCGGGGCGCACAAAATGTTTCAGTGCAAGGCGTGTCGCCACCAAACCTCGCTCACCGCTGGCACACTTTTTCAGAGTACCAAACTACCACTGGCCACTTGGTTTTTAGCGATCTACCTCGTCAGCCAAGCCAAGACGGGCTTGTCGGCATTGGCATTGAAGAGGTATCTCGGTGTCAGATACCCCACGGCATGGCTGATCCAGCATAAGCTGATGCAATCCATGTGCGAGCGCGAAACGAAATATACCCTCAGCGGCCAAGTCCAGGTTGACGATGCCTATCTCGGCGGCGAACGCAGCGGCGGCAAAGCTGGCCGTGGCTCCGAAAACAAGGTGCCTTTTGTCGCGGCAGTGTCGCTGGACGGCAACGGCCACCCCTTGCGTATCCAGCTGACCCAGGTCACTAGGTTCACCCTCAGAGCCATTTCAAGCTGGGCCAAAGCCAACTTTGCGGCGAACTGCTCCGTCAGTTCTGACGGCCTGGCTTGTTTCTCCGCGGTGTCCGATGCCGGTTGCCAACACCATCCCTTGGTGGTCGGTGGGCGCAAACCCAAAGAGCTACCAGAATTCCATTGGATCAACACTATCTTGGGCAATCTCAAGACCAGCTTGGGCGGTTCGTATCATGCCTTTGATTTTGCTAAATATGCCCCACGTTACTTGGCTAGTTTTTGCATATCGATTTAACCGGCGCTTCCAACTCGATACACTTCCCATGCGCTTGCTGGTGGCTACCGTCAGCATAGGGCCTCGCCCAGCTGACTGGCTTCGGTTAGCTGAAGTATCTAGCTAATCAATAGCAATAATGAACTAATAAATAAATAAACCAGCCAGGCAGCCATCAATTTGAATTCAATTCTAATTAAATGGGGGAGCTATGAAGGTAGCCAAATACAATCGTTTAAAATTGGCAATCGTCGCTGCGTTGCTGGAACTCAGTCCGGAATCTTTCATGCATGCGGCCGACACGCCAACCGATGTCTCTGAAGCTGAACTGGTAAAAGCCAGCTCTGTTACCAAAACCAATGGCGGTAACGGCTACGTTACTAGGGCGTCAGCGACACCCAGGTGGGTTACGAGGACAACCGTTATTTCGTGGCCACAAGTTTTACTTGGAAGCCCGGCGATGAGACTACGCTAACTTTTTTGAGTCATTACCAAAAAGACGAAACCAGCAATACCATGCAATTATTGCCCTATGAAGGCACGGTATTGAGCAATCCGAATGGAAAAATCCCAACCAATACTTTTTTTCAAGCGAGTCGCTAAGTTTTGAAGGGTAATTTCCTTGCTCCTGCGTGAAATCATCA
>Ga0066411_1000278_pt1 | contig 9990 bp, 6 predicted proteins | sample LakWasMet15_LOW5_2_FD_59498 | JGI IMG/M metagenome (GOLD analysis project Ga0066411, IMG submission 59498) | Freshwater sediment methanotrophic microbial communities from Lake Washington under simulated oxygen tension - Sediment Metagenome 15_LOW5 | ecosystem: Environmental > Aquatic > Freshwater...
TATGCCGGAAAAACATCCAAAAAAAACAATCCCGCTCTAGATATTTTGAGAAAAATTTGGGAACGAAGAAGAAAGAACGGACTCAAAATGTTCAAGCAGTACCAATACGACAAGTATGAAAAGGTGGAGTTTGACATGAATACCATCGACAGCGCTTTTATGAAAAACAAGATTTTCAAAGGGATGGAATTTGTTTTCAAAAATGTCGACACATCCAGAGTAACCGGAAAAACTTATCTGCCGATTTTCATTAACGAATCTCTTTCGGAAGTTTATGGCGATAATGAAGGCAAGAGAAACAAAGAAATCCTGAAAGCTAATAAAAACTCAGGTTTAGGAAATGGTGATGGCGTGAATATGTTCATCAAGGATTTATACAGCGATTTTGATATTTATGACAATTATTTGGATTTCTTCGATAAGAGTTTTACCAGTCCGTTGTCACGCACTGGAATTGATGTGTACAATTATGTTTTGGCCGATACAGCCGTTATCGATAATAAATTGTGCTATAACATTGTGTTTTATCCGAGACGAAAAAATGAGCTGACTTTTAAAGGTGATTTTTGGGTAAATGATACGACGTTTGCCATCAAAAAAATCAATATGGCAGTGACTAAGAGCGCCAATATCAACTGGGTAAAAGATATTTACATTGAGCAGGAATACGATGTGTTGAATGATTCGGTTTTCTTACCAACCCGCGATTACATGATGTCGGATTTTGCATTGCGTAAAAAAGAAGAATCGAAAGGAGTTTACGGGAAACGTACCACGATGTACCAAAATTTCAAATTCAACGAAAAGAAACCGGATAAATTCTATAAGGAAGAAATCAATTATATAGACAACGCGGTTTACAACAAGGATAATGCATATTGGAGCGAAAACCGTTTTGAAAAACTGAACAAGGATGAGGAGAAAATCTATAAAATGATTGATACCCTCAAAACGGTTAAGAAATTCAAGCACTTATACAGTCTGGTTTCTATTTTGGGCAGCGGTTATGTCGAAATTCCGAAATGGCATATAGATTACGGGCCAATTTTTTCCACCATCGGATACAATGAGGTGGAAGGATTGCGACTCAGAGCCGGAGCCAGAACATATTTCGGACCCAATGATTTGTGGCGTTTGCAAGGCTATACTGCCTATGGTTTTCATGATAATAAATTCAAGTATGGTGCTTCCGGAAAATGGATGATTGACAAGAAAAACCGAGTGATTATTTCGGGTGGAAACCGCCGCGATGTGGAGCAGATAGGGGCTAGCCTTACGACAACTAACGATGTTTTGGGACGTAGTTATGCTTCGTCGGGATTGTTTACTACGGGTTCTAACGGAAAGCTGACCAACATCAACCTGAGTACCCTGGAAGTTGAAATTGAGCCTGTCAAAAATCTGACGTTTCAGCTCGGATTCTCGTACAGAACGCTCGAATCGGCGTCGTCTGTTTTTAAATTAGATTATTTTACCGATGACGCGCTTACCACAACCAAAAGTGATGTGACACAATCAGAACTGAATTTTCAAATCGAGTATACACCAAAGAAAAAAACCATTGGCTACGGTGTAGAACGACGCAATATTGACAGTCCGTTTAGCCGTATTTTCATCAACTACAGCCAAGGTTTTAAAGGCTTTATGAATAGTGATTTTGATTACCAAAAAATCCAATTGTATTATAAGCAGCCTATCGTCATTGGAGCGATTGGGCGTTCTAATCTTACGATGGAGTTAGGAAAAACGTTTGGCACCATCCCGTTAGGTTTGATGAGCGTAGTGCCGGGGAACCAGACCTATTTTATCATTGACAACACGTTCAGTAACCTGAATTTCTATGAATTTGTGACCGATACATATGCTACGTTTCAATGGCAGCACAATTTCCAAGGGAAAATTTTTGCAAGAATACCGTTATTGCGAAAATTAAATTTAAGGGAAATTGTAGGCGTTAAAGGTGTTTACGGAACCATTACCGATGCGAACAGAGCCATCAATGCTTCGGGCTTATTATACAAAGCACCTGAAAAACCATACTGGGAATACAATGCTGGGATTGGAAATATTTTTAAAGTATTCCGATTAGATTTTGCCTGGAGAGCCAATTACCGAAATTTGCCTGACACCAATAACTTTACTGTTAAAGGCTCTTTCGGTTTTTATTTTTAAAAGTGGAACAAGCTATTTTGTTTCTTGTTGAAAAAGAAAAAGTCTTTAAAGATTTATATGAAAAATATGGAGATCCTTATATTCCATCAAGGCCTCAAGGATTTGAAACTGTTTGTAAGTTAATCTTAGAGCAGCAAGTTTCTATAGACTCAGCAAGAGCATGTTTCCAAAAAATAGAGCAACTTTTAGGTACAATTTCTCCACATACTGTTGCTCAATGTTCAGATGAAAATTTGAAACGCTGTGGGGTTAGCAGACAAAAAACAGAATATTTGAAAATATTTTCCAAAGCAGTAATTGATGGGTTGGATTTAGAAAGTTTGGCTTCAAAATCTGCCGAAGATGTTCGTAGTGAACTTATCAAAATTAAGGGAATTGGGCATTGGACTATTGATGTGTATTTGATGTTTGCTTTACAAGCTCCAGATATTATTCCTTTGGGTGATGTTGCCGTTATCAATACTATTAAAGAACTGTTCGATATTCATACAAAAGAAGAAATGTTGGCACGGTCAGAAAATTGGAAACCCTATAAAACAATGGCAACCTTCATGTTGTGGCATCATTATTTAGAAAAGAGGAACAGAAAACCAATAGTTTAAATAACCCTGTTTAATACTTTCTGAATACTATTCTGATTTATTACTAAAAAACAAAACAACAGACAAAGTGAGTAAACTGCATTAAATCTAAGCCCGGTGTATATATAAGAAGCTATTGCGATTTGCCCAATAAAAACAGATAGAATTACTAAGAAAGCTTTATCCGTGTGATTGTCTAAATTAAACTTTCTGAATTGAAATAATCTTCTGAAAAGTTGCGCAAACAATACTAAGTATAAGATTCTGAAAAAAATAGATAAATCCTCAAAAAAGCCAGGTTTTGGTTTTTCCGGAAAAGGATTGAAATTGGACTTGATTTTCTTAATAATAATTGCTGTTTTCTGTTCAAAAGTCAAGCTTTTTATATAATTATAAGTTCCTTCTTTATACAATTTGCTCAACGTTAAAATAGAACTTCCGGGGAGTTTATTATCTATGTCTTTAATATATTTTAGGTTCATTTCCTCATCTGCCAAATCACCATCAACATTTGTGAAATCGGTAACAACTTTTTCATTCCATCCTTTTGCAAAAGTAGCTCCTTGTGATGCAGTAAGGAAAAAGCCTTTGTGATACGTGTAATTGTTTCGGATTGGCCAAGTCATTACGATAGCTATAAATAGCATTCCGTGAAGAAATGCAATTTTGAAATTTGATTTCAAATTATATAAAACGTAAATGCAGAAAAGTGAAATAATAAAAAAGGCTGAAACCGGATGACATAAAATTGTTATTCCGGAAATTATAGGGAGGATAATAGAGTACTTTTTTTGTTTGTTCAGTTTTAGAAATAAAAAAGAGAGGATTAAAATTAAAATAGCGGTTAAACTCTCAGATAGAAGACCAGCAGAATATTTTAAATATTGGGGTTCAATTAAAAGAATAAAAAAAAGCAAGCCGTAATAACCGGTAAACCATCGTTTGTTATAATATACAACAAGTGATATCAGCAATACTTCAAATAGTGTTTTTAAGATAATTACATATAATGGGGTCTTAGCAATTACCAAAAAAGATGCTAAAACAAATGGCCAAAAAGGAGGTCTCCAAGCAGCTGTCTCTGATATAACGGTAGAGCCATTATCAGAATAGGTACTGAAATCATGAATGTTTTTTGCAATTTGATAATAATGACCCGCATCTCCACTATTCAAAATTACTTTTTCTGAAAAATCATTGTTTTTAATAAATGTGATTAAAAAATATAATTTGACAGTGATAATAAAACTGAAAAAAAAGAAGAAAAATATCTTTTTAGAATTCATACTTAATTGATGAAGCGGTACTTTAAAATGCAGTATATAGCACGGAAACCATCTTTCCAACCAATTTTTTTACCTTCTTCAAATGTTCGACCATAATAGCTAATGCCTACTTCGTAAATTCTGATATTGGGTACTTTAGAGATTTTAGCAGTCACTTCGGGTTCAAATCCAAATCGATTTTCTTTCAGCTGTATTGATTTTATGGTTTCTGATTTGAACATTTTATAACAAGTTTCCATATCGGTAAGGTTCAAATTGGTCATCATGTTGCTTAAAAAAGTTAAAAACTTATTTCCTATACTGTGCCAAAAGAAAAGGACGCGATGAGGTTTTCCACCCATAAACCGACTTCCATATACTACATCAGCAACGTCATCAATGAAAGGTTTTAAAAGAATGTTGTATTCTTGAGGGTCATATTCTAAATCAGCATCTTGAATGACAATAATTTCCCCTTTTGCATGTTTTATTCCAGTATGTAATGCGGCTCCTTTGCCTTTATTTTTGTCATGTTCAATAAAGCTTATGGTCAAATCAGGATTGGCAAGTGCGAATTTTTTAATGTTATCCGATGTATCGTCAGTACTACAGTCGTTAACTATAATTACTTCTTTTTGAATAGCATTAAGTAATACTACCGCTTTTATTTTGTTAAGTATTTTATGAATTGTTTTACCTTCATTATAAGCCGGGATAACTATCGACAGTCTTTTAATTTCCATATAAATTTAAATATTTTTCAAAAATAGTTTTTTTTATCAAACGACACTTTGTTTTGAGATTTAAGTGGTTTTGTACTAACGAACATTAACAAACGAACATTCGCAAATTATATTGTTTTTATTTGTTAAAGTTTTGTTACTTTTGCCCCCGATAAAATTTATAACGAAAATTATATTTATGGAATCATACATGATTTATGTGCCGATAGTTATGGCATTAATTGGATTGGCTTTTATGGCAATCAAAAGAGCTTGGGTTTTAAAACAAGATGCCGGAGATGGAAAGATGAAAGAGATTTCAGATTACATCTATGAAGGAGCATTGGCTTTCCTTAAAGCAGAGTACAGATTATTGGCAATCTTCGTAGTTATTGCGAGTTTGGCTTTAGCTGGAATTACTTTTTTACCAGGCGTTAAAACACATTTATTAATTGTAATTGCATTTATTTTTGGTGCGTTCTTTTCAGCTTTGGCTGGAAACATGGGAATGAAAATCGCTACCAAAACTAACGTAAGAACTACACAAGCTGCCCGTTCTAGTTTGCCACAAGCCTTGAAAGTTTCTTTCGGTGGTGGAACAGTAATGGGATTAGGAGTTGCCGGTTTGGCAGTTCTTGGTTTGACAGGGTTCTTCATTATATTATTCCAAAAATTCATGGGCGGTGTATGGACTTCTACTGAAGACATGACTGTTGTTTTGGAAACCTTGGCTGGGTTCTCTTTAGGAGCTGAGTCTATCGCTTTGTTTGCGCGTGTTGGTGGTGGTATTTATACTAAAGCTGCTGACGTTGGTGCTGACTTAGTAGGTAAAGTTGAAGCTGGAATTCCAGAGGATGATCCTAGAAACCCTGCTACTATTGCAGATAACGTTGGTGACAACGTTGGTGACGTGGCTGGTATGGGGGCTGACTTGTTCGGGTCTTATGTGGCAACGGTATTGGCTGCTATGGTTTTGGGTAACTACGTTATCAAAGACATGGGAGGAAAAATCGAAGACGCTTTCGGTGGAATCGGTCCAATTCTATTGCCAATGGCAATCGCTGGTTTCGGAATCCTATTCTCTATCATCGGAACCATGTTGGTGAAAATTTCTAGCGATGATGCTAAAGAAGCACAAGTACAAAAAGCATTAAACATCGGGAATTGGGTTTCTATTGTATTAACGGCTATCGCTTGTTTCTTCTTGGTTCAACATATGTTGCCAACTTCTATGAAAATGGAATTCTTTGGTGAAGGGTTACAAGACATTTCTTCAATGAGAGTTTTCTATGCTACTTTAATCGGATTATTTGTAGGTGGAGCTATTTCATCTGTAACTGAATATTACACAGGATTAGGTACAAAACCAGTATTGGCAATCGTACAAAAATCATCTACCGGAGCAGGAACTAACGTTATCGCTGGTTTAGCAACAGGTATGATTTCTACTTTCCCAACCGTATTATTATTTGGTGGTGCTATCTGGTCAACATATGCTTTAGCTGGTTTCTACGGTGTTGCTTTAGCGGCTTCTGCAATGATGGCTACAACAGCTATGCAGTTGGCAATCGATGCTTTCGGACCAATCTCTGATAATGCTGGTGGTATCGCTGAAATGAGTGAATTGCCAAAAGAAGTTAGAACAAGAACAGACATCTTGGATTCAGTGGGTAACACTACTGCTGCAACCGGAAAAGGTTTCGCTATCGCTTCTGCTGCGTTAACTTCATTAGCATTATTTGCTGCTTATGTAACTTTCACTGGAATTGACGGTATCAACATCTTCAAAGCTCCGGTATTAGCGATGTTATTCATCGGAGGTATGATTCCGGTTGTATTCTCTGCATTAGCAATGAATTCTGTAGGTAAAGCGGCTATGGACATGGTGTACGAAGTACGTCGTCAGTTCAAAGAAATTCCAGGTATCATGGAAGGAACAGGAAAACCTGAATATGGAAAATGTGTGGAGATTTCAACAAAAGCAGCTTTACGTGAAATGATGTTACCAGGAATCCTGACTATCGGTTTCCCAATCGCAATTGTATTATTAGGTAAATTAGTTTACGGAGATAACAACCAATTAATCGCAGAAATGTTAGGGGGTTATATGGCTGGTGTTACGGTTTCCGGAGTACTTTGGGCTGTGTTCCAAAACAACGCTGGTGGTGCTTGGGATAACGCTAAGAAATCTTTCGAAGCCGGAGTAATGATTAACGGTGAAATGACCTACAAAGGTTCTGATGCTCACAAAGCGGCTGTTACCGGAGATACTGTGGGTGATCCATTTAAAGATACTTCTGGTCCATCGATGAACATCTTGATTAAATTGACTTGTTTGATCGGATTGGTAATCGCTCCAATCTTAGGTGCCGGACATGGTGCTGAAGGCAAGAAAATGGAATGCACGATGGAAATCAAAAAAGAGTGTACAGAAATGATGGGCAAATGCGATATGAGCAAATGCAAAGACATGACTAAAGAAGAATGTGCTAAAATGTGTGATTCTTTAGAATGTACTCCAGAGCAAAAAGAAATGTGTTTATCGCACTATGATGCAGATGGAAAATTCATTGCTGAGAAAAAAGACGATTGTTGTGCTAAAAAAGGAATGAAAATGGAAGCTCCAATGGGTAAAACCGTAAGAGTTGAAATTACCAATACTAATGGTAAATCAAAAGCAACAGTTACAACTACTGTAAACGGAACTTCTGCCACAGAAACTTTTGAAGGAACTGAGGCTGAAGTAAAAGCCAAAGTAGCTGCTTTAAAATAAGAAAGAAAATATTTTATATAGAAAGCCCCGCATTTGTGGGGCTTTTTTGTTTATGCGCTGAAACTGTATTTTTTGTGATTTTTTTTTTATTATATTTGGTAGCCTCAAGTTATTTATAATCAAGCTATTTATTAACTAAACAACCAAAAACCAATGAAAATCAAATCTATTTTAGTGGCATTTTTTGCAGTAATCTTCCTGACTTTGAGTTGTAGCAAGGATGACAGTTCAACAACTCCAGCCGGACCAACCGGAACCATTTCCGGAAAACTTATGGTAAAGAACGGGTCAAAACCAGTAGGTGGAGCCTTAATTTTTGTCTTAGATGACAATAACAAATTATACTACACCCGCACTCAGGCCAACGGGGATTTCTCTTTTAAAGCACCAATCGGACAAAGAACATTGCTAATGCAAACCGGAGGTGGAGCTAACTTCAGAACCTCATTGCAGGTAACCGTTACAAAAGATCAAACCACAACCATTGACCCATCGCTTTGTCGCTTAAATCAAGTGGCTAATATGGCGTATTTAGCGGGTTCTTATGACGAAATCGAAGTTATTGTTACCGGTTTAGGCTATACCATAACGCCAATTACCTATACAGAGTTACAAGACTACAATGCTTTAACGCAATATGATATTATATTTTTAAATTGTGGCGGTAAAAAAACACAAACCGATGCTGTAAATACTACTGTTGATGCCAATTTAGCCAGTTTTGTGACCAATGGAGGAAGTTTGTATGCTTCGGATTGGGCGGTGGCTTTTTTGACAGGTGGTGCCACTAATTCACACGACTGCGGACAGGCTGGTGGATTTATTCCGGATGATAAAATGTGTACAAAAACTACAGGAAGTTCAGGGCTTATAGCAGGAGCCACTATTAGCGACAGCAGTTTGGCAGCCGCTTTAGGATTTGCAACTTTAGATATTGACTATGATTTAGGTGCTTGGGAACAAATTAATACTTACGATGCAACTTTCTGGGATGTGTTGGTAACGAATCCGGCAACAAGCCAGCCGCTAATGGTTAAAACAACCAATTTCAGCGGCGGAACCGTTGATACACCGGTAGGTAATGATTCCGATGATAGCTGGGTAACCATTTGCCATACGGATGTTGACACCGGAGCTCAAATAACTATTACCGTTGAAGCTGCTGATGTACAGGAGCATTTAGACCACGGTGATTCTTTAGGCGCTTGTGACAACTCAAATAACAGTGGTACCATTTATTATACAACTTTCCACAACCATGCTAGCGGAAACATTGGAAACGCTGGTTTGATTTTAGAATACGTAATCTTGAATTTATAAATAGGATACAGTTCATAAAAAAGCCCCGCAAATGCGGGGCTTTTTTTATATGATGGACTAAAACAATCCGTTTAGCTCAGCGTCAATTCGGTTGATGATCATTCCTAAATCTTCCGGATTATTGACAAAATCTACATTGTCAACATCAATGATGAGCAACTTTCCTTTGTCATAAGTTGTAATCCAGGCTTCATAACGCTCGTTCAATCGGCTTAAATAATCAATCGAAATGGTGTTTTCATAATCACGCCCGCGCTTGTGGATTTGCGAAACCAAATTCGGAATCGAGCTTCTCAAATAAATCAACAAATCAGGCGAACCCACCAATCCTTCCATCAACTCAAACAACGACGTATAGTTTTGGAAATCACGGTTGGTCATCAAACCCATCGCATGCAAATTGGGCGCAAAAATGTGGGCATCTTCATAAATCGTACGATCCTGAATGATGTTCTTTCCGCTTTCGCGAATTTGTAGTACCTGACGAAAACGCGAGTTCAAGAAATAGATTTGCAGATTAAAACTCCAACGTTCCATTTGGTGGTAGAAATCATCCAAATACGGATTGTCGACTACATCTTCAAAATGAGGTTCCCACTTGAAATGTTTGGCTAAAAATCGCGTCAATGTTGTCTTTCCTGCTCCGATGTTTCCTGCTACCGCTATGTGCATTATGGTAATTTTAATTTAAAACTCTTAATTTGTTGGTCGGTAAAAATAGCTAAAATTTGGTCTTTGTAATAAAAATTCTGAAACGATTTCTCAACAATTTCTATTTCGTAAATGACTTTCGACTTGTTATTCAGGCAATACAGAACATTGTCATACGAAAACAATAGCTTGTCATTATCAATGATCTGTAATTTTTCCCAAGGCGGAATGTTGGCGAGCAACGTAACCTTCCCATAAATGTCAGTAGCATACCAATTGTTGTTTTCGTCAATCCAATAGAAATTATTAAAATCGGATTGGGTGAATTTGATGCTTTCCTGTATCGGATTGCCCACAGCGGCTGACGTATTATTCAAATAATTGAAAAGCATGATCTGTTGTGTCAAAGCATTGTAAATCCAAAATTTGTTTTGCGAAGCCATTCCAATTTTAGAGGCAAAAATGCTGCTGTCAATGTCAAAAAGATTTAGTTTCTGAATTTCATT
>Ga0066411_1000281_pt1 | contig 9964 bp, 7 predicted proteins | sample LakWasMet15_LOW5_2_FD_59498 | JGI IMG/M metagenome (GOLD analysis project Ga0066411, IMG submission 59498) | Freshwater sediment methanotrophic microbial communities from Lake Washington under simulated oxygen tension - Sediment Metagenome 15_LOW5 | ecosystem: Environmental > Aquatic > Freshwater...
TGTTATAGGAAACTTCGGCCCCGGCACCACTGGTATGACTCTGCAACAAGCAGTGTTCGCCGGTTTAGTTGATCCGGGCAATATCGTGGCGGTGCGGGAAATCTTGACCCCACCTGTTCTTCCTGCTGACTGCGGCGCCGCAACACCGCTCAACTGTGACACAGCGTTGTTCTCGGGGCCGCAAGTCAATTACAGCATCATCCTCAATGCCGATGGCAGCGTGACTGTCCGCGACAATAGTGGCGGTGGCGGTGTCGGCGGTCGCGTCGATGATGGTACTGACATCCTGTGGAATATCGAACAGCTCAGCTTCTGTGAGGTCCCTGGTGCACTCAGAAACACTTGTGATGTCCGTGGCACTCCGATTGCTGTTGGTGACGTGGTCGCTCCGGTCGCCGGATTGTCGGTCTCCTCGCTGACCTTCGGGGATCAAGTTGTCGGAACCACCTCGGTGGGTCAGGCCATCAGGGTCACCAACACGGGATCTAGCAACCTCGTTGTATCCGGTGCCACATTGACCGGCAATACCACAGAGTTCTTGTTAACGAACGGCTGTACAACCGTTACACCGGGCAGTTTCTGCAATATTACTGTGCAGTTTAGGCCCACTGGGACCGGTCTTAAGACAGCCACTGTCTCCATCGCCCACAATGCGGTAGGATCGCCCTCCAGCGTTCCGGTGAACGGCACGGGCCTCGCATCCGCTCCTATTGCTGCATTAGCACCTGCCGCGGTGGGCTTCGGGGACGTGGTCGTCGGAACCACCTCTGCGGTTCAGGCTATCACGGTCACCAACAATGGAACCCAAGACCTCATCGTATCCGGTGCCTCATTGACCGGGCTTGATGCGGGACAGTTCACGTTGGCGAATGGCTGTACGACCGTCATACCCGGTGGCTCCTGCACGGTCAATGTGCAGTTCAGACCCACTACGACTGGCCTGAAGACGGTCAGTGTCGACCTCGTCCACAACGCGGCGGGCTCGCCCTCCAGCGTTCCGGTGAGCGGCACGGGTATAGTTGCGGCAACGACCGCCACCATCAACAACATGAGTTTCGGTGGCGGCGGGGTACGGATCAATACCTCTGTCACCAAGAACGTCAAGGTGTCGAACACAGGCATTGCCCCGCTCGCCATTACCTCTGCGAGTGCGACTGATCCGGCGTTCGTGGCTACCTTGGGTACCTGCACCGCGGCAGTTGCTCCGGGTCGGACCTGCAACCTCAGCGTGACTTTCAGACCGACTGCTGCACGGACGTACACCGCGACACTGTCGATGGCGAGCAATGCCAGCAATAACCCAAGCAGCACCTTAACGGGTAGGGGGCGATAACCTGGAAAACGTAGTGCGGCAATCGTAGCGCATTACTTGGCAGACTGCGGGACGGCTCCCAGCCGCTCCCGCAGTCACCCTATCGAAAGTCGCTGCACCTAGCCACGGTAAGCCCAAGGTAGCCGCGATGCTCGATCTTGATTTAGGAACTTGAGGTGTTTTTTATGCAATATTTAGCAATAGCTGTATTTGGAGCCATCATTTTCTTGGATTATCAAATTCTTGCGCCCTCATTGGTTGACGATGGTTCTGTAGACAATTTGTCAAATACACAACCACAGGCTAGCCAGGAACAGCGGCCTGGACTCGGCACGCTTAAAAGAGCCGAACAAGGTGTTGGCGATATCCGATCTTGATTTAGGAACTTAAGGTATTCATATGAAAAAGTACGTAATAGCATTAGTTGTAGCCGTTATTTTCGTTGCTGTAATCCTTGTGTCCACATTTTTAGATAATGGTTCCGTAAAACCCCTGCCAATTGCAAAAACATCGGCAGTCCAGGAAATGAACCAGACGGCAGAAGGACGACATGCAAGCGCAAAAGCTGACAGCTTCACCGCAGGAAGGGCTTTTGGTACCGAAAAGGCCAGTCTCGACGACAGGGAAGCAATGGTTGGTAGAGGGAAACAATATCTTTTAACGCAAGTTGATAATCGCCTAAAGCTACTTGACCCCTTCAGAACCAGAGTAAAAAACATAACGACTCTGAGCGATTCAGAAAGAAAAATCCTCGTTTCTGAGCTTAATGCCGAAATTGACACATTTCAGGCATTCAAGCCAGAGATTAACCGCAGTGCAACAAAGCAGGACATTAGAAACGTTGCCGATAAGATAAAGGCTGAATGGATAAAAAGCAGGTTCACTGTTGAACGCGCAGAAGGACAGATTCTTGCAACAACAAAGGAAAATAAGCTGTTATCGGAAGCTGATGCCACTTCTCTAGATATTCAAAAGCGCATACATGCCCTAAAGGCATCGGGAAAAAACACTAAGGCTCAAGAGGGGCTGCTTACTGCCTATAGCGAAAAAATTGCTTCCGCAAGGCTGCATTTAAAATCAGCAAAAGAGCAATTTAACGCAGCCGGCAGCGCTCCAGAAAATGAAAAAGAAAAGCTAATTAACGGGAAGGTGGTTTCGGTAAAGAATGCGCAGGACGACCTCAAAGATGCTTATAAGTTATTGGCAAAAGAAGCGCGCCAGGAATTTTCGCAAAGATATAAATAGGATATCCATCCAACCTGCAGCGAAAACGACTTGACGCATCATAACCCCATTAGAAATTTTTAATGAAGAGGAATAAATTATGAACATTTCAGCGAAAAATATGAAGCGAACCATTGCTGTTGGCGTAGTAGCACTCTCTATCTCAAGCTTGGGCAGTTGGGCTGTTGCCGCTCCCGCTCCTACAGCCTGTTCTAATGCTTATATGCAAGCCGCCACTGTCACTGGCCAAAACCTTTCAACAACATTAGAACTCTGTTACGTTAATAAACCAGCGACGGCAAATACTTCAAGCTGTGTGCAAAATGCATTTCAAGCCTATTATAAAACTCTACTAGCCGCAGTATCGACCTATCAGAGTTGCGCGGCTCAATAACAGCTTTTGAAAATAAAAGACCTTAGGAGCAATCTGCTGCTAAGGTCTTTTCCAGGTAACTGGATGTTAAGCAGCTTCCCCTAAAAACCGCGATTCTGACCTGATTAAAAAAGCAGAACCAGAGTTTATGTTGACTATCTGATCAGCATGTTGTGGTGGTCAAGTTTAGAAAGAACCTCTCCATCACGGCCTTATCTCAACAGTTGCCTTTGCGGCTCATGCTGCCGAGCAGACCGTATCGGTCCATTAACTGCCGATAATCGTGACTGGCATATTGGCGGCCCCGGTCGGAATGAACAATCAAACCAGGGTTGGGTTGGCGTTGGTAGATCTCCATCTGTAAAGCGGAACAAACCAAGTCGGCCGGCGGTCGGCGTCATGGTCCAGCCTACGATTTTGCACGCATACAAGTCCAGTACGGTGGCCAGGTATAGCCAGTCGCTCCGTGTACGAATATACGTGATGTCCGCCACCCAGGCCCGATTCCGGTGTGACCGGTCAAGAAAGTGGTCGCCAGACCGGACACTGTAGTTGTCGCCGAACACCGACTGTCGGTGGTATGGACAAACTTGCGCTTCCATACCGGCTTGAGCCGATGATCCCGCATCAAGCGGCGCACTCGGTACTGACCAATCCGGGTACCGTGGGCCGTTAAGGCGCCTTGTAGACGCCCACTGCCGTAACAGCGCCCATTCGCTTCAAACACGCTTTGTAACTGTACCGCGGTAGCGCAGACAGCTGTCGGGCGCCGAACACGGTATTGGCATAATAGCCGGAACGGCTGATCGGAGTTTCAAATGCCGGCGAAGCCTGCACTCCGGCTTTGGACAAAACTGAAAATTTATATCCTCGTACTTATAACGTAGAGTTAATGAAAGAGCAGATGTCTTCGGTCATAGTCACCTGCTTTAAAGATCTCATGGCATGGAATTGATCAGCACAGTAATTTGATGGATAAAAGCTTAATTTCCAGCGCTTTCTACTTTTGCTGCGCTAAGAGTATTGCCAGCGAGCTTATCCGCATCGGCCATGTAAGCGATCAGGGCTTCCACGTCGGCATCACTGAGTCTCAGGTTCGGCATCAACAGTTTTTGATACTGTTCAAATAATTGCATGGCGATGGGGTCTTTTTCCGCCAGCATCTGGTCCGGCGCTTTCAGCCAGCGTGCAAGCCAGGCATGATCCCGTTTCTCGGTCACGCCCGATAGTCCGGGGCCCAGTCCGTGTTCCGTGCCCAGACTATGACAGGAGTCGCAGCGCGAACGATACAGGTCTTCGCCTCGGGCAAGGTTGGGCAGGCGAGGGGCCTCAGCATAACTCAATGCCCCTGCCTTAGCCACATGAACACGCTGTAACGAATCGCCAAGCAACCGGGCCAAAACCATCGGCTCGTCAAAAGGTGAACGCTTGATCCACTGTCCGGTGGCTTCATTGCCGATGATGAAACTGGTGTTGTGCTCGTTAAGTTTTTCGCTTTGATCATTCCTGCTGTAAAGGCCCAACTTTTTACGCAGTAGCACGACCTCAGCTTTATCGCCGGTCAGGAATGTCCAACCCGGCCCAACTTTGAAATTTTCGGCGTATTCTTTCAGTACTGCCGGAGTGTCATGGTCGGGATCTATACTGATGGAATAAAAGAAGACATCATGGCCCACGCGGTCACCCAGCCGCTTTTGAACCTGACGCAAACTTGCCGTTTCCAGCGGGCAGGTATCTCCGCAATGGGTGTAAATAAAATTGATCGCCACCACCTTGTCTTTAATGAGGTCGTCATAGAAACGGACTGTTTTCCCATCCTGCGTCACCAGCGGGATGTTGGGAAAGTAGTCCGCTCCCCACCGCGAACCCGCAGGCGCCGCCACAACGGGGCCGCTTTCAATAAGCGAAGCGATGCAGACGATCAAACAAAGGAGAATGGGTTTCCTCAGATATGCTACGGGGTAATACATTTTCATCGTCTGCATCTCCTATCAGGCCTCAGGGCCATGTTTGGCAGTTAGCTTGAGGGCTATCGCATCCGTCCTTGTAGGTCGGCAAAGCAAATGAAGGCTCATAGATGACGCCATTCCATCCCGGTATAGGCGTGGGCAAGGCGATAGTTTCGCCGGGATGCTGAATGTCCCAGCGTAATAACATGGCTTTATCCTCATGTTGGGTGTTGTGGCAATGCTCCATATAAGTACCGGCGAATTCTCTGAAGCGTATCGCTATATCGACACTGTCTGTGGTGTCCAACAGAGGGCCGATGCGGTAAACGTCCTTACGCGCCCATTTTTCCCATGCGGGCGGAGGATTACCGCCGCGTTTGAGGATTTGCCCTTCCTCGAAGTGAACGTGGACCGGATGGCTCCAGCCATCGTTACCTTTGATATGCCAGATCTCGGCGGAACCTTGGTCCGGAGCGGCCGATATCCGATGCGGATCCATAGTGAGGCCTCCTCCGCTTTCGCCATTAGTCTTGATGGTCCAGGGCTTATCGTCGGTACCGCTGCTTCGCCCGAACACGAACTCCCTATGTACCGCGTTCTGGAGCTCCGCCGTTGTAAAAGTGGGCAGTGGAATCATTTTCAGCCCACCTTCGACGTAATCGGCCGGATTCATGCTTAAATCTGTACAGCTAACCGGCCGCCCTCTCGACAGACAGGGTTTCACACGGAATTCGAGGATCTTGCCGACGCCAGGGTCGCCATTGATGCCGTCAGCCTTGTAATTCCCACTGAGGACATCCGCCAGCGCTATTTCCCTTTTCGGGCCTCTGCCGTCAACGTGCTCGAGCACGTTGACTACGTAGAGCTTGTCGCCACTCTTGAAGTTTTTGAAGTCCACGACGATGTCGTAGCGCTCGGCAATGCCTTGTGAGGGCAGGTCGGCGGACTGGGCATTGGGGAATGCCACCGCATGTTCCATGAGGTTGCCGTCATTGGCGATCATATGAAACGGCACACGCTGACCTTGCGCATTGACTATGGCTAACTTGTAGTAACGTGCCACACTGCCGTTCAGGATGCGGAAGCGGTAGCGGCGTGCGCGCACATCGACATAGGGTTTGTACTGCCAGTTGACAACGACCCGGTCGCCCAGAAAGCCATCGGTATTGAAGATGTTGAAGTAGAGTTGGCCGTTCTGATCCCAGGCCTTGTCTGCGATCATCAGGTTGACGTCGTAATCTCGGTTGCCCCAATCAAGGGCTGTGCCGCTGGGTAAACAAAGGTTTACGTTGTTCGGATTGGCGTAGTTGCAGCCATAGCCGGGTTTTTTAGCGCTACCTCTCGCCTCTATAGCGCTGGTCGGTTCTCGACCTCGATCCACGGCGCTGTAGTAGTTCATCATGGCCGCATTGCCCTTGTAGACATTTTGCGCCGTGTAGTCTTGTTTATGGTCGTGGAACCAATGGGTGCTCATGGTTTCGTGCCAGTCGCCGGGAATTTTGATGATGCCGCCATTGCCGTTCGGAGTACCGGCTGCCGGATCGTTGGCGAAGGGATTGATGCTGTCATGCCCGGCAAGAATCATCGGCCAATGATAGTCAAAGAACTCGCCCGGATAGAAATAAGCTGCCGTGTAACCGTCGCTCTCGGCCGCGTTGTGGCCGTTATGCTCGTGGGTGCTGATTTGTGAGATTCCAAAGCCGAAGTTTGCCGATTCGTCCAGCGGCAGCGCGTTGTGATGTCGGAACAGTAGAGGTTCTCCATAGCGGGCCATGAGTAGCTTCGGCGGAAAGGTACCGTCGAAAGTCCAGAGCGCCTTCGGATCTTGAACGGGCATCAGGGGGTGGATTTTGACTTCGATTCCTCTCGTGGTTCCGTTCAGATGATAGAGTCCTCCGCTACCGAATTCCCCCTTGCTGTAGCCGTGCCTCTGGTACTGATCGCGCAGGCCCAGGTTAGTGCGCGCACCGGTCTGGGCGCTCTGGAAGTAGACCTTGGGATAGAACTCATTCCATCGCTGATGGGAGAAAAATGTACCGGCTGGTCGTCCTTCCATAACGGTTTGAGCAAATGTACCAACGCAATCCTTAATCTTAGCCGCCCATGCGTTTGGTGGAATATCGTTCGCCGCCTCGGTGGGTAGCGGATGAATAGTTTGTTTGATGTAGTCGTCGAGCGCCTTGCCGTCCGGCATGCTCTGGCAGCCGATAGGTCCCGGCAGAGTGCTGGTATTCGAAGGTGGGCTGGTCGGCATTGCCTGCAGGCCGAACTCCTCGAACCTCAATAGCGAAGTGCTGAACTCCGTGGCGCATTGGTTATTGAAGCAAAGCGGGCTGGGCGCTGCCGTTCCTGCCGCAACCCCGGTCGGTATGTCGAATGCCGCAAAGGCCGGCCCGGCGGCACCGAGGAGGCAAGCTAATGTGGCAGCTGAGCCGGTGGCCCCCTTTGAGTTATTGGTAATCTTTTTAGGGACAATTGCAAATTGACAGGAAATAGTAGCTTTCTTGGGGATGATATATAAACACTGAACATTTAATTTCTTAATCACGGTATACCTCCAGCTTTCTTGTAAAATTTCACAACACAATAAGAATGACTTCGGTGAATCCTTTAACGGCGATTCAGGCCAATACCCTCATTTCCATGCTGCTAAGTGATGTGATTCGCGGCAGCATTAAAATCAATATCATCTTCCGGTAAAGACTGGATTTTTTGCAGGGTCGGAGTTAAGCGCATCAGGCTGTTGGGAACCATGCCCGAAAACATCCCCATTGGTTGCCGTTTTCCAGTCCAGTCCAATAGCTCCGGCGGCAAGTGTTTTAATGAATGTCAATATTTTGCTGATGAAAGTCCACTCCGGCTGAAAAAGTCGATGACTTACACTAAAGACACTTGCTGTATCTACAGGCCAGCTTTCCGGATAGAACTCCAGGACATCAAACTGCAGCATGAAAACGTGCTGCGTATGTTTCAGTTGTCCAGAAAGTTCCCGTAACAATAGTGCGATTAATCTCAATCCGGTTTTTTGGGTTGGATGCTCCCAAGCTAAGAATTGCTTGAGTAGCAAATATCGTTGCCTGCGTCGGCAGGTTAAGCCCATCTCCAGTCGACCGATGTGTTGGTAAAGAAATCGCTCTTTATGTCTTTGCTGAAGAAAGCCCAATTATCGATCACGACGACAGGTTATTATTTCGAGACGCGTTATGCACTAGGGTAAACACTGTATTTAAACTTAGAGAATACTGTAGGCAGGTGTAAGGGCTTGACTGGTTGCTAATGGCCAAGCATGGAAAAACTGTGAGGTGTAACTGTCTGCGGCGTTACAGCCGAGTAGCAAAGCTGGCTTCGTTATCAGGCCCATCAGTTCCAACTTTAAGCACCTGTCGCGCAGCTAAAAACGGCCGCCTGAATTTTTGACGCTAGTTGAACTAAATAACCCACTTGAAAGGGAAACGAATTGAAGAATTGCGGTCGAGATTTTTGCGCGTTTGTCTCTCTGGCACATTGGCCGGTTTAAAGGTAAGAGTTTTACAAAATGTTTTTTGTTTTGCTATTTCAAGCCGCAGTCAAACGTATTGATAAAACAAAATAATTCCATTACGAGTCTAAATGCGAAAATCGTGTTTATAGTCCTATAGCGCCACTGAACTGATAATTGAAAAACTGAAAGAACAGGCCGGAATTCAAAGTTTATATCCTATCTTGCAATTCGAATTGGCTAGGGTCAGCAGCGATCTATATATTGAGCCAGTCCATCAAAGATGAGCCATTTATTGTGTCAAGATGATCAAGTCAGCCAAAATGGATTGTGTTTTTTGTTCAGCAAAGCGGCTAGCAATGCCAAATTTTTCTGCAGCAGTTACCAGTTGGGCAGCATTATGCGCATTAAGTTTTTTCATCAGATTGGTTCGGTGCGTCTCTACAGTCTTTAAACTGATACACAAGCTATCCGCCATCTCTTTGTTTTTGTAGCCCTCAGTTATCAATTTAAGCAACTCACGTTCCCGGGTTGTCAGAATGTTATTTAGATGGCCGGTCGAGAGCATTTTTTCTGAGGAAAGATATCGATTCATGATCTTCGATAAAATGGTGCTCGAAACGGAATAATGGCCTAACAAAATGTTTTTTATAGCGACAATCAACTCATCCGTTGACGTATTCTTTAGTAGGTAACCGTCAGAGCCGGCCTGGAACGCGTCGGAAATACTCTCTACCGTATCTTTGCATGTATAAACTAGAACCTTTGTGTTATGCCAGCGCTTTTTGATTTCCTCTATGGCTTCCACGCCATTCATCTTGGGCATAACCAGATCCAATAACACCAAATCAGGCGGAACACTCCAGGATTGCCGAAGCATGTCAAGAGGATTTATTGATTGAGAGACTACTTCAAACTGAGGTTCTTTAGTTAATACGGCATGCAACCCCGCCCTTATAATTGTTTGCTCCTCAACTATTGCAATTTTGTACATTTTATAATCTCCATTTATGGTGATTTTTTAGTAAGTATTTAAATAATTAAGATTAATTTAATAAAATGCAGACTAAAATCCACCTCATCATAACGATATGATGAACATGGACATACGCTTGGAAGTATCATTGCTAATTGAAAGCTAGTGCTGTTTGGAAAAAATAGCGGTGCTTTTTTGCGTGACACATTCACATCAATAGTAGCGCTTCAGTTAACGAAATAAATAAGCGTAAATACTTAAAGTTAATGTAACTTCTTGTTTTTTAGCAGTGGTTGATGCAATTTTGATGCTTATTTGATATTGCCTGCGTAAGGGGCGGATGCCGAGGCGCACCCGCAGAAAACGAAGCGCAAAAGGAAGTGCGACTGGCAGCCTTGAGACGCGTTAATTCAACGGCTATGCGACTGCAGCTATGCATTTATCCGCATATTGCTGGATTTCTGATTCAAAAATACTTTGCCAAATGGAAGAATTGCACTATCAATAGGCAAAGCTCTCTGTCATTGGCGCGCCATGCGCTGGTTGTGCTCTATGTAGTTGTGTTCAAGTCTTTGCTTACGATTCAGCAGACAAAAAAAATGCGGCCGGTGAGGCCGCATTAGAGAAGGATATAACTCTGAATTCCAAGGAG
>Ga0066411_1000284_pt1 | contig 9897 bp, 6 predicted proteins | sample LakWasMet15_LOW5_2_FD_59498 | JGI IMG/M metagenome (GOLD analysis project Ga0066411, IMG submission 59498) | Freshwater sediment methanotrophic microbial communities from Lake Washington under simulated oxygen tension - Sediment Metagenome 15_LOW5 | ecosystem: Environmental > Aquatic > Freshwater...
TTCTGGAATCGAATTGAATGCAGTACAACGTTCGAACCCTGAAATGCAAAAACGTGCTGCCAACGCCATTCGTGGTTTAGTGGAAAGCGACCATAATCCAATTGTTTCCATTCACGATCACGGTGCGGGAGGACATTTGAACTGTCTTTCGGAATTGGTGGAAGAAACTGGAGGATTAATCGATTTAGATAAATTGCCTGTTGGCGATCCTACGCTTTCGGCAAAAGAAATTATTGGTAACGAATCCCAGGAAAGAATGGGATTGGTTATTGCCAAAAAAGATATTGATTTACTTCAAAAAATTGCGGACCGCGAACGCTCTCCAATGTACCAAGTGGGTGACGTTACAGCGGATCACCGTTTTACTTTCGAGTCTAAAACTACCGGTTTAAAACCAATGGATTATGCTTTGGAAGACTTCTTCGGAAGTTCGCCAAAAACCGTAATGACGGACAAAACCATCAATTACAACTATCCTGCCTTAGAATATAGCGTTAAAAATATTTCGACTTATTTGGAGCAAGTATTGCAACTGGAAGCTGTTGCCTGTAAAGACTGGTTGACCAACAAAGTCGATCGCTGCGTGGGCGGAAAAGTGGCCAAACAACAATGTGCCGGACCTTTGCAATTGCCCTTGAACAACTGTGGCGTGGTTGCCTTGGATTATACAGGAAAAGAAGGAATTGCCACCTCAATCGGGCATTCTCCCATTGCCTCTTTAATCGATCCAGTAGCAGGAACAAGAACGGCCATTGCCGAATCCTTGTCGAATATCGTTTGGGCTCCAATCAAAGACGGAATGAAAGGAATTTCATTGTCGGCCAACTGGATGTGGGCTTGTAAAAACGCAGGTGAAGACGCTCGTTTGTACGCTGCCGTTGAAGCTTGTTCCGACTTTGCCATCGAATTGGGAATCAATATTCCAACCGGAAAAGATTCACTTTCGATGAAACAAAAATATCCAAACGACGAAGTGATTGCGCCGGGAACGGTAATTATTTCGGCTGGCGGAAACTGTATTGATATTCGAAAAGTGGTGGAACCAGTTTTACAAAAAGATGGAGGTTCAATTTATTACATCAATTTGTCGCAAGATGATTTCAAATTGGGAGGTTCTTCATTTGCCCAAATTCTGAATACTATCGGAAACGAAGCTCCAACTATAAAAGATGCCGCTTTTTTCAAAAAGGCCTTCAATACCATTCAAGAATTAATTTTGGAAGACAACATTCTTGCTGGACACGACATAGGAAGCGGCGGTTTGATTACTACTTTATTGGAAATGTGTTTTGCTGACGTGAATTTGGGAGCCAAAATTGATTTCTCTGTTTTCGAAGAAAAAGACATTATCAAATACTTATTTTCTGAAAATATTGCGATTGTTTTCCAAGCTAAAGGCGATACTGTTGTAGAAAGCAAATTGAACCAAAACAATGTGGCTTTCTATAAATTAGGAAAAGCTACCAACGAAGCAACTTTAGACTTTGGGTCTTGCAAATTAGATATTGCCAAGTATAGAGATATTTGGTTTAAAACCTCTTTCCTACTCGACCAAAAACAAGCCAAAAACGGAACGGCACAAGCCCGTTTTGAAAACTACAAAAACCAAGCATTAAACTATACTTTCCCATCATATTTCACGGGAAAATTGCCTGTCATCTCGAGCGCAGTCGAGAGACCAAAAGCAGCCATCATCCGTGAAAAAGGAAGCAATTCCGAGCGTGAAATGGCCAACGCGATGTACTTGGCAGGATTTGACGTGAAAGACGTTCATATGACCGATTTGATTTCGGGACGTGAAAATCTGGAAGATATTCAGTTTATCGGTGCAGTTGGAGGATTCTCGAATTCCGATGTTTTGGGTTCTGCCAAAGGTTGGGCTGGAGCATTTTTATACAATGAAAAAGCCAAAACAAGTTTAGACAATTTCTTCAAAAGAGAAGATACTTTATCGGTTGGAATCTGTAATGGTTGCCAATTGTTGATGGAATTGGAAAAAATAAATCCAGAACACGAAGTACACGGAAAAATGTTGCACAACGACAGCCACAAACACGAAAGCATCTTTACATCAGTAACGATTCAAGAAAATAAATCGGTGATGTTGTCCACATTGGCAGGAAGCACTTTGGGAGTTTGGGTTTCACACGGAGAAGGAAAATTCCATTTACCAATGGGAGAAGAAAACTACAACATCGTAGGTAAATACGGTTATGATAGTTATCCTGCTAATCCAAATGGTTCCGACTTTAATACGGCAATGCTTTGTGATACGACAGGACGCCATTTAGTAATGATGCCACACATCGAACGTTCTACTTTTCAATGGAACTGGGCCAATTATCCAAAAGACCGAAATGATGAAGTTTCGCCTTGGCACGAAGCCTTTGTGAATGCAAGGTTGTGGTTGGGAAAATTGTAATTAAAATAGTAAAAATACTTTTTATAAGCGTTCATTTATGATGAGCGCTTTTTTCATTTGAAAAATTAACAGGATAAAATTTCTAAATTAAATGTAGATTAAAAAACATTAATTTTAGATATAAAATCAATACTGTCCCAAATACCCATTTGTGGGTATTTTTTAATAATACTATATAACCTAAATTTGTAAAATAATAGTTAAAAAAACACAATATCAAATGAAGAGCAAACCTATTATTATTGTTAAAATACTGGTTTTACTTTTTTAAATTTTATGGACTACAAATTCAAATGCCCAAACCGAATTCTTCCGTTACAAGATAAATTTTACAGAGAATCAATTAGACAAATTGTCTTTTTTATAGTATTAATAATACATAAGTCTATGCCAATGATTATTATATTTTTGATTTCAATAGGAAAAAGAAAATTTTAAATGGTCGTACTTTCATTAAACAGAGTCCAGCTACTGTCAAAAACGGGGCGATATCGAAAAGCCAAACGAATAGAAAACAAATAAATATCTATATATGAAAATTTTAAAAATTAGTACAATTATTGTAAGCTTATGTTGTTTAGCATCAACAAATTCATTTAGTCAATCTGCTAAAGACTATTTTTACCGCGGTGTTGAAAAAATGGAAAAGGAGGATTATTCTGGTGCAATATCTGATTTCACCAAATCTATACAAAATAATGGATCTGTACAGGTAGTCTTTTTTAACAGGGGACTTGCTAAACTAAAAAATGAAGATTATAGTGGAGCTATTACTGATTTTACAAAAGCCATTCAATTGGATCCAAATGATGGGGGAAGTTATTCAAGCAGGGCGAACGCCAAACTCTATATGGAAAATTACACTGATGCCCTAAAGGATTACGAAATTGCCATTCGTTTAGATCCAAAAGATGACTTGGCTTTTTCAAACAGGGCAAAAACAAAATTAAATCTAAAAGATTATGCAGGAGCACTAACAGATTATACTCAAGCCATTAAACTAAATTCAAAAAACAGCCAATCATTTCAAAACAGAGGTATTTGCTATTATGCTACAAATGAAATAAAACTAGCTTGCAATGATTTTAAAAAAGCAAAAAAATTAATGGAAGAAGACGGTGAAAACGATTTTGAAGACATAGAATATCTAATTGAAAATTCTTGCAATAAATAGTTCGGCTTTTCAATAGAAGTGGACTCATTCTTCCAAAGATAGAAAAGATGACGTTTCATCTTGGCACGAAGCCTTTGTGAATGCAAGATTGTGGATTGAGAAAACATAATTCCATAAAAATAGTTAAATTAAGCGTCCAATTTGTGACGCTTTTTTTAGCATAAATAAAAAAAAAGGCTACATTTATTTTTTTATAATTTTTTATGCAAAAAAACATAATCATTTGTGACGATCACATCCTTTTTTTGAGTGGGATTTCCGAGATTTTAAAGAAATTTGGAAACAACTACAATATTGTTACTTTTAGTGACTCGATTTCATGCAAAACACATATACAACAAAACAAGGTTGATGTTTTTATTTGTGATTTAAACATTGACAACACAGATGGATTCGTATTGATTAAAGAATTAAGAGATGAATTGATAAATTCAAAAATTGTAATTCTTACAGCCTATTTTGAAGATTTTTTGATTCAAAAAGCGGAAAAATTAGGTATTCATGCCTTTATGAGAAAAGAATCAACATCAGAAGAGCTTATTGCTGTTATTGAATCCGATTTAAACGTTCCATTTTACACCAATAAAAAAGTTACAAAATCTATTAATTTTTTTACTAATAAAGACGAGTCTGTTGTTAGTAAATTCAGATTGTCAAGGCAAGAAAAAGGGATTATTAAACTGATTATTGACGGAAAAACAAGTAATGAAATAGCTTTGATTTTAAATATTAGTAAAACTACTGTTGACACTCATAGAAAAAACATCAACCGAAAATTAGAAATTTCAAATAGTAGTTCTCTTATAAAATTTGCCCATGAAAATAATTTATTTTCTTAGTTTTTTATTTATTTTCAACCTTACGTTTGGCAAAAACACCACTGGCTTATTGGTTGATGCCAAATTTGCGATAGATAAAAATTCCAACTGGAACAACAACCCTTTGAAGCACAAATCCTTCTATCCTTTTAACAAATTCCAAAATCTAAATATCGGTTATAACAAAAACACTACGGTTTGGTGTTGGTTCAAAATAAAAAACATTGATTCTATAAAAACAAAAAAAACTTGGCTTTGTTTTGACAACAATCATATTGATAGTTTAATAGTTTTTGATGGAATCAAGCAACGCATCTTAGGAGACAGGACCCCTTTTTCAAGCCCATTTATAGATTGTCAATCCTTTGAAATCAACCTAAATCCCAACCAGACCAGAACCTTTTTTGTTAAGGTAAAAAAAGGAATTTCTTTTTTTGAGTTTACTTATAAATTTGAAGATGAAAATAAATTAATCGAACAATCCAGATTAAAAATTGCGGTCATCTCCTTTTTTCTGGGATTCATATTCTTATTGGTTTTATTCAATTCAATTCTGTTTTATATTTCTAAGAAAAAACTGTACGCCTATTATATTTTGTACTCGATTTTGACTGCAATCTATATTATGATTTCATCTAATTATGCCAAACATATTCTATTTACTGATTTTTTATATTTTAGTGAGTTCCGTATTTATACCGCCAGTTTATGGTTCATAAGTTTGAGTGTATTTCTCACTCATTTTCTTGGGTTAAAAACGGCTCAGCCTTTCAAATATAAAGCCATTAACATACTCAATATAAATAACTTATTTCTTATAGTTTTAACAATTTTTTTACTGGCATTAAACCAGTTAAATCCATTAAAACTATTTCTAATTATTGGCTATATTAACTTTCTTATTATTATTATTTTAATCGTTTGGGCAACTATTTCTCATCTTAAAATTGACAGAAAATTGGCTATTTATGTTTTAATTGCTTTTTTTCCTCAATTTGTTTGGGGTGCAGGAATTATTCTAAAATCATTTCAAATCATCCCAAAAAACCTTCATGAAGATTGGTTGGTTATTATCAGTTTGTATGAAGTATTCCTTTTTGGTTATGTACTAACCAAAAACTACATAGATACCTTTCAAAAAAACAAGGAATTGATTGTAGAAATTACAGCAGAAAAAGAAAAATCAATAGAAGCAATAACACAAGTACAAATCCGCGAACGCAGAAACATTGCTACTATAATTCATGATGATTTTGGTTGGAAAATCGCCCATATTCAACAGCTTTTAGAACTAGAAAAGATTGATGTTGCACAAAAAAGCGTTCAAGAACTGGCCTGTGACATAAGAGAAATTTCACATCAAATTCTACCAAAATCGCTTGATGATGGCGCATTGATTGCCGGTATTCAAAATCAAATTACTACATTGAATTCTGGATTGAAACAATCAAAAATTGAACTTTTTGAGTATGATTTTCCAAAAAAAATTGATGAAATATGGATTTATGATATGTATTTAATTACCTTGGAAATTATAAATAATGCATTAAAGCATGGAAAAGCAAACAATATCTGCATAGAATTATTTGGCTACCCCAATGACTATCTTTTACAATATACGGATGATGGTGTTGGTTTCGACTCATACTTGACTCCAAAAGGTTTTGGGCTTGAAAATATTGAAAAAAGAGTATTGCATTATAAAGGCACTTTTGAAATAAACAGCATCCTCAATCAAGGAACAATTGCTCAAATAAGCATTCCAAAAAAATAAATTTCGTACTGTCAAATACCCATAAATGGGTATTGCACTATATTTTACATTACTCTTTCTTTGTTTGTGCAATAAAAGATAAGTAAATGTATAGCCCCAAAAACATTCCTCCTACAGTTTTCAAATTTCTATTTTGTGCAATTATATTATACTTTAATAACTCTTTTGCACAAACTGAATTCTTTAACTCGAAAATCCTTATTTCAGAAAATCATTTATCCAATTTTTATTCTTCCCTGAGTATAGATAGTTCTCAAGTTTATTTCAATGCAAATGACTATAAAGTTTATGCTTACGATAAGAAGACGGGGAAATTAAATTGGTCTTTTGATTCCTATTTTAAATCTAATAATGCTCCCAAATTCAATCAAAACAATTTATTTGTTGGCATCAATGATGATAAATGGGTACAGTTGAATACTAAAGCTGGCGATACCATCCAGACCTTAAAAATTGAAAATATCACAACCCAACCATTTTTCAAAGACGGAATTATGTATTATGCAGCCATTTCGCCTGAAATTGGTGGAGCTATTTTGGCATACGATTTAAATAAAAATGAAATCGTTTGGCAGAAATACATAGGTCACGGCGTTTCCTATCAACCCTATTTTTTTGAAAATAAAATAGTAGCCAATTATGAGAATCAGTATTGGTTTGAATTGGATTACAACGGCAATGCGCTGGATAAAAGCGGAAATTGCTATTCTAAAAATACCGAACGTCCGTTTGAAGAACGATTTTGCAACATTCATTATGACTTGCTAAATCAATATAATAAAGATGTAGCAGTAAAAAATGTTACCATCGAGAGAACGAAATACCATTATGCCCCAAACGCTACGGTAATTTTAGAAGGAAACAAACTCAAAATAATCAACGAAAAGAACAAAGTAAAAAAGGAAATTATCATCGACAAAATCCTAACCCTGCTAGAAACAGGCGTAAACGACTATTCCGAAATTTTGAAAGTAGAAGAAAACACCGTTTGGTTTATGTATGAAAATATTCTCGGCGTTTACGATTTCAAAAAGAGTAAAACTCTAAAATCCTACGATTTAAGCTCTTGGAATCCACATCAGGTTGTTTTGAATGGGAATAATTTATGGCTGATTTCTAGGAATGATGGGGAATTGGTCGGATTGAATCTGAATTAAAAAAATTTTAAACTAAAATTATATACTAAAAATTAAAATTTGACAAAATGAAAAAAATCGTATTAACATCAACCTTTCTTTTTTTATCCTTACTAATAAATGCCCAAGAACTCGATGGAGTTTGGAAATTTGAAAAAATGAAACTATTTGGATATGTCGTCTATTTTGATGATACAGCCAAAGATAAAGAAAATGCCATAAATGGGTACCTGAAAGCAGTTAAAACTGGAATGGCTACGGATGAGGAAAAAGAAAGTTCAATAAAGGGTATAAATGAAAATAAATCAGCAATTTATGCAAGTTTTAAAGAGCAATATAGTTTTAATATTGAATTTAAAGACAACAAATTATTCTACAGAATTTTAAATGATGATGGAAAAATGGAAAAAACGGAAGCAGAATTAAATATTGAGGATGATATTCTCAAATTATACACAACTAATTATTTGTATGATGTTTTTGACTTCAAGTTTTTGGTAAAAGATGGTAAACTTAAATTAACCGAAATCAACGAGTGGGCAGGATCTGATAATGAAGGATTTGTTTTTTACTTTAAAAAATAATTTATGAAAAAACGTATTATGACAACAATACTATTATTAGCAGTCACAAGTTTGTCTTTTGCTCAAATGACTAGAAGTGAATGTATAATACAATTGAATAAATTGATCAAAGAAATAAAATTAGACATAAAAACTTCCGATTTATATATTAAAAAAGCAGCTGATAATTACAACCACAAGGGAAAGATTAATTTTCAAGAAATTACCGAAAATACCATAGTGTATCAAATAGAAGATTTTGAATTAAAAACAAAAATCAAAATAGAATATTCAAATATCAATTGGAATCATTTAAGAGCGGCACAAATTGGTTCTAGTGATTATTCTGCCATTGCACATAGTAATGATTTGGGGTTGATTTCATTGGATTTCGACTCCAACAAAAACACTATAGTGTATAAAGAATACAAAAACAATACAGTCATTCTAACAGAAACCGATTGGGATATGGCTGATTTATTTTATGATAAAAAGGACTTAGATAAAATAGAAATTTTAATAAATAGGTTACTTGAAATTGCAGGGAGTTAATTTTTTTAAACTTCGAAAACATAAATTATCAAATAAATGAAAAAGCTATTCGTATTTTGCTTCTTGCTATCAATTGTGTTTGGAGCTACTGCACAAAAAATGTATCTTTTCAAAGATGCTACTAAGGCGTATATGGGATTTAAAGACGGAAACGGAAATATCATTATTGAAGCCAATAAATACAAATGCAGCACCAGATATAGTGACTACTCCGAAGGTTTTATTACTTGCTCAAAAGAGGGTTATTGGGGTTTTCTTGATGAGAGAGGAAAGGAAATGTCTGCATTTAAATATGATACTCCATCTCAATTTTCGGAAGGATTAGCATTCGTTTCTTATCATAACAGATTTGGCTATATCGACAAAACAGGAAATTTTATTATAGAAAATAGATACCAAAACGCACAAAGTTTTAGTGAAGGTTGTGCAGCAGTAAAATATAATGGTAAATGGGGATTTATTGATGCCAAAGGAAATACTACAATTAATTTCTTATTTGATGATGCTATGAGTTTTCGAGACGGCGTAGCAGCTTTGAAATTTAATGGAAATTGGGGGCTGTTTAATAAATCAGCTGAGATAATAGTTTCGCCTGCGTATGAATTTATTTATCCATTTAAAAACGGTTTTGCCATGTATAAATTATATGGTTCGTATGGATTTTTTGATAAAAAGGGTAAAAAAATAAATCAGAAAACTTATTTCGATTGTCACGATTTCAAGGATGGATATGCGATAGTTTCAATTTCTTCAGAAAAAGACAAAGGTTTAGGGGTTATAGATACCACTGGTAAAGAAATAATTGAACCAAAGCTGGAAAACGAAAAAATAACTTTTAAAAATGATATTTTCTATGTAAAAAGAAAGGATACAAAGGAAGAAAAAACATTTAATAAAAAAGGAGAAGCCATTCTCATCTTGGGAACTCAAATAATGACAGAAACTGAATTGTTTAATAGTATAATGTCAAATTCAGCAGTAAGTGCAAAAGAACCTACACTACAAGAAATTAGAGATAAAATATTTGAGGATTTGAGGGACAATAGTGTTAAGGGGACGAGTACAGGGAGCGACATTGGTGATCTTTCTGAATTTACGACTCCACCACCAAATTACCAAGCTAATGTACCGACAAAAGCGAAAGAGTATGATAAAGTTTCAAGTGCTGAATCCTCTGCAAACAATGATGATTTTTGCAAAGAACTTAATTTTATTTTAACTGCAATAGAAAAAGAAGAGTTAGGCGATATAGTCGATTATAAGAAGCCATTGGGTATCACTCAATCTTGGTTTAGTAGTAAAGTTAAATTAAGCGGTTTTGAAAACTTACAAGGGCAATCGTTGTTTTCAAATCTTTCTTTTGTGGGCTATTTAACAAATAGCAATACCAGCGACAATGATAAACTTTACAAAAAATTGGTTGCAGATATAGATAGCTGTTTGTCAGGTTATAACAAA
>Ga0066411_1000342_pt1 | contig 9300 bp, 10 predicted proteins | sample LakWasMet15_LOW5_2_FD_59498 | JGI IMG/M metagenome (GOLD analysis project Ga0066411, IMG submission 59498) | Freshwater sediment methanotrophic microbial communities from Lake Washington under simulated oxygen tension - Sediment Metagenome 15_LOW5 | ecosystem: Environmental > Aquatic > Freshwater...
CGAGCTCCACCCGCGTGAACAGGTACCCGTCGAGCAACCACAGCCACGCGCCGAGGAAGACGAGCGCCGTCACGCCGGGTCCGACGAGGTCGCCATCGCGCGCGGCCACGCCGAGGAACAATGCCCCGAAGACTAGCGGCAGCGAGAGCAGCGCGCGACCCGACCGCGTGCGGTAGTGGTGCGTCGCGACGCCGGGCGTCGCGTCGGCCGGCAGGAGACTCTCGACGGCGAACTCCGAGGCACGTCCGCGGGCGACCGCGGCGGGAGCGCGGCGCGCGAGGAGCGCCTTGAACCGCGCGAGGTCGGTGAGCCCGGCGCCCACGTCGAAGGAGGCCCGGCGCGACGACACGACGATCGTCCCCTGGTCGAAGGCCGCGCCGCCGGTCGGGGCCACCGCGACGATCTCGCCCCACGGCATGGCCACCTCGCGGCGCTCGTCGAAGTAGCGCAGGCCGTCCTCCCGCACGACGACGCGCTGGCCCCGCCGCTGGTGGTACGCGCGTTCGCCGGACGCCCACGCCGACAACATCAGCCCGAACGGCAGCAGCAGGAACGCCATCATACCGAGCTCCATCGCGAGGAGGTGGGCGCGGGGGATGGGCGGCGGCTCGCCGCGGGCGATCAGCCAGAGGCAGTAGGCGAGCAGGACCGCCGACACCGCGCCCGAGAGCGCCGCCGCCGAGCGGGCGGTGAGCGGCGGTCCGTAGGTGAAGGTCCTCGGCAGCACCTCGATCGCACGGCTGCCGACGGGGCCCCACTCGCGCACGGCGGCGCGCGTGGCGTGGGCGAGCACGGCGGCGCGCAGGGCCGCGGCCTGCGGGTGCTTCGCGTCCCAGGTGAAGCGCGGGGCGTCGTCGTCGGCGGGCGCGACCACGTCCAGGGTGAAGTGCTGCGCGGCGACGGTGTGGAAGTCGCGCACGTCGCGCCAGCGGAGGTGGACGGTGCCGCGCCAGGTGCGCCGGCATAGGCCGTCGTCGTCGGCGGTGAGCGCGTCGCGCGCGGTGGCGAACGCGCCCAGCGCACCCAGCGCTAGCGCGGCGATCATCGCGTGACCCACGGCGTCGTCGGTGCGGTGCGCCGGGTCGACGAATACGTACGGCAGGGTCAGCAGGCCCGCCATCGCGAGGAAGATCGCGCCGAGGGCGTAGCCCTGGCGGTTGTTGACGACGATCGGCTGCATCCAACACCTCCGACGCCCGACGAGGGAGGCGCAGGTGTAGCGCGCGGCGCGCGGAAGTCAGGCGAGGGTCGTCGGGAAGAGCGGCCGCCTCACCGGCGTTGCCCCGCCATGCCGACGAAGCGCGCCGGGACGCCCTACCGCGAAGCGCCTCCCACCGAGGTGCGCGCGTGCCCGCTGTGCGACGTCGACCTCGCGGAGCGCGGCATCGACGTGTGCCCGGCCTGCGGGCTCTGGTGGATGCTCCCGGGTGACGCGGGCGAGCGGGTGCGCCCGGTCGGAGCGGCGGTCGGCGGCGGGGCGACGCTCCACCTCCCGCTGCGGTGCGGCCTCGATCGAGGCAGCCTGGGCGTGCCGCTGGCGTTCGGCGCGCTCTGCGCTTGCGCGGTCTTCATCATCCTCGCGTGGACGGACATCGCCCGCGGTCCGCTGAACATCACGTTCATCGCGCTGGGGCTGGTGTCGGCCGCAGGGCTGCTCACGGCGGTCTGCCTCGGCACGGCCTGCGGGGTGTGCGTGGCGCAGCTGCTCGTGCGAGCGGTCGTGCCGGCGCGCCTCGTCGGGGACGCGTCGACGCTGCGGATCCGCGTGTGGCGGGACCACGACGGCCCGCTCGGCGGCTTCCGTCGAACCGACGTGACGGTACCGCGCGAGCACGTCACGGGCGTGTTCGTCCGGCGGTGGACGAACGCCGGAGACGCGCGGCTGCGGTTGCAACACGCGTCGGGGCTGGTCTTCGACCTGTCGTGGCAGGAGGCGGAGCACGACGTCGCCCGGCGGGGCGAGGTGCTCTCGGCGTGGCTGCGCGCACCGGCCGCCTGAAGGAGACGACCGCCGCCCTACAGCGCGGGCGTCGGCGTGCAGCCCGCGGGCGTCGAGCACCTGGCGCGTCGCAGCGCGGCGTCGGATTACCTGTCGATGCGCGATGCGGCGTCGAGGGCGGCGGGGTGCCCGCTGTCGACGGCGGGGCTGGCGGGCGCAATCCGTGAGTCCATCGCGCGCGAGCTTCGACGCATCGTCCGTTTATTCAACGCCTCCCGAGGACTCCCTCGACGGCGTCAGCATTCACCGCGGGTTCGCTGCAAGCTCGTTGACAAGCTGCGCCCTGGGAGTGTGAAACTCGTCCGTCTGGGGATCCCACTGATTCCTTTCTGAGGAGGTTTAGCGCCGTGGCCAACAACGATCCGTCCGAGAAGAAGCCCATCACCCTCGACCCTTCGGACATCACGGAGGTGCCGACGGTGCACCGGCGCTCGGCGCTCGCCTCCATCGGCGCCCTCATCGGCGCGGCCATCGGCGTGGTGGTGCTCAAGCCCGAGGACGCCGAGGCCTGCCGGCGCCGCACCGGGCGCACCGACTCCGACGGCGGCCCCCACGCCGACGGCGCGGGCCGAGGCCACACCGGCCTCACCGACTCCGACTCCGGCGACGAGTCCAACTGCGGCCGCGGCGGCGGCGGGCGTCGCGGCCGGGTGCGCCGCAGCACCGGCGTGACGGACTCCGACAGCGGCCCCGGCGCCGATGGCGTGGGCCGCGGCCGCGGGACGGTGCGTCGCAACTGCACCGACTCCGACAGCGGCTCCTACGCCGACGGCGCGGGCCGCGGTCGCAACTGCCGCTGAGCCCCTCCCACCTCCCTCCTCCACTCCCCATGAGCGAGCGCTTTCCCACCCTGGCGGGGCTCATCGCCCCGCACAGCCTCCAGCATTTCCTCGAGCACCACTGGGAGCGCGAGCACCTCCACGTCCTCGGGCGGCCCGACGAGGCGCGCGCCTCGCTGGTCTCCCTCGAGGCCGTCGACGCGATGCTCACCACCCGCGTCAACCGACACCCCGACGTCTCCGTGGTCAACGCGACCCACCCCGTCGAGCCCGAGGACTACACGGACGGCGAAGACCTCGTCGACCCGATCCGCGTCGCCCGGCTCTTCGCCGCGGGCGGCACCATCATCATCAACAACCTCGACCAGTACAGCCCCCGGGTGCGCGCCCTGGTCTCGCAGCTCGAGGCCGAGCTCCGGGTCCACGCCCAGGCCAACCTCTACCTCACCCCCGGCGGCGCCCAGGGCTTCGCGGCCCACTACGACAGCCACGACGTGATCCTGGTGCAGGTGATCGGCCAGAAGCAGTGGCGCCTCTATGACAGCCCGAAGGGGCTGCCCATGCGCGGAGAGCGCTTCGATCCCGCCGCGACGAAGCCCGGCGAGCGCACCGCCGAGCTCCTCCTCCAGCCCGGCGGGGTGCTCTACATCCCTCGCGGGCTCATGCACGACGCCGTCGCCGTCGACGACGGCCCCTCGATGCACGTGACCATCGGGCTGCACGCCTTCCGCTGGTCCGAGGTGCTGCTCGAGGCCCTCGCCGCGCAGGCGCTCGTCGACCCCGACCTGCGCGCGGGTCTCCCCCTCGGGGCGCTGCGCTCCGACGCCAGCGTCGACGCGCTCCGCGAGGCCATGCGAGCGAGGGTCGACCGGCTCATCGAGGCGATGCGCTGGGACGACGTGAGCCCTCGCCTGCTCGCGCAGTTCGACCGCGACCACAAAGAGCACCTCCCCGGCCTGATGATCGACGCCGTCACCCCGATCACCGCGGAGACGGTCTTCGCCCGCCGGGGCGGAGTGCACGCCGAGGTCGCGCTCGACGGCGAGGCGCTGGTGCTCACGGTCGACGGCCGCAGCACCCGGTGGCCCGCGGCGGTCGCCCCGATGCTCAACGCGGCCCTCACCCACGAGGGGCCCTTTCGCATGGCCGACCTGGGCGACGACCTCGACGACCCGGGCAAGCTCACCCTGCTGCGACGCCTGCTCGGCGAGGGCGCCGTCTCCATCGCCCGCTAAGGGCTCTCCGGCACCCGGAAGAACCCCCAGCTCCAGTGCACGTGCGCCGCGATGTCGGCCGCCACGCCCGCGACCGCGTCGTCGCCGACCAGCTTCGCCGACTCGGCGAGCGCACGGGCGCGGGCCCGCAGCGACACCATGTGGGCGATGTCGTCCGGGTCCGTGGCCAGGTCGGGGCGCACCCTCGCGCCCGCGTCGATGCACATCCAGTCGTAGAGCAGCGCCGTCAGCGCCTCGCGCGCCGCGCCCTCCCGGATGGGGGTCTCCTGCACGTCGGGCCAGCCCATCGGGCGCACCCTCGCCACCGGGTCGCGCACCCTCCACCCCGACCACCGCCCGCCCTCGTCGAAGAGCAGCCCGATCTCCGGCGAGATCGCCAGCGCCGTCCATCGCGAGAGCGCGGCCGCGCCCGCCTCGAAGGCCTCCGCCCTCAGCGCCACGTAGCCCGTGAGCCCCAGGTCGAACACCCCGACCTCCATCGCCGGCAGCGCGAAGCCCTCCCCCTCCACCAGCGTGAGCGCGCCCTGCTCCGCCGGGAGGGCCATCGCCGTGCGCCAGAGGTCCTCGTCGAAGGCCACCCGGGGCGGACGCGTCAGCCACACCTCCCTCAGCCGGCGGGTCGCCTCGTCGAAGCGCAGCGCGTCGCCGTCGTCGGTCTCGCGCGATCCGAGGCCCCCCTCGGTCGTCCACTGGAGCCTCGAACGGTCGGCCGTCCAGCGCGCCCGGAAGGCCTGCGCCCCGCTCCAGAGCGTCGCCATCTCCTGCGCCGCCGCCGGGGCCGCCACCCTCGCGCGCACCCCCTCGGCCAGCGTGCGCTCGGGGCCCTCCACCGCCTCCGCAGGGAGCGCCTCCAGCGCCTCCGAGGGAGCCTCGGCTGCCAGCGCAGGGAAGGCTCCGGTCAGGGCCTCGATGCCCCTCGCCCCGGCCTCGGCGAAGGCCGCCTCGTGCAGCGCCTCGACCACCGTCGCGTCGTCGTCCGCCGACCAGCAGCGCTCCACCCACGCCGTCGAGGGAGCCTCCTCGGGGCCGTCGCCCACCGAGCGCACCCAGCGCAGCACCAGCGCGCCCGCCACCTCCCCTCGACGCTCGGCCAGCAGCACCACGCCCCAGCGGTCGTCGCCCAGCGCCGCGGCCAGCGAGGCGCCCACACGGACGCTCGCCGCCCGCAGCGCGTCGTGCACGCGGGCCACGTCGCGAGGCGATCCGAGCGCCCTCCGCACCACCAGCGCCGCCGTGCGCCCAGTCCTCATCGCGCGCCGCTGCCGGAGTGCCCCGGGGCTCAGTTGAGGCTGTGGGGCAGCGCCAGCGTGAAGGGGGCGATGCGCGCGTCGAAGCGGTCGCCCGCGTCGTTGACCATCTGGTAGGTGCCCTCCATGGTGCCTCGCGGGGTGCGCAGCGAACACCCGGAGGTGTACTCGAAGGTCTTCCCCGGAGGCAGCGTCGGCTGCTCTCCCACCACGCCGTCGCCTCGCACCTCCTGCACGTTGCCGTCGGCGTCGGTGATGATCCAGTGGCGCGACCGCAGCTGCGCCGTCTCGGCGCCCTCGTTGTGGATCGTCACGGTGTACGCGAACACGTACTGCTGACGGCGCGGCTGCGACCGCTCGGGCAGATACTGGCTCTTCACCTGCACCCGGATTCCTCGCGTGACTGCGTTCGACACGGTGGCACGATACACGAGCGGGCTGCGGCTCGCAGGTTGCGAACAACGGTTGCTCGCGTTAGTTCTCCGCAGGTCCTCTGGACAGGTGAAGGTCAATGTCCATCCGAACGATTCTCCGTTATCCAGACAAGCGATTGCGCGTGAAGGCCGAGCCGGTGACCGTGGTCACGGACGAGGTTCGCGCGCTCTGTGAAGACATGGCCGAGACGATGTACGCCGCCCCGGGCGTCGGCCTCGCGGCGCCCCAGATCGGCGTCTCCCTCAAGGTGTTCGTCATCGACGTGGCCTCCGGCACCGACGACCCGAGCGAGCTGCACTACTTCATCAACCCCGAGATCATCCACCGCGAGGGCGAGACCGTCTGGGAGGAGGGCTGCCTCTCCTTCCCGGGCATCCACGAGGAGATCGAGCGCGCCGAGCGGGTCACCGTGCGCGCCACCGGCCTCGACGGCAAGGTCTTCGAGCTCAAGGCCGAGGGGCTGCTCGCCATCGCCGTGCAGCACGAGTACGACCACCTCGACGGCACCCTGATGGTCGACCGCGTCTCGCTCCTCAAGCGCCGCATGATCGACCGCGACATGAAGAAGCGCGCGCTCCAAGACGCCCGCCCCTGACGCCGCCTCCCCGGTCTAGACTCCCCTTCAACCTCCTCATGCGCCCTCGCGTCGTCTTCTTCGGAACACCGGCCTTCGCCGTCCCTCCCCTCGCCGCGCTCACGAAGCTGGCCGATGTGGTGTCCGTCGTCTGTCAGCCCGACAAGCCCGTCGGCCGCGGCAACGTGGTCACCGCGCCTCCGGTCAAGCGCTTCGCCGAGGAGCACGGCATCCCCTGCCTCCAGCCGGTGAAGCTGCGAGACGGCACCGTGGCCCAGTGGATGCGCGAGCTCGCCCTCGACGTGGCGGTGGTGGTCGCCTACGGGCGCATCCTGCCGCCCGACGTGCTGGCCGCGCCGCGCCTCGGGTGCCTCAACGTGCACGCCTCGGTGCTGCCCAGGCACCGGGGGGCGGCGCCCATCCAGTGGTCGATCCTGTCGGGCGACGCCGAGACGGGCGTGACGCTGATGAAGATGGACGAAGGGTTGGACACCGGGCCGATGCTCTCCATCCGGCGGACGCCCATCGACCCCGACGAGACCTCCCCCTCGCTCTCCGACCGGCTCTGCTCGCTGGGGGTGACGCTGCTCGAAGAGGAGCTCGGCCACTACCTCGCCGGGCTGCTCACGCCGGTTCCGCAGGACCACGCGCGCCACACGCTCGCGCCGCCGCTCACCAGGGAGATGGCCGCGATGGACTGGAAGCGCTCCGCCCGAGCGCTCCACGACCAGGTGCGGGGGCTCACCCCGTGGCCGGGCACCTCGACGACCCTCGGGGCGCGGCGGCTGATGGTGCACGCCACCAGGCTCGATGACGCGCCGACGGTGATCGCGGGCGCTCCGGGCGAGGTGGTCGCGGTGACCCGAGACCGGGTGTGGGTGGCGACGGGAGAGGGCCTGCTGGGCCTTACGGAGCTGCAGCTCGAGAACAAGAAGCGACTGGCCGCGAGGGAGTTTCTCGCGGGTCATCCGCTGCGGCCAGGGACGATGCTGGGGGACGCGTGAAGATCTACACGAAGACCGGAGACGACGGGCAGACGGGGCTCTTTGGCGGCGCTCGGGTCTCCAAGGCGAGCCCTCGGGTGGAGGCCTACGGCACCATCGACGAGCTCAACGCGGCGATCGGCGTGGCGCGGGCCGCGGGCGTCGGCGAGGAGCTCGACGTGCTGCTGAGCGCGATCCAGAGCGAGCTGTTCAACCTCGGGGCCGAGCTGGCGACGGTGCCTGGCAAGGAGGCGCTGCTGAAGATCCCCCTGCTCGACGAACAGGAGATCGCGAAGCTCGAGGCGGCCATCGACGTGAGCGAGGCGGCGCTCCCGCCGCTGAAGAACTTCATCCTCCCGGCGGGCACTCCCGCCGCCGCGTCGCTGCACCTGGCGCGCACCATCTGCCGCCGGGCCGAGCGGGCGCTGGTGGGCCTCCCCGAGGCGGAGGGCGCCCGAACCGAGCTCAAGATCTACCTCAACCGCCTGAGCGACCTGCTGTTCTCCCTGGCGAGGCAGGTCAACCTGCGCGCGGGCGTCGAGGACGACCCCTGGTCGCAGCGGAGCGTCCCAGCGATCCCGTAGACAAGCACCGTCGGGCCGTGGCACTGAACACGTGTCCAGATGCCCATCGACGAACGCCGACGCGCATGGCTCTCCCGGGTCGATGAGCACAAGGCCCTCGCCCGGCTGCTTCGGGCCAACAGGCTCCTCGGCGAAGACCGGGTGCGCTACGACGCGCTCACCCGCTCTCTGCTGAGCGAGCTCACCTCACCCGTGGCGGTCGAGGAAGTCGTAGGTGTCGCGCCAGCACTGCTGGGCCTGGGCGCGCCAGACGAAGGCGTGGAAGGCGTGGATGCCGCCCGGGTAGTACCGGGCCTCCGCGGTGACGCCGAGGGCGTCTAGCGCGAGGGCCATGCGGCGGGTGTCGCGGAGGAGCGGGTCGGCCGTGCCCACCGGGAGGAAGAAGGGGGGCAGCGGGTGCGCCGGGCGCTCGGCCCGCTCGAAGAGGCAGAGCGGGTCGGCCAGGTCGAGGGAGGGCGCCGTGCTGGCGCCGAGGTAGGCGTCGGAGACCTCCTCCACGCGGTCGGCGATCCACCAGGGGAGCTTGTGGTCGCGGCGGTAGCGGGCGGTGTCCGAGACCTGGAAGAGCCCGCACGAGGCGACCACCGCGCGGGGCCGGACGCCCGCGTCGAAGACCCTGCGCGCATAGGCCTCGGGGCGCTCGTAGCAGGCCGCGACGGCGAGCGAGGTCACCAGGTTGGCCCCGGCGGACTCGCCCGCCACGACGACCCGGGAGGGGTCTCCGCCGTAGCGGGCGGCGTGGGCCAGCACCCACTCCCAGGCGGCGCAGGTGTCTTCCAGTCCGGCGGGGAAGGGGTTGGCCGGGGCGAGGCGGTAGGAGGCGTTGAAGACCAGCCACCCCCGGCGGGCGAAGGCCAGGGCCATGACCCAGTGGGTGTCCTTGGAGAGGATGCGGAAGCCTCCGCCGTGGACGTAGAGCAGGACGGGGTGGGGCCCCGGGCCGGCGGGCTTGTAGACGTCGAGGAGGTGCTCCGAGGAGCCGTCGTCGAGGTAGGGGATGTCTCGGATGCGCTCGACGCCGTGGGCCTTCGGGTCGGCCAGCGGGTGAAGCGCTCCGGCGCGGGAGGCCCCTCGGAAGAAGCCGTCGACCACCGTGGCGCCGATCGCGCGGCGGAGCGTGTGGAGCCTTCCGGGGGGATCGCTGGACATGAGAGGGGTTCTAGCGCGTCAGGGAGACTCGGCGATGGGGAGCTCGTCCTTCGGGTCGCCGACCATCCAGCGGTCGAAGAAGCCCAGGAAGTCGAAGGGTACGGGCTCGCCTCGGATGCCGAGGCGGTCGTCGAAGTCGACGATGGACAGCGCCCCGTCGGAGGGTGCGCCGGGCTTCTTCTTCCGGGCGCCGGACCTGGCCTGGGTGAAGCACCAGCCGCCCTCGCCCGCGTCGCCTTCGCCCCGCGAGAGGCGAAGCAGGTCGCTGGTCTTCACCTTGGCGTCGAGGGCCGGCACCGCGAGCTGCACCGAGGG
>Ga0066411_1000350_pt1 | contig 9229 bp, 8 predicted proteins | sample LakWasMet15_LOW5_2_FD_59498 | JGI IMG/M metagenome (GOLD analysis project Ga0066411, IMG submission 59498) | Freshwater sediment methanotrophic microbial communities from Lake Washington under simulated oxygen tension - Sediment Metagenome 15_LOW5 | ecosystem: Environmental > Aquatic > Freshwater...
CGAAGGCGCTCGCGTTATCCAATTGCCTTCGGGCAGCATGCCGACAATTTCGGAATGGGCGTGTTGGGATATTTGACGGATGTGTGTTTGTCGGTATTTCTCCGGCATCCAGTCTTTGGGTTCGATTTTTTCATCGCGGGCGATGCGGGCGTCGAATAATTCTTCCAGGTTTTTTACTTCTAATTCAGACATCTTTTTAGTGATTAGTCGTTAGTAATTAGTGATATGCTGCTTATTTTTTTATTCAATACGTTTTTCTTTTAGCCCCGATGGGAGCTGGCTACCGTGTAGCGCGGACAGCGGGAATATGGATTCCTAAAATGCCCGAGCCACTCGCTTCTATACGCCAAAATCAACCACCACTTTTTCGGAGGTTGGAACGGCTTGGCAACTTAGCACTAGCCCTTTGTTAACTTCATTTTCATCGAGGGAATAATTAACTTTCATCTCGACGGTTCCTTCGAGCACTTTACATTTGCAGGTGCTGCACACACCTCCTTTGCAGGCAAACGGCAAGTCGGCACCGGCGGCCAACGCACCATCCAAAATATTATCGAAATCGTCATCCATCGTGAAGTGGAATTCTTTTCCGCCATCGATGATGGTAACTTCGGTACCTTCGGCTTTGTGTTCTAATATTTTATTGATTCGGTGTTTGTCTTCTTCAGATATTCCGGTGTTGAACAACTCGAAATGTATTTTATCTTTTGATAAACCGGCTGCGGTTAATTCGTCGCGCAACAGATAAATCATTTCCTCTGGGCCGCAGATAAAACAGTCGTCGGTTGAAGGAATATCAATGATTTTATCGGTAAGGATGTTCATTTTTTCTTTGGTAAATCTTCCGTTTAACAGCTCGATACTTCTATGTTCTTTAGTTAAGAAATGAAAGATTTCGAATCGTCCGAAATACTTGTTTTTCAGCTGCTCAATTTCTTCTTTAAAGATAATGGATTTTACGGTTCTGTTTAAATAAAACAGTTTAAAAGTGCTGTTGGGCTCAGCTGCTAAATGCGTTTTGATGATCGACAAAATCGGTGTGATTCCACTACCGGCGGCAAAAGCAATATAGTTTTTGGCTTGGTTGGACGTTTCGGTAAAGAAGGTTCCATGTGGCGGAATTACATCGACTGAATCTCCTTTTTTCAAAGTATCATTCACAAAAGTAGAGAACAATCCTCCGTTTATTTTTTTAACGGCTACCTGCCATTTATTATCCATCGGACAAGAGCATAACGAATAGTTTCTTCTGACTTCGTTACCGTCAATGATGGCTCTTATGGTTAAATGTTGGCCTTGTTTGTATTGAAATTCCGTTTGTAATTCTTTTGGAATATCGAAAGTGATTACCGAACAATCTTTGGTTTCTTTATAAATATCAGCAATTTTGATGCTATGAAATTTTGCCATAAATCTGATTTAAAACAAAAACTAACAATTGTTAGTTTACTAGGCAAATTTAAGTATTATTTATTAAAAAGGAACTACAACGTTTGAAAATTTAACACTAATTGATTATCAACAGTTTAACCAATTGCAATTCCATTTAGAAGCACCTGAATCATATTGGATTTTAGTACAGCCGGATCAGGACTTTTTTTCTTGCCGTACCACAGATACAACGTACGTAAAGTGGAAAGAGTAGAAAAAATAATTACCTCTAAATTGAGGTTTTTTATTTCACCATCCGCGATTCCTTTTTTGACAATGGTTCGGAAATTTTCTTCGTAATCTTCGCGCATTTTGATGAAGTAATTCAATTCGGCATCTGACAAATGCATCCAATCGTTGTTCAGACAAGCCAAGGCATTAGCATCACGCAAGGTTATATCGATGTGCAACTGAATGATTCTTTCTATTTTTTTGATGGTGGATTCATCTGAACTTACCACTTCATTAATAGTTTGAGTAAATTCTTCGGCAATTTCGATAATGATTAATACTAAGATTTCCTGTTTGGATTTGATGTGGTTATACAAACTTGATGCCTTGATATCCATAGCCTGAGCAATATCGCGCATGGTTACGGCGCTATAGCCTTTATCTTTGAAAAGTTGGGCAGCTACGGCTATGATTTCGGTTTTGCGGGCTGTGATTTTCATACGGTTTCAAATATACAGTTATTTTTGACTTAGGTAACTTTTGTTACAGCAGTTACTTAACTGCAGCTTTATCTTTGTCAAAAAAAACATTATGGGATTATTAAGCATATTAGGATTAGGAGGCAAATCAGAAAGCATTCAGGAGTTTATTTCAAAAGGAGCTATTATTATTGATGTGAGAACGTCTGGAGAATTTCAAAACGGTCATATTAAAGGGGCAAAAAACATCCCTTTGAATACCGTTTCGGAAAAAGTTGCCGAAATTAAAAAAATAAACAAACCTATAATCGTTTGTTGTCATTCAGGTATGCGCAGTGCTCAGGCAGCGGCATTTTTAAGAAGTAATGACGTTAAAGTTTTGAATGGTGGTGGCTGGCAAAGTTTGGAAAGTAAACTTTAAATTAGGTTATTATTTTTAGCTTTTTGAATGGCTTAAAGTTTATTGTGAACTTGAAGTTTATGTAGATATTTTAAGTCAAAATAATGATTGTAAGTTTATATAAAATAAAAGTCCCGTTAAGGGGACTTCTATTTTATTGAATAACTAACTTTTGGGTAATGAGTTTATTATTCTCGGAAGTGATTTTGATCAAATATACTCCTTTTCGTTTATCGGATAAGTCAAGCTGCATTTGGTTTGACATCCTATTTTCATTCAAAACTAGTTTTCCCAGCAAATCATAAACCTGAACTGATTGAATCCTATTTGTCTTTGACTGCAGATAAACAATACCATTACTTGGGTTTGGAAAGAATTGCGATGCATGGTCATCAAATACAGTAAAACCAAGCCCAGTGCAAAGAAAAACTTCAACGGGAGTTTGTCTGTTTAAAAAAGAGCCATCACCTAGCATTCCGTCTGAATTGTTGCCACAGGCATATACCGTTCCGGTACTATTTTGATAAAAAAAGAAACTCAATCCGGCACTCGCATTTAACAACCCACTGGCTGCAGACAATTGTTGCGGCGCAGTTCTATTGATTACTGTTCCATCTCCCAATTGATAGGAAGAATTAGAACCCCAAACCCAGAGTGTACCATCGGTTTTTAAGGCCAAATTGTGATTTTTTGACATTACTTTACTCCAATTGCTTTCGACGCCTATTTGTATGGGTACATTTTTGGAAACTGTTGTTCCATCTCCCAATTGTCCGCTGGCATTATTACCCCAAGCCCAAAGTGTGCCATTGCTTTTAATGGCTATAGAATGTTGTTCTCCAGCAATGACAAATGCCCAATTGGTCTCGACACCAATCTGCGTGGGAACGTTGATAAACTGTGTAGTGCCCAATCCTAACTGACCATTGATTCCTATGCCCCATGCCCAAAGGGTTCCGTCTGCCCGACGCCCGACGCTATGGGATGTTCCCACTGAAATTGAAGTCCAATCGTTTGCCAAGCCTATTCTGACCGGAGCAGTTCGGTTCGTATAAGTCCCATCTCCCAATTGTCCTGACTGATTTCCGCCCCAAGCCCATAACGAACCATCGGTTTTGATTCCCATAGTGCTATTGATATTAGATGAAATGGATTGCCAGTTGCTATCGGTACCAATTTGGATGGGTATATTTTTATTTGCTGTGGTTCCATCTCCTAATTTACCGTAAGTATTTTGTCCCCAAGCCCAGAGTGTTCCGTTATTTTTAATGGCAAAGGTACTATACCATCCCGCAAACACAAACGTCCAATCATTGTCAATCCCGACCTGAGCAGGTGCTCCTATATCACTGGTCACATTGCCAATCCCCAGCTGACCGTATTGATAATCTCCCCAAGTCCATAGAGTTCCATCATTTTTGACAGCAGCGGCAAATTGATTTCCAGCTGATATTTTTTGCCAACATTGAGCATGTGCCGAAAGAATTATAAATAATGCAGGGATAAGTAATTTTAGTCTCATGTTATGCTTTGTTTTAGTAAAGCAAAACTATAATGAGTCGGCTATAAATAAAATACGACAGATGCCGTATTCGGTCTTAAATTAGATTATTATTCTTGGCTTTTTGAATCGCTTCGAGTTTGTTGTGTACTTGAAGTTTGGTGTAAATATTCTCGATATGTTTTCTAACGGTAGATGGCGAAAGGAAAAGATTATCGGCAATGATGTTGTAATTTAAGCCTTTGCTCAACTGCTCGAGTACCTCAACTTCTCTTGTTGTTAATTTAATTTCGTCATCACATTTTTGTTCAAAATCTACCGGATTCCGTAGCAGTTTCAATGTTTTTAATGCGATGGAAGGATTCATGGCAGCGCCACCGTTGAGTGTTTCCAAAATTCCCTGATGCAGTTCTTTGGGATTGACTTCTTTGAGCAAATAGCCATCGGCTCCGGCTTTGATGGCATTGAAGATATTTTCATCGTTATCAAAAACCGTCAGCATGATGATTTTGATTTGAGGGTATTTGGTTTTGACATTTTTGGTAGCTTCAATTCCGTTGCATTCGGGCATTTCGATATCCATTAAAATCAAATCGATGTTTTTGTTTTTTTCGAGTTTTTGCTGTAAATCGTTGCCGTCATTGGCAGTGAATTTCAACACTAAATCCTCAAAAAAAGACAATTTTTCGGCAACTGCTTTTTGCAAAAAAACATTATCATCAACTATGGCTATTCTTACTGACATCTTATGGCTTTTTAAAACACAAAACAATGCTTGTTCCGGCTTGTTCTTGTGAAGTTATAGTAATTTCTCCGTTTATTTCTTTGGCGCGTTTTTTCAAATTATTCATTCCGTTTCCTGACAACACTGCTTCTTCATCAAATCCGTCACCATTGTCATTAATGATAATTCGGAACGTATTGTTTTCTTTAAAAACTTTCACCTCAATTTTACTGGCATTGGCGTGTTTCATGCTGTTGTTGATGGCTTCCTGAATAATGCGGTACACATTCATTCCTTCCACCGAGGTGAAGACATCAGTCTTGAGTTGGTCGTCAAAATCAAACTCAAATTCGATACCTTGGGAAGCCAATTTAGCATTTTCGATAAAATTGGAAATTCGTGATTTTAAGTCTTCAAAAGTAATTTCATCTTTGTTCATTGCCCAAATGGTATCGCGCAATTCGTAGATAGTTTCTTTGGTAAAACCGCTTATGGCCGTTAACTTTTTTTCCAGCTTTTCATCAACGATGTTGAAACCGTATTTCAAATTATCCAACGACGAAATAATAAACGTAAGCTGGGCACCGATGTTATCGTGCAAATCTCTTGAGATTCGGAGTCGTTGTTCCTGCAGTTTGTTTTGGGTTTCAATTTTGAGCAAGGCATCTTTCAGTTCATTGTCTTTTTGGAGTTGAATGGTTTTCAACTTTTGTCGAATAAAAACTATGAAGCCAATTAAAATGGCAAAAAGTGCTGTGGAGAACGCTCCTAAAATCCAAATGTTTTTCTCGGCAATTTGGGCTCTTTGGAGCAGAATTTCTCTTTCTTTTTGTTCGGTTTGGTATTGCGTATCTAATTCAGCTTGTTTGGTTCTGATGTCGGTATTCATGATGCTGTCTTTACTCAGCACATGATTTTTATAATTGAGCAAGGCACTTTTGTAGTCGCTGTTGTTTTCATAAACTTCGGATAATCCTTTGTAATTATCTTCTAGCAGTGACGGATAGTGATTTTTTTTGCTCCAAAGAATCGCTTTGTTGAAATAAGCAATGGCTTCTTTATCATTTCCGATTTCTTTGAAATAATAGCCATAAAAATTCAGGTTTTCGGCGATGCCAAAGACATCATTGATTTTTGTCCGAATTCGGTACGCATAATCAAAAAGCATCTTGGCATCTTCGGGTTTCTTTTGCATCAACTTTACAAAAGCAATTTTATTGGCGCTGTAGGGAATACCTATTTCATCTTTCCTCTTTTCTTTTAAAGTCATGGCCTTTTGATAGAAAAACAAAGCACTATCAAGCTCCTCTTTCATTTCTTTCAAAACGCCATAATTGTCATAAATTGACGTCAAAGCACCTTCATCCGCATTAACTTCTGCCATTTTCATGCCTTTTTGCATGTTGTACAACGCCATTTCCATGTTGCGTTTTTTGAGCTGATAGCCATATTCGCTGTAGGCTCCGGCTAATTTTTGCGTTAGCTTTAACTTGTCATACCAGCGAATAGCATTGAGCATACAACTGGTGTTTTTATCGTATTTACCTTGAAAATAATAGACCAAACCTAAGTTGGCATAGGAGTCTGCGATACCTTGAGAGTACTTGATTTTTTGAGCATTGATTAGGTTTTGTGTAAACCAGTTAACCGATTTTATAGTGTTGGCGATTTTAACATCGTACTGCAGGTTGTTTATCGAATCTATTTGGGTTTTGGTGATTTTTTTTTGAGCGTAAACGGAATGCCCTGCCGAGACCAACAGCATTAAGACAAGAGCTATTTTTATTTTTCTAAAACTCACTTAAAAATTAATTTTCAATAAACTTAAGTATTTCCAACGAAAAAAAGTCCTTTCCAAACAAATTGATTTTGCTTGACGAAATCAAAGTTTGAAAAGGACAACAATAAAAACAACCTGTTTTTAATTTTTAATATCGATCATGGATTGGTTTTACAAATGTGAGGTCTTACCGGCAAAAAAAAAATACGACAGATGCCGTATTTAATTCTTGTATGATTTGCTAACTATTATGTCTTTTGATTGGGCAACGTGATGGCAACTGTGGTGCCTTTGTCTATTTCGGAATGGATTTCGAGGGTGCCGCCCACATCGGTAATTCTTTTTTTCATATTGGCAATTCCGTTGCCAAGTGCTGCATTTTCGGTGTCGAATCCTTTGCCATTATCTTCCACTGAAATCGCAATCGAATCGCCATTCGGAACAATTTTAAGCTGAATTTGAGAGGCATCGGCGTACTTTATACTGTTGTTGATGGCTTCCTGAATTGTTCGGTAAATGTTCATGCCTTCCAAAGAGGTGAACGCTATGTTCTTCAAATCAGAATCAATTTCAAAATGAAACTGAATTTCTTCTTTGGCTTCTTTGGCTTTATCAATAAAATTATGAATGCGGGATTGCAAATCTTCAAATGAAATTTCGCTTTTGTTCATTGCCCAAATCGTGTCCCGAAGCTCTATAATGGTGGATTTGGCAAACGTACTTATGGTTGAAAGCTTGGTGTCGAGTTTGGCATTTTGCAAATCGAAAGCATATTTAATGTTATCGACAGAAGAGATAATGAATGTGAGTTGCGAACCAATGTTATCGTGCAAATCCCTCGAAATCTGCAAGCGCTGTTCCTGCAATTTGTTTTGTGTTTCGATTTTGGTAATCGCCGATTTGAGTTCAAATTCCTGTTGCTGCTGTTTGTTTTTAAGTTTTTGGCGGTAATAAATCAAGTAAGAAACGATGAGTATTCCCAGAATGACACCAGCCAGAATGATTGCCTGAATATTTTTGGAGCGGATTTCATTTTCCTTTTCCAGAATTTTGGTTTTTGATTTGAGCAGTTCTTTTTCTTTTTTTTCGTTTTGGTATTTGGCTTCGAGTTGACCAAAATTGGCATCTCTGTCTTTCTTAAAAATAGAATCGCGCAGTTTTAAATATTCCTCCTGAAACGTTAATGCCTTGGCTATATTATTACGCTTTTTATTGAACAAATATCGTGAGTAATAGTAATCACGAAGTTTCTCAACGCTTTCACTTCGGCTGGCATAAAAATAAGAAGAGTCGAAAAGTATTTCGGCTTTATGATAGTCCTTTAGTTCATAAGCTATGGTAGCTAAGTTGTTGTAGTTCGTGGCATTTTCATAATAATAATGTGAATCTGCTATGCCGTTATACTGGATTTTGGCAATTTTTATGGCTAGATTAATCCATTTTTCGGACTCTTTGAATCTTTTGAGTTTTAAAAGCGTGTTGCCAATATTGTTGTAAGTGTTGCCAACCTTAAGGGTATCGGCGCCTTTTATGTATTTAAACACTTTGAAATGATAGTATAAAGCACTATCGGGTTTTTTCCAATCATCAAAATTAATAGCGATGGCATTTAACGACGAGGCTATATCAAATTTGGTGGCTTTTTTATTGGTTAATGCTCGGTTCAGTGCTTTTTTTCCGTATTCGACTCCTTTGTTGTATTCTTCAAAATCGTGGTAAGCAATGGCAATACATTGAGGAAAAGCCTGCATCCAGTACTCATTTTTTTCTCGCTCCGCCACTCTCATTCCTGTAAAATAACCTTCTATGGCCTTATCGTATCTGCCTTGCTTGATATAGGTTTTTCCCATATTGCTTAGCACATAGAGGTACTTATTGAATTCTTTTATTTCGAGAAACATTTTAGCAGCAATTTTTCCGTAATAAATAGAGCTGTCCTGTACGTTATAATCGGTGCAACGGGCATTTTTACAGAAATAATACTCTGCCAAATCCGCTTTGGTTTTGATGCTTTTTTTTGCCTTCTTAAAATAATAATCTGAGGAGTCTTGTGACATGAAAGCTTTGACCAAAGTTTTTTGAACCTCTTGACTATAGCCAAAAGTTGAGCAGAAAAAAGTAAGGAAAATATAAAATGTAATTCTGTTCATTGGAAGGTTTTATAATATAAATATAGCATAAATGTTAAATTTTTCAATGCTGCTACTTATTTCTTCCGGCTAACTCTTCGAACAATTGATAATTCAAGTCGAATATTTCTTTGTTAAGGGTGGCATTGATTGCCTTCATTTTTTGTTTTAATTCTTCGGTAACTTGTAATTGATTGTTTTGAACCTGATGTTCCTTACTGATATGTACCATAAACTCTTCCAAAATTTGGAGTTTAGCTTGGTACTTCAACCGGTCTGTTTGAATTTTATCTAACAAATAGACTATCAATATCAAAAAGAAAATTGCCAAGAGGGTTATTATGTAAATCATCTGAAAAAGTTCAAAACAATCAATTAGAAATAAATTTTTATTGGTGGGTAATTCCGCTGATATTCAAGCTACCTTCAGTAATCGTTTTGTTTACGGTTGTATTACTTCCGACAAAATTGAACGTGGCTACTATTTTATTATTAATAGTATCGCAAGTTGTAACGTTGATAGTTCCCGAAGTGGAGTTAAAATAATCTCCCGGATAATTAGCACCATCATTGGTTAAATAAGTCAGCCACGAGGTAGTCATATCAAATGATTG
>Ga0066411_1000353_pt1 | contig 9207 bp, 13 predicted proteins | sample LakWasMet15_LOW5_2_FD_59498 | JGI IMG/M metagenome (GOLD analysis project Ga0066411, IMG submission 59498) | Freshwater sediment methanotrophic microbial communities from Lake Washington under simulated oxygen tension - Sediment Metagenome 15_LOW5 | ecosystem: Environmental > Aquatic > Freshwater...
AATTCAGTTTTTTCCACTTACAGAAACTCGATTTCTTGCCGTGTGCATCATAAAGTGCACACGAAGTGCACACGCGGTGATTTTTGGGGTAATAATTTGGGCATCAACGCACATCCAAAGATTGCACACGATGCCCACATTCTCTCAGTTACCCTCCGGAAAATGGCGGGCTCAAGTCCGCAGAGCTGGCCTGTACCGCAACGCCACATTTGCCACCAAGCGCGAGGCGCGGGACTGGGCGACCGGCATCGAAGCCCAAGCCAACCACATCGCGGCCGGCGGCTTCGCCCCGGTACCCAAGACCGCAACTGTCGCTGACCTGATCGACAAGTACACCGAGACATTCAGCAAGACCCCCGGCCACACCAAGGCGGCAACCCTGGCCATGCTCAAGCGTGAAATTGGCAAGGTGAAGCTGAGCAGCCTGAATGCCGTGGTCCTGCGCGACTTCATCGACCGGCGTCAAGAGGCTGGTGCTGGTGGCGTCACCATCGCGGGCGATCTCAGCTTTTTCAGCGCCGTCTTGAAATGGGGCAAGCACGCAAGGCACCTTGACCTTCCCGAGCGCCTGGCACTGGAAGCCCGCGCAAGCCTGACGCACCGTGGCCTGGATACCCGGTCGAAGGAACGCAGCCGCGAGCCCACCGACGACGAACTGGCCCGCCTGTACCAGCTTTGGGACAGCAAGCCCCGCCAGCGCGTGCCCATGGTGACGCTGTGCCGGTTCGCCCTGGCCACCGGCATGCGGCAGGCCGAGATTTGCCGACTGGAAATCGACGACATCGACCGCGCGGCTAAGACCGTCATCATTCGTGACCGCAAAGACCCAAAGAACAAACAAGGCAATGACCAGACCGTGCCCCTGCTAGCGGCGGCCTGGGCCATCGTGGAGCCCTTGATTCAGGACCGGGATTCCGGCTATCTGTTCCCCTACCAGGCAGAAAGCATATCGGCCGCCTTCACGCGTGGCTGCAAAGCGGTGGAGCCGCCCATTGTTGACCTGCACTTCCACGACCTGCGCCACCGCGCCACGGCCTCGTTTTTCCGAATGGGGCTTGACATCCCGCGTGTTGCCCTGCTGACGGGACACAAGACATGGGCGATGCTGCGCCGGTACACCAAGATCACGGCCGGCGACGTGCATGACGCGATCAAATGATCCGGCAAGCCCTGCGCCGGTGTTACGACCACCGACCCCGCCTGACCACAACTGAAAGTGACTTCAACCATGGCTGCTGAAATTATCTCCGACCCTGCGCCACTGGCATACCATGAACAGTCGTGGGGTGACTGGATCAGTGGGACCAAAGCAGAGCTGCAAGCGCTCGGGTTGGGAGTCGGCGTCCCCTTTCCCGGCGAGCCCAACGGCCCCAGGCGACTCTTGAACGTGGTCGACCCAAGAGGATTTCGGACGAAGATCAGATGTGGCGAGGCATCCAATCCTCCACGTTACTCGGCTCACATTTGGTTCCCTGGTCGAGATCAGCCTCGGAGTGGACCGACCTCTGTGTTTGCGCCGGGAGTCATGAAGGAAGAAAGTTGCCGGTCCGATGACTACATCGGGACAGAATCGGCGCTTGTGGACGCGGGGTTGGTTCAGGCGCACCAATTCCCCGGTAAGCCTGGCATGAGAAAAACACGTGTGAAGATATTTGCCGACGGTTCTATACCAACAGGTGGGCCGACCGCAAAATGCATGAGTCAAGCGGATCAGGCAGGCGCGAAAACCATATTCATGGTTGCAGGCAAAAAGTACTGCGTCAGCGTGAGGCTCGACCACGCGGCAGGTGAAGCACGTTTTGCCGCTATGCGTCAAGAAGACGCCGAATGGCAGCAGCGCATGCGGGCATTGCCTCGACCACCACGATTGGGGGGCGGCGATGGCGTTGATCCAGCGCGTCAAATTGTCGGCGCCACTGCGAAGGTTATCCCGTTCCCACGCGCCAGAGCAGTTACCACCCGCCTCCTCGGCAAGCCCATGCAAAAGAAGACATTCGGTGACGATCTTGGCGCCGCATTGGACGACATCCTAGATATCGACACCAAGCGGACCGCATACATCGCATGCCTCAAGCTGATTGGCGAGGCGATTGCTTCGCAGGGAGCTTAAACATGGCTACAAATGGGGTAGCGCAGTTTGCACCGGCTCGACCGGCGCTGCGGCACATTGCAGAAGCGCGAGGCATGGCCGCTGTTGCCCAACGCGCTGGCGTGCCCCGTGAGACCCCGTATCGAGCCCTATCGGCCAACGGCAATCCCACCATCAAGACACTGTTGGCGGTGCTGGGCGCGGCTGGCCTGCAATTGGCCGTGACGCGGCAGCACCAGGCGGTGTAATCCATTTCGCCACGCTTACCCCGCGCCTGATCCGCAAGGGGGGGGAGCCGGAAAACCTGGCCGGTTGCCTCATCTACTGGCGGCCGAAACGAAACGGTGCCAAGTTGTGCCAATTTCCCCCTGACTTTGGCACCCAGTAAATCGGACGATCACTCATCAGCAACACACGGCGCTTAGGCCGGAAAGGATGAGTAGACATGACTTCAGCAACACCCGAATCAACCGACCGGGTCCGCAATCTTGCCGACCAATTGGACTGCCTTATTGAGGACGACTTCCGGCTATTGGCGGGGATCACGCCTCTCACCGCCGAAGCCTGGCGCAAACGCGGTCAAGGCCCCGCATACATTCGGCTTGGCACGCGCTACCTGTACCCGCGCAAGGCGGTCGCCAAACACCTGGAATCACTCACACGCGAGCGCGTTGCGCTTGGCAAGGCGATGTTGTGATCAACAACGAAAAAGCCGCCGGGATGCTGGACACATCCACGACGGCTTCAAAATCACAATGCACCGCCAGTGTACCCGCTGCTGAAAATAGTAGCAACCCCGACAGCAAGAAGTTCACCGCACTGCAGGCCGGATTTGCCTTGCTGGGCCGCGAGCTGACGCGCTGTCATCGCGCCCACGATGGCCGCATTAGCTATGTCGTGTCGCGCTGGGGCGAGTCCCGCTACTTCACACACCTGCATGATGTCGGCGCCCACCTGGTGCAGATCGGGCGCCGCACATGACCGCCACGCTATTGGATGCAATGCGCGCTGCAGGCCTCGGGCCAGTCAAAGACATCGATCTGACCGGCGATGGCAAGCTGCGGCGCTACCGCGTTGAGGGCGACAAGCCCGGCAGTCGCAACGGCTGGTTTGTGAGCTACAGCCACCCCGTTGCCGGCGGTGCATTTGGTTCATGGAAGACCGGCGAATCACACACCTGGCGCGGGCAATCGACGCGATCCCAGACGCCCTCAGAGCGTGCCGAGATTCAACGCCAGTTGAAGGACATGCAACACGCCCGCGCTGCCGAGCAGGCCATGGTGCAAGAGGCCGCGCGGGACCGCGCCAAAAGCTTGTGGGCGACCGCGCACCCTGCAACCAATACACACCCCTACCTGCAGCGCAAACACATCAACGCGTACGGCATCCGGCGCCTGCGCGACATGCTGCTGGTCCCGGCGCGGGACGTCAACGGCACCCTGCAGACGCTGCAGTTCATCAGCGCGGACGGCAGCAAGCGGTTCCTGACCGGCGGGCGCATCGTGGGCTGTTACTTCGCCATCGGCAAGCCCGTGGACAGCCTGCTGCTGTGCGAGGGCTTGGCCACCGCCAGCACGCTGTATGCAGCCACCGGACGGGCCGTTGCGGTCTGCTTTTCATGCGGAAACCTGTTGCCCGTGGCACGCGCCCTGCGCCTCAAGTTTCCAAAGCTGCGCCTGATCGTCTGTGCCGACAACGACTTCAAGACGCCTGGCAATCCTGGCGTGACGCACGCCAAGGCGGCAGCGGAGGCGGTGGGTGGATTCGTGGCCGTGCCCAAGTTCCCGGAGGCGCAGGCATGACCGACAAGACCGACTGGAACGACCTCGCCTACTTCACCAACCTGGACGAAGTCAATCGCCAAGTGATCGACCAGGCCGCGCCCGCCGTCACCACACCGGAGTGGCCCGACCCTATCCTGCCCGGCGCCATGCAGACGCCCGTGATACCGGCCGATGTGCTGGGCACGTCATGGGTGCGCAACATGGTCGAGGCCGTGGCCTCCAGCACGCAGACGCCGCCAGCGCTGGGGGTCATGACGCTGCTGGCAATTCTGGCGACGGTGTTCCAAGGCCGCTATGAGGTTGAGCCCTTGCCCGGCTACCGCGAGCCGCTGCCAATCTGGGGTATCGGCACAGCGCCACCAGGTGCCCGCAAGACGGCAGTCATGAATGCACTCAGCGCACCCTTCATGCGCTGGGAAAAGCTGCAGGCCGACCGCCTGCGCCCGACGCTCGCCAAGATCAATGCACAACGCGCGGTAGCAAAGAAGCGCATTGAGCGCCTGCAACAGGACGCCGCCAAAGCCAAGGACGCCAGCGAGCGGGCAGCCATCGCGGCGGAGATCGAACGCGAGGAATTGGAGATGCCGAAGGAGGCGCGGGCGCCGCGCTGCTTCACGAACGACTGCACCGCCGAGCGCCTGCAGAATCTGTTGGTCGAGCATGGCGGGCGCATGTCGGTGCTGAGCGATGAGGGCGGCATCTTCCTGGTCCTGGCTGGGATGTACAACGGCGGCAACGCGAACAATGATGTCTACTTGAAGTCGCACGCGGGTAGTTCAATCAGGGTCGACCGCGCCGACTGTTGCGCCCACATCGACAAACCAGCGCTGAGCTTTGGTCTGTTGCTGCAGCTGGGCGTGTTGACAGAGGCGGGCAACAACCGCCGCTTCCGTGACACCGGCCTGCTGGCCCGCTTCCTGTACTTCATGCCGACCAGCAATGTCGGGCAGCGCGACGTGCGCTTGAACACACCTGTCCCGCAAGCGATCAAGGACGAATACGAGCGCCGCCTGATTCAGTTCATGGATGGGCTGATGGACGCCGCCGATGCGCCCAAGGTGCTGACGCTGACCGATGCGGCGCGTGAATGCTGGCTTGACCTGGCCGAAGAGATCGAGCGCCAGCAAGGCGACGGCGGCAAGTACGAATCCATCAGCGACTGGACATCAAAGCTACCCGGCGCGGCGGTGCGCATCGCCACCCTGTTGGAGCTGGCCGAGGTGGGCGTACAGGCCGAGGAAGTCAGCCAGTCAGCCATGGAACGGGCGGTGCGCCTGGCGCGGCTGCTGATCCCGCATGCACAGGCCGCGTTCGGCCTGCTGGGCACCGACGCCACCGACTCGGACGCGGCGGCCATCGTGAAGTGGCTGCGCGCGGGCGAGTTGGCCAGCTTCACCAGGCGCGAAGCACAGAAGGCGCAGGAGGGCCGCTTTCGCAGCGTGGACAGACTGCAGAAGGCGCTGGACCGCCTGGAACACCAGGACGTGCTGCGAGCCTTCAAGCGCTACAACAAGGGCGCACCACCGACCACCGCATACCGCGTCAACCCCAAGGCACTGTCGACATAGGCGAGTCTGTCGCCATAAGCATTTTTTAAACCTTCTTCTTTCTATATCAATGACTTACAGCCAAGCAGCCCAACCCCTATCGACAAAGTCGACAGAGTCGACAAACCAGGCCGGGGATCGCGAGTCTGTCGACTCTGTCGACATTGTCGAGGGGGGTAGACGCGCCAAGCCGGTCAAGCCCGTTCGTCTGATCCTGCTGGGTGACGGCACCAACCGGCCATTCATCGGCGTGCATGCCATCACCAACCACTTGCCCGAGATGCTGCGCTATCCGGGCGAGAGCGCACAGGCGTTCAGCCATCGCGTGCTGCATGCGGTGACTGGCAGCGGCGTGATTCGCGGGATGCTGATGTACCCCGGCGAGGCGGGTGCGATGTCGGTACCCCCCCTCAAAGGTACTCCTGCAGCCTTCCAGCTCGCGGGTAATTCGCACCGCGACATTTTTCTAGTGGGTGATCTTCTTGCTAGGTCAACAGGCAACAAGCAACAGGCAACATCATCATGACCGAAATTCCGCAATCTCAGAGCCAGTTGGCTGGGCTTCTGGACCTCAGCCGCAGCGCAGTCTCGCGCCTGGTGGCGCGAGGTATGCCGACCAGCTCCGTAGAGGCCGCCCAGGCCTGGCGCAAAGCCAACCTCGACCCGGCACGCACCAAGGGCAATCGGTGCGACGAATATCGTCGGGGACGGCCGGCCGTGCACACTGCAGACGAGGTGCAACGCCTGCGTGTCAGTGCCTTGATGGAGGCTGCGGCTGCCGTCCTCGACGCCGGCCAGCGCATCGACCGCCTGGTGCCGTCACTTCGCCACGCGCTGGCCGCCGTGCCGATGCGGCAACGCGATGCAGTGGATCTTGATCTAGGCGTCATGCGGGTGCTGGTCGACCACGTCATCTCCCGCCTCCCGCCAAGGGCGGAGAACCCGCGCAACGACGACGGCTCGCCCGTCTGGTGCGATGGTGCCGCCTTGAGCGATCAAGAGGCGCAAGAGGCGGGTGAGTTCTGGTATGCCGTCGCCGCTGGCGAACTGCTGCGCGCGGAGGCCCCATGAATGCCGCCTACCGCCCCCAGGAGCACGCGGCGGCGCTCGCTGACTGGACCACGCTACTCCTGCACCAGTCGCGCGAAATCGCCGCGCTACGCGGGGATGTGGCCCGCCTGGTGGCGGCGCTGCCAAGTGAACCCGGCAACGGCGCAAACACGGCACTTCTCGACACCCTGCTGGCTGCAGCATTCAAGGTCATGGGCACCGCTTCCTGGTCATGCGGCGAGCTGGTCAGCCGGACCCTGGGGGATGATGTTGCCGCGCTTGAGTTGAGCGCCGCGCTGCAGGCCGTGTGCCGGCTCACTCCCGGCAGCGTCGGCATCTACCTCGCCACCAGCATCCCCGGGCCCTCCTACATCTCGCGCGGTGGCCTGGAAATCCGCAGAAGTGGCCGTGATGCTGGCGTCTGGCTTTGGACTATCGCAAGGGTTTGAAACCCACAGGCTCAAGCTCGCCCGTGACGAAAACGGGCCATCCGTGGACCATCAAGGCATCAACTTATTTTGGAGACCTTGATGACCTTTGAAACCCTCGATCGCGCCAGCGAAGCCCGGCGCGTCAACATCGCCAAAGACCTCGCGTCGTTCTATGCCGAGATGGCCGGCACCAAACCCGTGGAGGAGAAATTCAGCCTGTCAAGGATGTTGAACCTGATGGCTGCTCAGAAGTTTGACTCCGAGTCCAGCTACGAATGGGGAGTGTGCCGCGCGGCGGCCATCGCCCAGGGCAGCGGCCACCTCGGCAAGCAGGCGGCGATCGTTCCATGGGGCGCGTTGCAGCGCGATCTGACCGCCAGCACGCCCTTTGCTGGTGGCAACCTGCTGGCGGCCAAGACAGGCGATCCCATGGATGTACTGCGGCCGTTCTCCGTCGTGGCGCGCATGGGCTGCAGCACAATTGACAACCTCGCCACAGATTTGCTGCTGCCAAGTGTTGGGACGGCGGTAGCGGGCGAGTGGCTCGCCTCGGAGGCGTCGCCAATCACGGCGTCAACGCCCACCATCGGCCAAGTATCCAGCCGCCCGAAGACGGCCGGAGCCCTGGTGAAGGCGAGCTTCAGATTTATGAAGCAAGCCCAGACGGCCGACGCTTTCATTCGCGCGCAACTGTTGGCGGCCATGGGTGCCGCGCTTGATGCTGCTGTGCTGCAAGGCACCGGCGCGTCGGGGCAACCCACCGGGCTATCGATTGCCGCGGGTGTCAATGCCCAATCGGGCGCCGTCACGCACGGCAACATGCTCGACGCCCTGGAGACATTGGGCAACGCCAAGGCGGACGACGAAAAGATTGCGTTCTTGACGACGCCCAGCGTGCGCCGCCTGCTGCAGGCCCGCGAGACCGTCACGGGCTCGGGCCGCACGTTGTGGACTGGAAACGAGCTGGTCGACAAGCCCGGTTTCGTGACGACGGATTGCCCGGCGGGCACGATCTATGCGGGGGACTGGTCGCAGGTCTTGATCGCGCTCTGGGGATCTGGAATTGAAATCGTCGTCGACCCTTACACCAGCTTTCAGACCGGCGCAATTCAGGTTCGGGTGCTGATGCACGCGGACGTTGTCATCCTGAAGCCTGCGGCCCTGCTGCGCCACACGTCCGCCACTTGAGGGGCACCCATGCAGACCATCAACCCGATTGGCCCTCATGACCCGCGCCGAGTGATTCGCCTGGTTGCCACCAGACCCCTGTTCTTCAAGGGCCAGCGCGTGGAGATCGGCTCGGAGTTTCAGGCGCAAGCCCAGGACGTGCCCGAGATACTGATCACGCTTCGCGCCAAGTTTGCGGACGAAGACGACCGCCCGCTGGTCTTCAAGAAAGTGGAGCTGTTCTGATGCACACGAGCATGATCACAATTCGCGCCGTGCGGGCGCTCTTCCTGCACGGCCAGGTGGTGCCCGCCGGCAGCGCCATCGAGGTCGATCCGTGTGACGCTGCGCTCGCTTGCGCCACGGGCCGCGCGGCCTACGTCAACCCCGAAGACCGGGCGCGCGCCATTCAGGCGCAGCGCCGGGCCGATGAATTGGCCTGCCCTGAACCCCGGGGCGCCCGGTCGCCATCGTGGTCTAGAAACTGGTGATGCGGATGAACGCGAATCATCTCGTTGGATACAAAAGGATGACCGAGGCCTTGAGCAAGGGAGAAGATCATCTCGCCCTCCTCGAAGAGCTATCCAAATCGACCAACTGTCAACAGGGGCGACATGTCTGCGATGGTGCCGTCGCCTCTGCCCTCGATTTTTATGCGGCAGTCTGTCCCGCAAATCGGCTGTCCCAAGTCCGCGCCGTGGTAGTTGCCAAGGGTGATCGCTTTCGCTACACGCTGGAATTCTCCGGCAACCAGTGAATGCTGCTCGCTCCAACTAGGGCGGCTGCCGCCGCGCACACAGTGATTTGAATTCTGAAGTGGGGACGCTTCGGATGATGCGGGAACATCCCCGGCAGGCGCGAGCCTGACCGGGGCTCTGTTTTTTGGACTGCGGAGCGCGCAGACCGAGACTCAGAAACAGACACCCGCGAGAGGCCCGCGAACGTCAGTCGGTTTTTGCCTCGTGTGCAATCGGTTTCTTACGAAATGACTGCAAAAGGCAAAAACCGATGCACACGACTTCCACAGTTTGCACACGGTCACACCGATAGACCGCATGGATGTTGGCTATTCGCGACGATCCATCATCGGCGCGACGGACAGTCTCCAGCGTTCTGGAGCGGCGGAATTCTGGCGGGGC
>Ga0066411_1000360_pt1 | contig 9152 bp, 4 predicted proteins | sample LakWasMet15_LOW5_2_FD_59498 | JGI IMG/M metagenome (GOLD analysis project Ga0066411, IMG submission 59498) | Freshwater sediment methanotrophic microbial communities from Lake Washington under simulated oxygen tension - Sediment Metagenome 15_LOW5 | ecosystem: Environmental > Aquatic > Freshwater...
TTCTTATCTAACAATAAGTTACGATAAGTGCGTTCCCCGCACCCGCGGGGATGAACCGTCAGTAACGGCTTGACCGAATTCGGCCTTTGGGCGTTCCCCGCACCCGCGGGGATGAACCGCGTGTAATACATCATGGTGGAATTGGCAGATTGCGTTCCCCGCACCCGCGGGGATGAACCGCCATTACCCTGCGAAACAGGCTCAAACCGCATGCGTTCCCCGCACCCGCGGGGATGAACCGCAACAGCATCCTTAAGCGCCTTGCAGGCTTTAGCGTTCCCCGCACCCGCGGGGATGAACCGTGCTATTTGTTTGTATTGATCAGTCTGGCCGAGCGTTCCCCGCACCCGCGGGGATGAACCGCTGTTTAGCGATGTGCATACGCTCATCAAATCGCGTTCCCCGCACCCGCGGGGATGAACCGCAGGGCATCCTTGCTCGGTGCAATGGCGGCTAGCGTTCCCCGCACCCGCGGGGATGAACCGCTGTTAATGTCATCCATAGCGCTGGTTTTAAAGCGTTCCCCGCACCCGCGGGGATGAACCGGCTTACCGATGGATGAATTGCCCAGTTATGACGCGTTCCCCGCACCCGCGGGGATGAACCGTGGGATTGTCGATGTGTATTCACCAGCCAGCCGCGTTCCCCGCACCCGCGGGGATGAACCTCTTACGTGCTGAGCTTAATTACCTGCTGGCATGCGTTCCCCGCACCCGCGGGGATGAACCGCTGATCTTTGTAAGACGTTGCAAACCCTGATAGCGTTCCCCGCACCCGCGGGGATGAACCGGCTCGGCGTTGTGGGCAAAGCTGTTTTATCAAGCGTTCCCCGCACCCGCGGGGATGAACCGTCCCCGGCGTTAATTAATTTGCGGATAGTGGATGCGTTCCCCGCACCCGCGGGGATGAACCGGCAACTATTGAGCGGATGGCAAATAACAGTAGGCGTTCCCCGCACCCGCGGGGATGAACCGTAAAATGGATTAACAATATTTACTTTCACAAAGCGTTCCCCGCACCCGCGGGGATGAACCGGTTAAGCACCCAGAGACAGGCCGGGCCTTTGCGCGTTCCCCGCACCCGCGGGGATGAACCGGGCCAATAACGGCCCCTATCCAAACCTGATTGGCGTTCCCCGCACCCGCGGGGATGAACCGCACGTGCATAACGTCGAGCTTGACCCGATGCAGCGTTCCCCGCACCCGCGGGGATGAACCGATATTGGATTAGCAGCACACTGGCTTGATGTTGCGTTCCCCGCACCCGCGGGGATGAACCGGATAGCCTTGCGACGACCGACCGCGCGCAATAGCGTTCCCCGCACCCGCGGGGATGAACCGCCGGTAATGCTGACCGACTCAATCGCGTACATGCGTTCCCCGCACCCGCGGGGATGAACCGGCTTGTTTGGCTATGTTGGAGATTTAAACAGGGCGTTCCCCGCACCCGCGGGGATGAACCGTTGTTTTATAAATTTGGCGATTACGCCGGGGTGCGTTCCCCGCACCCGCGGGGATGAACCGCATCCCCAAATACCAAGCAGCGTCTCCCGCTACGCGTTCCCCGCACCCGCGGGGATGAACCGTATCCGACAGCGACAAGCAGGGCAAACAAGCCGCGTTCCCCGCACCCGCGGGGATGAACCGTAGTTGTTGTACCAGGTGGCGGAGTCATGTAGGCGTTCCCCGCACCCGCGGGGATGAACCGTACCAGCAGGAAATACGCGAGACTGACCGGACGCGTTCCCCGCACCCGCGGGGATGAACCGCCAAGGTTAGGCATCCTGAAACAGGCCGCGCTGCGTTCCCCGCACCCGCGGGGATGAACCGGCTTAGTACCTGCCAGCTTGGCACATGCTGACGCGTTCCCCGCACCCGCGGGGATGAACCGCGTTAATTAAATCGTCAATCTTGAACGTATAAGCGTTCCCCGCACCCGCGGGGATGAACCAAGCCGCAGGTTTGAATTGCATTTTTCGCAAACGCGTTCCCCGCACCCGCGGGGATGAACCGATATTGCTGAGCCTGACGCGGGGAATATAAGTGCGTTCCCCGCACCCGCGGGGATGAACCGGGTGATTTTATGCAAATGAACGTATTGGGTTGGCGTTCCCCGCACCCGCGGGGATGAACCGACATGGTGTGAGCTGTAGTTGTATTCAAATTAGCGTTCCCCGCACCCGCGGGGATGAACCGCGACGAATAAGGAACCTAATCCCATAGGCCGAGCGTTCCCCGCACCCGCGGGGATGAACCGGCATGGTAAACGGTCAAACGTTTTTCCAGCTCGCGTTCCCCGCACCCGCGGGGATGAACCGTCTGGATTCTTGCGCTTGATCAACATTCTTGAGCGTTCCCCGCACCCGCGGGGATGAACCGGATTGTTGATAAAACGCCGCAAGGGCTCAAGAGCGTTCCCCGCACCCGCGGGGATGAACCGCAATTCGCAGACACCTATTATCAATTTACCAAGCGTTCCCCGCACCCGCGGGGATGAACCGACCTAACAACCTCCCCGGTTAACCTGCTTGCAGCGTTCCCCGCACCCGCGGGGATGAACCGGCGTCACAAAATTGGGGCTAGAAACGTTAGGAGCGTTCCCCGCACCCGCGGGGATGAACCGTGATTGAATTGCCGCTATACGTTGACGGAACCGCGTTCCCCGCACCCGCGGGGATGAACCGCCTGCCTATCGTCAATTATTGGTAAAACATCCGCGTTCCCCGCACCCGCGGGGATGAACCGTGGTCACCTGGTCCAAAGCACCGGACGACTGAGCGTTCCCCGCACCCGCGGGGATGAACCGTTATTTAAAATAAAATCAACCATGTCTTTAAGGCGTTCCCCGCACCCGCGGGGATGAACCGATGTCCAATTTGGTTAATTCTATATCTCAGACGCGTTCCCCGCACCCGCGGGGATGAACCGTAAAATAATTATCTTGACTTTTCAAATAGTGTGCGTTCCCCGCACCCGCGGGGATGAACCGCCACCAAAACCGCCACCGTTACCAATGCAGACGCGTTCCCCGCACCCGCGGGGATGAACCGTAATGCTTGAAGCAGCAATCGCAAGAGCTGAAGCGTTCCCCGCACCCGCGGGGATGAACCGTCACGTATAGACTGATTTATTTTGCCGTAGCTGCGTTCCCCGCACCCGCGGGGATGAACCGCCGCACTTAAGGCTTGTTTAACGCTGTTACTTGCGTTCCCCGCACCCGCGGGGATGAACCGCCCAATTTAGACGACGTGCCGGCAGGCCTATTGCGTTCCCCGCACCCGCGGGGATGAACCGGTTGGAGCGTTTGAAATTTCAAATGAGCCGCAGCGTTCCCCGCACCCGCGGGGATGAACCGCCATAGCCCGGCGTTATCCGAGGTTGTTGTCAGCGTTCCCCGCACCCGCGGGGATGAACCGCATCGTGATATGTATGCACTCCGATAACATCCGCGTTCCCCGCACCCGCGGGGATGAACCGATCATATTGCGGGCCGGTAAAATAGGCGGTTAGCGTTCCCCGCACCCGCGGGGATGAACCGCGTAATGATCAGGGTATATGTGAAGAGGCGGAGCGTTCCCCGCACCCGCGGGGATGAACCGACTCTGTACGGGCGTATTTATTAAGCCTCTACGCGTTCCCCGCACCCGCGGGGATGAACCGTCATTATCGAGACAGTGCTATCCCGGCAAGCCGCGTTCCCCGCACCCGCGGGGATGAACCGAGCCTAATACAAAATATTCATGCGCGATATGGGCGTTCCCCGCACCCGCGGGGATGAACCGCAAACGCTACTGGCTGCCGGCAGCACGGCAAAGCGTTCCCCGCACCCGCGGGGATGAACCGACAGATGAAATTACAGCACTGATTGCAGCACTGATTGCAGAGAGGCGTTCCCCGCACCCGCGGGGATGAACCGTCTGTCCAGCGAGTGATTTCCAAATGCGTAAAGCGTTCCCCGCACCCGCGGGGATGAACCGAGGCACTGATGCCTTATTTGATGCGTCTTGAAGCGTTCCCCGCACCCGCGGGGATGAACCGTTGTCGTTGTTACACCTGTTGAGGAATTAATGGCGTTCCCCGCACCCGCGGGGATGAACCGTTAGTATCAGTATCTACCAAAACAAACAAAATGCGTTCCCCGCACCCGCGGGGATGAACCGACATTGCGCTAATCAACCAAATCAAAGGCTGGGCGTTCCCCGCACCCGCGGGGATGAACCAACTGGCGGATTCCTTAGGGATAAAAGATAGCGGCGTTCCCCGCACCCGCGGGGATGAACCGTTCCGGATGATTATTAACAGCCTGGCCAATACGCGTTCCCCGCACCCGCGGGGATGAACCGGTGTGGGTTTGCTGCTGGTCTTTGATGTTGTAGCGTTCCCCGCACCCGCGGGGATGAACCGTGAGATTCTAATTGCGGCGGCAATTGCACGAAGCGTTCCCCGCACCCGCGGGGATGAACCGTAATTTCCATTGCTTTATTGTATGCACGATATGCGTTCCCCGCACCCGCGGGGATGAACCGCACATGTACAAAAAAGCCACGCTGGAATTTTGGCGTTCCCCGCACCCGCGGGGATGAACCGGTAGCCGGTTTGCTATGGATGCAGGATCGGGAGCGTTCCCCGCACCCGCGGGGATGAACCGTTATATTGCTGGCTACGACCGAGTTCCGGATGGCGTTCCCCGCACCCGCGGGGATGAACCGGTACGCAACCGCAAACGTTTTGGATTTTTACCGCGTTCCCCGCACCCGCGGGGATGAACCGACGGCATCAGTTACCAGCAAGCTACCGCATTGGCGTTCCCCGCACCCGCGGGGATGAACCGAAAGCTTGGATAAAGCCTTAGATCTTATGCAGGCGTTCCCCGCACCCGCGGGGATGAACCGATTGGCGGCTACCATGGCTTTGCCTTGTGCCGGCGTTCCCCGCACCCGCGGGGATGAACCGAAAAAAGCCATTGAAAACAAAAAATACATTGAGCGTTCCCCGCACCCGCGGGGATGAACCGTCGAGCTGTCCGTTATAAATCATTAGGCATAAGCGTTCCCCGCACCCGCGGGGATGAACCGACGCCCAATACGTGAGGCCATGCGCGAGAAAAGCGTTCCCCGCACCCGCGGGGATGAACCTTATACGTACAAGATTGACGATTTAATTAACGCGCGTTCCCCGCACCCGCGGGGATGAACCGCCGATGGTTTGGATGTCTGATTGTTTTAGGTCGCGTTCCCCGCACCCGCGGGGATGAACCGTTGGGCAAGACCGCTGAAGAGTTGTTTGATAAGCGTTCCCCGCACCCGCGGGGATGAACCGTTGCAGTTAGACATGACTGACCAGTTAGCCGAGCGTTCCCCGCACCCGCGGGGATGAACCGGCGGCAAGGGCTTTATTGCTAAATATTCCGGCGCGTTCCCCGCACCCGCGGGGATGAACCGGAATACTCAGGGGCGAGGGCTGCACTTCTTGAGCGTTCCCCGCACCCGCGGGGATGAACCATTTGGCCGGATGCCAATATTGAGGCGCAAGCCGCGTTCCCCGCACCCGCGGGGATGAACCGCTTTGTTGTATTTTTCCAGCGGAGTTAGATATGCGTTCCCCGCACCCGCGGGGATGAACCGCATTAATAATATTGATGCTGAAACAGAGGCAGGCGTTCCCCGCACCCGCGGGGATGAACCGTGTTACGCGACAGCCGCAAGCGCATTCAAACGGCGTTCCCCGCACCCGCGGGGATGAACCATACCGAGAATGTGTTGGGGATATTGTCAGAACGCGTTCCCCGCACCCGCGGGGATGAACCGTGCTACCCGTGCCTATTATTGGTGTGACGGCGGCGTTCCCCGCACCCGCGGGGATGAACCGCTGGGACAACGTAAAAGCATGGGTTAGCGGGGGCGTTCCCCGCACCCGCGGGGATGAACCGGCCTCTTTGCTTTCCGGTGCCACGGTGCGGCTGCGTTCCCCGCACCCGCGGGGATGAACCGTCTGGATTGCCAGGTTGTAGGCGGCCAGCGTGCGTTCCCCGCACCCGCGGGGATGAACCGTCAATGCCTTGCATTGCTTAACCGGCCTGTTAGCGTTCCCCGCACCCGCGGGGATGAACCGGAATTACCGGGTTTCGCATCGACACAAAACGAGCGTTCCCCGCACCCGCGGGGATGAACCGGTGGTAAAACAAAACTTGACGCCAGATTACCTGCGTTCCCCGCACCCGCGGGGATGAACCGTTAGTTAGACAAGCGATCGGTAACGATATGTTGCGTTCCCCGCACCCGCGGGGATGAACCGATTTAGCATTGCTTGCGGAGATTTTGCCATGAGCGTTCCCCGCACCCGCGGGGATGAACCGTTACCGCGGCATTCAATAAATTAAAACTGGCTGCGTTCCCCGCACCCGCGGGGATGAACCGGCGTTTGGCGTGTTTTTGTAGGCAACGGCGGCGCGTTCCCCGCACCCGCGGGGATGAACCGGCTGACTAATCCCGGCCGATCAGTAACACCACGCGTTCCCCGCACCCGCGGGGATGAACCGTATTGATTGGTTTAGAGCGCGAAGCTTTTGGAGCGTTCCCCGCACCCGCGGGGATGAACCGGCACAAAAAATCCGGGAACTGGCAAAAGTAACCGCGTTCCCCGCACCCGCGGGGATGAACCGCCATTGGTACTGGACAAAACAAGCTATTTAAAGCGTTCCCCGCACCCGCGGGGATGAACCGCCGAACAGGTTGAGCAGGTTGAGCAGGTTGAGCAGGTTGAGCAGGTTGAGGCGTTCCCCGCACCCGCGGGGATGAACCATTATGGCGCTTAACGCTTGGCATCATCATCCCGCGTTCCCCGCACCCGCGGGGATGAACCGGCTTTCTTTAGATCGCCTAGCCTGATCACGCTGCGTTCCCCGCACCCGCGGGGATGAACCGGTGGGATGCCAAACAACTCAAAGTGCTAGAGGGCGTTCCCCGCACCCGCGGGGATGAACCGGCTTCACATAGCTGCAGCACGACAGGGGCAGAGCGTTCCCCGCACCCGCGGGGATGAACCGTCGTGGTAAACTCGTTAGCGAGGATCAATAAGGCGTTCCCCGCACCCGCGGGGATGAACCGTTTGTGCTTCAAAATTGTTGATTGACCCACAAGCGTTCCCCGCACCCGCGGGGATGAACCGCAAACCAGCCCCATTGACCGCGTAAACGATTCGCGTTCCCCGCACCCGCGGGGATGAACCGGCGGCATTGTCCGCACAAAAAGCCGGTAAGCTGCGTTCCCCGCACCCGCGGGGATGAACCGCCCACCACCCAGCATTATTTCCACCACCAGAGCGCGTTCCCCGCACCCGCGGGGATGAACCACTGAAAGTGTCGCATCGCAGGTTAACTCAAGCGCGTTCCCCGCACCCGCGGGGATGAACCGGCTGATTAGGTGAGCCATGCGCAAACGCCAACGCGTTCCCCGCACCCGCGGGGATGAACCGGTCGCGCCGCCCAATTGGATAGGCGATGGACCGCGTTCCCCGCACCCGCGGGGATGAACCGGTGCCGCTGGACATGATAGACACGGCGCTAAAGCGTTCCCCGCACCCGCGGGGATGAACCGCAGCTTGGTCGTTGTAGCGACCCGGCCAAATGTGCGTTCCCCGCACCCGCGGGGATGAACCGCCGTGCTACTCAGTGAAGATGCTAGTTTGTTTGCGTTCCCCGCACCCGCGGGGATGAACCGTAATGTGCTGCAAAGTAGTCGCAAATACCGGTGCGTTCCCCGCACCCGCGGGGATGAACCGCAAAACAAGACAGTCATTCGGAACATGCTCATGCGTTCCCCGCACCCGCGGGGATGAACCGGTTGCTTACAAATCTTAACTTGTGCCATGGTTGGCGTTCCCCGCACCCGCGGGGATGAACCGAGTCAGTCAAGAAGACACCTATGACAGACGATGCGTTCCCCGCACCCGCGGGGATGAACCGTGTTTCCGGCGATCTCTGGTGTCGCTCCACTTGCGTTCCCCGCACCCGCGGGGATGAACCGTCAGCTGTCTGCTATACATGCAGATCAACAAAGCGTTCCCCGCACCCGCGGGGATGAACCGTAGAATTATCAGCCGGGGACGGGCGGCATCAAGCGTTCCCCGCACCCGCGGGGATGAACCGCCGTTCCGCTGCTTTTGTCCATGCTGTTTTAAGCGTTCCCCGCACCCGCGGGGATGAACCGATAGAAAAAGACCTTATCGCCGCCCTGGATTACGCGTTCCCCGCACCCGCGGGGATGAACCGTGCAAATGGTAAGGGTCAATATACGGAAATGGCGCGTTCCCCGCACCCGCGGGGATGAACCTCTTCATAGTCATGAAGGGCATCTGCCCATTCAGCGTTCCCCGCACCCGCGGGGATGAACCGCGGAAATGATGAAGTTGGTCGTTAATCGACCGGCGTTCCCCGCACCCGCGGGGATGAACCGAAACAATCACTTGGTACCCAATAGACGAGCAAGCGTTCCCCGCACCCGCGGGGATGAACCGCCATAAATTTGCGCGCCATCCGTTTGCTCATAGCGTTCCCCGCACCCGCGGGGATGAACCGTGATTACAAAATAGGAAAACTTCTTAAAACAGGCGTTCCCCGCACCCGCGGGGATGAACCGCTGGTACCGCCGACCTTGGCAGAATTTACCGAGCGTTCCCCGCACCCGCGGGGATGAACCGCTGTTGTGGGATAAGGGCTCGGAACGCTCCAGCGCGTTCCCCGCACCCGCGGGGATGAACCGGCTTATTGTTTTCTTCTTGTCGTCTTTCTTTGGCGTTCCCCGCACCCGCGGGGATGAACCGACTGGTTTTTCCTTTTGGTACAGACTCTGACCGCGTTCCCCGCACCCGCGGGGATGAACCGTATTCGTGGAAAGCGATTTTTTGTACATAATCGCGTTCCCCGCACCCGCGGGGATGAACCGAAAGAAAAGACGCGCTGGCTGAGATATTTAACGCGTTCCCCGCACCCGCGGGGATGAACCGGACTGGTTAAAATCAATTAATGGCATTGATGGGCGTTCCCCGCACCCGCGGGGATGAAACCGATGAAATACATTGCCGAACGCATAGCCTAGCTACGCAAAACCCTGTTATTCCTTAGCTTTCCAAGTCAAAGCGTGTTGATAGTAGAAC
>Ga0066411_1000366_pt1 | contig 9080 bp, 6 predicted proteins | sample LakWasMet15_LOW5_2_FD_59498 | JGI IMG/M metagenome (GOLD analysis project Ga0066411, IMG submission 59498) | Freshwater sediment methanotrophic microbial communities from Lake Washington under simulated oxygen tension - Sediment Metagenome 15_LOW5 | ecosystem: Environmental > Aquatic > Freshwater...
TCGGACGGTGCGCGAATGGAATCCTGTTCGAGCCTGACTTGCAGTGATTTTAAATTCGTCCGTGCCTGTGCCAAGCCGGCGAGAATCAGGGCCGAGTCGCCACCACCGGCTTGGTTGGTCTGGACTTGCAGCAGGGCGGTTTGCCTTTGGCTCATTGCGACATCCAAATTGCGGCGTGCTTCGTCAAGCTGCATTTGCGAAACGAAGCTGCGTTTTTTCAGATCCGCGACTCGCTCATACTGGTTTTTCAATTGCCTGACATCGGCTTCGGCTTTTTTAAGATCTTCCATTGCTGCCGGCAATGCCACTTCGCGCTGCTGCTGCCATTTTGCCTGTGCCTGATCAATGCTGGTGCCGGCCTGTGCAATGCTTGCCAGTTCATCCTGATTATCGAGCTGGATCAAAAGCTGGCCACGACTGACTTTTTGACCTTCCGCGACCGGAATGCTTTTGACGCGTCCTATCACTTTGGAAGCGACCGACACCCGCTGGGGCGTAATTACGCGACCACTCGCCACGACGGTTTGTCGCAACCCGGTGCTTTGGGTTGCGTAGGCATCCACTGGCGTGCCCAGCACTATGTTTCTTGATAAAAACGCAATGACAAGCAGGGTTAAAAAAACCGCGATTCCTATCATTAATCCTGATTTCCGGGACATGCCGGAAGCTTTCTCCTGCTTGTCTGGGATCAAGTCGATCTGCGTGGAAGTATTTTCAGGTGTCGCCGATTTCTTGCCAGGGGAATCATTATTCGAGTTCATCCTCCTGTATCGCTTATTGGAGGCTTTTCGTCTGTGCGATAGCGTACATTCTCACGTTGTCAAAAATTGCAGAGTGGGGTTCAATCTGCAATATTCAGTACGTCGTTAGGCATTTTGCGACTTTGCTTTATCTCGATTTGGCACAGGGCCTGTCCTGAAAGACGGTTTTTCCGGCTTCGCTGCATTTGAAGACGGTACCGGTTTTTGCTACGGGCTTGGCACAGAGATTGTCGATGTTAGTACTGCCTTGGCTGGGACACTGAATGTCCGCGGTCATCACAAAATGCATAGTGCTGCCTTTCTGCTGCAGGCTGACCAATTCGACGCGAGCAAAGTTTGGCGATTGCGTTAGATTACGCAGGAACTGCGAAATATTGGCATTGGTGGGGGAGGTGCCGTTGATGTTTGCGCGAATGCCGTCGAGCTTGAGATTGCTGATTAGCATGCCGGGTATCAGTTTTGTGTTCAGTGCTTGACGTACGCTATCGATCTGGGGTTTTGCCGTTTCCGCATAGACATGGCCAACCAGAAGAATGCTGGATAACACGGCTGCCAGAAGGAAGCGAAGATTGTCTTTCATTGGTTTCATGATTTTTCCCGGACAAGATAGAGAATTGGCATTGTAGAAAATTCCAAATGGCTGGAATACCAGAATAACGAAGATCAATCACCTGGAGGTTATAGAGCGCGCCACCGCCTCGGCGACAGATTTTTAGAGGGATAAAAAATGGCGACAATCTGATCTTGGCGTTCGCTTTGTGACAGTCATCCGGCAAGGTGAGCCGAGCCGCCCCTATGGCAATGCGGGAATCGCAAGGCTGCGATCGGGGTCGCCGCTGGCACCGGTCAGCAGGTTGGGCGGCAGATGACCGACGTCGCCGATCGAGATTATCTTGAAGCGAGCATCCGCTTCGATGCGAATCTTGGTGATGCTGGCGTGGCCAACCGACATCGATAGCCAGGCATCCGGATCGACGCCGAGTGCCCGCACCACCAATGACCGGATGACATTGCCGTGGCAGACAAACAGCTCGTTACGTGCACTTCCTTGGGCCGGTTTGAAATATGCAGCGAACACGCGGTTGAGCGCAGCGGTACAGGCAGCCATATCGTCGGGCTTTTCTTCGGCCATGATTTTTTTGTCGCGCGTGGGGGGCGTGCATTCGGCCAGGTCATCGATGACCTTGAATTGACTTCCAGGCATGTTCTGGCCAATAACCGCTGCGGTGTCGCGTGCGCGTTGCATCGGGCTGACATAATACGCGTCAAATTTGATTGGCAGGCCGGCCAGACGTGCGCCTGCCATATGCGCCTGTGCGGCACCGATCGGGGAAATGCCGGGGCCGATTTTTTCGTCCACCGAGGGGTCGGACACGTACTGGCCGTGACGCACCAGAAAGATAGTGCGAGATGATGGCGCCGGGTTTGTGCCAGCGGCTGCAGCAAGCAATTCGGCGCCATGGGCGGAGGTGGCCAATGCAGCCAGTGCGAGAACGCAAGTGCTCAGTGATAGTCTGTTCATGCAGCTAGTATCGCGCAAATCTCGTCCGCACTGCCAATGCCACGCAAGCCCAGCATTTCTTCACGACAGCGTGCTTGGTTCAACTTATGATGTCTGCGTCATCTATCCACTGCCGCCAAAGGAAATCCCATGATCAAGACACACGGATACGCCGCACTCACCGCCAAGGATGCCCTGGCACCTTTCGAATTCGAACGCCGCGAACCTGGCCCGCGCGACGTACAGATTGATATCCAGTATTGCGGCGTTTGCCATTCCGATCTGCACACCGCAAGGGACGAGTGGCATATGACACAGTTTCCTTCGGTGCCAGGTCATGAAATCGTCGGTCGCGTCACCGCCGTCGGCTCTCAAGTGACCGGTTTCAGGGTCGGCGATCTCGCCGGCGTCGGTTGCATGGTGGATAGCTGCAAACACTGTGCTTCCTGCGACGAAGGATTGGAGCAGTATTGCGAGAATGGTTTTACCGGCACCTACAACGGGCCATTGTTTGGCGGTGAGAATACCTACGGCGGTTACTCCGACAAGATCGTGGTTCGGGAAGACTTCGTCCTGAGAATCGCGCCGGGACAAAATCTTGCGGCGGTCGCGCCGCTTCTGTGTGCCGGCATTACCACCTATTCCCCACTGAGGCACTGGAAAGTCGGTCCGGGTCAGAAGGTTGGTATCGTCGGTCTCGGTGGCCTTGGTCACATGGGCGTCAAGATTGCCCATGCCATGGGGGCACATGTCGTGCTATTCACAACGTCGCCCGGCAAAACGGCGGATGCCCTGCGTCTGGGCGCGGATGAAGTGGTGGTATCGCGCAATGCAGACGAAATGGCCAAGCATGCCAATAGCTTCGACTTCATCCTCAATACGGTGGCGGCGCCCCATAATCTCGATGCATTCACCGGCTTGCTCAAGCGCGACGGCACCATGACGCTGGTAGGCGCACCGGCCGAGCCGCATCCAACACCGAGCGTGTTCAATCTGGTATTCAAGCGGCGTTCGATCGCCGGCTCGTTGATTGGTGGCATCGCGGAAACTCAGGAAATGCTCGATTTTTGCGCAAAGCACGGTATTGTTTCCGATATCGAGCTGATCGCCATGTCGGGCATCAACGAGGCTTACGAACGGATGCTCAAGGGCGATGTTAAATACCGTTTCGTGATCGACATGGCATCACTCAAGTCCGCCACTGCCTGATGCGGCGAGTCGGGCCGTTTTTTCCCTGCGAAGCATCGGCCCGGTTACAGGATTTTCATTTAAGCCACCTCGTTACTACCGGAGGGACTCGGGAGTGATTTGGTGCCCTTGGAAGCATGAGGAGACTTGATGTCGCTTTCGATTGGAACGGTCGTGGTCGTGCTGCTCGTCGTTGTCGTATTGTCGGCATTGGGACGGAAAGCCTATCGACAGAATCGTCCGTTATTCGAGACCTTGCGACAGGGTAAACGGAGCCTCGGTTCGATGCTCTGGCAGGCGTTGCTGGTGTGGAGCCCGATGCTTTTGGTGATTGCGTTGTTGCTCGGCATTGCCGCTGCACTCTCGCTGGGTACTACCGAGCTTGCGTATCGATACACCACACTCGATGAATTCTGCGAAGTAAAGGGTGCTGGTTCGCCCATGGTTATCGCCTGCACCGGCATGGGAAACGAATTACCGGTAGAAAAAATACGGCCAGTTGATCCACGAGCAGATATCGAAAGGCAATTATTCCGTCGCTATCGTGATGCAAGGAAAGCGCTGTTGTTGACCTCAATGCAGGAGTTGGATCAGCAAACGAAAAATCCATCGGAATTCGGGGAACGGTTTTCGCCGGCGGCTATGCTTGGATTGTCGCCAATCGTCGATGACGACCCTTTGCTTTTGTTGCTTGTGACGCAAAAGCGCAGAGTCGTGCAGAGCCCGATTCCGAACCCGAGCGACATTGCGGAAGTTTTAAGCTATCGGCAATCGGTGGATACGAGAAACCGGATATTGCAGGACCTCGAGCTGAAAATCGAAGCTCGCAAAAAAGTCTTGTATGCCGTCGAATATGGCCGCCTGACACCGAAACAGGTGGCGGATCATAACCGGAAGAAGCGCATTGTATTGTTACTCAGAGCGGTGGATGTCAGCGTCGATCCTTTAATCCAGACAAGACGTTTATCGCCCGTTAGCGAAAACGCAGAAAGTGCCGATTTTTTCAGGAAAGCGCTTGTTCGCAGTCTTGCCCATAGTGAGCGTGCTGTCCGTGACATTGTGTTGCGCGAGATCGAGACGGCTGAGAAGGCGGCAGCCGCCTACGATGCTTTGGGATTTACTCCCGAATGCACGGTAGTTTCGCGAAATCCCGCTGTGCGATTGAGCTCGCAGGATTTTGAAGCGGAGTTTGCCGATCCGGATACATTCGTGACCAACAACGCCGGCAGCTTCCCGTGTATTGCAAAGCGTGATCAAACGAATGTTCTTCCATTGAAATCGGTCGGCTTTCGTAAAAGCGTGTTGCTGTCATTGGACCGACTGTATGAGGATGCCGCCTTCAATGCTTTCAAAAAGCTGGATGTTCTCGAGCGACAGGCAAGGGCCGGTATAAGCGACGCCGAATCGGCGCGCGCGGTTTTTACTGTCGTGCCTGCGACCATCCATCTGGGCCGCCAGGACTGTGGGCTTTGGCATCCGCTCAATTGCGTCATGAACGGTTTTGCCGATACGGCTGAAACGATCTATTCACGCTCACTCGATGAGTTGAAAACCCAAGGTGCCGATCTTGCCGAGGAACCGTTGGATGCCGCATCGAAGTCGATGCAGCAATCGATCGATAACGCTCGAGTGACGGCGGATGCTGACGTCAAACTGCAACATGATGCCGCTTACAAAGCGGCAGAATCACTGTTCAGATTTAACGATGTGCTTGGCGTGTTGGGCTGGATAGCGCTGGTACTTATTGTCCTCAGAAGTTTTCTGTACGTATTTGCCCTGGAGCTGTTTCATCGCAATGGCGAATTCAGGATTTCGTTCGATGTCGAAAATCCGGTGGAAGGCGCCGTCGTGTCGGGCCCCGAAATCACCATCGATCGCGACTTCCCCCTGCCTCTGATCAATCGTGGAAGTTTGACGAACACGCTGGCCGATATTCAATTTGCACCCTGGCGATGGTCGGCACCGATTGCCCGAATACTGCAAGGGCGCTATTTCCTATTTAACCGTAGTGTGTTCAGTCCACCCAATCAGGCAGCGGTGGCCGAACAGGTAAAGGGAATGGAGGCTTCGGCAAGAAGCGGTTACTCGATTGTCGAATGGCGCATGCAACCGGGCGAAGAAGTCATTTTCCACTACAGGGATTTCTACGGTGCGAGTGCCAATGTGCAGCTGATGACCGATTTCAGCCTCAGGCTTTCGACTTTGTTGCTGGGGAAGACATTTTTTCACTATGCCCGCTGCGTTGGCGGCGAGGGCAGATTGCTCCTGGAAGCGAGAGTCCACAATACGACGCAAGCCGGTATGTCGTCCTTCAAGCCTTCGCGACTGGTGGCGTGGAATCGCCACGCACAATTCACCGCCGATAGTCATCGGCATCCATGGAAGACGTTTATCAATCCCTACACGATTGTCCGCGAATCCGCGACGGGTCTGCTAAAGGGACTTGTGGTTATCGCACCGGAAAGCGAATCGACGCATTTCTTCGGTATGGGAATCCGCTCGCTCAAGCGAATTTTTTCAAGGATTTTTTAACTATGTTGCCAGTCAATAAAGCCCGACTCGAAGTCGCTGTATATCAACGTGACAATGTGCTTTCCGGTCGCGCACAAAACGGGAATGGCAGGTGATATCGATGTCCCATTCGGCCAGGGTGTGGCAGGACCATCATCAATTCGTCGAGGCGTTTGGTGCGGAGATGCGCATTCAGGACTATCTACGACTGTACAAACGCAGGCACCAGGGCGAAAACATAAAAATTCCCAAGGCCATGGATGCCGCGTTTTCAAAACCGCAAAGCAATGACGAGCATCAGATTACAACGCTGATCCGTGAGTACGATGCCAAACAGATCGCCCGGCACGAACAGGATTTATTCCGGCTGAAAATGCGTTTGGCCGAGACCGAGCAAGCCATGCAAGCAAGTGACAACGCAGGTGCAATCGAGGGCATTCGCAAAGCATCTGAAAAAATTGGCAGAATCTCCCATTGGCTTGCCGATTTGCATCGCAGCGAAGCCATGCCGCGCGACGCACGTATTTTCCCCATGCACTACGCAGCGGTGATGATCTGTGAGAATGGCAAGCGGGTCGTCAAACCCATGCGTTATCAATGCCGTCCCGAAGGCAAACCGGCTTTTTACGACACAAAATATCCGGGCACGTATGAGGCACGCCGGGATGCTCTGGAAAAATTATGGCATCGTCAATTCGGGTTTACCCACGGCGTCTTGGTGGTCAACGCCTTTTACGAAAGCGTGACGCATGAAGACGATGGCAAGCAGGAAATCGCCAAGCTTGAATTTACCACTGAGCCGGCGCAAGACCTTCTGGTTCCCTGCTTATGGTCGAATTGGAAAGGAAAGGGCGAGCCTGATTTGATGTCGTTTGCGGCCATCACGGATGAAGCACCGTCCGATGTTGTGACTACCGGTGTTAATCGCTGCATGGTGGCGATCAAGCCCGAAAACCTTGATGCCTGGCTCAATCCCGATCCCGATAATCTTGTCGGAATGTATAAAATTCTGGATGACTGTGAGCATCCACATTGGGTGCATGAAACGATTTGATGCTCGTCAGTCGGGTTGCAGCTTAACGTTACCATCGAGCAAAAAAACACCCCGCTTTGGCTTTGACCGAAGCGGGGTGTTGATTGCAGCTATTAGCGTGCGGGGATTACCAGTTGCGACGCAGCCCCAGCGTGGCGCTGTGGTTTTCGCGATCCGATTGTCCAAGACCTTTTTCATAGTCGTATTGCATGAAGATCGACCAGTTGTTCCGGGTCAGCACGCTGAAGCCGGCACCGACTTCGGCCCAAGTGTCATTGCGCTCGGTCGTGATGTCGGACACGCCGCCGATCTGCACGAACGAATCGTCACCGAAGTTGCGCCAGACATTGGCTTTCAGATAGGGCACGAAGCTGCCTTTGACCGAACCCTGGTCTTTGGCATGGCTCCAGCGAACGCCCAGGCGTGCCAGCAAGGTATCTTCGCCGGTGTAGTCGTAGGCGGTAATGCCGTCATTGGCGTCATCGGTACTGTTTTTGCCATAGATCACTTGCGCCTGTGGTTCCAGGGCACTGTTGTCGCCGAAGGTGAATGCACGGCCAAACTCGAACGAAGCGAGCCAGTTTTTGTTGTTGGTCTCGAAGCGGTCGGCGCCGCCGGTGACGGTGGCATCCAGCCAGGCGTGCTGGATGACGGCATCCCAGTAGTAGTTGTCGCCGTAATGGGTGGCATAGGCCCCGACAGCGTAGCCATCGAGTTTTGCTCGACCGGCTTCCACATCGGGATCGATGCTGGCATCAAACATGCGCGTGGTGGCAAGGGTTTTGGCGGCAAAGGCACCGAAACGGGTACCGGCTTCGGTGGTCATAAAATCCGCACCGGCCTGAATGACATAGCTGGCACTGTGACCTTCAAAATCGCCGATGTCGGTTTGATGGGTTTGCGAACCGGCATTGCCGACCACTCGTAACCACGCACCACCATCTTCCTTGCCAGTACTGCGGGCGGCCAGACGTTCTTGCAGCGTGCCGAGAATCGACAGGCCGGTCGAGCTACCCATGAAAGGTACGACCATCGCTGGCGAGGTGATACCGCGAGCGGACGAACGCAAGTACCAGTCGCCATCGGCAGGGTTAGCCAAACCGTTTTGGAACAAGCGATAGTTGAACGCACCTGCAATGACGGGACCATTCAGACTGAAAGCGTTGGCAGCCGAAGCGCCGGCCACATCGACCAGCATGATGCCGTCGCCGAGAGTCAGAGCGCCTAGACCGCCGACGTTGTTCACGACGATGCCGGTGGTGCCGCTGGCGCTGCCGCCGATCACCAGACGGTCGGTAACCGAAGCGTCGCTACCCAACACGGTATCGATGAACAAGGTGCCGCCGTTGCCGACGTAATTGCCGGTCACGTTCAGCCTGTCACCCGCTACTTGCTGGCCGGCAGGGCCGGTCAAACGCACGTTGCCGAAGTTGGTGAGGTTGCCGGTGATCAACATTGCATTGGTACCGAGCGCATTGCCGGCGATCAGGTTCGATCCCGAAGCGACCGCGACATTGCCGGTCACGGCCAGATTATTGCTGCCGTTGAAAGTACCGAAGTTGTTGACGTTGACTTGGCCGGCGGTGATGGCGGCATTACTGAAGCCGACCGTGCCGCCGTTGATGTTGATGAATTCCCAATTGAGAATGTTGGCGCCGTTCAAATTGCCGGTCCATCCGCCATTGAGATTCAAGGTGTCGATAAAGCCATCGCCGGCAAGAGTATCGTCGCCGCCGTTTAACGAAGTGATCGTTGACAGATTGGTACCGAAGGCCGCGTTGAAAGTGTCCGAACCATCGTTGAGCAGAACCGTGCCGTTGATCACGGCACCTGCCGCCATGTTCACGACGCTGTTGCCGCCGTTGTTGGCAATCGCGTTGCCGGATGTTGCAGACACAGTAGAAGTGGCTGCCAGGTTGATGGTGGCAAGACTGCCGTAATCGGTGAGCACGCTAATACCCACGCCAGAGCCACCTGCGATGTTGCCATTAACTGTAACGGTAGTAGTGCCGGTACCGTAGTTTGACGCCAAGATGGCGTCCGTGCCGCCAGTCACGTTAGCTGCCGTCACCGTCAGATTCGTTGC
>Ga0066411_1000369_pt1 | contig 8975 bp, 4 predicted proteins | sample LakWasMet15_LOW5_2_FD_59498 | JGI IMG/M metagenome (GOLD analysis project Ga0066411, IMG submission 59498) | Freshwater sediment methanotrophic microbial communities from Lake Washington under simulated oxygen tension - Sediment Metagenome 15_LOW5 | ecosystem: Environmental > Aquatic > Freshwater...
AACTGATTCTGCTGATAAATTTATGGTTTTTGGTCGTGGAGTTCTACACTTGTCTGTTCTAATTGAAACAATGAGAAGAGAAGGATATGAATTACAAATTGGACAACCGCAAGTTATCATCAAAGAAATTGATGGTAAAAAATGTGAACCAATAGAAGAATTAACCATCGACTTACCTGAAAATCTTTCCGGTAGGGCCGTAGAATTTGTTTCTATCCGTAAAGGAGAAATGTTGAGTATGGAAGCCAAAGGAGAACGTATGATCATAAAATTCAATATACCTTCTCGTGGAATCATAGGATTGCGTAATCAATTACTTACCGCTACTGCTGGTGAAGCTATTATGTCGCACCGTTACATAGGATATGAGCCATTCAAAGGTGATATTCCTGGAAGAAATAATGGATCTTTAATCTCTATGGAAAATGGTAAAGCAATTCCTTATTCTATTGATAAATTACAAGATCGTGGTAAGTTCTTTGTTAATCCAAATGATGAAATATATGAAGGTCAGGTAATTGGAGAAAATTCTCGTAGCGATGATATGTGCGTGAACGTGACTAAAATGAAAAAACAATCGAATGTTCGTTCTTCTGGAAATGATGAAAAAGCAAGGATTATTCCTCCGATTATTTTCTCTTTGGAGGAAGCATTAGAATACATTCAAAAAGATGAATATGTAGAGGTAACTCCAAAATGTATTCGTTTGAGAAAGATATATTTGACAGAAACTGATAGAAAAAGATTTAAAATCTAGTTTATTTTTATAGAAAAAAGTCATTCGCAAGAATGGCTTTTTTTATGTGTTTTAATTTTTGTTCATTAGAGAAATTCTATCTTTTCAAACTAAAATGACCTTTTGCTTCTCTTCCGTCTTCTAATTTTACGGTGTACCAATAATCGTCACCAGGTAAAGACATTCCGTTAAAATTTCCGTCCCAGCCTTGACTTGACGGAGACAATTGTTTGAGGAGTTTTCCATATCGGTCAAAAATATAAATTATGGAATTTGAGTTGAAATTAGCATTCACTCCTTTTATATTCCAATAGTCATTGTGCCCATCATTGTTTGGTGTGAAAAATTTTGGAACACCTATTACTGCTATGGGTTCACTTGCTATTCCACATTGATGATTGTCTTTTATGAACACTTCGTGAATTCCAGGCTGAACATTATCAAAGAAATTGGATTCTTGGTAATAACCATTTTTATCGTCCATATTATAAACATAATCGCCAGTTCCCGTCACATTTATCGTTACCGTGTTTACGTCAGACAAGTCAACAATGTCAATACTTTGAATGTGGGCTTCCTCTGAAGGGTTGACTTTTATGGTTCGAATTCTACTGCAACCAGAAACATTTGTTACTTGAACAGTATAGGTTGCATCAGTATATACATCTAATGTTGGAGTTGTATCTGGTAAAATAATTCCATTTTTTGTCCAAACATAAGTGTAATTATTTTCAGATGTTCCATCCTGAATTCCCGCATCGAGTTTCACAAATAAGTCGGGAAGATTAGAGCATACAAATTCTTCTTCGTCTCCGTTTTTATTCAAATTGATTTTAGGCAATGGATTTACTATAAATGGAATGTCAACTGTCACGGGAGAACAAGCGTTTCCAGCAATTGTACTTTTGACAACTGCTTTAATTGTTCTTGAGGTGGTTTCGAATACCGCAGGGAATGGGCTAATAATTGGATTTCCCAGATTATCTAGCAAAGGATTTCCCAGATTATCAAAATAGGTAATTGCAACATTTGTTTGAGTTCCTTTTATATCACTTTCTATATTTGGAGTAATAAATTTAAAAATTCCATTTTGTGCCAAAGGGTTTTCCTCGTCATCGCATTCAATTCTTGTATCTGTGGAAGGAAGTGTTGCTATTGGTAATTTATCTACAATAAACTCAATTGTGGTTTCGTCAAAACATTTTAATGCCGAATTATTGGTGACGACTGCTCTTATGATTTGGGATTTGGTTGTAAAAGTTGCAGGAAACGGACTTGGTAATGGTGAATTCGCTTGGTCAAAATAAGTAACGGTTACATTCGTTTGACCTTTTAGCAATGTCGATTCAAGCGTTGCGGTGTTAAAAGTAAAAATTCCGTCCTGATTGTCATCGCATTGTCTTGGAATTGTAACAGGATTGGCAAAAGGTAATTTTTCAACATTTAAAGTTACAAATGGTCCAAGACCGAAGCAGGCATTATCCACATCACTATCTACACGAACCCAAATGTTTTGAGTATTAGGATAACCAATGTTTCTATAATTAGAAATATCGATGATGCTATTTACTTCGGACAAAGCATCGGCTTGGTTTCGATAATAATTGATGTTATAAACTTCTGTTGTTGGTAAAAGCGCAAGAATTGTTGCTTTAGTACTGCTGAAATCAAAGTAGGAAACCCCGTCTCTTTTATTGTTATTGGCATTATTTACACCATTTATATCCAGAAAATCGTCGCAAACGGGAGGAATTTGAATGTTATATGTCGAAGGGATTTTTGTTGCCAAAACTTGTAAAGTCAATTTTGCTACTTTATAACACCCCGTAATTTTGTTTTCAACTCTTGCCCAAACATACATTAAACTTGGTGTCGTATTTACAAAAGCCAATGGCGTGGGGATTAACTCCAATGGATTTGATGTATCGGCTCCAGCCGGACTGGTGTAATATGTAAAAGTTTCATTAGCAAAATTATTTGAAATCACATCGTTTTTTACCGTTAGATTGAAGGAAGTAATTGCATCTAAATCATCATCACATTGTATGATGGTTACATCATTTACAATTGGCAAAGTATAAACAACTAAACTAGTTTCATTCGAAAGTAATCCGCAAGAATTCCCCACTTTATTTAGCTGAACACGATATTTATTCCCGTTCATTGCATTTGTCAAAGTTGTAATAGTTAAAGTATTTGTCGTTACTCCAGAATAAGTTGTATTATTTAGAATATCAATCCAATTTCCGCCGGTAAAAATCTGCCATTGATAGGTGTTTCCTCCGTTATCATCAATTGAAATTGATGTGTTCTCTAATTCGCAAGTTGGCGTGGCATTTGGTTGGGTTGTTATTGTTATTGGAGCTGGAGTAATGTAATTTGCATTTGGAATTGTATAACCAATTCCACTTGTAACTTGACCATTTGTATCAACAATCACTGGATTATTTCCTACCAACCCATCGCCATTTGGATCTATAAATCCAGCCTCAACAACGTCTTGGCACAAATCACCATCACTGTCTAAATCACGATAATTTCTAATGCCATCAGCATCTGTGTCAATTTCAGTTTCTACTGAATCTAAAATGCCGTCATTATCGCTATCTAAATCAAGGTAGTCCAAAACGCCATCATTGTCAGTATCGACGGGAGCAAATCCGGGTTCAAAAGCATTATCCAATCCATCTTTATTTGTGTCAACATTTGATAGGACTACAGTTGTATTTAATTGTGCTTCAATGGTGTCAAAAATTCCATCGCTGTCACTATCACTATCCAATTGGTCGGGAATTCCATCACCATCAGAATCTTTAGGAATGCAAGCTGCAAAAAACTTTAAAGTTGATTTATTTGGATTGTCATCAGATAAATTTTTATGGGTAAAACTTATCGAATTTGTTAAATAGGTTAAAAATTTAAAAGTTCCAGTTCCGGCCATCAAAGGAGTTGTGCTGTTTACTCTAAATCGTATTTCAAAGGAAGAAAACTCGGTTATTCCAGTTTCATATATGCCATCATAATTGGTGTCAATTGATAATTGGTCATCGGGATTGAGTACTGTTATGGTTTTGTTTATTGGAGAATTCACTACATACTCTGCCTCTGAATTTAACAAATCAGTTGAATTTGAAGTAGGAACATATTCTATTCCCATACTTATTGGTTGAGCAAAATCTAATTTATAAGTTACACTATTTCCTTTTCCGGCAGGAACTTCGGTGACAAAACTGCCATCTGCACTTCCCGATAAAGGGATTGCGCTTGCGGTTATAGAAGTAGATACCGTTCCTGAAAATGAATTAGGATAATTACCAACAGTTATATTTCCTACATTCAAATTTGAAATATCGATGTTTTGATTGCCGTAAGATTCAGAGCAATTTGTGATTCCGTCGTTTTCATTATCAACATCAATATTGTCATTGGCCAAATCATTGTCCATATCTGTTGGACAACTGCTAACGGGTATTTTATCCGAAAAAACATCACTCATACAACCAGAAATGCTTCCTCTTACTTGGTAAAATCCCGGAGATGTTGGTGCGTACTCGTTTGTTGTTGCACCTGAAATTAATACATCATTTTCATACCATTGAAAAGAATTGTATGCAGTCAAAGCACTAATTTTTAAAATCACATCTGGAATGCAATTAGAACTTGCGCCAATTTTTATATCCGATATAATTTCAGGTTTAAGGTCAAAACCCGAGTAATAGCCGCCATAGGTTGCCGCATTATTCGATCCGAAATAAGAAACATAAACCTGTTTATCCGAAAATACCCCAATGTTACCTGTTAATCCCGTAACACTAATAACTTCAAAAGCAGCATTAGTTGCCACTTTACTTAACGCTGTTACTCCAAGAGGAAGACTTGAAATGGGATAATTAGTACCATTAATTCCTATTTGTAAAGTTGCACCCGTTTCTGTAACGATATTCAGTCCACTATTTGTTGTAAATGATCTTGAACCAATTCTTTCTATCATTGGAATATTGTTTACTGTGTTTGGAGTAGAACAATTTAATGGCGGAACAAAAAACATTTCTTGATTAGCTTGACTCGATCCTCCAACGCTTTGATATGCAAAAACTGGTTTTGTGGTTCTAACATAGATATTTCCGTTCGTGCCATATTCTATACCATCTATCGCTAAATACTGTCCTGCATTTAAAATAATTCTACTGATTTCATTAATAAACACTTCTGTATTGTCTTCGTGAGCAACAATTAAAGGTCTTTCAGTAATATCTGGTCCAAATCCTCTCACAAAAATATATTCTTTTCCAATATTTTCTACTGGAACAATCTGGTCAAATCCTAAGTCAATATTGTTATTGTTATTTCCATTTGTTCCTGCAAAAGAACCACAATTAAATGCAATAGGTTTATTTGCTTTTACTAATGCACCAATTAATCCATCTTTGTTGACTGTCCCGTTTTTATCCTCGGTGGCAATAACATAGCTTTGTCCTCTGTTTAATGTAACGTTAGTAGGAGTGTTGCCAACACTCGGATTATTCAATAAAACGACGCCAGATTTGATGTCTTTGAATTCAATTAAAGTGTTGTTTTCAGTGGCCAAAATAGACAGGAAAGTGTACCGACCTGAACTATCGTTAGTTGTTGCTGTATTTATAAAGGCACCAACTCTAAATTCTTTTCCTAATGCAGACAATCCTTTCGAAACCAATGAACCCGCTTGATTGTATGCGCCAGCCAATACCCTAACGGCAACATAAACCAAGCTTTCGGCCTCAATTATATAACCTTTGTTGGTTAAAGCTGTATTCAAAAATCCGCTACTTGCCATCAATTGGGTGTCAGTTCCGGAATCAATATAATATTCTATGGGAGAGTTTTGCGAAACTGTTACATTAGTAATTCCTACGCCAATGGCATTAATTTTTACTTTTACGGGAGTCAAACTTGGCGTGGAAATATATAAATATTGTTCTTGGGCAGCTACATTATTGGAACCTGATAAGGGCGGGATATAATGCGTTTTGCTAAATTGTGAGAAACAGTTTAGGGTAATGAAAACAAAGAAAAGAAATGAAACTTTTTTCATTGGATAAAAATAATAAATATAAGCTACCTTTTAAGTGAAAAATGGCCTTTTATTATTTTTCCATCGCCAAAGTTTAAGTGGAACCAATAATCATCTGCCGGCAATTCATTTCCAATGTATGTCCCGTTCCAGATGGGATTAATTGCGTTAAGTTCTTTAATTAATTTTCCGTAGCGGTCATAAATAGTTATGGTTGCTTGAGGAAATATACCAATGTTTTTAATTTGCCAAAAATCATTAAACCCGTCGCCATTTGGAGTAAAAAAACGAGGGTAATCAAGGATATTTATTGAATAAGTCAAGTATTCACAATTGTTTGAATCTCTAATATAGGCGGTATAATTCCCAATTGCTAAATATGAAAACAAAGGAGAAACTTGGTAATTAGTTCCGTCTAATGAAAATTCATAGGTTCCAGTACTTGGAGGAATTATTTCTATTGAGTTTGAATTGCCAGAAAAATCATTTACAATTGGTGATGTAGCTGGGATAGTTTCAGCTGGTGTGCTCACAATTGTTTTTAGAGTTATTTTGGTAGTTTCAGTACAACCATAAGTTTTACTTGTAAGCCTTGCAAATACAATTACATCTGTTGATGTTGTCTTGGTATAAGAAATAGGTTTTAAGATTGGATTTGATAAAATAGATCCTGTTTGGGTTTCATAATAGTCAACTTTAGTCAAACTTGGGTCGTTGTTTTTAATGATAGCTTCTGCCTTGGTCAAATCAAAAAGAGTAGTTCCATTTCCAATATCATCGCATTTTATTAAATCGACATTTTTAAGTTGAATTTGGGGTGTAAATTCAATTTTTATTTTACCTGTTGCTATACAACCGTTTGGCATTGTAACTTCTACTTGATAAGCGTCGCCTGAAGTAATGGTATAAGAATTAGTATTAATACTAAGGTTATTGCTATCTAAAATTTCCATATTGTCTTTAAACCATTTATAAGTATAACCAATGTCTGCAAAACCGGTATTAATGGTGTATGAATCGCCAAAACAAATGGGATTATTTGTAGACAGTAATTGGTCTTCTCCCAAATCTATTCTTGAAGAAAAACTACCAGCTTCGATGAAAACTGCCGAATCATAAAAATTACCATCTTGATCGGCAATCACTAATTTTATATGATAGGAAGTTCCCACTTTAACCTTAGTTTGTGCAGTTAATGTTTTTGTTTGACCACTATAGTTAATAGGACTATTATTTGTCGGGCTTGAGTTTAATTGCCCAAAATAAGTTTCATTTATAGGATCGCACTTTTTGGAATTAAAACTAAAAACAGGGTGAACGGTTTTTGAAGAAACCGGTGTGCCATCAGGAAGCACTGCCAGATTTTGGTATTTGGCTCCAATAATGTTTTCTTTTATTAAAAAAGCAAATCCATCCGAATGAGAACATGGAAAGTCATCTAGGTATTCGTTTGAGGCAAAAATATAATTAAAGTTGATATAGTTCGTTTGAGGGGTAAAGTCAAATTCTAAAATTGTGGCATTAAGTGTGTTAGATGTTGCTAGCGCATTTTCTAAATCAGTGTCGCCTTTCCAATCAGAGTTCCCACTATTGGGTGCGCTTGAAGGCTCTCTAACGAAAGGTCCTTTAGAATATATACTACCCCAGGTGCTTAAAATAATTCCGTTTGCAAAAGGGAAATTGCTACCGTTTTTATCGAAAGAAGCATAACTATTCTTTGTGTGAATGCTGGGATTTCCTTTTGCATTTTCACCAGAAACACTAACACAATAGCTGTTATTGGTTAAAATATTTACAAGCTCCTGGGCAGTTTTAGTGTCATCAACAGTAATATATTGTGCGGTTGCAATGGTCGTAAAGCAACAAAAGAAGGCGAAAAATAAAATCTTTTTTAGAAATCTCATAGCTTCGCAAATATACTACAAATCTCTATTTTTTAATAATTTATAGGATAGTAACATAAATATAGTTGTCCAAACCAAAACGATAAAAATTGTAGAATAATGCACACTGTAGTCCTTGATATTATCTAAACCTATTTGTGTTCCAATGTTTTTAACGACTGATAATCTTGAGAAAGGTTCCACGATCAAGTTTGACATTGATTCTAACGGAAGGAATTGTTCAATATTAGCAGCAGTATTGCCTTCGGGGAAAAGTCTAAAAGTTAAAATTCCTTTGATAATTCCCTCAATAATTCCCCAAACCAAAAGAAATCCAATTGCAAAAGCAGAGCGTTTTACCAATATTCCCAGAAACAAACAGAACGAGAAAAAGCCCACCAGCTTGACAAAGAACGCCACGAGATATTCCAAATCCGAAAAAACGATGCCAAATTCCGTGTAGGACGAAAAGCTGTAGCCTAAAATTAAGCTCATCACAAAAACAAAAACTGTGGAGCAAAAGGCAAATAAAACAACTGTCAAAAATTTTGACAATACCAATTCTTTTTTGCTCATTCCGTCAATCAGGTTTTGCTTCAATGTGCCATAGCTATATTCGTTTGCCATCATCGAAACGATTACAATGGCCAAGAAAAATTTTAGCCAAGCAGCAATATAGGTGTTGAAATGCCAAATAAACGGAAAATTGAAAATGCCCATTTCGGCGAGATGAAATTTAAAAATCCCGAGATCAAATTTTATGGACGCAATCAATGCAATGAAGGAAAGTAAAATAAAATAAGCCAAAGTCAATATGCGACTCGCTTTATTTAACCAAATTTTCTGTATTTCTATGGAGAGTAATCGTTTCATTTTTAATTTTAGATTTTGATTTTTTGAAAATTGCCATTGAAATTGTTATTGTCATTGATTGTTTGTCAATTCCAAGAATTGTTCTTCTAAACTATTTTTTCGTTTTACTAAATGACTTAAAATAATATTGTTTTCAAATAGGAATTGGTTCAAATCCTTGGATTCTAGCTTGTTTTTTAAATACGCCAAAACTTTGGAATCCATAATTTTAATTGTCCCAATGGAAGGATGAGTTTTCAAAACCATTACCAAGTTTTCGACATCATCAGCCTGCAATTCGAAGAAACCTTCGTTCGCTGACATTCCATCGACTAAACCCGAATACAGGATTTCGCCTTTTCTTAAAATTATGACGTGGGAACACACTTTTTCGACTTCGTCCAGCAAATGAGAAGCGAGTAAAATGGTTGTTCCTTTGGTGGCAATTTGT
>Ga0066411_1000373_pt1 | contig 8948 bp, 8 predicted proteins | sample LakWasMet15_LOW5_2_FD_59498 | JGI IMG/M metagenome (GOLD analysis project Ga0066411, IMG submission 59498) | Freshwater sediment methanotrophic microbial communities from Lake Washington under simulated oxygen tension - Sediment Metagenome 15_LOW5 | ecosystem: Environmental > Aquatic > Freshwater...
CGCGGCCCTGATGATCGGCGCGCTGGTGGTGCTCGCGCTCCCTTCGCGCGCCCGGGCGTGACGGTCAGAGGCAGCGCCCGCTGACGCAGCCGGTGCCATCGGCGCAGACGACCCCGCACGCTCCGCAGTTGAGGTCGTCGACGGAGACGTCGACGCAGCGGGTCGCGACGCAGCCCGCGTCCACGGGCGAGACCACCGGGCACGACTCCTGGAGCGTCGGGCAGCGCGACGTGCACACGCCCGCCACGCACCGATCGCTGGTGCCGCAGCAATGAGCCCCGCAGGCGCCGCAGTGCAGCGTGCTCACCCGAAGGTCGGCGCACTCGACCGGGCCCCCGACGGGGCCGCAGGAAGCCAGCCCCGGCGCGCACACGCCGGAGTCGGTCGCACCCGAGTCGGTTGCACCGGAGTCGGTTGCACCGGAGTCGGTCGCACCCGAGTCGGTCGCACCGGAGTCGGTCGCACCGGAGTCCACCGCCATGGCATCGACCACCACGGAGTCCACCGTGACCGGCACGTCGGCGGTGGGCGCTCCGTGGTCCGTCGATGCTCCAGCGTCTGATCCGTTGTCCGTGGGCGTCGCGGTGTCGGTCGCCGTCCCCCGATCGGTGAGGGCGCCGCGGTCGGTGCTCACCGGGCCGAGATCGTCCTCGCGGACGTCGAGCAGCGAGAGGGCCGCGTCGCCGATGTCGACGCCTGGACGCGCCGGCGCCTTGTCGGTGCACGAGACCGCCGCGACGACGAGCCAGATCGATCGGAGTGGGGCGCGCTTCATGATCGGGAGTTCATCCTGTCTGGAGGGTCGAGCGCTACGGTCTTCAGCGAGCGAGCGCATACACCGGCGCCCCGCCGAGCAGCACGCCCGCGGCGCCCCGTCCGATGTCGTGGCCCATCATGTCCACGAGCTCCGTCGCCTCGGCGGGCGGCGTCCAGCGCCACGGCTCCGCGGCGTCGTCCGCGCGCCAGGCGGCCCAGGCGCGGCGTCCGCTCGCGTCGCGGAGCGCGAGCACATGCACGTCTCCGGGCGCCCCGGCGACGGGCTCGCGAGAGGTCACATGGAAGGCGCCGAGGGAGGCGAAGAGGGCTCGGAGCGCGTCGGCGGAGCGCTTGGGCGCGGGGTCGACCTCGTCGGCGGTGTCGGGGTCGTAGCGGTAGATGCCGAAGAGGTCCTCGGGGACGAGCTCGCCCCGGCCGTTGCCGTCGCCGAGCTCGTAGAGCCAGACGCCGTCGACGCCCGCGAGCGCCGAGAGCAGCACCGCGCGAACGAGGTAGCGCGCCTGCCTCTCCTCCGTGACCTCCGCGGTGACGGGCCAGCCGGTCTCGGTGATCCAGATCGGGCGCGCGAGGTCGTAGCCGCTGGCCTCCAGCATGGCGGCCATCTCCTCGACCTTGTGGACGTGCGAGACCTCGCCGTTGCCCTCGGCCTCGGGCGAGACCCTCGGGGGGTAGAGCGTGTAGGCGTGCATCGCGAAGGCGCCGAGCGAGGGCGCGAGCGAGGGCGTCGCCTCGAAGGCGCGGCGGGTGAACTCCACCCCCCCGGTGATGAGCTGCGGGAGGAAGACGGTTCCGCCGAAGGCGACGCGGGCCATCGGGTCGGCGGCGACGGCGGACTCCCGGGCGAGCGACACCAGGCGGCCGAAGGCGGGAGGGTCGCCGCGCACCGTCGGGAGCCAGAAGCGGAAGCCGGCGTTGGGTTCGTTCCAGACCTCCCAGTCGCGGACCCGGTCGTGGTAGCGGGCCACCGCGGCGGCGGCGTAGCGGGCGAAGGTGCGAGGGTCGTCCGGGGCGTGGTAGTCGGTGGCGCCCGGCGCGGCGGAGGCCCAGCGGTTGCCGTAGGCCAGCACCGCGAGCACGTCGACGCCGGCGGCGCGGCACTCGTCGAGCAGGGCGTCGTAGGCGCCCCAGGAGAAGGCCCCGGCGGTGGGCTCGACGTCGCGCCAGAAGATCTCCCGGCGCACCCGGTGGAGCCCCAGAGAGCGCAGCGTACGGAGGGCCCACGCGCGGCGGCCGCGGGCCGACGGGGAGGCGCCGACGGGGAGGTCGCGGCCCGGCAGGGAGAAGCCGACCAGGTCGGAGAGGGCGCGCGCCGAGGGAGGGAGGGAGCGCCGCGGAGGCAGCACGGGAGGGACATCGTCCATGCCGATGTCGGGAGAGGGGATATCGCCCATGGGGATATCGGGAGAGGCGATGTCGGAAGAGGCGTCGACGAGGGGGACGTCCGAAGGGCCGGGCGAGGGGGAGCTGCACCCGAGGAGGAGGAGGGCGGCCGCGGCGAGGGAGGGGCGGATCACGGCGAGAGGATATACGCGACGGCGGGCGGCGGGACGCGCGCTGTCCCTCCGCTCCCTGGAACGACCACACCCCCGGGCGTAGCATCCCCGATCGATGGACCCCAAGACGCCCAACAACGACGGCTGGACCGCGCCGGGCCACGGCACCGGTCCCTTTGGTGAGCCCCTCGACGATCCGCGGCCCCGCGTCGACCAGCGCCTCGTCGAGCCCGAGACGGACTACGAGGTCGTGCGCGGAGAGCGCGTCCAGGCGTCGCCCTCGAACCCCGACCACGCCGATCCCCATATGCAGCTCGACGCCGTGGTGTTCACCCACCTCCGACCGGGCTGGCGCGGCGCGACGGACCTGCTCACCCGCACCGACGAGCGCTCGGACTTCGCCACCGACGCGAGCGTCCGGCGCGAGGGCATCGACCCGACGACGGGCGCCCGCTACCTGGAGGAGGTCGCCTTCGAGGTCGTCAACACGCAGCGCGCCGGTGACCTCACGGCGAAGGCCCAGGACCTCACCGCGCGCGGGGTGCGCCGCGTCTTCGGCATGTGGCCTCGGCAGAAGCGCATCTGCGAGTGGCGCGGCGGCGTGTGGCAGGTGCTCCCCCTGGCGAGCGTCATCGACGACGAGTGCTTCGCGCGACCGATCCCGGTGCAGGCGCTGCTCGATGCGTCCGCGGCCGATGACGCGCTCGCCGACGCGCTGCTGGCGCGGGGCAACTCGCGGCTCGCGGCGGTCGTCGCCTCCGCCGCCCACCAGGGCGAGGCGCGCGGCGAGGTCCGCGGAGAGGCCCGTGGAGAGGCCCGTGGAGAGGCCCGTGGAGAGGCCCAGGGGAAGGCCGCCGCGCTGCTGGCCGTCCTCCAGGCCCGCGGCCTCGACGTCGACGAGGACGCCCGCCAGCGCATCACCTCCTGCGCCGACTCGGCCATGCTCTCGGTGTGGATCACCCGGGCCGTCACCGCGACCGCGCTCGCCGACATCCTCGACGCGTCGGCCCGGTAGCATCGCTCGCCCCCCCCACTCGGTAGAGCCCGCGCCTGGGGACGTGGTATCGCCCAGCCATGTCCCTCGAGTGCGCCCACTGTGGAACCCGCTGCCCCGAAGGCTCCCCGCGCTGCCCGAAGTGCCTCCGCGCCACGCACCTGATGCCCGTCGTCGACGCCCCCGCGCCGAAGCCCCATCGCACCCGGGTGGTGCTGGCGGTCGTCGGGCTGCTGCTCGTCCTGGGAGGCGGCGGCGCGTGGCACACGCTGCGCTCGCGGAGGGCGCTCGATCAGGTCAGGCCCATTCCGACGGAGGTTCCGCCGCAGGCCAACGATCCGCTGGCGGCCGGGGCGGAGCTTCAGGAGGTGGTGGCCCGGGTGCGCGCCGAGCGAGACCCGGTGGCCAGGGCGCGCCGCGCCGCGGAGCTGGTGCACCAGCGCCGGCAGGCGGCGGTGGTGGGGGAGGGCGAGGGCGCCCCGGCCCCGCGCTCGCCAGAGCTGGTGTGGCGGGTGCTGCCGTCGGCGCGGGAGAGGGTGAGCTCGCTCGACCTCGCGCGGCTGGTGGCGACGCTGCTGCGCTCCGCGGGCGACCCCGGGGTGACCGTGGCCGAGCGCACCGCGCCGGCGCGCAGCGACGAGCCCGTCGACCCCACGGGGATGCTCGGGAGCTTCGTGGTGCGCGCGGGCGACCACGTGGTGGAGGTCGCCGACGGGACCCTCACCGCGCAGGCGAGCGTCGCTCACCAGAGCCTCGACAACGCCGCGCTCGCGGGCGCCATCGCCGCGCAGTCGGCCCTCGAGCTCGCCACCAACGGGGGCCCTCGGGACCGGGCGCTCCAGTACGCGAGCTCCGCGGTGGACGCGTGGGGCGCCTCGCCGACGCCGCTCCTCGCGAGGGCACGGGTGTGGATCGAGGTCGGCGGATCGAGCGGGCTCGACCTCGCGGACAGCGACCTGAGGGCCGCCATCGCGCTGCGCGACGACCCCGCGGCGCACCTCGCCCGGGCCCGGGTGCTGCTGGCGATGGATCGACTCGCGGAGGCCGCGACGGAGTCGTTGCGCGCCGCGAGGATGGCGCCCGCGTGGGGCACCGCCGGCCTCGCGATGATCGCGCTGCGCCCGGTGCTGGAGCGCCTCGACGCCTCGGCCCCCGAGGGCTGCGACGGCCTGCGCCGGGGCCGCGCCCGGTGGACCGACGACGCCTACGCGCTCTGCGCGCCGGATGTTCCGGAGGAGGCCCGACGCGCCTCGGCGACGCGCCTGCTCGCGGGGAGCGATGACCCGCTGCGGGCGGCCTACGCCGTGCGCACCCTCGGCGCCGACGCCGCGCGCTCGCTGCATGACCGGCTGCGGAGCGGCCCCCAGCGGGAGGCGGCGCGGTGGCTGATGCTGATGGGCCGAGGGGAGCTCGCGGCGCTGGTGCTGGGCGACGTCGACGGCGGGCGCTGAGGTCGCTCGTGCGGGGCGCGTGGGTGCTGCTGCTGGGCCTCGCGGGGTGCGAGCCGGGGGCTCCGAGGGACGAGGGTCCGAGGAGCCCGAGGGAGGCCATGGCCCAGTGGGCCCGCTGCGCCTTCGACGGCGTGGGCGAGGGCCCCACCGCGGCGCAGCTCGAGGGCGCGATGCGCGTGGCGCTGCGGCGAGACCGGGCGCGCTGGGTCGTGCGGGCGGGGCGCTGCGAGGACGCGCTGACGGTGCGCTCGGAGACCCCGGCGTGCCTGCGGGGGCTGCGGTCGCGCTGGTCGCAGATGCTCCCGGTGGCGCAGCGAGGGGTCGACGACGCCATCGAGACGGACGTGGCGGTGCGGCGCGTGGGAGAGGCGTGGATCGCGGCGCAGCGGGAGTGCCTGTAGCGCGGGCGCAGAGCCCTCAGCGGACGACGACCACGCCGGTCATGCCGAGGAAGGCGTGCATCCCGCAGACGTAGGGGTAGGTGCCGGGGCGGGGGAAGTTCACCGTGACGGAGGTCCCGGTCATGGTGGTGGGGATGGGGTTGCCCGCGGCGCCGCCGTTGGTGTCACCCGGAACACCCCGGGTGAGCGGGTGCGAGGCGAAGGCGCCCACCCAGGTGACGTCCTGCCCGGCGGCGATGCTCAGGCACTTCGGGGCGAAGGAGAAGCCCCCGCTGCCGTTCTCTCCGCCGAAGCCCACGGTGCGGCTGGCGCCGGCCGCGCTCCGGTCGACGAACATCTCCGGGGTGCAGCCGTTGAGGCTCGCGCCCGCCGCGCCTCCGTCGCCGTGGACGAGCGGTGTCTGCACCGGGGTGAAGTCACCGCAGCCGATCCAGAGGGGGAGGCTCGCGACGACGAGGCAGCGGGAGGGCTTCATGGGGGCCGCGCGATGATTCGCCCGATCGACCGCGGCTGGCAATCTCCCGGCGCAGGGCCTACGCGTAGAGGGGCACCTTGCCGCGCCAGTGGGTGTCCCAGGAGGGGTCGCGCTCGAGGAGCTCGGCGATGGCGTCCGCGGGCATCGGCCGCGAGAAGAAATAGCCCTGCGCCCGAGGGCAGGAGAGGTCGACGAGGCGTCCCATCTGGTCTTCGGTCTCGACGCCCTCGGCGATGGCCTGCAAGCCCAGCGAGCCGGCGAGGCCCACGGTGGCGGCCACGATGGCGCTGTCCTCGCTGTCCTCCCCCAAGCCCGACACGAAGGACTTGTCGACCTTCAGGATGTCGATGGGGAATCGCTTGAGGTAGGTGAGCGACGAGTACCCGGTGCCGAAGTCGTCGACGCTCAGTCGCAGCCCGAGGGCCTTCAGCAGCTTGAGCACCCGGCCCGCCTTCTCCGGGTCGGCCATGAGCACGCTCTCGGTGACCTCCAGCACCACCGTCGAGGAGTCGAGCGACGAGACCGACAGCGCCTCGGCCACGAGGCCCACCAGGCCCGGGTGGATGATCTGCCCCGCCGACAGGTTGATCGACATGCGGAGGCTCGCGTACGCGGGGAAGCGCTCGTGCCAGCGCTGGCTCTGCCGGCAGGCCTCCTGGAGCACCCAGGTGCCGATGGGCACGATGAGCCCGGTCTCCTCGGCGATGGGGATGAACGCGTCCGGGGAGAGCAGGCCCCGCTCCGGGTGCTGCCAGCGCACCAGCGCCTCGACGCCGACGATCTTCCCGGTGACCAGGTCGACGATGGGCTGGTAGTGCAGCCGCAGCTCCTCTCGCGCCACGGCCTCGCGCAGCGCCATCACCGTCTGCATCCGCTCGACGGCCTTCGCCCGCAGGCTGTCGCTGAAGTACACGCAGCGGTTTCGGCCCTCCTCCTTGGCCCGGTACATGGCGACGTTGGCGTCGCGCACCAGCGACTGCGCGTCGACGCCCCCGGTCGTCGCGGTCGCGATGCCCATGCTCAGGGTGATGGTGAAGCTCTGGCCCTCCCACGCGAAGGGCGCGCGGAAGGCCTCCTGCACCCGCGTGGCGACGAGCATCGCGTCGGCCTCGCTGCGGAGCTCGTCGCAGATCACCACGAACTCGTCGCCGCCGAAGCGGGTCACCGCGTCGCCCAGGCGGGTGGCGTGCTTCAGCCGCTCGGCGGCGGCCACCAGCAGCGCGTCGCCCGCGGCGTGCCCGAGGCCGTCGTTGACCACCTTGAACTGGTCGATGTCGATGAAGAGCAGGCCCACGACCCCGAGGTGGCGCGCGAGCCGGACGAGCGCCTGGGCGAGCCGGTCGTACAGCAGCGCGCGGTTGGGCAGCCCGGTGAGCCGGTCGTGCAGCGCCTGGTGGGAGAGCGCGTTCTCCAGCGCCTTCTGGGGGGTCACGTCGAGCACGTGCGCCACGCAGTAGCTCGGCACGCCGTCGGCCTGGCGCACCAGCGCGAGAGAGACCCGCGCCCAGGCCTCCGCCCCGCCGGGGCGATCGAGGCGCAGCTCCCGGTCGTAGGTGAGGTCCACGTCGCGGAGCAGGGCCGCGATGGCGTCGCTCACCTCCGCGCCGTCGGAGCCCGAGAGGAGGCTCGCGAAGACCCGGCCGGGGAGCGCCTCGCGCTCGCGGCCCGCCATCGCCGCGAGGCTCTCGTTGGCCAGCACGATGCGGCCGCCGAGGTCGATGAGGGCCACTCCCACGGGCGCCGCGTCGAAGGCCGCCCGGAAGCGCGCCTCTTCGGCGTCCATGCGTCGGGCCAGGTCGGTGCTGTGTCGCAGCACCCAGAGCACCAGGTCGGCCCCGATGCGCACGGCCCGGTACTCGTTGCCGAGCGGCCGGTACGTCGCGCTCTCCGTCCACCAGAACTCCCCGAACTCCGACGAGCCGCCGTTGAGCACCCGGAGGCACGCCGCGAAGGCGCCGTTGAGCACCATCTGCGGCCAGAGCTCGCTGCAGAGCGCCCCGATGGCGGCCTCCGGGGCAGGCTGGCCCTCGCGCGCCGAGTCGTTGAGGTAGATCACCCGCATGTCGTAGGCGAGGCCCGACGCGTCGCGCACCGCCTCGCTCACGGTCACCGCGTCGGGGAAGCGCGCGAGCACGTCCTTCAGGAAGGCGCAGTCGTCCACGACGGCGGTCATGGCGCGGGCGCCCTCACCAGCTCCCGGAGAGGGAGGCGCCGCGGGCGGTGGCCGAGGCGATCCACGGCGACACGGACCAGCGCGCGCTGCCCTCCGCGGGACTCGAAGGGCGGCCCACGACCGCGAACACCACGCCGGTCAGCAGCAGCGCGCCGCCCGCGATGCCCGAGACCAGGGAGACGGTGGCGGAGGTGGAGATGCGAGCGCAGAGGTCGCGCACCTGCGCCGCGTCGGCGCCCTCCCGAAGCCGCGCGAGGTCGCACTGCTCGCTGCCCGTCCGCCGCAGGGCGTTGTTCTCGCTCGCCTGGAACCTCGCCCACGCGCCGTATGGGTCGGCGGACGAGGGCGTCGCGGAGGAGGCCTCGCCGGAGGCGATGAGGTTGATGCCCAGGAAGACCCCCGACACGGCGAGCGACGCGACGCCGGTGCCGATGAGCGCGTAGCCCGCGTAGCGCAGCGCGGGCGTGCGAGGCGCCGCGCGGAGGGGCAGCGCCGCGCGCTCGGGCGGCAGCGCGCGCTCGGGCTCGGCGGGAGGCGCGGCGGTCTCCGGCGCCGCGACCCTGGGCGTGACGGGGGCGAGGCGCACCTGCTCTCGAAGGGGGTAGCGGCTGTCGACCTGCACCGTGCGGGTGACGGGGAAGTACCCCTCGCTGCGCACGGTGAAGGTGAGCGACCCGGTGGGGACGCGCAGCATGGAGGAGAGCGGGAGCTGGCCGACGACGGCGCCGTCGATGACCACCTCGGCGCCGCTCGGCTCGCCCACGACGTCGAGCCGGCCGACGTGCCGACGGATCTCCGAGAGCGCCGACTGGAGGATCGCGAGGCGGGAGCGCACCCACGGGTCACGCGCCGCGGCGAGGGCCTCGACGAGGTGCGCCTCGGCCGCCACCCAGCGCCCGAGGGCCTGCTCGGCGAGGGCGACCTGCGCCAGCGCCCGGGGAGCGCGAGACGACCGCCACGCGGACTGGAACACCTCCAGCGCCGACGCGTCGCGCCCCTGGCGCCGGAGCGCCACGCCGCGCGAGATCTGGGCGTTGAGCGAGGTCTGCGCCCAGGTCGGCGAGGAGGCGAGGGTCATCAGGAGCGCAGCGATCGCGGTGAGCCGCCTTGGGAGCATCGGGGAGCACCTCACCATCCGTGACGCTCCAGCTAGGGCCCTCGGTGCCCGGTGGCAACGGACCTTC
>Ga0066411_1000375_pt1 | contig 8898 bp, 1 predicted proteins | sample LakWasMet15_LOW5_2_FD_59498 | JGI IMG/M metagenome (GOLD analysis project Ga0066411, IMG submission 59498) | Freshwater sediment methanotrophic microbial communities from Lake Washington under simulated oxygen tension - Sediment Metagenome 15_LOW5 | ecosystem: Environmental > Aquatic > Freshwater...
GGATGATAATCTGGAACGGGTGAATGAAAACGAATACGGCTGGCGCGACATTCTGATGGAAGAACTTCGACTCTCGCGCGCCGAGTACACGCTGCTCAGCGATGGTACCTTGACCTTGCAAAAAATCTACGGATATCCGGAAGCAACACTGGAGACTGATGTTCTGACCAGTCTTTCGAATGCGAAAACCTTCACGCGTCGAATGGGTATTTCGTATGAAGACATCATCGAAATTCTGCATACCCGATTCGTCAATCCCAACGCAACGCTGGTTCCCAAACTGGAGCGGTTGTATGTGCCTTTCATCACATTAAAGCAGTTTAAAGATGGCACGATTGACGATGCCGAGTTCGATAAATTATTACCGCAGGGGCTTGATGTCGCTCAATACGGTGGTGATATCAAGGCATGGGTAAGAAACGAAGCTAACTATGCCAACATCATGAGCCTGATCACACTTGCAAACCCTGCTGGTGTAGAGGACATTTGCAGTTTCGATAAGCTGGAGTTTCGTTACTCGGATCCCGGCAAGATCGATAAGCCAATTCGTGCTTTCGAGTTTTATCGGCTACTCCGCTTCATTCGCCTTTGGAAGAAGCTGGGCTGGACCATCGAGCAGACCGACAAAACAATCATGGCGCTCTACCCGGCAGACCAAACGCCGAACCATACGGATGATACGGTGAATCTGCAACGGCTCGATGCTGGGTTCCTGATGCTGGTGCCGCGTCTGGGGATCATCAAGCGTGTGATGGCGTCCCTCAAGCTGAAGCCAAAAAAAGACCTGCTGCCGCTGCTGGCCTGTTTTGCCCCCATTGATACGCACGGGTCTGTATCTCTCTACCGGCAGATGTTCTTGAGCCCGGCGCTGCTGAAGCAAGATCCCATATTAGCTGATAACGGTTATGGCAGCTTTCTCACGGACGAAACACAAAAGCTTTTGATGCATACGGAAACTCTGCGTGCCGCATTCCTGCTCACCGACGATGAGTTGAGCCAGATAATCATGGAATTAAACTACGATGCCATTACGCCACTCACTGTGGACAACATTAGCTCGATATTTCGCCGCAGTTGGCTGGCGCGTAAACTAAAACTCAGTGTTCGCGAATTCTTGTTGCTTACGCGGTTCACCGGGTTTGATCCGTTCACCGCACTGGATGCGCCAAATCCATCCATTATGCGCCTGATCGAAATGTTAAACCGTCTTCGCGCCGCATCGTTAAAGCCAGTACAGGCGCTTTATCTCATTTGGAACCAGGATGTCAGCGGAAAGTCCGCTCCGGACGACGACGAAGTTTTGGCATTCGGACGCACCTTGCGCACTGGTTTCGCATCAATCGAAAGCGAGTTCGTAGTTGTAGATGATCCGGACGGTCAGATTACGCGAGCAAGAATGGCATTAGTCTATGATAACGATATCACTGATCGGTTTTTCGGCCTTCTGGATGAAAAAACGCTTACCAACGTACCTTACAGCCACGGCAAAGCCACTTTGGAGCAGGCCATATTGGATGCGGGTAAAAGCAAAATCGCCTATGACAATTTACGCAAGCGCCTTTCCTACACCGGCGGTGTTCTACCTGACACAATAAGAGATTCCCTCAAAAGCGTTCCGGGAGTGACCCAGGCGTTCAAGGATGCGGTGGACGAACTTCATAATAAATCGCGGGCATTGTTCGATCGTTTCTCAGAACTGTTACCACTCTACAATGCTTATTTCGCCTCGAACGAGCTTCCAGAGAAAAGACGTTCTAACCTGTTAGGAACGCTTCTAGGAACACTCAAGCCTAGGCGCAAGAGTCAACAGGCATTGCAAGCTATAAGCGTGGCCTCAAAGACCGATATCGGGCTTGCTAGTGCCTTGCTTGACAATAAACTGGACGGTAAGTACATCTTGCATGTGATCAGTGATGTCAGCCAGCCAGCATTAAATGACCTTACGGCGGTGGAGACACCTGGGCTTTTTACACAGTTCTTTTTTCGCGACACGGCGACGGGTGATGTGGATTTCACCAGCGGCGCTGAAGCCAATTTGGACTATTCATCCGCCGCGAAAGACAAAGCAAAGATGCCGGCCAATGGCGGCAACCCCATTTCAGGAATCTGGAGCGGATACCTGGAAATGCCGGAGAACGCTTTTTACAATTTTCATGTCGAGACCTATGCGGAGGCGGTCGTCACATTGACCCTCGACGGCGAGACTATTGATTTGGTACAAAACGGCAGCGTACGCAGCAACAAAGATGCCGTCGAACTGCGAGCGGGAACACTTCATTCCATCTTTCTCAAAGTAGAGAAAGTGAAGGGCACGCTCACGGTGCGCTGGGAAACCGAAGGACGAGGCAGAGAGATCATTCCAGCCCGCTATCTCTATTCGGAGACACTGATCGCCCACCTGCGTACTACCTATGTTCGCTTTTTGAAGGCTGTCTCATTAGCAGAAGCACTCAAACTGACCGCGAGCGAAACCGTGTACTTCGCTTCCCATAGCGATTACCGTATTGCAGACCAAGGGTGGCTGAATAGTCTACCGATTGCGAGCAATCTAGAGAACGCCACATCTACTGCACTTCTCAAAGCTCTCATGGCACTGCTTGACTTTTCCCGCATCAAAGCCGAAATTTCTCCCGACGATGAGCGCCTGCTCACCGTCCTTAATAATCCGGAAACGATTATCAAGAATCTTACTGCAGCGTCTGCCAAACCAGAGCTTTTGCTGCTTTCCCTAACACGTTGGGAGCCAAATTCACTTGATGCATTACTCAATCGATTTGGAAAGTTGAAAGATGGCAAGGCAGACCGTAATGCATTGAAAGATTTAGATACGTTTAGCCGAGTATATACGGCCTATTCAGTTATGAAAAAGTTAGGCATTCCGGCATCCGCTTTGATCAAAGCTACCACCAACGAGCCAAACACAACCATTATTCGTGATTTACAGTCCGCATTGCGTGCCCGTTATGAGGAGAGTGATTGGCTTAACGTGCTCAAACCCATCAATGATGAGATACGCGTAGTACAGCGCGATGCTCTGGTTGCCTACATTTTGCATCAAATGCGCTCCAGCCCCAATTCGGCTCATATCGATACTCCGGACAAGCTCTTTGAGTATTTCCTGATGGATGTACAGATGTCACCTTGCATGCAAACTTCACGGATCCGGCATGCACTCTCGTCAGTGCAGCTCTTCATCGAGCGCTGTTTGATGAATCTTGAAAAAGGGAAGGTCGACCCATCGTCGATCAAGGCCGAGCAGTGGGAGTTGGTGAAACGTTACCGGGTATGGGAGGCCAACCGAAAGGTTTTTCTCTGGCCGGAAAACTGGCTTGAGCCCGAGCTACGCGATGACCAGTCACCATTTTTCAAAGAGACGATGAGTGAGTTGCTGCAAAGTGACATTACCGAAGACAGCGCGGCGGTCGCGCTGTTGAATTACCTTTCAAAACTTGACGAAGTCGCCAAGCTTGAACCATGCGGCATCCATTATGTCGAGAACGATGTGGGAACCTCGGACGATATCTCCCATGTAGTGGCCCGCACCTCTGGAGCCAATCGGAAATACTTCTACCGCCGCCGCGAGTTCGGCTACTGGACGCCATGGGAGCAAATCAAACTCGATATCGAGGATAACCCAGTCATTCCGGTAGTATGGAAAGGCCGGCTGTTTCTTTTCTGGCTTAGGATACTGAAGCAGGTACCGGGCGATGTACCGGATCTCTCTAAAGACCAAGACCGCGATCTGGCAAAAATTAATCCCGCCACGCTAGTTCCGGAAGGTGGACCAAAAATAACAGTTCAGGCAATGTTGTGTTGGAGTGAGTACTACAACGGCAAGTGGCAAGCAACCAAGACGTCGGATGTTAATCGCCCAACCAATTTAGGCGATTTTGAGTCTGCTGGAAAAAATGCTTTCGACCGGTCTAAACTCCTGCTCGCTGTTGAAGAGGAGGCAGGGGCATTACGCGTGTATATAAGTGGAGATGGAAAAACATCATTTTTCTTCCTATACAATACACATAGCTTGCCAGTGAGTAAGGAGGACAACCGATCCCCAGCGCCCATTATTCTTATTGGATCAAGTCGATCTGAGGAATCATCAAGTGATACTTTCACATTAACCTATAGTAAAGGCTTCTTTTCTCTTAATCCAGATGGCACCATTCCGGATCACACTCTTACGCGCCCTGTGCTGAAAAACCCCATTGGTGGGCGCACAATAGAGCCTCGCCATAATTTACAAAATGTTTGGGACGCGCCGTTCTTCTACGAAGATAGCCATCATGTCTTTTTCGTCACCACGGTGGAACGGCTTGTGACGATCCCTTTATGGAATTTTTATTTCCCTTTCATAATCCCTCCGAAGCAGAATTTAATTATTCCTTCTCTTGTGTTCGAGCAGAGGCCGCTTACCCTTGATCGATCTAATCCAGCCATCACGGGAGCGCAAACGGGCGTATTGGATACTATTTCGATCAAACGGTTAGTCAGTGAGGATGCCTATATTAAGAAAGGCATTGGTACTACGGGTACAGTATTATTCGGTGGCACTGAGATTGGCGCAGCCGGAAATCGCAATCCTTTGCAAAAACTATAGATCAGGGAGACAGAGACGATGAATGCCTCGAAAATACAAGATTTTCATTTTATCAAGGATATGAATTATTGGGCAGGATCTGCCAAGGAGCGGCAAGATACCCAGTTTACGTACACCTTTGAAAATTTTTTCCATCCGTTTGTTGGGGAGTTGGTCGAGAAGCTCAACAAAAAATCATTGTCGGGATTACTTGATCCCAATTTCCACCAAGAACTAGCGGATAAATTTGGTAAATTTTTTGAATCATACTACACGCCTCAGACCAGCAATGTCGTAAAATTTACGGACTTTCCGATAAAGGAAATCGATGTCAGTATCAGCGGTCCCTACGCTAATTACAACTGGGAGTTGCTTTTTCATATCCCTTTGACCATTGCCGTTCATCTAAGCAAAAACCAACGCTTCGCCGAGGCGCAACGCTGGTTCCATTATATTTTTGATCCTACTTGCAACGATACGTCGATTCCGCCCTTGCAGCGCTACTGGAAGTTTATTGCTTTCCGCAAGCCTGGTTGCTTCATGCAGATTGATCAATTGCTGACTCTGTTGAGCAAACCTGACAACGAGTGTACCGACGAGGAACGTAAGCATAAAATCGAGATTGAAAGCGGTTATCAGGCCATCATGAATGATCCATTCAAGCCGCATAAAGTGGCAAGAACCAGGCAGACCGCATATCAATACTGTGTTGTCATGAAGTATCTGGATAACCTCATCGCCTGGGGCGACCAGCTCTTCCGGCAGGACACGATAGAATCCATCAACGAAGCCACACTACGATATGTCCTAGCTGCGAACATTTTAGGGGCACGTCCTCAAGAAATTCCGCCAAACTCTAAAGTACAACCTAAGACCTTTGCGCAGATTAAGAAGCAGGGACTTGACGCAACCGGCAATACTTTAGTCGAGCTTCAAGGCAATCTGACGCTCAACTTCGGTTTGCCGCAAAAGCAAAGGACAGACCCAAGCGCCACAGGGCCACTGTTCGGCATTGGACGCACACTTTACTTTTGTATCCCGCGCAATGACAAATTGCTTGGATATTGGGACACGGTGGCCGATCGATTGTTTAAAATTCGCCATTGCATGAATATCGAAGGCGTGGTGCGCCAACTTGCGATTTTTGATCCACCACTTGATCCAGGAATGTTGGTCAAAGCAGCGGCAGCAGGCATTGACATTGGATCCGTAGTCAATGGATTGAACCAACCAATTGGTCCAGTTCGCTGCTTGTTCTTGATACAAAAAGCTCTTGAGTTGTGTTCCGAAGTGCGCAATTTGGGCTCTGCATTATTGTCAGCGATAGAAAAAGACGACGGCGAGCATCTGGCTCTGCTCCGCCAATGCCATGAGATCAATATCCAACAACTGCAGCAGGAGGTCCGTTTCCTGCAATGGGCATCTGCCCAGGAATCGACCAAATCACTTTTAACCAGCCGGGCAACGGCGCTGGAGCGGCTGCATTATTATCAGCGCTTGTTGGGTCTTCCAGCGGATTCGAATGCGCCGGATACCTTGCCCCTCGACTTCAGTAAACTGGAACTCAATGAAAGTAACTTCGCAAGTGCTTACAATGCCTTGGTCGGGCAATACGACAAGCCAATTGCAACCCAGGCTTTCCCCCAACTAAGTCTTACTGATGAAGGTAGAGCCAGACTGCATTTAACGACTAATGAAGATGACGAATTTGTTCATTTGAAGGCGGCGCGTGATACAGGTATGGCTGCTTCGATCTGCAACGCCTTAGCAGCGGTGTTTACCCCTATTCCTGACGCGAAAGGCAACCTGCATTTTTGGGGGCTAGGAGGTACGATCGAGTTGAAGATTGGAACCGCGCTTGTTGCCGGGGCTAAGATTGCGGGTGACGTTCTCGGTATTATTGCGGCATTTGAGCGTGAACAGGCCGGCATGGCATCCAGAACTGCGTCGTACGAACGCCGTGCCGATGACTGGGTGCTGCAACACAATCTCGCCGCGCACGAACTGATGCAAATCGGGCGGCAGATCCTTACCTCTCTGATAGCCGAACAGATCGCTCACCGTGAATATCTTAACATCAAGAAACAAATCGAAAATTCCCAGGAAGTCGATCGATTTCTGCACGATAAGTTTACCAATGAGAAACTCTACAACTGGATGCAAGGTGAAATCTCGCGTCTTTATTACGAGTATTATCGCTTTGCTTTCGATACGGCACGCAAAGCTGAACAGACGATGAAACGGGAACTGATGCGCCCTGAGGTGGATGCCACTGATTATATCAAATTCAATTACTGGGACGGCGGACGGAAGGGGCTGCTTTCCGGAGAGGCACTCTATTTGGATATCAAACGAATGGAGATGGCCTACCACGAAAACAACAAACGCGAGTTTGAGCTGACCAAGCATGTGTCGTTGCGACAGCTTAATCCTTTAGCTCTTCTGGCTCTGAAAGCAACGGGTAGTTGCGAAGTCTCCGTGCCTGAGTGGTTGTTCGATCTCGATGGTCCCGGCCATTATATACGCCGTATCAAGAATGTCAGTCTATCTATCCCGTCGGTAACCGGGCCCTATACCAGCGTCAGCTGCACTTTGTCTCTACTCAAAAGTTCGCTCCGTAAATCACCATTGCTCAAGGATGACGAATATGCACGTCAAGGTAGCGAAGACGATCGCTTTATCGATTATTTGGGTACGGTTCAGTCGATCGTCACTAGCAGTGGGAATAACGACAGCGGCATGTTCGAGACTAATCTGCGTGAAGAGCGATTATTGCCTTTTGAGGGCGCAGGCGCTGAAAGCACCTGGAAACTAGAATTACCTTCAGACTTCCGCCAGTTTGACTACAACACCATTACAGACGTTATTCTACATTTCCTATATACGGCTAGGCAGGGTGGCGCTCAAATGCGGGATAAGGCCGTGGAACATCTAAAGGCAATTATAGGCGAAGCCAACTCCTCCGGACTCGCACTCCTATTCTACTTGAAGCAAGATTTCCCAAGTGAATGGCATCGGTTTGTAGCCGGAGCAGAGAACTTTAAAACTATGGTGAAGTCTGAGCATTTTCCCTATTTCACTCAAGGTAAGAATATCACTATCGATGCGTTGCAATTAGATGCTATTAAAGCGAATAAAGTCGAATCAAAAACGCTTTCAGATCTTAATATCACAGGCTATACAGATATTTTAAAAGAAAAAGGAGAGTTTGAGCTTTCCCTTGCTCCTGACGATTTGCTTAAGAGAGATAAAGACGTGATTGTCTTTCTTTTGGTTAAATACTCTTTAGCTGATTTTTAAATTTTCATTATAGGGGTTAAACCACTGCAAGTTAAGCGATTTAATAAACGTTGCTGGTCTTTTAAAGATATGCTCCAGTTAGCACTCCGAAGGCTATGGCCGGACGTTCGAATCGTCTCTTGCCAAGCGAAATCAACATTAAAAAATTCCCTGGCACCCAATGTACAATTTATTAAACTAACACTTTACTGTACTTAATTTGGTAAAGTTAATGATGATAGCTGAAAATATTGAGTATTGATTCACAGGAAAGCTTAATGGTTTGGAAGGGTAGGGAGAGCTTATGGATTTAAGATAGTCCGCTGGAGGGTGATCGGTTTTTTATGTGCTTAAAATGTGCTTTTCTGAAATGCACACTCCTTATCGATCAGGCTTTGTGAGACTCACAATGACTTAGTGGCAGAATGTAAGGCATTGTTTTAGTTGATGTTAAAAAATAGAGTCCGGTCTTTTAATGCGATGGTCGCGCGTTCGAATCGCGCACGACCCACCATCAAAGATCAAATGAATCAACCGGTTAGCATGAATTTGCAACTGGTTTTTTTATGCCTACAATTTTAGTACGCGAGATTTACGCGACTTATCTTATCAACTGCTTCCTGCAGTTCCTCTATTTCAGCCTTGCAATAGTGATCGGTGATCCTATTGGACTTGTGCCCCAACAGGTCTTGCCGATTTTCAAAACTAACGCCTGCCGCTCGTAACCGTCTACCAAAAGTATGCCTTAGATCATGAACCCTGCATTGACACAAGTTTGCTCGTTTACGAGCTTTGCGCCAGGCATGTCCATTGATGCGTAGAACTGGTTCGCCTTTAAAGGTGAAGACAAATTCATCATGCTTGCTTCGTTGGGCCTCAATGATTGCTTTTGCCGTACTGTTTAAAGGAACAATTCGATCCTCGCTGTTTTTTGTCCGATCTCCAGGCAATACAAAAATACCCAGTTTTCGGTTTTCCTCGCTCCACTTCAGTCTAGTTAATTCTGTCTCTCTCAGCCCAGTATGCAGGGCAAACAAGACCAT